>ERZ795054.363-NODE-363-length-62059-cov-6.494162_pt1 | contig 62059 bp, 63 predicted proteins | sample MGYA00375138_ERZ795054 | MGnify/ENA primary metagenome ERZ795054 (study PRJEB30183, sample SAMN05720215) | anaerobic digester metagenome | isolation source: active sludge of municipal wastewater-treating anaerobic digesters | place: USA | collected 2014-12-23 ... | reverse complement strand
GAGGACATTTCTATCTTGGAGAAAGGCGGACATTTCTATCTTGGATTGACACCCCTGCCTACCGGCAGGCAGGCCCACACTAACCAATAAAAAATCAAAGGCACGTCCCCACACCGACCTATGGTTGGTGTGGGGCTTAACTATTTTAAAACAGTTAAGCGGGATCAAATTTTAAAAAGGTAATACTTTATTTTCTAAAGTATTACCTAATCATTTCAGTACTACTATTAGCACCGAGATAACCATCCATGTCATACATGCGACTTCTAAGACAGACATGATGGTTAAAAAATTTTCGATGAATTTTTCCATTTCATCTCCTTTCTAAAACAAAAATAACATACAAATAAATGAATGTCAATCCCCACACCCAGCAAAGTTTTTGAGTGATAAACGTAATATTAAAAGGCATGCCCCCACACCAACCTTTGGTTGGTGTGGGGGTTAATTATTCTAGTTAAAATACACACTATGCAACAAACTTAACGTTCCTCGGTTAAAAATATAATTTTTAACCTTAAACTTTCTGGGTGTGGGGATCAAGAAACGGTCATAAACTAAAAGTTTATGACCGTTTTCTATCTTTAAATAATATTACAATTTTTTTAATTCTTCTATTCCCTGTTTATATACATCAATTAACTTTTCCGTTTCTTCTTTAGTTAATAAATAATTATTATCATTCAAAATTTCATTAATTTTAAGATGGGTAGACGCAATTTCATCTAAATTAGATAAATAAATTTTAGATAATTTTGTCAATTTATCCGTCATGGTATCGCCTCTAAAACCGACTTCTGTTAAAACATTATTAAAATAACTATCAATCTCAGCTAGAGCCAATTTTCAATATAAAATATTTTCAAAATTTATATAATCACTAATTTTTTTAAATGTTGAATTAATTTTGAACTCATTTAAAAATGATCATTTTTCTTTACCGCTTACACCCACCTTTACGACTTTCGGTTTTTTTAATTGTTTGGTTTTAATTTTAACAATCATAATAAACATCACTATCAAACAGCTTATAATTAACCCAGTAATTCTAGATCAAAATAAAAAATTTAAAAATGTTTGACGCAAAAACAATGGCGCCATAATTCCAACGGCTGTTTGTAAATCGACTAATGTCAAAGCATTATTTAAACTTTCCATATGATTATGAATTATAATTTATTAGTGATTCAAAAACCTTACTAATTTTTAACAATCTTCTGTCTAATTTTTCTTGCATAGTTAATTGCAGTCCAATAGGCAAACCATCTTTATTTTTTGTCAAAGGCAAGCTAATAGCTGGGATTCCAGCTAAATTCATTGGCACCGTAAAGATATCTGATAAATACATTGAAACTGGATCTTGGCTTTTTTCTCCAAAAGCAAAAGCCACATCCGGACAAGTAGGCGTCAAAATTAAACCCACTTCTTTAAACGCTTGATCAAAATCTTGTTTTATCAACCTTCTGACTTTTTGAGCTTTAGAATAATATTGATCATAAAACCCTTTGGACAAAACATATGTGCCTAATAAAATTCTTCTTTTTACTTCTCGTCCAAAGCCATCACCTCGAGTTTTAAAATATAAATCTTTTAAATTAGAAATATTTAAATCATTTACCTTGCTACCATAACGAATATTATCATATCTAGCCAAATTGGAACTAACTTCGGCTGGCATAATTATATAATAACAAGGAATAGCATATTGAGTATGAGTTAAACTAATTTCTTTAATATTAACACCCAAAGATTTTAATTTACTAACAAAATTATTTATATTTTCTTTTACTTCCTCATTAATTCCCTCTACAAAATATTCCTTGGGCACGCCAATGGTTAATTTCTTTACATCATCAATATTTCATTCTTTATCTTCAGTTAAAACATCAATACTGGTTGCATCATAATCATCTTTGCCAGCTATAATATTAAAAATTGATTCGCAATCGGTTACATTTTTTGCAATAGGTCCAATCACATCTAATGATGAACTCATGGCTATTAAACCAAATCTGGAAACAGCTCCATAGGTTGGCTTAAAACCAACCACACCACAAAAACTAGCTGGTTGTCTTATTGATCCAGCCGTATCTGATCCTAAAGCTACATCCACCATACCGCTAGCTACAGCTGAAGTTGATCCACCCGATGATCCGCCCGGCACTCTATTTAAATCAATTGGATTTCTAACCACACCAAAATACGATGTTTCGTTTGATGACCCCATAGCAAATTCGTCCATATTGGTTTTGCCAACAATCAAACCACCAGCTTCTTTAATTTTTTTAATTACAGTGGAATCATAACTAGCTCGATAATCTTTTAACATTTTTGATCCGGCTGTTGATAATAATCCTTCTACCAAAATATTATCTTTAATCGCAATTTTAATACCATCCAGCATTAAACTTTTATTGGTCTTTATTCTTTCTTCGCTTAATTTAACTAATTGCTTTACTTCATCATTTTTAGAAATAAAAGCATTTATTTCTTGATTTTTTTCATCAAAATTATTTAAAAAATCATCGATTGATTGAATCAAATTAATATCATTATTTTTTATTTTTTCTTGAATATCTTTAAACATTATTATCTATTTTAAAATCTTTTATTTTAGCCAAAAATCTTTGGCACTTCAAAAAAATCATTATCTTTCTTAGGAATGGCTTCTAAAATTTTATTCCTATCAAATTCTCGACTTTCAAACGTATCTTTTCTATATTCATTAACATTAAAAGTTCCCCCCGTCATGGGCTCAACATTTTCAGTATCAACAATCGACAATTTTTCAATGTATTTTAAAATCTTGTCTAAATCGGCTTGTAAATTATTTTTTTCTTCGTTAGAAATTTCTAATCTTGAAAGCTCTAACAAATGATCTATTTCATTTACATCAATCATTTTTATATTTTAAGTTATTTTTTACAATTGTCTTACCATTGTTTTTTATTCTTACTCTTCATATTACTAATTACCATTTACCAATTACTCTTTTTATTGTCTTACTATTATATTACCTTATTTCATTATTTTACCATAATTTTATCCAAAAAACAACAAAATATAGTGTTTATTACAACTTGACATTCAATAAAAAATTATGTAATCTTATACTAAACAAGCACATTTAAAAAGAAAGGAAGAAAGTGGAAATGCTGTCTAGTGATATAGTTGGTAGATCTAATACTACCGATTTCGTTGCAGTTTTTGGTCCTGAAAAATTGACAATAATTGTGTATAATCCTTGCAAAAATCCTGATGAACAAACAATAATTCCTATAAATCAAGAAAACTTGAATAATTGGAAAACAACCCACATATTAGCATGCGAATACGATATAACTATTTCTGATAAAAAAATAGCATCAATCGAATTATTGTTAAATGAAGGCATTCAAATTGCAGAAACATCTGCAGCTCAAAAATTGGAAGTAAAACCACCGCAAACCCCAGAACCAGAAATAAAATTAGTTCCCAAAAAACGTGGCAGACCACGAAAAAAACAACTAGAAAAACCATTGGTCAAGTCACAAGATACAAATCCAACACCAAAGAAAGAACGAATAATCAAATCAACTGCACAGCAAGAAAAATCAGAATACAATGCAATTAACCCAGAAATTGATATACGAATTCGTCGTAATAAAGAAATAGTAATAATCGAAATTAAACACACACCGATGTCCCCTGAAACATTCCATAATTTAATAAAAGACGCCGAGCAACATCTCAACAATCAACAACCAATACAACGTTCCACGTACATTATTGAAAACAATACAATCACTTTCCAAAATGGAAAAGAAATGGAAATTGATTGCGAAAAATTAAAACTCATTATAGAGTTTTGTAAACAGCACAGAATAAAAATGACCTAGCCAAAAGCCGGGTCATTTTTGATTTGCGTTATTGATTTTGATTTGTATTACCAATTACTATTTACTATTTACTATTTGCTCTTCTATTTAATATCTTATACATCCAAATTTTTAACTTTCTTAGCATAAACTTGAATAAATTTCTTTCGAGGCATTCTTTCTTCGCCCATTAAAATATCAAATAATCTATCAGCCTCTTTGGCATCATCAATAGTAATTTGTTTCAAAATTCTTACTTTTGGATCCATGGTTGTTTCTCATAATTGCTCAGGATTCATTTCACCTAAACCTTTATATCTTTGTACAATAATACCTTTATATTTTGAAACTTCTTCAACTGCTTCGTCTTTTTCACCAGCAGCTTCTTCGGAACTTTCTGCCTCTAGTTCCTGTTCTTTTTTACTTTTTGTATCTTTTTTGTCATCTTTTAATTTAATCATTTCATCAATAATTTTTTCCTTTTCATCCTCAGTATAAGCATATTTAAAACTTTTTCCTTTTTGAACTCTAAAAAGTGGTGGTTGAGCTGCATACAAATAGCCCTTTTCAATAATCGATAAAAAATATCTATAAAATAATGTTAAAAGTAATGTTCGAATATGAGCGCCATCAACGTCCGCATCGGACATTAAAATTATTTTATGATATCTTAATTTCTCTAAATTAAAATCTTCTGATATCGAAGTACCCAGTGCTAAAATAATAGCTTTAATTTCTTCGGATGACATCATTTTATCTAATCTAGCTTTTTCAACATTAAGAATTTTACCTCGTAATGGCAAAATTGCTTGAGTATGACGATCCCGACCTTGTTTAGCACTATTATGAACAAATACACCACTAGCTAAAGCAAAATTATGAGTATTTTCAACTTCTAAATCATATACATCCATTAAAGCATCTATCATCTGTATTGATTTTACTTTTAATATATTGTCTTTTACCATCAAAGAATCTGTATTTACTAAATCTTTTGCTTCTTTATATTCTCCATTTTTCAACATAAATTTATGATCGGGTGTGCAAATAATTTCTTCTCCATTATCTAAAGTGACTCTTACAACTTTAGTGTTATGATTTGTAATTCTAGGATTTTTAATTTCAGCCACACCTACATTACCATTTTTTAAAATAGTATAACAATAATTTTTTATTCCTTTTCCATATTCCTTTACTAAATCCTCAAACGATACATTACGGCCATCTGTTAAAGCAATTTCTGTATCACCCGAAAAACATCCACCGGCGCTATCGCCCTCGACTATAAACAATTCCGAATTTTCAGCTTTTCTAGAAATACAATCAGCTAGTTTACCAGGCAAAGTGGTATGTTCCATAACACTTTTTCGCAAAACATTTTCTCTAGCCAATTTAGCCGCCGATCGAGCCTTAGCTGAAACTAAACATTTTTCTAAAATTCTTTTTACATCTTCGGGATTTTTTTCCAGAAAATCACGAAAAGCTTTTGACATTATTTGATCCACTGCCACTCTAGCTTCGGGATTACCAAGCTTAGCTTTAGTTTGACCTTCAAATTGAGGCTCGCGAATTTTAACTGCTACAATTACCATTAATCCTTCTCTAACATCTTCGCCCGTTAAAGATAAATTTTCCTTGCTATAAGTCTTCTTCAAATAATCATTGAGCACTCTAGTTAAAGCCGAGCGAAAACCAGTTAAATGCATGCCACCTTCGGGAGTATGAATATTATTGGCAAAAGCTAGTTCCGATGTTTCAATTTCATCAACATAAGACAAAGCAATTTCTACTTGGATATTTTCATAGGTATCATTCACATAAAAAATATTTTTATGAACCGCTTTTGTTTCGTGATCTCTAATTAAATAATTCAAAAATGCCACAATACCATTTTCAAAATAAAATGTATATTTTAATAAATTATCAATATTGCGATGATCAGCCAAATCAATTTTTATTTTTCTTACTAAATAAGCTTGTTCTCTTATGTGATCAAGTATTGTTTTTCAATTAAAATCAATTTCTTGCATAATAGTTGGATCGGGTTCAAAAGTAATACGCGTGCCATGTTCAATTTTTTCTTTACTTTTGGTTTTTGTAACTTCACTAGTTGGCTTGCCTTTACTATATTCTTGAGCATACAAAAAACCATCGCGATATACTTCCGCTTTTAAATAGCTAGATAAAGCATTAACAACTGATACGCCCACACCATGAAGTCCTCCGGATATTTTATAGGAATCCCCGCCAAATTTACCGCCCGCATGAAGAGTTGTCAAAACAGTTTCAAGAGCTGATTTCTTTGATTGGCTATGATAATCAACCGGAATACCTCGACCATTATCAAGCACGCTAACTCTATTATTGGTTAATAATTCAATCTTAATATTATCGCAATAACCACCTAAAGCTTCGTCAATCGAATTATCAAATACCTCTCAAATTAAATGGTGAAGTCCCGATACCCCAGTTGAACCAATATACATGCCTGGTCTTTTCCTTACTGGATCTAACCCTTCCAGCACATAAATATCTTTAGCTGAATAACCATTGCTATCGTTTTGCACGCTATCTTCTTTTATAGGCTTTGCTGGTTTAGGTTTTGATTCTTTTTTCGTTTCGTTTAACACCTCTTTTTTATTGGTTGTTTTAATAGCAACCACCTTCTCTTCTTTTTTATTACTGGCTTGTTTGTTGATTTTAATTTGCATAATAATTAATTTATCTGATTATATAGCCTTTATTTTGTAAATGGTTTTTTATTAATTCTAAATACTTATCTACTTCACTACTCGATAAAGTTTTTTCATCATTTCTGAACATCAAGTGAAACGACACACTCTTTTTGTTGTCAGCTAACGATTCATAAACATCAAATATATCAATATCTTTCAAATCCTCTATTTTAAGTAAGTGTATCTCAACCATAACATCGTTAACTAGTAATTTTTGTGGCACTATCAATGATATATCTCTAATACTACTTGGATATTTAGGTATAGGTTTAAAATCGATAGATCAAATCACCAATTTATAAAGAATGGATAAATCAATTTCTAGTAACACTACTTGAGGATTTTTTTGTTCATTTCTAATTTTATACTCGGTCTTAACTCGATCACTTACACTACCGAGTGAACCGATCAATTCGTTATCTAAATTATAAATATAAATAACATTTTTAAAAATGGTATCGTTTTTATCACTTTCTTTTAAATATTTATCCGAAAAATAATATTTACTATTATCAATCGATAATTTATTAAATAATGTTTCTATAATACCTTTGGCTTCCAATAATTTATCTGTTTCTTTTTGTTTTTTATTTAAATCATAAATAGCTAAGCTTAAATAAGTATTTTCAAAAATCACATCGCCAACCGATCGATAGTTTTTATCAATTTGAAAAAATTTAGCTTTTTCAAAATATGATAAATTGGTGGCCACATTTTTTAATAAAGAAATGGAAGCCACTGGATTTAAATATTGATAATTTTCACTTAAATAATTTTTCGGACCAACCAATCAGCTTTTTTGTTGATCATTCAAAAACTGGGTGTCAAATTCATGGATAAAACTATAATTATAAACTTCATCTAGTCCCAACGAAACCATTATATTTTTTATCATTTCTTTAAATTGATAAAACTCATTGTCTTTCGGTGGTTTTAATTCAACTTTGGGTGGTATCAAATCAAGATTATCTAACCCATAAATTCTTACTAAATCATCGGCAATATCTTCAAAAATTAAAACATTATTTCTATATAGTGGTACACCAACGTTTCACAATGTTTTTGAAATTGGTTTTATAGTATAACCCAATTTAGTTAAAATTCTTTTTATGTCTTTTTCATCAATTACTTGCCCAATCAATTTTGCTACTCTTTCTAAATTAAAAGGTATAGTTAGCGGCTTATCATTAATTTCATTAGTTTCTAAAACATTGCTAACCACTTTGGCGTTAGCATATTTTTCAAACAATTCCACCGCTCTTTTCAGGGCTTCTTTAGCAATGCTAGGTGATAGTTTATGACTAAAACGAACTGAAGCATCGGTAGCTAAGTTTAAAAATTTCGATGTTTTATAAATATCACTGCTATTAAAATTAGCACTTTCTAAAACTATCATTTTTGTATTCTTATCAATTTCTCCAGTAACCCCACCTTTAATACCAGCAATTGCCATCGGCTTTTTTTGATCAGCAATTACCAAAACATCTTCAGTTAGTTTATATTTATCACCAGTTAAAACTGTAATAGTTTCATCATTCTTGGCATAGCGAACATTTATTTTATTGCCTTCAATTTTATCATAATCAAAAGCATGCATCGGCTGACCAGTTTCTAGCATTACATAGTTAGTAATATCAACTACATTGTTGATAGCTCTTAAACCACAATTATTTAAAGCGTCTTTAATAAATTGAGGCGATTCTTTAATTTTTATGTTATTTAAAACTATACCATAATAGGCCTGACACGATGCTTTAGCACTATTTTTTACACTCATCACGGCAGGATTAGCAATATGTTTAATTTTAAATTTACTTGATTCTTTTAAATCCAAATCAAACATTGCACTTATTTCTTTAGCCAGATTATTATGCGATGCCAAAACCCCAACTCGATTAGCTGTTAGTTCAACATCAAAAACATAGTCATTATTTATTTTTTTATAATGAGTATCGCCTAAACAATTGTTTAACATATCGTTAAGTTGATCAGCGCTCACTAATTTTTGTTTTATAAAACTTTGTAATAAATTGTAAGAATAAAGCATACTATTTAAAATTAAAATTGTTTAGTAAATCTTAAATCCCCAGAATTAAATATTCTAATATCGGGAATTTGATATTTAAGCATCGCAAATCTTTCCACCCCTAAGCCAAAAGCAAATCCTTGATAATTATATTTATCTCATTTTGCAAACTTATATAAATTAGGATGCGTCATACCAGCGCCCATCATTTCAATTCAACCACTACTTGAACACAACGAACATTTGCCGCCACGCCCATGGCATTTAAAACATTCTGCATCCACTTCTAGTCCTGGTGAAACAAAAGGAAAATAACTAGGTCGCAAACGAACCTTTAAATCTTTTTGACCTATAATTTTTCGAGTCATATCAGTAATAATCGATTTGAAATTACTCAAACTAATGTCATCCCCGATCATTAAACCTTCTAATTGATGTAGTTGAAACTCATGTCTAGCATCAGTCGCTTCGTAACGAAATACCTTTCCCATGTTCACCATTCGAATCGGTGGATTATTTTTTTCCATAAATCTCATCTCCGCTGGACTAGTATGAGTTTTTAATAATAAATTTGTAGATTTAAATTCATCTTTTTTGCTACCAATCGGTAAAACATATTTTTTATCCAATCAAAAAGTATCTCACATATCTCTAGCTGGATGATTTTTTTCTATATTTAAACTATCAAAATTATAATATTCACTTTCGATATCATTGGATTCAAAAATCTCAAAACCAAAAGAGCTAAAAACCGATATAATATGTCGATATGTCAAAGTTGTAGGATGAAGTGACCCAATTTCTTTTTTCTTGCCAGGCAAAGTATAATCAAAGAAAAAATTATCATCACTTTTATCAAATGAAGTTTGTTTGGCTTTAAACAATTGTTCTAATTCTTTTTTACAGGTATTTAATTTTGGCCCAAAAATTCTTTTTTGATCAACTGCTAGTCCTTTTAATTGCTCAAAAAAATCATTCAGCTCGCCTTTTCTAGCTAAATATTTTAATCGAAAATCTTCTAATTCTTTAGCATTTTTTACCAAACTTAATTCTTGATTAAGCTTTAATATCAGGTTCTCAATATCTTTCAAATCCATAAAATTAATCTTACTTTTATAATACTATTTTATCAAAATTTCTCATAATAAGCAAGAACCACTTTACTTTATTTTTAAAAACCACGAAATTCAAACCTATTTTATAGTGATATTTCCTAGTAAATCGGTTCTCAATATTTCAACCTGTCATCTGTCTAGTAAATTAATAATATCAATGTTAGGATGGCCATAATAATTTTCGCCCACCGAAATAATAGCTTGTTTAGGGTTAATTTTATTTAAAATTTGATCGTCGATTGTGTTTTTGCCACCATGATGAGGCACTTTTAAAACGTCAATGTCTTTTATATCTCAATCGGCTACCATTTTGTTTAAAATTTTACTAGTAATGTCTCCGGTAAATAATCAATCTTTTTGTAAAGTGTTTACTAACAAAATTTGCGATTTTTCATTAGTTTTAGTTAAAGATCAATTGCTAAGAGCTGGGTAAATCATTTTTATTTTTAAATCTAAAGCGTTTACTTTTAAATCGGTTTTACCAATCGCAATTTGAATATTTTTATCTGCAATTTTTTTCAATAATTTTTGATAACTTTCCGTATTATTATTAAAATCACTTAGCACCATTAATCGCACTTTGTAATTATCTAAAATATAATTTAATCCTTCAAAATGGTCTAAATCCGCATGAGAAATAAACACAACATCGATAGTTTTATCAAAAAAAGGTAAAACTGACGATAATGGCTTAATCAAATAATTTTTTTTGCCGGCATCGATCAAAAAATTACCAGCTCGATTGATAATTAATGAACTATCCCCTTCATAAACATTCAAAAAAACTATTTTTGATTTGAAAAAATAATATTCACCAATCAAATGTCATATATAGGCATTGATTAAAACTAACAAAACAATCAATCATTTTTTTATCAAGCTAGTTTCCATAAAAAATATTTATAATAATTATTTTTTAAATATTAATAGTTAAGCTTTTATTCTTTTTATAAAAATCAATAACTAGTATTAGCAAAACCGCATAATAAATAATCACTAAAACTATTGAATCAAAGAAAAATACATTTACATTTAAACTGACATTTTCCAATCAATTTAATATCAATAAAAAAATATTTACCAATCAATAAACTAATCAACCTAAAAATTGAGCGACTCAACCTTGTAAAAAACTCAAAATGGCAGTTAACAAAGCCACGCTCAAAATCAATCCCGACAACGGAATTAAAATAATATTAAAAATTATACTTAAAAGATTAAACTCTGAAAATCAATACATCAAATACGGCATTAACAAAACCATAATTGCTATGGTCGCACTAAAAATATTAAATACTAAATCAAGGTTTTTATTATTGCATTTAAAATATGCTTGAATAATTGGCAATATATAAATTAAAGCCACAATTGATAAAAAACTTAAATGAAAGCCCAAATCATAAACAACCACTAATGGATTAATCATAAAAACTATTAGTAAAATTAATAATAAAACATTAGTATAATTTATAATTTTACCATTGATTTTTCCTAACATTATTAACATTCAAAATACCGTAGCTCTTAAAATTGAACTAGAAAATCCAGCTAAAAACAGAAAAAATACTAGAAACAATGTAACTAAAATTAAATATATTCCATAACTAGGTGATATTATCACTAAAAACCAACTAACTACATTAAATAATATCGAAAGATGGGTACCTGATACTACTAAAATATGACTAATTCCTAAATTTTTAAATAAATTATTTAATTCTTGATCGTTAATTTTGGATTTTCCCAATAGTCACATTGACACTAAATTATAATTTTTCAAACCCACTGTCGATTTTATATTTTGATCAATTTTATCTCTAATATTTGAAATTATAACCGACAAAGATATTTTGTTTACTTTATACAGTTTCTCAATCGTTACAAAGTTTAATTGATAATTAACTCTACCAAAGAAAAGCATGTCAAATGGATTGGATTTATTACTATTGTCTTTTGGAATTGACATCGTTGACAAAACATCATTAATTTTAAACTCTTCATCAATTCCGGAACGAATCAAGATTAATTCGTTTTTTAAACAGTGGTTTTGAATTTTGCCTAAAGTAATATTAATATCATTTTGTAAAATTGTATCTCGAATTACTAAAATTTGATAGGGTTGATTTTCACGATTTAAACATATTTTTTTCGATTGATTAATCAAAAGTATCCCTTTTACCACTCCTCATGCTAATAATACCGTTAAGATAAACAATCAAACTGGTTTTATTATTAATTTTAAATATTTATAATAATAAACAATCAAAAACAAAATTAAAATTAATAATAAATATTTTATTAAAGTATTATCTATTTGACTTCCTATATATAAACCCAGTAAACTAATTGTAAAAGTTCTAAATAAATACATGGCTAGTAAGTTTTTCATAATTATCTAGCTTTACATTCACCAAAACTGTTTTTAATTTCTTCGGCTATTTCATCCAGCTCTTCTTTAGACAATCATTTATCTTTTTTGCATTGATTATCTAGTACATCGCCAGCTTGAAATTCTTGCAAATAATATTTTTTGGCGCCTTTAATAGTTTTTACAATGTTTTTTATATTTTCTCTACTTACGCCTGGTGCCACCGTTGTACGAAATTCATAATCAATTCCACTTTTCATAATTATATCAATGCTTTTTTTAATATTTTCCATATCAATAACTCTGTTAACAATTTTTGTATAATCGCTTTCGGTTAATTCATTTTTAATATCCATAGCAATATAATCAATTATTTTTCTATTTAGCAAATCGCTGATTACATCTGGGTTTGTGCCATTAGTATCCAATTTAACTAAAAAGCCCATCTTTTTAATTTTCAAAATAAAGGCCTTCAAATCTGACTGCATAGTTGGTTCTCCTCCCGTTATAACTATGGCTTCTAATTTACCAATTCTAGTTTTTAAAAATTCGATTATTTCTTTTTCATCAATCGTTTCAATTTCTTTGAACAACGATTCATCCACCAATTTAACATTATAACAAAAACGACATCGAAAATTGCAGCCAACCGTAAAGATAATGGCTGCAACTTTAGATGGATAATCAATTAATGTCATTTTTTGAATACCACCGATTAACATATTGATTTTATAATATTATTTCTTTTTTGATAAAACATTCGGCTTGATAATAGCATTAATTCCCTTTTTATAATTAAAGGTAATGCGATCTTTGAATTCTTGTTTTTTACCATCGTGTCAATTTGATATCGGACGGATATAACCAACAACTCGAGAATAAACTTCACATTTTTGTTCCACTACACATTTTGGACAAATATGATGTTCTCCCGCAATATAGCCATGCACTGGACAAACACTAAAAGTTGGCGTAATTGTTAAATATGGCAAACGATAATCAGAAAAAACCGTTTTTAATAGTGATTTAATAGAACGATAATCCATTATTTCTTCGCCGATAAACCCATGCAAAACTGTTCCGCCCGTATATTTAGTTTGAAAATTATCTTGATTATCTAAAACTTCAAACAAATCATCTGAATAATTTACTGGCATTTGAGTTGAATTGGTATAATAAGGAGTTTCTGGTGTTCCTGATGTAAAAATATCCGAAAAATCTTTTTTATCAATTCTAGCTAAACGATAGCTAGTGCCCTCCGCCGGAGTGGCTTCTAAGTTATACAGTCCACCATCTTTTTGATATTCAACTAAAACATTTCTCATAAAATCTAAAACTTCCAAAATAAATTTTTGACCAGTTTTAGTATCAATGCCTTCACCAATAAAATTTACAGCCATTTCGTGACCCCCGACCAGACCAATTGTTGAAAAATGATTAGCTCAATACGACCCTCGCATAGTTTTGACATCTTGTAAATAATAACGACTATAAGGATACAGACCTTTTTCAGTTAGATTTTCAACCGTTTTTCTTTTAATTTCTAATGAATCTTTGGCCAAATCCATATATTTTCTTAAATTTTTGAAAAAATCAGTTTTAGTTTTTGAAACATAGGCAATTCTCGGCAAATTTAAAGTAACCACACCTAAACTACCAGTTTTTGGATTAGCTCCAAAAAGTCCACCTCCACGTTTATAAAGTTCTCGATTATCCAGACGAAGCCTGCAACAATTATGAGTAATTTGTCCCATTGAATGCACAAAATAATGGTTTCTTTCTAGCTCAATATCATAAAATGTATTTTTTTGTTTATTTAAAATATTTATTTCTTTCACTTTTACAATAGCCATATCACTTGTCAAAACTTTTCAGGCTTCATCGGTAAAAGCTTCGTGTTTTTCAATTGAAGTTTTACAAACTAAGCTAGTATTATTATAAAAAGGTTGATTTTTTGATTTTTGTACTATATAATTAGGAACTCGATTATATAATATATCGTTTACAACTGAATGATCTATTAATGAACGACCATCAATATGTTGAATCCTAATAACTTGACTATTTTGCCTTTCATTATAAGTAACCGGAACACCTATCAAAGTATATAATCAAACTAATTCTTTGGCTAACTCTTGATCATTTATATGTATTTCCTGTCCTTTGGCATAGCCATCGCCAGCAAAAAAACCATTCAAAAACGATTCGATAATTTCTTTTTTAGAATTAAATAATATATTAGGAACTTTATGGTATTTATATAAACCACTATTTTCAAGTTTCTCACAAATTTCTCGACTATTAAAAATACCATTAACTGTATTATCAAACCTACTATCAACAACAATCTTTAACTTTTTATCAAATTTATTTTCAATAATATTCGAAACCTTTTCTATTAATTGAGTATGATTTTTATTAAAAGATATTTGTATCCCCTTGGGCTTTCCAAAAGACGAAAATTGTTTTCGTGAATCGCGTATATAAACACCATCCGCCATAAAAATTCCCAAAAAGAAAGCTAGGTCATTATCCAATTTATATCCGCCAAAAGCAGTATCATTTTCATTTAAAACCATATCCGCTTTTCGGGTCGTTAACAATAAATCATTTAATGTTAAATCTTTAGCCTTTTTATAATCAATGCCTTCTCTGTCATATACTGCCACCAAATGGTCACCCGATACTTTAATAGTTTTACCATCGGAATTTTTAATTTCATAAACAATATCCTTTTCTTTCTTCAAAAAACTTGTTATTTTTGATCATTCAATTTTATAATTATTGGGGTTAAAAGATAGAGCTTCAATATTATTATTGTTATCAGCTCAACCGTCTTTATCAAATTGAATATTTAAATTATTTATTAGTTCGCCTATCTTACATTTTTGTATGGTATCATCTTTTTTAATCATTATATCCTCGTCTTTATCAATACACATCGATCTAGCATCTTCTGGCGACATATCCGAATTAATAAAATTCGAGAAATAAGGAATACCATATTTAGCTGTCATTTGCCAAATTCCATCGAAATTAGGATTATCTCATTCAAAATCTTTAGTTATATTGTAAGTTGGAATTGGAAAAGTAAAAACTCGTCCGGAAGCATCACCTTCGGTGTAAACCTGACATAAAATTCGATTTAAAACATCCATCTCCATTTGAAATTCACCATACTTTTCTTTTTGTAATTCACCACCAATTATCGCTGGCATCTCTTTTAAATGAGTTGGACATTTAAGATCGCAAGTAATATTTGTAAATGGAGTATTACCGGTAATAAATACTTTTCCCTTTCTTCTAGCGATTACAGTTTCATTATCAGTATGTACCGATCAAATAACCCCACTATATTTTATTTTTTCAATTTTATTAATATAGGATTCTTGATGTTTGATTAATCTCAGGACAAATATGTCTTTAGTTCCAATTGTTGGTTTACGTTTCAAAACAGTAAAACCATAACCAGCATTAACACATATAATTTGCATTGCATCCAATAATTCGATGTCCGTTACTGTAATTTTACAATCTTCAAATCCATCGCCCTTTAAATAAGTTTCAATAAATAATCTTGATTGTCTTTCACTCATATTAAGTAAAATATCCGGAATAAAATGAACATTATCTTTTGTTCCAAACCAACCATGAATTGTTTTAGAACTACTAGCGTCCAATCTAAAACGCTCTACTTCGTCTCCCAACGATGAAGATGCATAAGTAGAATAATTTAATTTAAATTTTTTCAACAAATTTTTAATTTCATCATAATTTTTAGGGTTTTTGACCTTAGATTGATAAATAGAAACTCTAAAAGCTGAACGATATTTTGTTGATCTTTCTATTGTGCCCTCGCTAATAATCCAAGCCATTAATTTAATTTGCTCATCACTAATTTTAGCATCTTTTAACACATTTTTGGCTGAAACCGGGATAATTACAGGCGATTTTAGCTTCAAAACATCTTCAATTGGCTCTAAAACATATTTATTAGAATTAAATAATTTTCTCACCACTCTATGTTTTGGTGAAATTAATTGATCTTGTATTCGGTTTTTCAAATTATACATTTCGCCGGTATATTTTTTTCTAAAAATATAGGATATTTTCTTTTCTTCAATTATTTGTTTATCTAAATTAAAAGTTTTAATTGTATCGCCTTCATTTACTTCTTCATAGTTCTTTCAACCTTCATTGGTTAAAATTTCTGTATCTTGTGATAAACATTGAAACCCCACTCTAGTTGGAACATTACAATTAAAAATAAATTCTTGTAATGCTTGTTTAATTTCACTTTCATTTAAACGATCGTATCTAATAAATGGAGCTAAATAAGTATCAAAGTTTGAAAAAGCTTGGGCTCCAGCCACTTCGCCTTGCAAAGTATAAAAATAATTTACAATTTGGCCTAGAGCGGTTCGAAAATGTTTTGCTGGTTTTGATTGAATTTTACTTGGCACACCACCAAAACCTTTTTTAAGTAAATCATATAAATCCCATCCGCAACAATAAGCGCCGATTGTTCCTAAATCATGAATGTGAAAGAAATTTTCGCGACTAGCTTTTCTAATTTCACCTGGATAAATTTTATTTAATCAATATTTTTTTGAAACATAGTTAGCTACATAATTATTCATACTTTGTAGTGAATAAGTTGTATTACTATTTTCTTTTACTTCTCAATCAAGTTCTTGTAAATATTCATCAATAATATCCACCGCTTCATCTGTTGCTAATTTGCTTTCTCGAACTCGACGACGTTGTTCACGATACAAAATATAATTTTTAGCTGTTTCCGTACAATTAAGTAACATTAAACTTTCCTCCACAATGTCTTGAATATTTTCAACACTTGGATTTTCATCTTTATTAAATCTTTTATTTAATATAAAAAGTGTTTTTTCTAAAACTTTACCAATTATATTTTCATTTCCTTCGTCAGTTGTGGTAAAGGCCTTAAAAATAGCATTACGAATTTTCTGAATATCAAATTTATTTATCAAACCGTCTCGAGTTTTTATATTTCTGATGTGATTGTTCAAACTTTTTGTTTCTTCAGTTTCTTTTTTATCAACTTTTTTGACATTTTTCTTGGCAACAATTTTTTTTGTTACCTTTCTGGCTATTTTTTTATTTTTAGGCATAATGCTTTCTTAAATTTTTTTAAAATTTTGACCTTTTCCACCTTAGTTAAAATGGTAAGAATATTATATAGAATCCAAAGAAAAAGTCAACCCCTTAAAAGGGTTGACTTTAACGTGTTTTTGAGCAATTTTTTCTAAAAACCAAAAAATCTATATTCTTGACAAATTACTATTTTAATTTTTTAAATTTTCTCAAAAATGGTGGAATATCAGTATCGTCATCTTCATTAATTTCATTTTTTTCTTCATCCAATTCTTCAATTTCTTCCTCATTTTCTTTTTTAACTTCTATTTTTGTACGTCGATTATCAATTTCTTCATCATCATCCGATTTTTGATTTAAATTATAAAAATCATCGCTATCTTTTTTGAAAAAAGAAATAAATTGATCATTGGTTACTATTTTTTCCGCTTCTTTATCGTTATTAAAGCCACCCGCAATAACTGTAATTTTAATTTCGCCGTTTTTTAATTCATTGTCATAAGAAGCTCCAAAAATTATCTTCGCATCTTTAGCCGCATTGTCAGTAATAATACGAGCTGCTTCCGTTATTTCCGATAATGACAAATCGTTCGCACCACTAATATTAAATAAAATACGTGAAGCCCCGTTAATTGATAAATCTAGTAATGGTGATTCAATTGCCATCTTCGCTGATTTAACCGCTCGATCTTTTCCAACCGCTCTACCAATACCAATAATCGATTCACCCGAATTTTTTAAAATAGTTTTTAAATTAGCAAAGTCCAAATTAATAAGACCAGGATAATTTATTAAATCCGAAATACCTTGCACACCCTGTTTTAAAATTTCATCAATTTGTTTAAAAGCATCTAGTATCGGAGTATCTTTATCAATAACATTAAATATTCGATCATTATTAATTGTGATCATCGAATCAACATTTTGATATAATTTTTCTCAAGATTCATTAGCAATATCCATTCTCTTTGGTCCTTCAAAGAAAAATGGTTTAGTCACAACCGCTACAACAATTGCGCCCGTTTCTTTTGCGATCTTAGCAATAATTGGTGCAGCTCCACTGCCAGTACCACCACCTAAGCCAGATGCAATAAAAATTAAATCGGGTTTGCCTAACATATCGGTAATTTCTTTTGAACTTTCTTCAGCCGATTGTCTTCCAATTTCTGGATCCATGCCAGCTCCTAAACCACGCGTAATATTTAAACCAATATTTATTTTTTCATCGGCTTTTGTAAAATGTAAACCTTGAGTGTCAGTATTAACAGCCACAAAATCAACACCGTCAGCTTTTTTCTTATACATACGAGTTAAAATATTACCACCAGCCCCACCTATACCAATAATCTTGATTTTTACCTTAGGTTTAGCGCTAGTTACATTCGACGAGCGAACAACTTCGTTATCATTTTCACTAGCTATATTAGTATTTACCATAATCAGTTGTTAAAAGATTGTTTATTAATATTTTACATCAAAACGCTTTAAAATCTTGGCAATTAAGCCACCACCTTTTCCTTCATTATTAAATTCATTATCATCTTTGTCTTCGCAGAAAAACTTAATATTACCGATTGAGACCGCAAAACCTGGATCATCGCTAATAAATCCTCCAAATTCTGGCTGAGCAATTCTTACTGGTAGTTTTAAACAATCTCTAGCTAATTCCACAATATGTTTTGTCATTGCCCCTCCGCCATAAAGCACAGCTCCACCTGGCAAATTAGCATATTTATTAATTTGTTTAAGTTCCTTGTTAACTAAATCAAAAATTTGTTCAAGTCGTGCCGAAATTACCGTTGCTAAATCTTTCTTTTTAAAACTTTTTTCTTCATTAGCACAAAAATCACTTAATTTAATAATTTCTTGATTTGGCACTTTATCCGGATAAGCTTCGCCAACTGTAATTTTAATTTTTTCACCATCATCATGCGGTATTTGTAAAAACAAACAAATATCATCACTAATCTTTCCGCAACCAATTGGTAGCACTTTCATAAATATTAATTTATCTTCTTCAAAAACCGTCATGGTTGTTGTGCTAGCTCCCAAATCAATTCCCACAACACCTAAATCTTTCTCACGTTTATTTAACGTTGAAAAACATCCCGATAGTGGACTAGCAAAAATAGTTGGTATTCTAATACCCAAACTATCACTTAATTGAGCGATGTGATTCATCATCATTAGGTCAACATCAATAATTGCGCTTTCAACTTCCAATCTCATGCCAGTCATGTTCAAAGGTTCTACATCAAATTCATTACCGTCAATTATATATTTTTGTGGAATAGCATGGAGTGTGGCTCTTCCGGGTGGTAAGCATAAAGCCTTCGATGAATTTTGAGCTCTAAAAATTGTTTCTTTATCAACGGTATTGTTACGTCCAGAAATATAGGCAATACCGCGACTATTATTCATGTTAATTTTTGTGCCACCAATACCAATAACTATTTGTGAAACATTGGTAGCTGTTGCTTGCTCAATTTCTTCTAATAAATCACTAACACTGTTTACCACTTCATTAATATTTTGAACATCACCTTTTCTAATACCATTGGATGGTCGTTTAATTGAAAATAATATTTGCGGCTTTTGTTCGTATTTAAACAAAACTGCATATATATTGTTACTTCCAATGTCTAAAGACAAAAAGGCATTTTTCATAAATATTAATTTTAACTAATTGTTTAATTCTTGAAAAATAGTTTTTTCTCAAGAATACATTTTTTTAAAATCAGAATTTTTAATATGATCAAAATCTAACAAATGAAGCAAACCATGAATCAATAATTTTTGATAACCTTCGATAGCATCTTTATAATTTTTTCCCAGTTGATGTGGTGTAATAATTATATCTCCTAAAATAGTTTTGTCACTTTCTTTTTCTTTAAATGGGAAAGATAAAATATCTGGAATTTTATTTTTATGCCGAAAGTTATTATTTATTTTTTTGGCCGGCTTATCTTCTAACAAGACCAAAGAAAATTCAACATTCTTTATCTTTTTTGATTTTAAAATTTGACAAAATGAATCGGTTTTAAAAATTTTAGAAACAATTTTATCAATAATTTTTCGTTGTCAATCATCAATTCCAAATTCATCAAACACAAAACACTCAAATCCCATAATATTATTTTTTTAAAGATATACCCATTTTTTTCTTATGTTCGATTTCTTTTCGAACTTTTAATTTATGGATTGCTGATAATTTTTTCCCTCTTTCATTGTTTTTTCTGGCAGCGGTTTGATGTTTATTAGCTTCCAATAAAACACCACTTTTTTGTATCACTTGACTAACTCTATACAAAAAAGCTGAAGTTGATTCTTTATCTTTCTTAGTAATTTTAATAGCCATTATTCTTTCTTTTATTTAAATTTTATTAATTAATTTGGTTCTTTCTTTTCACTAAATTTGGTATTAGTTTAGCAAAAGAAACACTTTCTTGCAACCCTGATTGAAAATCACGAATTATCACTTCTCCTCTCATTACTTCCTCTTGACCAATCACCAAAATGCAATTTACTTTTTCTTTTTCAGCAATAGCGATTTGAGCTCGCAAGCTATCCTTACTTAAATTAGTTTTAACTAAAATATTTTCTTTTCTTAGGTTCTCTACAATTTCAAATGCTTTTCTTTTAGCGGTATCGCCAATTTGAACTAAAAATACTGAAAAATCTTTATCTTCTTTATCGGCTTTTTGATCTCGAATCATTTTAAATAAGGTATTTACATCCAAAGTTACTCCCATACCATGCTTACCATTATTACTTATGGTCTTCACTAAATCATCATGCCTAAAACCATGACCAATAGTTTTCTTTTTATCACCTTCATTATAATTGATTTTAAAAACAAATTTATTTTCAAATTGCCCGACTCCTCATAATTTTGAATTAATTTCATAAGGAATTTTCAAAAATTCTAAATATTCAACAATAGTTGAAAAATGATTTTTACAATCATTACATCAAAATTCTTCAAAATTAGTAAGTCCTGATCTTAAAGCTTTACATTTCTCTTCATGACAATTAAATATATCTCAAATATTTTCTTTTAAAGCTTTTTTGCATTTACTACACAATTTAGTTTTTTTCTCTTTGTAAAACTTTTTTATCTCTTTAACATACAAATCTCGACAATGCTCACAACCAATATTATTAATCTCAAAATTAACATTATTAATCTTAAATTCTTCGAGTAACTTTTTAATGGTATTAATCATTTCCACTTCCACAATTGGACTTTCGTCCCCAATGGCTTCTAAGCTTAATTGATAAAATTGGCTAAAAATACTATCGGTTTTGTCTCAAAACACTTGGCCCAGTTCATACATCTTAACTGGTTGATTTTGATTCTGCATTTTATTTTCGAAATAACTTCGGATCATACTTGAAATTAATTCCGGTCTCAAAATTATCGATTTTTCACCGACCTTATCCACTAGAAAAAACTGTTTTTTATTTTCGGCTTCATTTTTTAAAATACCCCCTAAAATTAATTCTGTATATTCTATCATGGGTGTTTCTATTTTGTTATATTGATAAAAATTCAAAATTTTTTCTATTTTGTGTTCTAGTAATTTCCATAATTTTAAATTATGCCCGAAAACATCTTTAGTTTTACTAACGGTTTTTAATGTTATATTTTTATTAGTTTTGATACTACGCTTTGAATCAGTTTTGTGATTCAATTTTTCTTTAATATCCACAAACCGTATACCTTTTTTTGCCATCACTAATATTTATAATTATTAATATTGCGTTACAAAAAACGCTTGAGCTTTATTAATTGGTGCTAGTCTTAATCAAACTTTGCCAACAATTTTATCAGCTCTTAAACTGCCTCATTCTCGAGAATCGTAAGAGGCCTCCCGATTATCACCCATCACAAAATATTCACCAACATTCAATTTAATCTGAATATTGCCTGGAGTGTTAAAATGATTTTCCAAATATTTTTCACTTAATTCCCAACCATCTAAATGTTCATCATTAATAATTTTAACTTTTCCTTCGGAAACAACAACTGTTTCTCCTGGCATGCCAATAATTCTTTTGATATAAAAACTCTTGGCATCTAGTGGAGCTTTAAAGACTACAATATCACCACGCTTTGGTTCCGAAACTCTAAAACTCAATTTATCGATAATTAAATAATCACCATCTTCAAAATTCGGCTCCATACTTTGCCCCCTAACAAAAAACGGTGTAATTAAATACATTCTAATTGGTATAACAATTAATAAAGCAATTGCAATCACTTCCACTAATTCTAACAAATAACCCTTCAAATTTTTCATGTTAAAAATGTTAAATCGTAACTTAAAACCTAAGAAAAAACAGATATTTTTTACGATTGGATTATTAAATAAATCTACATCATTATACCAAAAAAGTACCTAAAATACAAGTCCCTTTTTAATAAAAAACAGCCAACATTTATAACAATATTGGCTGTTTTATATCATATTTTTATTTAATTTTTTAAAACGTTGGATATTGAATATTGCTAGCCCCCACACCAACCTCTGGTTGGTTGTGGAGCGAAGCGGGGCTAGCCCCTGCCTACCGGCAGGCAGGCCCACACTAACCTTTGGTTAGTCGTGGCGGGTTTTATTATTGTCTTTGATTTTGAATTTGTTTCATGAGATTATACTACTATAACATTTTTTCTAGTAATTCTTTTATTTTTTCCGGATTGCCCGATCCTTTGGTTTTAGCCATAGTTTTACCAATTAAAAATTGCAGTACTGTCACTTTTCCCGATTTATATTCTTGAACTGATTTATCATTTTCATTTAAAACTAGTTCAATCATTTTTTGTAATTCTTCATCATTGGAAACTTGCTCCAAATTATTATTTTTCATTATTGTTTCTGGGTCTTTTTCACCCATCAGCATTTTTTCTAAAATAATTTTTGCACCTCTTGATGACAATTTATTCTCAACTAACAATTTAATTAATTTTGCAAATTCAATAGGTGAAATTTTTAAATCATTAAAGGTTAAATTTTTATTTACTAATCCTCCCAAAATATCGGTCACTAAATAATTATAAATTAAATTAACAGTTTGATCAGTCACTAGATTATCACCAATTAATATTTTTAATTCAACGTTAGTTTTTTCAAAAAAATCACTAATTAAATTATTAACCACCAAAAATGTAGCTTTATTTGATATCAAACCATATTCATTCATCAATCTATTCTTTTTATTGTTTGGTAGTTCGCCTAAATCATTTTTCAATTTTTCTAAATCAAACATCCCATTTTCGCCACGTACAATTATATTGGGTAGATCGGGTTCAGGAAAATATCGATAATCATCAGCCCCTTCTTTAATACGCTGAGATATTGTGCATGTGTTTGTATCGTCTCACCCTCTGGTTTCTTGCAAAATCTTTTCACCTTTTTCCAATAATTCAATTTGTCTTTCAATTTCATAATCAATTGCTTTCTCGGCTGATTTAAAGGAATTAATATTTTTGACTTCTGTTTTTGTTCCTAATTTATCATCCTGACTAACCGACACATTCACTTCAACTCTCATTTGCCCTTTTTCCATATCCGCATCTGAAATATTTAAACTTCTTAATATAACTTGTAAACTTTCTGCAAACACCCGAGCGGTCTTACCATCATGTATACAAGCTTGTGTAACGAGCTCAATCAAAGGTCGAGAAGCTCGATTATAATCAATTAAAGTTTTATCCCCATTATGCAACAGTTTTCCAGTATCTTCTTCTAAATGAATTTCCTTTATTAACACTTCTTCAATGTTGTCCTCTAAAAATGGTGTTAACTTACCATTTTGACAAAAAGGTAAAAAGGCTTGAGTAATTTGATAACTTTTTGGTAAATCTGGATAAAAATAATTTTTCCTATCAAATCGTGCCACTTCTGGAATTGTACAATCAAGAGCCATACCCAATTTTAAAATAGACTCAATAGCTTCTTTATTAATTGTTGGCAGTGCTCCGGGATGAGCTAAACAAATTGGACAAACATTTTTATTCGGAATAGTTTCATCGGGATCATTTAAACAATTACAAAACATTTTATGTTTGGTTTTTGGCTCAAAATGAATTTCCAGGCCAATTGTCGGCATATATTTTTTTCGTATTTCTTCGCTAATCATTAAAAATATTTATTTTTTGATATTAAAGACATTATAACATAATCGCAATTTTTATTCAACCAAAAAACCACGACTTAATTGTCATGGTTTTTTGGTTTTTGAATATTGAATATTGGAATATTGTTTTATTACTTTTTACTATTTACCAATTACTATTTACTTTTTACTCTTTCTTTTACTACTGTCTTACTACTGCTTTACAATTGTTTTACTATTGTATTACTCTTTTCTCTTTTTATTACTATTCACTCTTTTAATTACTAATTACTTTTTACCACTTACTCTTTGATTTTCTATTGTACTTCTATCCCCATACTTCTAGCTGTGCCTTCAACAATTTTAACGGCTGCATCAATATCATTAGCATTAAGATCAACCATTTTTCTTTGAGCAATTTCTCTAGCTTGATCTTTAGTAATTTTGGCGACTTTCTTTTCTAGTGGATTAGCTGATCCTTTTTGGATATTAGCCATTTTTAAAATTAAGCTAGCTACTGGTGGTTCTTTAAAAACCAAAGAAAAAGTTCTGTCTTCATAAACAGTAATTTCTACAGGAATAATATCTCCCTTTTTTTCTTGAGTTTGAGCATTAAAAGCTGAACAAAACTCTTGAATATTAACACCGTGTTGTCCCAAAGCTGGACCAACGGGTGGAGCTGGATTAGCGGCCCCAGCGGCAATTTCTAATTTAATTTGTGCTTTTATTTTCTTTTCTGCCATAATATAATTTTTATTTTCTAGTTATTAAGATAATTTACTTATTTGTAAGAAATCAACATCAACTGGAGTTTCTCTGCCAAAAATACCAACTGAAACTTTAATCCGACCTTTTTCATTATCAATTTCTTCAATCACACCTTCAAAATCTTTAAACGGGCCATCAGTAATTTTTACTCTTTCTTTAATATCAAAATTAATTTTATAATGTGGTTCCGCTCCTCCAATTCGTTGAAAAATAATATTCATTTCGCCTTGATCCACTGGTAGTGGAGTTGTTCCCGCACCGATAAATCCAGTTACATGTGGAGTATTACGCACCACATATCAAGAAGTATCATCCACCAACATTTCCACAAACACATAACCAGGAAAAATCTTTTCTTCCACCGTTTGACGTTTACCCGATTTAATTTTAATTTTCTTTTCTATTGGTACCAAAACATCAAAAACTTTATCAGCTAAATCAAAAGCTTCGATTCTTGATTTCAAATTTTTAGCCACGGCTTCTTCATAACCCGGTGAAGTGTGAAGCACATATCAATTTTTACCTAAATCTAATTCCTGACGAGCCATAAAAGTTATTTAATAATAATAATTTTTAATAATTCTGCCAAACCAAAATCCATACTTGTTAATAGCAAAGCATAAAAAATTGTAATCACAAGCACAGCACCAGTTAAAACTCTAGCTTCCTTTTTGGTTGGTCAATGCACTTTTTTTAATTCCAAAAATGCTTCTTTAAAAACATTCTTAATTTTTCTAAAAATCCCCATATTTGAATGATTTATTTTATACAAGTAATTATATCATAAAATCTAATGAATTGCAAGGTCAAATTACTTCGTAACCTTTAATAATTCGACTTCAAAAACTAAATCCGAATTTGGTGGAATAATCCCCAAATCTTGCTCGCCATAAGCCATTTTTGAAGGAATCTCTAATCTTCTAATTTCTCCGACTTTCATACCCAATACTCCTTTCTCTCAACCTTCAATCACTTCGCTATTTCCTAAAGTAAATTCTAATGGCCTATTTCTATCTAAGCTTGAGTCAAATTTTTTACCATTGGTAAGTCAACCAGTATAATTAACTGTAACCCGGCTGCCATTAACAGCTTCATCCCCATTACCTTCTTTTAAAATAACGGTTTTAACATATGGTTCTGTATTCATAGTTGTAGTTTTAGATGTATTTTTATTTTTAAAATAAATAAAAGTAATCACCAAAGCCAATATAACAATAGCAATAAAAACAATCGTTATAATCTTTTTCATAGCAAATTATTAATTTTTTATTAACACCCATACTCTATCAAATTTACCCAAAATATTCAAGTTATATATTAATCGCTAAATAAAAAAGGAACAGGTTTTCCCTGTTCCATTATGCTACAAATGCCCAGTATAAATCACCATTCGTGTATCGTAATATCAAATGTATCTTGATGATTTCTAATTAAATCACCGATAGCCTCATCGATGCTTCTACCACAACCCCAAATATCAGGTTGTTCAACTAAACAGGCATGATAATCATTTCCCCTCTTTGTTACTTTTATATTTTTCATTTGTCTCCTTTGCGTATTAGCCCGCCGGCATATATTTAGAAAGAACAAAAAAACAAGTTATTTACATTGTAACATATTTTCATTCATAAGTCAAATGCATGCCACCCCTGCCGAAGGCAGGGGTGGCTAGACAAAGCCATAACTTTCTTCATAGAAAATATAATTGATGTTGTTAAACTAAAATAAAAAAGGTCCTGGCCGATCGCCGGTGTCCTTTTTTGCTATCTTCACTTTTATTTTTGAACAGGAGTACCATCAAATTTGATATGAAACCATTTCCTATTTTGTTTAACCACAGCCAACCCTTTTACAAAACATTGAACAACATCAAACCTTTCTTCGTAAGCAGGGGTACCATCATGTTTAATGTGAAACCATATCTTGCCTTGTTTAACTGCAGCTAATCCTTCTGAAAAAGAACTAACCCAGTCAAACCTTTCTTCGTAAGCAGAGGTACCATCATGTTTAATGTGAAACCATATCTTGCCTTGTTTAACACTTGCCAACCCTTCTGAAAAATAACTAACCAAGTCAAACGTTTCTTTGTAAGCAGGGGTACCATCACGTTGAATATGAAAACGTTCTCCATCTTGTTCTGCTGCAGCTACTCCTTCAAAGAAAGATTCAACCCTACCAAACCTTTCTTCGTAAGCAGAGGTCCCATCAGGTCTGATATGAAACCATTGTCCAAATTGTTTAACAGCAGCCAATCCTTCTAAGAAAGACGCAGAATCATCAAACCTTTCTTCGTAAGCAGGGGTACCATCATGTTTAATGTGAAAACATTTCTTGCCCTGTTTAACTGCAGCTAATCCTTCTGAAAAAGAACGAACACTGTTAAACCTTTCTTCATAAGCAGGGACACCGTCAGGCTTGATATGAAAACATTGGTTTGCTTGTTTTACTAAAGCTAATCCTTCTGAAAAATGAAGGACCCAATCAAACCTTTCTTCATACGCAGGAGCGCCGTCAGGTTTAATGTGAAAATATTTCTCGCCCTGTTTAACTGCAGCTAATCCTTCTGAAAAATGACTAACCAAGTCATATATTTTTAATAAATCTTCTTTTAATGGCATATTTCATCTCCTTATATATAAATTGTTGAATTTTCTAAAAAAACATTAACACAATAAATATCTTTTGTCAAACCAAAAAACACCATCTTTTCAGATGATGTTTTCTGTTTGCAGGCCTGCCTGCCAAAGGCAGGTTTACCTACCGTAGGCAGGCCTGCCTGCCGGAGGCAGGGGCACCTCGATTCGAACGGGGATCCACGGTTTTGGAGACCGCTATTCTACCATTGAACTATGCCCCTAATATTGAATTAATCTTATATCACTATACTTAAAATGTCAAACTATTTTCTTAGCAAATACAAAGCAGAAAGAGTAATTGACAAATGATAATTAGTAATTAGGAAAACAACTGGAATACAGCAGTAAAACAATGGTAAGACGATGGGAAGACAATAGTAAAAAAGAAAATACAATAATAAGATTATTAGAATATTACATTTTTACTAATTACTCTTTTCATTACTAATTACTATTTACTCTTTTTATTACTACTTACTAATTACTATTTACGTATTTAATGCCTCCATTGTCTCATTCAACATTTGACAATACAAATTAAGACCTATTTTATTAATATTTCCTGATTGTTCTTTGCCCAATATATTTCCTGAACCACGTAATTCTAAATCTTTCATAGCAATTTGATACCCTGCTCCCAAATAATTTGCTTCTTTCAATGCTTCCAATCTTTGTTTGGCTTTATCTTTCAAATCTTTATTATATAAAAAGTAAGCATAGGCCTTAGTTATTCCTCGTCCGATTCTACCTCGAAGTTGATAGGATTGTGATAAACCAAACCGAGTTGCATCATCCACAATCAAAGTATTTACATTACTTAAATCCAAACCATTTTCAACAATTACCGTAGTTACCAAAACTTGAATTTTATTATTTTTAAAATCATCCATAACTTTTAATATTTGGTTTTCAGACAATCTACCATGCAAAAATTCAATCGACACCTTTGGCAATAGTTTTTGTAATCTCACTACTTCATTATAAATATTAGCCACTCTATTATGAATATAGAAAACTTGACCACCTCGTTTTATTTCATCCGAAATAGCGTTCACCACCAAATCATCTTTATAAGGTAAAATATAAGTTTGTATTTCCTGGCGATTAATTGGCGGAGTTAAAATGTTTGATATTTTTTTAAAACCGGACAATGCCATATTTAAAGTTCTTGGAATTGGTGTAGCGGATAAATTTAAAATATGAACATTTTCATAATTGCTCCTCAATTTTTCTTTTTGTTTGACCCCAAATCTTTGCTCTTCATCAATAATCAATAGTCCTAAATCTTTAAAAGTAATTGCCTTTCCAAGTAATTTATGAGTGCCAATCACAATATCTATTTTCCCATTTTTTAAATTTTGTAATATTGTTTTTACTTCCTTTGGTTTTTGCATACGCGATAGCATGGCTATTTTTATATCAAATTTTTTCATTCTTTCGGAAAAATTTTCAAAATGCTGCTTAGCCAAAATAGTTGTAGGCGCCAATACAATTACTTGTTTTTTATTTATTACTGATCGAAAAGATGCCCGCAGTGCCACTTCGGTCTTGCCAAAACCAACATCACCTAAAACCAATCTGTCCATTGGCTCGTCTTTTTCTAAATCACTTAAAACTTCATCAATAGCTTTTTCTTGATCAGGTGTTTCTGAATAGTCAAATGTTTTTCTAAATTCTTCTTCTAAATAGTCGTCTTTTTCAAGTTTTGGCGCTTTAGCTAAATTTACCTTAGCATATAACCTTAAAAGTTCACCTGCTAATTTAATTAAATCTTCTTTAACTTTTTTCTTAGTATTAAACCAAGTTTGAGTTGATAATCGATGAATGGTTGGTTTATCAAACCCATAATATAAATTTAATTTTTCACTCTTATCCAGTGGCACCAGCAATCTATCCGGATTATTGCTATTACTAGGTGGCGCATATTCAATATCAAAATACTTTTGTTCATTTTCTTCAAAAAAACCTCTAAAAATGCCGATGCCATGATCAATATGAACCACATAATCACCATCTCTTAAACCTTTGAGCTCTGGCAAATGTTTCAACAATTTTTCTCTTTTTTTAATATACTCTGGCTCTATTTCTCTAACTTCCATAAAATCAACATCCGAAACATAGTTTGACACAAATTCAATTCTAATTGGTTTTAGATAATTGATTGTAAAAATATCAACAATATTGCCTCGAACGCTATATTCACCTTTAAATCTTACAAAATCAACTTTTTCAAAATTTAAATCATTAATCGCTTTAATTAAAGTAGATTGAACAATTTTTTGGCCTTGATAAATTAATAATCCTTTGTCACCTCATCACGATTGTCTTTTAATTGCATTTTTTAACTTTGTTTCATTTTTTTTAAATCAAACTTCATCCCTTTCTAAAAAATAGGGGGTAACATTTAAAATTAAAAATTCTTTTTCCTTTTCCATAATATTCTGTTTTACTAGTCCATTCTATCAAAAAAACATCAAAAAAGCGAGAGTGATTTTCATTCCCGCTTTTAAGCAATTGGTTCATTATCATTGGTTATCACCATAACTTGTTCCATAGAAAAATTAATAAAATTTTGCTGTTTTAACTGTTTCACAGATATTTTGAGCCAAATTTCTAAATCATGCTCTGAAACAATATTGAGTAATGATTCAACTTTGCATTGAAAAGCACAAGAAATATGCACATACCCACCATAATACCAACGATGAATTATAGTTTTACCATAAATTGGTGGATTATTTTTTAATAATCGCCAAATTCTTTGCATTTCTAAATCCTCGGCTCGTGGCTTAATAAATATTGCTAATGGCATTATTCATCTCCTTTCTATAAATTTCTAACCATATATTAACATAATTACCTCAAAAATCAACAGTATATTTATTTTTTATTTTTTAAATTAATTTTTAATTGATTTACAATTTCAATTCTATTTTTGAGAAAAGTATTTATTAGGTTAAGATATTTATTATATAAATCAAGCACACTAATATTTTGAAAATCAAATTCTATTTGCAAATATTCTTCTTTAAGATACGCTCTCTAAAAACTATGATTAAAATTATAGTAGCATTCACTCCTAACAAATAAGATTGTAAAATAATTTTGCTAAAAGTATAATTAGAAATTGACAAAAGATTTAAAAAATTTGCTAGAACAACAGAAGCATAAAATTTTCATTCTTCTGTTTCGGGAAATTTTCAGACCTTTACAAATGTAGGAATATAAGAGGTTAAATCCGCCACTAAAGACATAGTAAGTCCCAAAACCGGATTGTTGGTTATTTTTCAAACAATTATTGAAAAAACCACTATTACTAATACTATTATATCTAATTTAGCAAAACCACCCATACCCTTTTTAATTGATAATAAAAATATCACTAAAGTACTTATTAATGATACCAACGCCAATCAAATAGCATTTCTGTCTCCTTGAACAAATAATGATATTACATAAATTGCAGAAAATACCAATATTAAAAATCTTGTCATTCTTTGTGGACGAAAATTACCTCTTATAATACTATAAATCCCTAATATATAGGATCATAGCATAATTACTGTGGATAAAACTAATAATATATTTTTCATAGTTATTTTTTAAAATATTTTTTATTTTTTATTTTATCTGGCAAATACGATTCCTTATCATATTTTTCATAACCTTTCCCATAATTTAATTCTTTCATCAATTTTGTCTCGGGATTTCGTATTTTAAGCGGTATTGGTAAATTACCATAATTTTTTACATCTTCCATAGCTTCAAAAAAAGCATTGTAAGCACTTCGATCTTTTTTGCAATTCGTTAAATAAACCGTTCCGTGAGCTAAATTAATTTGAGCTTCAGGCATCCCGATTGTATCCACCGCCCTAAACACTTCGTTTGCCACCACCAATGCTGTTGGCACAGCTACACCAATATCTTCACTAGCAAAAACTACCATACGTCTAGCAATAAATTTTGGATCCTCACCTCCTTCTACTAGTCTAGCTAAATAATATAATGCTGCATCTACTTGACTGGCTCGCATACTTTTAATATAGGCGCTAATTAAATTATAATGTTCTTCAGCCCTTTTGTCATATCTTAAAAATTTTGATTGTAATGTATTTTTTAAATTTTCAATATTTATTTCTTTATACAAATTCAAACAATTTTCTAGAACAGTGATCGCTTGCCTGGCGTCGCCATTAGCCATATTGACCAATCAATCAACCGATTTTTTATCCATTTTAATTTTTGTTCTCTTCAAAATGGTTTTGATATTTTCATCCGTCAATTCATTTAAAACAAAAACTCGGCACCTTGAAAGTAATGGTGAAATAACTTCAAAACTTGGATTTTCAGTTGTAGCCCCGATAAGCGTTAGTTCCCCGCTTTCCACATAAGGTAATAAAAAATCTTGTTGAGCTTTATTAAATCTATGAATTTCATCTAAAAATAAAATCTTATTAATTAAATCTCCTTGTTTAACAATTTTGCGAATATCATCTTTACCAGCCGATACCGCTGATAATTCAAAAAGTTCAGCTTTTAAACTTTTAGCATAAATTTTTGCCAACGTTGTTTTTCCTACTCCTGGCGGGCCTCATAAAATAAATGAAAACAAATGACCTTGTTCAATAGCCCGTCTTAATGGTTTATCCATCCCTACCAAATGCTCTTGACCTACAAACTCATCCAAATTTTTTGGTCTTATTTTTGAAGCTAGTGGTTCCATATAATTTAATTGCTTACTTTTGAAACGGTCACTGTATCGGGCTTCAAAACACAGGCATATTGGTTATTACTCATAAAATTAACCAAACGCCCACAATACAATGTTCCTTTAGCTTTAAAATCCAAACTAATAGCCTGATCTATAACGCCATTTTTCACACTATAATCAACTTGTTTTTGTTCCACGTGATTAATTAAATAAGCTAAGGATGTGTTATCGCTTATATTATCAGAAATATCGATAAGCAAATTACCGCATCAATAAAAAGTACAACGACCATAGCAATTATCGATATAGGGTTGAAGATAATATTTATTAACCACAGTTTTCTTTCGTGTTTTTCAATAATTATTCATATTATAATTTATCAAATCAAAAGATTGCATATCTTCGGCAAAATCTTTACTATTATATACAAAATTACTCATTGATATATTAGTATCTTTGTCTATCGATAATTTTGTATCAAAATAAATATTATCTGCATACAAAAAGCTAGTGCCATTAAATTTAGAATGGGCTAAATTGCCTTCTACTTTTATCGAGTTAACCAACACTGGATCAAGAAAATCACATTTAGTAATATATGAGTAATCACTACGATTAGCAAATTTTATATTACAGCCTTCATTAAGAGTTATATCATTGGCAAAAATCCAAGTACCATCATGCCATAAACTTATAAAATCATTCCCAGCACATTGCCATTGATTTGCAGTAATAGTTTGACGTTCTATTATTGGTTTTTGCATGACAATTTTATAAACAAACGAATTTGTTAAATCCTCTTCTCAGCCAGGACAACTGTTGCTCAAAGAATCGTCCAGTGATACCACTTTATAATATACCTTAAAATTTCAAAGATCTTCTCCGTATCAATCGAATTCATCCATATTTAATTTTCTTTCTGCTCCATTTTCCATAATATAAACCTTGGAAAAATTTGCTGATATTTCGGCATTATAATTATCGTCCGATATCTTTATATTATAAATATTAAATTTGCTAACACCCTCTTGAGTATAAGAACTAAAATTATCCGATCATCCTTCAAAAACATTAAATTCATTATTATCTATAACTTCCTTTTTACATTTAGATAAATCCGAGAAACTAGATGTTGTTCCTTTTAACGAATTTATGTTTTCATTATCTAATGGCATCGATGTACTAGTATTGATAGTATTTGGCACATTAAAATTAATACGTATAATATCAAGCTTATTTAATATTATAATTAAAACAACGATTACTATCAAAACAGCCAAATAAATCAAATTTTTATTCTTCATATTAACCAAATTAATATTATTACAATTATATCAAATTTCCATAATTTATACAATTTGTTAAATCACACCAGTCAAAATCTAAGTAAAATATGAAAATATTAATCAAAATATACTAGATTTGATAATCACAACGGTACTAATTACCGTTGTGATTAATTTTATAGTTTATTTCATCTCTATAACTGCCGGTTCTATTATACAATTTAAATTAGGTTTTGTTTTATCAATTTCACAAATTGTTTTTCCTTTAACATATAGATCGCCTGAAATATGTTTACGTCCATTTTTTTCTTCTATATTTATATTATTATCTAAAACATCTTTTACATTAATCGTTGTTGATTTATATTTTAAATTTAAATAATCAAGTATACCTTCATCTGCCGATAATGAAATATTATCACTATAAATATAGTCATCCACTTTAAAGGTATATTCAAAAGGAGCAGTTATATTATTTTCATTTTTTTCCAATGTGGTATTGACTATTAATTTTTCAATACTAAATACACAATGTTGATTAAACTTAGAGCAATAAGTTTTCCCTTCCAATGTATAATCTTTAAAAACAAAAAAAGGCAGAGATGCAATATGTTTAATTTCTATCAATTCATCGTTAATTAAACGAACAAAAATCTTTTGATTGTTAAGTGAAATACTTCTTAAAAACGGCTGTTCTGGTAAACGATTGTGAGTATTTGCACCATTGTTAATTAATAAACTTAAATTTTGATTTTCTTTTGGAACTACTATTGTATATCTATCTGAATCTCATTCATCATCCTTATAGATTTCCATTGCTTCTATTGTTTGTTTTTCTTTTACTTCTGGCATTTGAAATACAATTTTTTTAATATTTTTTAAAGTTTCTGTAGCATGGCATGATGCCTGGACCTCATCTCCTATTAATCCTTTAAATACTCGTTCAACCATGCTTTCTTGTTTAATCGTAGCATAAACCTTATAATTTATTCATTGGTCGTTCTGCCAATTAATAGTATCTTTCGTAGCAATTAGTTTTTCTTCGTTATCTTTAATTATATATACTTTATCTTTTGATATACTCATATCAATTGCCAAGCAATTTACTGAATAACTAAAAGGAAATAAATCCATCTTAATTGAAGTAGCCATTACATCAATATCATTAGTATTAATCCATCCGCTTACAACATATTGATTTTCATTATTTATTACTTCCTTTTTTATTTCTAAAATTTTATCTGGATAGTCACTTAAATTAGCAATTGTATTCTTAGAAGTATTTTTTGTAGTCGACACCGATATTTCTTCAGGTATTATATTGTTATTATTATTATTTTTCCTATTTATATATACCATATACATTGTTACAATTGTCACTAGCAGTATAAAAAAGATAATTTTATTTTTCATGGTTAATTATTTAATTAGTTTATTATAGATTTAATATAATTTAAATATTTTAAAGCCAATTTCAAAAAATTATTTAAATTTTTCTAAAATTTTTATATCTTCTAATAATATTTTTTTCATTGATGGATTATAGGCTACTACCGCCGGATGGTAAAATGGAATAATCACAATCTCTTTAAAATCTGTACCGCTCTTAAACATTTGACCATGAATTTTACTAATGCCATCTACCTTCTCACCTAAACCAAATTTCTCCATTAAAAATTTCATCGAATATCTCCCCAGGGGACAAATCACTTTTGGTTTAATAATCTCAATCTGTCTTTCTACAAAATGTGTACAAATCTGAATTTCATTTGGCAATGGATCGCGATTATCCGGTGGACGACATTTAAGTAAATTAGCAATATAAACATCTTCTCTTTTAATATTAATTGACATCAAAAGTTCACTCAATATCTTACCAGCTCGACCACAAAATGGTCTCCCGGTTTTGGCTTCTTGTAAACCTGGGGCTTCGCCCACAAACATAATATTAGCTTCATGGTTACCTTCCCCAATCACTGGATAAAATTCATTACCATTTCTACCTTTATATAAATCACAATGTTTACAAAGCAAAACTTCATCTTTTATTTGTCTTAATTTTTCATCATTAATAGTATATTCCATGTTATAATTTATTTAAAAACTCATCAAATTTACATTTAATTTTTTTAGGATTATCGGTTTTAATAACATCATCAACAAAATTTAATAATGGTTTATTAAACATTTTAACGGAATCAACCGTTCCTAATCCTTCCACCGTTGCTCCTATTCTTTTTAAAGCTTCTTCTACTTTGTATTTAGTTATTAATTGTCCAAATTTAAAATTACGGCTTTCATTACTACTACAGGTCAAAATTAAATCTCCAATTGTACCAATAATACCAGTCCTTTTAAGATTAATTATTTTATATAATTCAACTATTGCCGTACTAATAATTAATATTCTAGTATTATATCTATAACCAAGACCATCACATATTCCACAAGCAATGGCATATACATTTTTCAAAGCACTAGACAATTCTAATTCTTTAACACCTTTAGTAAATTTTATTCTAAAATAATTTGTTACCAATAATTCTTTTATTAATTTGCGATTACATCTTTCTTTATATCCTATATTTACAATTGTAGGTTTTTTATCTTTTACTTCCATTGAAAAACTAGGGCCGATTAAATTATAATAATCAAAATCGCATAATATTGCTTCTTTAATAATTTCATAAGGTAATTTATTAGTTTTTCTTTCTATTCCTTTACTACCATTAATAATAATTATTTTTTTATTATTATCAAATTTTGCTCTTTTCAATGCATTTCTCATCACTTGAACTGGTAAACAAACTATATAAACATCGGCTAATTCAATTTTATTCTTTTCGTCTCAGTACGAAACATCTTTATTCTTTTTAGAAACAACTGAAAAAATTGCTGATCCTCATGCTCCATTACCTAATATTATAATTTTCATATTATGAGTTTACAAACTATATCATTTATACATACAAATTATATCATTTTTATAGCATTTATACAAATGCAAAAACACCATCTTTCAAGTGGTGTTTTAATGAGTTGTTTAATAAGCAGTTGTTATCGTTTTATGATAAGGTTTAACACTCTCTTTATTAAACTTGCGACTCATTAGCCATAAAGTTTTATCTATTTGAACAGACATAATATTTGGATATTCCTTGATCAATAATTCTTTTAATAATTCAATTGACCAAACCGTATTAGCTCTAATTTCTACTTCTTCTTGACTATCCTGAGCTATTAATATTCCTTTATCTATTCGATCAGCTAAATCATCGTTATATTTTAATATCTCAAACTCTCTTAAAATTTGAGGTATTTTATAGTCAGCTAAAGCTGTTAATTTTTCCAACCCAGTAATTTGAAATTTTGCAATATTTGATTGAACAAAATCGTCTATCATAACAGAAACTATTTGAGCCCTTTTATAAAATGCTACTTTTTTATTATCATACATACTTTCATCACAAAATACTTCTTTTAAATCTTCTACTAATACATCTGTAATTTTTAAAGCATTGTATTCACCTTTCTCAAAAATATTAATAAATTTGCCATCAAATTTTTCTATTATCAATTTTCCTAAAACATTTAATTGTTTTAATCGTTCATTAGCTAATGGTATCATAACATTTCCTTTTGTTAATATTTCAAATTGATCTTCTGTCATATTTTTTAAATATTCTGGGTTTAAAATATCAATATTATTTTCTAAAGCCCTGGCAAAACATTTTACTAAGCCAACACTTCCGCCATAATTTTTACCATTAAATTCTATTTCTCATTTTGGATTGCCCCAAAAACAAAAATTAATTGCATTATAAATGACATTATAAGCCAATATTTGCTCTGTATTTAAATGTTTAAAAGATTCCTCCACAACAAAAAGATTAGAATTAATATTATTTTCTTTAATTTTAGCAGCAATGTTTTCTAAATTTTGTTTGTTAATTTTAACAAAAACAGAATTGTCTACTACATATTTTGTACTTTCTAAAATATTTATCATAGCAAATTATTAAATTATTATTTATTAAGGATATTCATGATTTTAACTATATCATTTTGCGTCACATGAATAAAAGAAAACGGTATATCTAAATCGTTATTTATCAAAAAATTCTTAATCTTAAATACGCTTAAATTACAAAACGATTCAGTAGCCTTTTCTCGTATAATACAATATTTTCTAATTTCGTTAGGGATAAACAGTTCATATTTATCACGAGCGTTTGATATTACTTTTTTATTACCATGAAATTTATTAATAGTATATTTTTCTACTATAGAATATTTTTCTTCCGATCTAGCAATTCCTAAAATAAAATTTGGCTTTATTTTAATTATTGTTTGACAAAAAGCTTCTATATCCTTATTTAATTTTTCAAATATTACAACTTTTGTATTAGATAATTCATTTATATAAGGAAAATTTTTAAAAGTATAAACTATCATATTTTAACATTTTTGTTATATATTTATTATATCATATTTTTAAACCAAAACCAAAAACGCATTTTTATTAGAAAATAAAGTGGAGCCCTTTTAAAAAAAGGGCTCCCTGTTGTTCAATTCCAGTTAAAATTATTACAAAGATTTCGAAAATTCGATAGCTTGGGAAATAAAAAACTCATTTTCTGGATCGATAGTAATAACTTCTGGATTGAGAAACAAATGTTCACTCAATCTATCAGAAATTCTACTAACCAATTCAGGCCAATTAGATCCACCTCCATAAAAGTAAACAGGAGTTGGTTGCTTTGGTTGTTTCATAGAGAGTTTTACTTCTCCAACCTTCCCAGAAATCTGAATAATCCAGGCTTCAAAAAGAGAAGTTGCTAAAGGATGAAAATTTTCCACATCTTTCCGAAACTCACGCAAGTCTAGCCAGCGAGGATCAAATAATTGAAATCCTCCTTTACTACCGACGAGTGCACTTATTTTTTTTCGAGCTTCTTTCAAAGATGTTTCTCCCTGGCTTAACATAAAATCAAGCAAAGCCAAAGTATCAAGCCCGCCAATACTCGAAGGACTCATTGGCCCTTCCCATTGGCGGATTTTGAAAGCAGAAATAGCTCCTGGCTTCTCCCAAAGATAAATGCCCGTTCCACTTCCGAGCATTATTAAAATAAACTCGACTTCAGAAACTGGCTTTTCTTTCGTAGCGACATGATGTGCAACTCCCTCTACTGCCTCCCAATGAGACATGCAGGTTTTTTTTATGTTTGGATGGCCAGTTATGGTTGCATAATCAGGCAATCTACTAGTCGGAATTCCTCTACTAAAAACTGCGGGTATTTTGTAAATTTGCGTCAACTCATAAGCAAGCCAAAAACCAATTTCCGATCCATGTTGAATGGCAATTTTACTTGAAAAATTTTCTGCTAACTCTTCTGTCAATTGTGTTATTCCTAACACATTGAAATTAAAAGCTGGACAGCGAAACAAAATAAAATCTGTATTTAGCATATAGTCTTGTAAAACTGGCACAAGCAATTTCGCCGCTTCGCAATAAGAAATACCACTTGGAAAATCAGGAAAATTTATTATAATTGGAATAGCCAACGGATCTGTTGGCAATCCAGTTAACTTTGAAATTTTCACAGACTTCGGATCACTAGAACCAGGATTAATTATTAAGCAGTTCATCTAACTTTTCCCCCTTAAAATAATTTTAATTATATTTTCCAAAGAACATAATTAATAGAATACTAACACAAGTTAATTATCCTGTCAACACCAAAACAGCAAGTTCTATTCTTCACTGCCACACCCTAAATAAATTAAAATAAAAAAGGGCCTGGCCGATTGCCGGTGTCCTTTCGATAAGAAACCATGTTTCGTCATTCACGTATTTGGAAGTTTGTATGGCATTTTTCCCAATCAAGACAAACCCCTATCTCGTTAGAAACGCACTTTCTGATTAATACCACCTTGCCATTGATTGTTGCTAAGACACCTTCCTCGTAACACGTGCACTCTTCATGTCCTGGCCTACCGCAATGGCATTCCATCTCCTGAAAACCGAGATCAGCGTTATTTATCCAAACAACCTGGCCAGCTTTACCATTGCCTTTTTGAACTGATTTCATTATTTTCCCTCCTTCAAATCCAAAGTTCTAATCTATTTTTCTAAATACTACCGCAAAAAACACGCATTGTCAAACCCAAAACACTACTTTTAAGTAGCATATTTATCTGCTAGAATAACTAGACAAAGTTAAAACTTTCTTTATGAGAAATACTATTTAGGTTATAATAACCATTCTATATAGCTTCCCATCCTTTGTTTTTCTTATTATTTTAAATCCACATTTTTCATATACCCTAATTGCTCTTAAATTTGTTACTTTAACATCCAAAACCAATTTTTTATATTTTAATTTTTTAAACACGATCTGAATCGCTTTCTTTGTCATCAAAGTCCCGTATCCTTTATTTCGATATTTTTCTTCACCAATTTTGATATCAAATTGCACATAATTTTTATATAAAATTAAATTAAAATGGCCGATAATAATCCCTTTCTCATTTAAAACAATATAATCTAATCTTTTTGAATCATTAATCATTCTCATAAAACTTCCAAATAATCACTTATCCGTAGAATGTTTTGGATTAGTATCGCCACTTAAATCATCTAATGCTGGATGTTTCCACCATATCTTAAAATATTTCCAATCATCCTTTTTAACTTTTCGAATTCTTATTTTTCTAATACTTTTCATATGTTTATTTTATTATATTTCCATTATACCACACTTCCTATATCTTTTGCAAATCAAAAACCCCTTGACTTTCGTCAAGGGTTTGCAGGCCTGCCTGTCGGAGATTTATCATAGGCAGGGGCGGCAGGAGTCGAACCCGCAACCATCAGTTTTGAAGACTGCAGCTCTACCAGTTGAGCTACGCCCCTAAAATTAAATCAAATCTCATAAATCAAATATCAAATCTATAAATCAAATCTTATTAAATTTTTTTATTTTTCATTGTCAAAATACTAGCAGCTACAATTTTTGCTAGCTCATCAGTCTCTTTTTGTAATATTTTTAATTTATCTAATAAATTCTTTGGCACTATTTCTATAATAATCTCTAATCAATAAATTGTTTCGTTAGCACTCTTCAAAGCAATTTCATAAAACTTAATAAAATCTTTTTTTGAGCTTGAAGCTCTTGCTTCAATGATGTTAGCACCAATTGAAGTTGCAGATCTTAACAATTGGTCTGATATAGATCAAAATAATTTTTCATTCGGTAAATCCCTAACAAAAAAATAACACATCTTGTGCATAATCTACTAATCTATTATGAAAATTATTAGTTTCCATTATTTTTGATTTTTTAGATATATTTTTGATTTTTGACCTTTGACTTTTGATTTATTTCTTGGTTTCTTTATGCAATGTATGTTTTCTGCATTTTGAGCAATGTTTTTTTAATTCTATTTTACCCTTTATAGTTTTTTTATTTTTTCGAGTACAATAGTTAATGCTTTTACAATCATTACATTGTATCTTTATCAAAACTTCTTTTTTCATATTTTTTGTTTATATATTTATTTTTTATTATATTTTTGCTTTGAGCCGGAGGAGAGAATCGGACTCTCGATCCCGTCCTTACCAAGGACGTGCTTTACCACTGAGCCACTCCGGCAAATGTGGGCACGGTAGGACTCGAACCTACGTAGGCTTTAAGCCGACAGATTTACAGTCTGTTGTAATTGCCGCTATACGACGTACCCATATTTTTTAAGAAATTTGGAACAACGTTTTTTATGCTTTGAATTATGAAAACCAATTTCTTTAATAAATTTTAATACTTCTTGTCTTCTAGTTAAATATACTTGAAAACCACTAATTTTAGAAGGATGATACCCTAATTTTACAAAAATACTCCTTACTCCATTTAATAAAAACATTGATCTGTTGCAAAACATAATTTGAACTCCAAACCTCAATTTATAAATTGTACCATCAGTGTCTATCAATCCACGTAAAACATTTTTCATAAAACAATCTTTTTCTAATATTCAATCTGGAATATCCACTTGGCTTTTAACTTTATTATTTACTAAACCCATGGATTCTAATCATTTTACTACTTCCGTAGAACCGACATATACTGTTTTATATCCACATTTTCTTATAGTAATTTTAGATTGAGTTTTAAATACTTCATTCATTAAATTAGATACATATTTCACATATTCGCATTCTTTTGTTCCTAGAGTAACAGTAATCTGAAAATGACTTATATGTCCATCTCCTAACATAATTCCTATAAACTCAGCAAGTTTATTAGATTTTCTTTTAGGAATATTAACATAGTATTTTCTATTTTTATAATATTTCTTTTTGGATGGTTGAGATTTAATATTTAAACGTAGCAACCTATCAAAAACTGTACTTTGGCCAATATTTAAAATCTTGGATATCTCACCTATGGTTTTATTTTCTTTTATATAAAGAGCTAATAATTCTTTGCGTTTTTTGCTTTCTTCTTCTTTTGTTCATCTGCTAGGCATTTCAAAAAATTATTTACTACAATGGAGCTAACTTTTTTAAATTAACTCTGAGCCGAGAAAAGGATTTGAACCTTCAACCTACGGTTTACAAAACCGTTGCTCTACCGTTGAGCTATCTCGGCACAATGTAATCAAAATTATTTTTGATTACATTCAATACTTTTAAGATCTTTCAATAATTGAGCTAACTTTTCATTTTTGTTATCAATTTCTCAAATCTTATACAACAATGCTCTGCACGAATTAAAATCATGATAATTTAAATATAGTTCAGCTAGTTTCAAGAAATTATCAATATTAGGATTGTCTTTTACGCTTTCTAAATAATTAATTTCTAGAACTCGAGTTGTTTCTCTATCAGCTTCGGTTATAATTTCACAACTAGTTAATTTGCTGACCGAAAATATTTTTTCATCATTTTTTTGAGATTTCAATTTTTTCAAAAATTGGCTTAGATTATTGTCAGTTCTCAAAACCAAAATTCTCAATCTTTTTAAAATCTTCTCGAGAGTAACAACTACTTTCTTTTCAATGTTTTCTAAATCAAATTTTTTAATAACAACTCGCTGTTCATTAATTTCAACACTTTTATCATCGTTATTATTTGATTGTATTTTTTTATTAACTAACCAAAAAATGCCAATGACACCCAAAGTTAATGTTAATAAAAATCAATAGTCAAACATATTTTAAATTTGATATCTTATAAAATTAACAATTTTAATATTGGCGTTTAATTCTTTACCTTTTTCGGCTAAAAGTTTTTCTACCGTTAAAGAATCGTTTTTAATAAATGGCTGACAATTCAAACAAATTTCGGAGAATCTTTTTTGAATTCGACCATCTCTAATTTTCGCTTTAATTTCTTCTGGCTTATTTTCTTTTGTTAATTCATCTTCTATATAATCTTTAACATTTTTAACATCTTCCGCAGACAAATTTTCAGAAGAAACAGCGATTGGTGACATTGCTGCAATTTGCATGGCTATATCATGAGCCAATTCTTTGGCAACATTATTGCTTCATATATCTTGATCCGCACTCATTTCTAACAAAACACCTAAACGATTACCCGCGTGAATATATGAAGTTAAATAACCACTGGTTTCAACTTTATTAAATCGGCTTACTTCCATTTTTTCACCAATCTTAGCAACTAAATTACGAATGATTAAATCTACCGTTTCACCGCTTTCATTAGCTTTTTGTAATAAATCAGCATTATCAGTTGGATTGTTTAAAGCTGTTATTTTAGCTATTTCATCGGCCACTTTAATAAATCCTTCATTTTTAGCCACAAAATCAGTTTCACATCGAAATTCTACAATAGCTCCATTTTTATTTTGATCATCAACAAAAGTAGCGATTACACCAATTTTAGTTTCTCTTTCAGCTTTTTTATCAGCTTTGGCTAATCCTTCTTCTTTTAAAATAATTCTAGCTTTTTCAATATCATTACCAGCTTTATCAAGAGCTCTTTTACAATCCATAACCGCTACGCCAGTTTCATCTCTTAATTGTTTAATTAAATCCATTGCTTCCATAATACAAATTTAATAAATTATTAAATAATAGTTTTTGTCTTAACATTAGATTTGATTTCTCCTAGAATATAACTAATTGAAGACACCGAACTATCGTTAGCTGGGATAGGACAATCAATATTAGTTGGATTGTCATCATTATCAAGCACAGCAATAATATCAATATCACTTGAATTAGCTTCAAGTACAGCAGTTTTATGATAGTTAGGATCAACTATAAAAACTAAATCTGGTTTTTTATGCATAACCGTTAAGCCTCCGAACTTTTCTTCAAGCTTGGCTAATTCCTTTTCCATCTTAACTCTTTCTTTTTTAGTATATTTATCAAATTCACCATCTTGCAATTTTTGTTTTACCTCCATATAGTGTTTGACTCTTTCACTAATAGTTTTATAGTTTGTAAGCAATCCACCAATTCAACGACTAACAACATAGGGTTGATTAAGATATTTGGCAATATCTTTTATACAATCACGAGCTGAAGGCAAGGTTGAAACAAACAACACAATACCATTATTGTTAATGGTTTTTTGGATTTTTTCAATTGCCTCTTGCATCTTAGTATAAGTAATTTCCAAGTTCATAATTTCTATATTGTTCTTGGTTGGCAAGATAAACTGAGCAGCTTTAGGGTGAGTTTTATTCTTCTTATGACCATAGTGAAGTCCACTTTGTATCATATCTTGAATCTTTTTTGAATCAATTTCCATAATTTTTTCTTTATTTTTATTTATTAAGCAAGTCCACGGTTATGGTATCTTTTATGTTTCGATGATAAAAAATACGGACTTTACCGATTTTTATTATGGTTTTATTATATCACAAAATCTAATGAAAATCAAGGGTTATGCTTTTATCGATAGTGACCTATCGCTCATCACTTTGCCTCTCTAAATCAGTCCTGGCTTCTTTTTCGGTACATAATAGATAATGCTTCTCATCACAAGAAACCAAGCTAGTGGTTTTATCTATTGCGCATGAATCTCATGGATTGATCCGTCTACAATCCGCAAGAGGCTCTTTCAATGTTCGCCCATAAACTTTATCGTTATTCGACGTATATGGCTTATTAAAAGCTGAATATTTTTCACTGCAATCGGCCACCGTAAAGAGTTGCTCGCATTCATGAAAAGATTGTCTATTCCAAACAGAATCAATAATTCTATGTTGTAGTAACTCTGAAAGGTTTGGTAATTGGCAAAAAATGGAATTCTCCAAAAATCCAGATGTGCTTTTCGAACAATTAAAAACATCAAAAAATTTAACATATCGACCGTCGCAATACAAATTTTTATAAATCAAACCTTTTGATTGAATACTGGTTTTTTGTCCATCCGTAAGTCCATCTTTTAATATATCGTCGTCCATTATATATTTTTTTGGTTTAATTGATCGATACACATATTTACTGATTAAATTCAAATCAAAAATTGCCTCAAATTCTCCTACAAAACCAAATTTTTTAGCTTGCTCAGTACACAAACCATTACCAACTATTTGATAATCGTTTTTCATATATGGATCTCATGCAAAATTGCCTGGATAGCGATCTTCAGTTACAAAAATAATTTTATATTTTGGATTTTCTTCAACTTTAAATTCACAATTATAGTTATAAGTAGTTTTTTGATATTTTTCTTCTTTTATATAAGAAGCCCGATATATATATGTTCCTGGCTTTTTAAAAGCATAGCAATCAGCCTCACTATACCTTATACTTGATAGACGGCCAAAAACTATATTATTACTATAATCATAAGGGTCTTTGTATGGCCAGAAAAATGTTTGACACAAAGAATTATCGATCACTTGTATATCATTCAAGATTTGCCCATCCGCCAGCAATCATTCGCCGTTAACATCATTTATTGAAGGAAATTGATCTTTTTTGGCTACTTTTTTTGAGTCTCACCAAGAAACAATATGAACTGGTTCGTTTACATACGCTTCGTGAGGAAAAGCATAACAAGGAACATCTATAGCGCTCACAACTTGAAATGGTTTTTTAGTAGTGGTGGTCGTAGGTATAAAAGAATTATTTAACGTTTCGACAAAACCAATTGATTTTAATTTTTCAACATACATTGGTTCAATCTGAACATATGTATCGGGAATTTCACATCCGCAAGCAGAGCACGGCAAATAAACATTATTTTTTAAATCATTTATTCTTATTCCCTGTTTTTCTATATAATATTTTATGCAAGGCTCAAACTTAAAAGCATCAACCCCCAAAATTGCCATATTTTGATAACAATAATTATCTCATGTATCTGAATGGCAACCTTTAATAAATGCTCTGTCTAATCTATATCATTTTAATGTTGGTTCTTTATCCGTTGATTTATTCAAAATATCAGTTAAATCAACATCAGTCTCCGGTTTGACATCAGCTATTTCATTACCATTATTTTCCAATGCTTTGCTTTCACCAAAACTGCACTGAGTTAATTCGTGAAGCTTTGCCAAAGTAGCTTGGCCCACATAACCAGTGGCCTTTGACAATCCCGTCGATTTTAATATATCGTTAAAATAATAATTTTGAAAATTGATCACTGCTTTCTCCGTTAAAATACCGAAATAACCAGTTATCAACCCCTCTTTATAAAATCCTTTTTTATAGAGAAATTGCTGCAAATTTTTAACATCATTGTTTTCGTGACCAATAGACATTTCGCTATGGAAGCAAATATTATCATTTTTAAATTCATCAACAACTATATCGTTACCTGTAACATCTAATGACTCTGTCGGTTTATTTTCTTGATAGAATAAAGCATTTTGAAAAAATTTAGCTCATTCATCGTAAAACCCAGCTTTAACATTACTAATTAAAACTACAAAAAATAAGCATACTAACGACAAAACATATAATAATTTTTTCATAAATATTAAAGCAAATATATTAAAATTGTTTTAATCAACAATAAGGTTACTCTTCGTCTTGTCCTGGAACAAAGTTTGGATCGTCTAATTTTTTCATAGCGTTTAAAATATTTTCAATATTCCCTTCCATGATTGATTCAATGTTATGGAAGCTTTCGCCCAGTCTATGATCGGTAATTCTATCTTGGGGAAAATTATAGGTTCGTATTTTTTCGCATCTTTTGGCTGTACCCACTTGTGATCTTCTAGTATCATCAATATCCCCAAATTGTTTTTCTTTTTCAATTTCTCATAGTTTAGACCTCAAAACGCTCAACGCCCTTTCGCGATTTTTCAATTGTGATCTTTCTACTTGACAAGTAACCACAATCCCCGTTGGTTTATGTTTAATTCTCACTGCCGTTTCAACCTTTTGAACATTTTGACCACCTTTACCTGATGATTTAAAAAAATCATATTCTAAATCACTATCTTTTAATTCTACTTCTTTTTCAGTTACTTTTGGAAGTATTGCCACTGTGGCCGTTGAAGTATGAATGCGTCCTTGTTTTTCAGTAACTGGAACTCTTTGTACTCGATGAACACCAGCTTCATATTTCAACTCGCGATAACAACCGTCTCCTTTTATTTCCGCCACTACCTCTTTATAACCACCAGTAGTATTTTCACTAACATCCAACATATTTATATCTCAGTTTTTCTTTTCGCAATAACGCATGTACATTCTATATAAATCAAAAGCAAAAATGGCTGCCTCATCTCCACCCGTGCCAGCCCTAACCTCTAAAATAATATTATTGATTTTATCGTCTTCGGATACGTTTTCTTCCTCGATTAATTTATTTATTTGGCCCAAAAGCTTTTCCTGTTTTTCTTGATTTTTTGTTAAATCTTTATTTATTTCATTAATAATTTCATCATCGGTTTCACTTTCAAGCATTGAATTGTCATCATTAATATGCTTTTCAACCCGATCTAAATCTTCTAAATAAAACAATCATTTATCAATATCTTTTAAATCCCGAACTAGCGATTCATATTCTTTTTGATTTTTTAAAACCTCAGGGTCACTCATCTTATTAATAACCTCATTTTTATCTAGTCTTAGTTTTTCTAACTTGGCTTTTAAATCGTTATTCATAATTATTTAATTATTTTATAATACTTATATTATTTTATCATTTTTTTAAATAAAAAACTACTACCCCCTAAAAGATAGTAGTTTTTATTTGGGTTATTTATTGCCAATTTTTTGAGTTTTCTTGGTTTCTTTTTTAGCTCTAACTTTTTTAGTACCGGCTTTGGCTTTTAATTCTTTGGCTTTACTGACTTTCTTTTCAAATTTATTAACTCTACCAGCAATATCTAATTTTTTTGATTTACCAGTATAAAAAGGGTGACATTGAGAGCAAACTTCAATATCTAAACTTTCGCTGGTTGAACCTACTACAAAAGTATTTCCACAAGCACATTTTACTTTTGATTCATAATATTTTGGATGTATATCTTTTTTCATACCAATTCTATTAATTTAATTAACATTTTAAATTATATCACAAAAAACTTGATTAATCAAGTTAAATTTAACCGACTAGTTCTACGATTAAAAATATTGATTAAAACGGTATTTCATCACCTTCTAAATCTTCTTCAAATGGACTATCTTCACTGCCCACTTGAATGGTAGGGATTTCTTCATCACTAGCATTTTTAGAACTTTCTTTATTGCTATTATCCATCTGAGAAAATGAAGCATCATTGCTAGCTCTTGGACCAAACTGTAAGTTTTTTACAAATATCTCAGTTTTATATTTTTTCTGGCTGTCTTGACCAACTCAAGAATTAGTTCTTAGTTCACCTTCAATAAAAACCAACTTACCTTTAGTTAAATAAGGAGCTAAAGTTTCGCCTCGTTTTCCTCAAAAAACTAAATTATGATATTCTGTCCTTTCTTGTTTTTGTTGATTTTTATCAATCCAAACCGAATTAGTAGCAATTGAAAAATTAACGACATTTTGCCCGCTAGGTGTTACCTTCGATTCGGCATCGCGAGTAATTCTACCTATGAGCATTACTAAATTTAAATCCATAAATACAAATTAATATTTTGTTTAAATAATGTAAGTTTTATTTTAGTAATTCGTCTAACTTTTCATCTAAATGTTCTAGGTCAATTGATTTCTTTTCCTCAATATTTTCTTGAACATTTTTTTCTTCTTGTACCACTTCTTGAGTTGGAGATATTACTTCATTAACAGCCAATTCAATAGCTTCGTCTTTTGATTTTACTTCGGATTGTCTTTTATGACTTAATCTCATTTTTGGTTTAGCTGTAACATCATTATAAATAACTGTTAAAAATCTCAAAACATTTTCATCAAATTTAAACAACTCTTCCACTTGTTTTCGATCATAGTTATCAATTGAAAAAATAAAAGTCCCAAAATAACCTTGTTTAAATTTATTAATTTCAAATGCCAACTCTTTTAAAACTGGGTTAATTGTTTTTTCAATTATAAATCCCAATTTTTCCAATTTAGTTTTAATATTATCAAATATTTTTTGAGCTTCTTCAAGATTTTTATCTCCTTTAATAATCAAAGTGAGATCATATTTTATCGTTTTCATTTTCTACTTTTTATTTTAATTATTTAATTAGGCTAACTTGCTTTGAACGCTTTTTAGAATTTCTTTTGCCACTTTAGGATTTTCTCGTAAAAATTCAGCCGCATTGTCAATTCCTACTCCCAATTTTGTGTCATTATAATTATAGGTTGTACCCGATCTTTGAACTATACCATTTTTAAAGGCTAAGTTTACTAAGTCATTAAAATAAGCAATCCCTTCGTTAAACATAATATTAAATTCACCAGTTTTAAACGGCGAGGCTACTTTATTTTTTACAACTTTTGCTACCACGCGATTCCCAACCACATCATCACCTTTTTTAATTTGAGCAATTCTTTTAAGTTCAATTCTGACTGAAGTAAAGAATTTTAGAGCTTTGCCACCCGGGGTTGTTTCCGGATTGCCATAAGCCATCATCCCAATTTTCATTCTAATTTGATTGATAAAAATTATGGTGGTATTAACTTTAGCCGTTAGAGCTGTTAATTTTCTCAGAGCTTTACTCATTAATCTAGCTTGAAGACCAATTTGTTGATCACTCATTTCTCCTTCAATTTCTGCCAATGGCGTTAATGCTGCCACGGAATCAACTACAATTAAATCAATCGAACCAGACCTAACCAAAGCTTCTATAATTTCCAATGCTTGTTCGCCATGATCGGGTTGAGAAATCAATAAGTCATTGATTTTAACCCCTACTCTTTTAGCATATTCGGGATCTAAAGCATGTTCAGCATCAATATAGGCGGCAGTTCCTCCTTGTTTTTGGATTTCTGCTACTATATGTAAAGACAATGTAGTTTTTCCCGATGATTCGGCACCATAGATTTCAATAATTCGTCCTCTGGGAATACCGCCTACACCTAAGGCAATATCCAGCGATGGTGATCCGGTTGAAATCGAGCCAATATCAACTTTTTTAGCTTCTCCCAATACCATAATCGATCCTTCTCCAAACCTATCCTTTATTTCTCTAACAGTTGTTTCTAAATTACTAGTTGGAGCAGTCTCACTTGTCTTTGTTTTTTTAGCCATTGTAAAATTATTATATTGCTTTATTAAAAGTCATTATATCAAATTATATTAAATTTGTAAAGGAGAATAGGAGTAAGTAGAAAGTAGTAATTGGTAATTAGGGGGAAAGAGTAAAGAGAGAGAAGTAATTAACTATTCTACTTGTTTTTTGGTTACCGATATAAAAGCGTTCAGCTTATATAATTCTTGGTCTAATTTTACATTTAATGATTCAAAAATATCAATTGGTATCATACGTCTTTTGTATAATTGTTCTACTCAATAAATACTTTCCATAAGCGACCCACGGGCATTATACATGAATTTATTTTTATCTAAATAATGAAATCTGCCACAACCTTCGGCTATATTGGCTCCGATTGAATCAATCGCTGTTATAAACTGTGTACCAATTATAATTTGTTCAGTTTTACTCATTTTATTATAAACCTCTCAAGCGTTATCACTTAATTGTAGTGTCATTTTATAAATTTCTGGATCAATCAACTTCATAAAATGTTTTTATTATTTTTGTATTCGCATTTTATTGTTTTGTTATTTTTCTAATTACCAATTACCATTTACTAATTACTCCTTATCAAAAAATAATTCTTCTTGCCTCGCCTAATAACTATATATTTATTAAACAAGATTTTATCTTCAGTAATTTTTTCATCAACATCGCAATAAATAATACCATTAATATTTATAGCTTTATTTTCGATATCTTCTCTGGCTTGTCGCTTAGAAGAACAAATTCCAATTTTTACTAAAATATCAGCTAAATTAACATTTATTAAGTCATTTATTTTGAGATTTACCTGTTCAACGTCACTAAATGCCTCTTCGAAATCTTCTTCATCTAAATTAGTAATATCGCCATTGAATAAAATATTGGTAATTTTTTCTACTCGATCAGTAGTTTCAACTCCATGAACAAAATCAGTTAAATATTTAGCTAAATATTTTTGGCATAGTCTTGTCTCGGGCTTTTTCTTTTGTTCTTTGATTTTTTCTTCAATTTCATCGTGACTTAAAAATGTAAACATTTTTATTCAATCATAGGCCAAATTATCGGCTAAATTTATAAAATACTGATAAAATCTAAAAGGTGTGGTTACCTCTTTATTTAGAAAAACTGTATTGTTAAAACTTTTTGATAGTTTTTTACCATTTTCATCTGTTAAAATTGGTAGTGTTAAACCAAAAACTTTATTTCCAGTCATTTGTTCAATTAATGTCGCGCCACTAGTAATATTGCCCCATTGATCCGATCCAGCTAATTGCATTTCACAATTATATTCTTTAAATAAGTGATAAAAATCATAAGCTTGGATTAATCCATAAGAAAATTCAGTATAAGATATACCCACTTCGCTATTTAATCGAGTTTTAATAAATTCTTTATTCAATAAATAACTGACTGTAAAATTTTTGCCAATATCTCTTAAAAAATCAATTAATTTAAAATCTTTAAATCAATCATAATTATTTACTAAGTCCGCTTCAGTTTTAAAATCAAAAAATTTTGACATTTCATTTTTAAATTTTTCAACTCTCAAAAACACCAAAGCTTCATCCGGCAATAATCTTTCCGAATCACGCCCCGACGGATCACCAATAAGGCCTGTCATACCACCAACTAAAATAATTGGCTTATGCCCATATTTGGATAATCTTTTGGCTGTCATAATAACCAACAAATTACCCAGTTGTAAACTATCCGCCGATGGATCAAACCCACAATAAAAAGTAATCGGACTAACATCCATCCTCTTTTTAAATAAATCTAGATCAATAGCCTGATTTACCAACCCTCGATATTTAAAATCTTCAATTAAATTCATAAATATTATATATATATTTGTTAATTTTATTAATAAATTTCTTTGTATTTATCATATTGATTTCTTCTAAAAGTTAGTATAAAATCTTCATATTCATTTAATATTTGTGGCGGTACTAAAACTCTATAGGGTTCAACTTCATATATCAATGTTCCTTCTCTAATAATTTCAAATTTTAAAGTTGGATCATCAATTTCATTTAAAACAATAATATTAACATTGTCATTTTTTATTATTCTAGAAATTTCATTCATTAATTTTGATCTTATATTAAATGTTTTAATGATATCTTTTTCTTTAATATAAAGCGCAAAATCACAATTACTCCCTGTATTAAAATAACCAATACTGTTTGGATCAAAAAAATAGGCCAATTTTATCTTTGAATATTTCTTAAAAATTTCTTGAATTTTCTTAATTTCTTTTTTATCCATAATTTTATTTTTTCATCTTAAGTATACCACAAAATATAATAAAAATCAAAGAAACAACCATGTCGTTGACACACTAGAAAAATATGATAGCATATCGTTAGTGAGCCAAGGCTGGCACTAGTGAGGAATAAACACCCTCATGATAATTGGCAAACCAGACTTAGCTATACACTGGGAAGTGGAGATCCCCACACATAGCAGAATGAACCGTTGCTGGAAGAAAATACCAGAGCAGCTCAGGATTAACGCAACAATGAAAATCTCCCCCCTCAACAGTGTTGGGGGGTTTTTCTATTTAATCATCTGATCTTATTTTAATATATAAACAAATACATAAATGCAAAGGGGACTACAAAAAGTAGCCCCAAGCCATTGACATTTTAACTATTTCTAGTTAACACTATTATATCACACAAAATATTAAATTGTCAATTATCTTTGTGGAAAACTAAAATACCTATTTTTCTCATCTTATTTCTTTATTTCAACAAATAAAATTTTTTATTTTTCTTATATCAAAAACTTTAACCTTAGTGTCGGTCAATTCAGGACCAACACGCCTAGAAATAGTAAAAATAATCGCCTTCTTGTTATTTAATAATAACTCTTGTATTGGATAAGCAAAATCACTATCGCCACTTCACAAAATAAAATTATCTACATTGTTATTTCTATAATCAGTCAACATATCTATACCAATTTCTACATCAAAATTGCATTTTTCATCCTCCAACTCTAAGATACCATTTTGATTTAATTTTTTAAGTTCATTATTTATAAATTTTATTGTCTCAATAGTAAATTTTGATAAAAGAGGTTTCTTAATAAAATTTTTTAATAAATCTATAGAAGTTAAATCTATACTAGAAACATCTATAGATTTTTTATTATTTTAACTTTTTTTGTTTTACAATGATATTTACATTCATTAAAACTTTGTATTAAATCTAACGAATGTTCATTATTTTCCAAAGTACCATAATAAATTTTTATATCCTTTATGGTATTAAATGATTCTAAAAATTGTTTTAACCTTTTCACCGAAATATGTCATTGTAATTTATCTTGCCAATGAATAACATTTGCAAAATCTATATATACATAAGTATTTTTATCAAAAATAGATTCTAGTTCTTGTATATTTTTAGAATATTTTTCTGATAATTTTTTTATTTTTTCCGTTTTAGGTATAAACATATTTCTATTTCACCATTTTTAGAAATTCTTCTTCATTTAGAATTTTAACCCCCAATTTCTTAGCTTTTTCTAATTTGCTCCCGGGTTCACTACCAACCACTAAATAATCTAAGTCCTTGGTCACTGTTTCTTTTATAATCCCGCCTCTTTCTTTAACTTTATCCTGAGCTTTTTCGCGCGACATTGTACTTAATTCTCCTGTAAACAAAAACTTTAAATTTTTTAGTTTTTGATTAATAATTTTCTTATTGGTTAAAATATTTACACCGGCTTTTGTTAATTTATCAAATAAATTTAAAGTATATTTATTATTAAAATATTCATAAACACTTTCCGCCATTTTTTCTCCGAAATCTTGTAAATCATCAAAGTCCTGTTTAGATAATTTTTTAGCCAATTTTAATAAATCATCAGGGCTTTTAATATCGCCCAATTCTAAAAGTCTATTAGCAATTACTTCGGCACTTTCTTTACCAATATTTAAAATACCCAATGCAAAAATAAATTTATTAATATTTATAGTTTTTGATTTATTTATACTTTCAATTATATTTTTGCTAGATTTTTCACCAAATCTTTCCAGTACCTTTAGATCGCCTTCTTCTAAATCAAATAGATCCGATACATCGGTTACCAAGCATTCATCAATTAATTTCTTTAAAATCTTATCCCCCAACCCTTTAATATCAAAAGCTTGGCGAGAAACAAAATGGTTTAAATACCCTTCGTTTCTACCTGGACATTTTTTATTAATACATCTCACTAAAATTCCGGATTCATCTTCAACTATTTTATTATTACATAATGGACATTTATCTGGCATAATAAATTCTTTCTCTTTTCCAGTTCGCAAGTTAACCAAAACCTTTAAAACTTTGGGGATCACATCGCCCGATCTAGTCACTACCACGGTATCACCTATTTTTAAATTTAATCTCTTTATTTCTTCTTTATTATGTAAAGTCGAGCGTGTAACTTTGGCCCCACCAATTTTTATTGGATTTAAAAACGCTACTGGTGTCAAAACTCCTGTCCGCCCAACTTGCAATTTAATATCAATAACTTTGGTAACACCTTCAATCGGCGGAAATTTAAAAGCAATACCCGCTCGTGGGCCTTTACCAATAAGCCCTAATTTATTAAAAGTTTTAATATCATCAGCTTGTACAACTATTCCATCAATTTCAAAATCCAATTTTTCTCGTTTATTTAAAACTTCATCATAAAATTTAAAAACATCTTGAACGCCCAAACATGCTTGATTAATATTATTATTCGCCATAAATCCTAACGCTTCTAAAATAATGTGGGCTTCACTATGTTTTATTTGTCCCATATCAGTAACCAAGTCATAACCATTAAAAGTTAATTTACGGTCATGCGTAATACTAGGATCTAACTGGCGGATTGATCCAGCTGCTAAATTTCTTGGATTTGCATATACCATTAATCCCTTTTTCTTTTGTTCCCTATTAATTCTATTAAATTCTTTTTCATCAATAATAACTTCTCCTCGAATTTCAATTCTACCTTTTAAATTCGCAATAATTCCTTCCAACAAATATTCAGCTTTATTCTTTTTTAAACTTTCTTTAATTTGTTTTTCGTTAAACAATTTCAAAGGAATTGTTCTAATTGTTTTTAAATTTTCTGTCACATCTTCTCCAATTTCACCATCTCCTCGCGTTGCTCCTAAAATAAATTTAGAATCTTCATAAATCAAAGCCATCGAAAGTCCATCAAATTTATATTCGCAATAATATTCAATATCACCATTAATCTTTAAATTATGTTCGACTATCAATTTCTTAACTCTTGTATCTCAATCTTTAAATTCATCTTTGGTTTTTAAATCATATAAAGATAGCATCTTTTTCTGATGTTTTACTTTTTTAAAATTATCAATAGCTTTACCGCCAGTTTTTTGAGTTGGTGAATCAGTAGTTTTAAATTCAGGATTATCATTTTCAAGTTTTCTCAATTCCTTAAACAAGTCATCATATGCTTCATCCGATATACTCGGATTATCTAAAACATGATAAAGATAATTATGATAATTTATCTCATCTTTTAATTTTTCTATTCTTTTTTTAATTTCACCTTTTATCATTGTTTTTCAATCATTTTTTATATTTGCGTGCTTATGAACATTGATTTTGAAACTTGCTAGTCCCCACACCAACCTTTGGTTGGTCGTGGTGGAGAATTTTATTTAGTGTATTTCGTTTAGAATATTAGCCTGCCTGCCGGTAGGCAGGGTTATTAGGTTATTGTATTCTTACCAATTACTACTTGCTACTTACTACTTACTACTTTCTCTTTTCTTTACTCTTTTTATTACTAATTACCAATTACTACTTGCTTCTTACTCTTTACAATTGTTTTGCCATTGCTGGCCCCCACACCCAGCAAAGGTTGTGAGCGGTTAACATTATTTTATTAGTTTTAACATTCAAATTGAAAGCATAATTATAAATTGGATTTATTCATTCCCCGATTAAAAATTTTATTTTTAATCTTAACCTTTCTGGGTGTGGGGGTTTTACTATTGTTTTTTCATTACTAATTACCATTTACCAATTACTCTTTTTATCACTACTTACTACTTACTCCCCCTATTAAAAATCAAAAAATTCATCATCAAAATAAATGTTTATACCTCTTTGAACCGATGGTGTAAAACCAACTGTCTTTATCTGATTATTCTCCGGTAATTCATAAACTGGATCGTATTCACAATAAAACATTTTTTTACCGTTATCAATAGTAAAGGTCGGTTTTTCGGTATCGTCTTCATTAGATTGCCATTTATTATATAATCTTCATTCCGCACAACCATCAGCTAAATAAAAAGCTCGAGTTGATTCAGAAATTTGATATACCATACGCAAATTTTTTAAATAAACACTTACTAGTGACAAACCCAAAGCCGCCACGCTAGCTAAAATTAAAGCGCTCATTAAAAAAACTTGAGCTTTTCTTTTTTTAACCATCATATTGTGATAAATCATAAAAAATAATTAATTAGTAATAAATAATCTAGGTGTAATAGACGTTTGTATAAAGGTTTTATATTCTACGCCATAAACATTTGATACCGCATTAAATTTTATTGAAATATTTTTTTGCTCACCAGCTTCACCAAAAATATCAAAAGCAAAATCATCAATATTCATGCTTTCGGGTATTAAACGCACCACGTCCCCGGGTCTAATAACCAAATCACTAGGTGGAGTCAAATCCGTCTGGTTAGTATATTTTATTCTTTCTATCCAACCGTTTTGTTTTACATCATCATACTGATATCTAAATACGGTAAAAAACTTTTTGCCTTCCTCTTCGGTTTTAAAAGTTAAACTCTTGTTATCAATTAATTCAAAATCACTACCCATGCGAATGGCCCTAGACATTGTTTCTAAAACATTTTGAGTAATATCGCTATCTCGTAAAATGGTATAAGCAATTCTTTCGGCTCTAACTGTAGCCACATAAATATTAATCAAAATAGTAGCAATGATCATAAAAACCGCTACCGATGTTAAGGCTTCAATTAAAGTAAATGATTTTTTACATTTTGATTTTTGCATTTTATATTTTTATTCAGATAAACCATAATAATTATACAAATAATCTTCGACGTTTAATGTATAAGTTGGATTATTTTGACATTGTCTTTCATTACGCTTTACACATCAAGTAACAATTACATTAACCCTAAAAACATTGGTTTTTTCGCCAACACTACTTAAAATAATTTTTCGTTTAAAAAAATATGGCAAATTTTCACCCGAAGAATAAACATACATTTTTTTGTCATTGTCAAACTTTAAAAAATCGTCTTGGTTAAATTGTTCAAGTTCTCTATTTTCAATATCAATTTGGTATTCACCATTTTCCAAATTAGCCCTAAAATCATTTTCTGAACCAATAAAATTAGTATCTCGAATTTGTCTTATCAATTCAATACCTTCTTGAGCTAAGTTGGATGCAATTAATCGACTTTGAATATGAGGCGTATTGGCTAATGTTCTAATTACTAAAATAAAAGCACTCAAAATACCCAACATTAAAATAGATATCGCCACCAACGATTCAATCAACGAAAAAGCTCTGTAATTTTTAGATTTTTTAGTAAATAAAAACATTAAAATCATCAATTATTATTAACTATAGTATAAAATAAAACCCTAAAAAAATCAAGGTTAATTAAAAAACAGCAAACCTCAAGTTTGCTGTTTTTATAGTAATATTATTTTTGAACAAAATCAATAATTTTTTTCATTACTTCTGGTTCTTTATTGCATAATTCAGCCATTACTTTACGATCTAATTCAATATTTTTGACCTTTAAAAGTTTTATGAACTGACTATAGGTTAAACCATTATCTCTTACAAAAGCATTGATTTTATTTTGTCAAAGACAACGATTAACTCTTTTCTTTTCCTTGCGACCACGAATGGCATGTTCACCAGCATGAAGTAATGCTTCTTTAGCGGCTCTTATTTTTGACTTGCGTCCATAGCGAAAACCTTTTGTTTGTTTTAATATTTTATTGGTTCGTTTTCTAGAAACGACACCTGTTTTTACTCTTGCCATATATATTATTTATTAATTGTTAATCTATTTCTTCTGTTTCATAATTCTAAGCACTTTTTTAGTAAAGGCCTTAGATAATGTTGTTTTTCTTTTTCGACGTTGTTTTGTTACTGGTCTATCACTAGACGTGGTATGAGCTGTATTACTAGCTCGACGCAAAACTTTATCATTTTTTGTAACTCTTATTCGTTTAGCATAAAAATTGCGATTCATTATAGTTGTTTTAATTTTTTATTTAAATATAATTGTTTCAAATCCATTAGATAGTTTTTTAAGTTCAGAAGCCGTTTTGTATTCGGTTGATATCATGCTTAAAAATACTTTGGTTTTTTCTAGAGCTAAATCAAAATGACTTTTTTCTCTACCAGCTAAAAACATTACTACTTTAACTTTTAAACCGTCATCCAAAAATTCTTCTAATCTTTTGATTTTAGTTTGCATATCGTGAGTTCCTTCATTAAAACTAATTTTTACAATTTTCATAACATCTCCTCTTTGTTTTCTAGCTTCTTTGCGTTTCATTTTTTCTTCATGATAACGCATTTTCTTGGCATCACCTAATTTAAAAACTGGAATTTCAGCATTTTGAGTAACCAAAATTAAATCTAAATTTTGATCATGAGCCATAGCTTCAGCTTCACCATATTCAAGCACACCAATCATCTTGGCATCAACACCTATTAATCTTACTTTTTTTGTACGTTCTATCATTATTATTTATAAAAATTTAAATTTTAATTATTATATTCTTTTGGGGGTGGACCCCCACACCAACTTTCATTAAGCTTCAAGAGATTTCTTTATACGTCTCTTTAAGGCATTTAGGGCTTGAGCTCGTAATTTAAGATTGTGTTCACGAAGTTTGGCTTCATCTCTTGAAGCGTAGGCTTCGTAGTACACTATTTTGTAGGGAGTTTTCAATTTGGTAGATAATACTTTCTTTTTATTGTGTAACTTTACCTATTTATTAAATTATTTGTAAAACCAATATAGTGAGTATTATCTTTAATATTTTTTAGTATATATACGTAATACATATTATATACAAATAATTTAATAAATATAAATGAAAGTTGGTGTGGGCCTGCCTGCCGGCAGGCAGGGGTGGAAATGGTGGGAATCGAACCCACATCTAAAAAACCTCCCTAAATAAATCTACAAGTTTAGTTTATTTTTAAGTTTAAGATTAACCCTAAAAAACAAACAAAACAAATTAATCCGATTTAGGAAATTTTCATTAAACCGCCCTAACAACGATTTAATATAGCTCGCAAAATTACCTTAAAGTCCATCGAGCATCAACTTTAAGGGTTGTCGTTAACGAGTTACGCTAAAGCGTAAGCAGGTTGATATTTGTTGACAATTATTTTTTGATTTGGTGATTAACAAGGTAACAAATCGTCCTTGGCTTGCATTATCTAAAGATAGCTCCTTATCGAAGCCGATCATTCCCTTTTCACTGAGTAATTATATCAAATAATTACGTTATTGTAAAGTACCTATAATATATAAATAAAAATCAATGATTGCAGTGGGTAACCAAATGTTCGGAATCTGGTTCCGAACATTTGGTGCATTAGATTATTAGAGTATCGTATTGGTATTTCATTTAAAAAGTTTTGATTTATATTTTTGCTGGTCCCCACACCCAGTAAAGGTTATGGACGACTAACATTATTTTATTGATTTTAACATTCAAATTGAAAGCATAATTATAAATTGGATTTATTCATTCCCTGATTAAAAATAAAATTTTTAATCTTAACCTTTCTGGGTGTGGGGGAGATTTGAGTTAATTTAACGTCTATTAGCAAATTCTCAAATATCTTTATCGTATTTTTCACCTATTTTGCAAAATAATCTCTTAGAAAAGATATAAGCGTCACCATGTTTATAATATGATTTTCAGTTACAGAATTTAATTGCTAAAATTGCTAATTTTTCATCATTATTAGCTAAAACTCATTTTTTATGAATTTTCTTTTTAAATCTTTTAACCGTGCTTTGCCTTAATCGTATTTCATCTCCAAACACTATAAAACCCAAAAAACTAATACCCCTTTTTATCGGTATTAGTTTTGTTTTATTATCGTCTATTTTTAAATTTAATTTGTCAAATACAAAATTTTTAATTAAACCATATTTCTCTCATAATTTTTTCTTGTCCAAATCAAAAATAATAAAATCATCCATATATCTAATATAATACTTACATTTTAATTCGTTTTTAATATAAAAATCTAATTCATGTAAATAAATATTAGCAAATAATTGAGAAGTAAGATTTCCTATTGGTAACCCTTTTTCGTATGAATTTAAAATAATTAAAATTATTGCCAAAATATTTTCATCTTTTATTTTTCTTTTAATCAATTCAAAAAGAATATTTTTATTCACGCTATTAAAATACTGAACAATATCACATTTTAAAACATAAATGTTATTATAATCTTTTAAATTATTTTTTAATTTAATAATTCTTAAAAATTGTTTAAATCTTTTAATCGCTTTGTGTAATCCTTTTCCTAATCGGCAGGCATAACTATCAAAAATAAAAGATTTTTCAAAAATTGGCTCTATAATATTACATAAAGCATGATGTATTATTCTGTCCTTAAACGGCGCTGCCCTAATAATTCTTTTTTTAGAATCATTCACCACAAATTCATAATACAATCCGTGCTTGTATTTATTATTTCTCAATTCATATACAATATTTTGTAAATTTTTTTCAATATTATACGAAAACCTAAGTATTTCATCTTTATACCTCCGCCCATTTCTGGCTTTTAAATACGCATTGTAAATATTTTCTTCATCACAAAATCTAGCATACATAACAAAAAATTAATTAGCCCAATTACCTAAGAGAGACGCATCTCTCTTAGGATATAAAGCCATATAGGCGGGCTATAATTCGTCCTAAATATTTTAGGAACAGGATAAGATCAGTAGTTTTTAACACTGACAAAATATCTTTTACCATATTTTATTCCGGTTATAATTAAATTACCTCACGCAACGGAAACCTACATTGTTGTTGCTATTACCCGTGTTTCAATTGAGATTCGTGGCATACGCACCTGTGTTCGAAGTGTTGTTCCAATTACCGCCCCGTAGCAACACGCTGCATTTGATCTTACCCTAAATATTATTAATTTAATAATATTTAGTATAAACTCAAAATATTAATGTAATCAATTATGTATCAATTTTATTAGTTCGTTTTCTTTTTCTATAATTCTCATATATTGTTTTTCGGTAATTAATTTCAAATCTCTAGACAATCTTATTCTAAAAATTAAAAGATCAAATGCGTCACTAAATTTTGTAAAATATTTTTTACGGTCATTTGTATTTAATTTATTTACAGTCACAATTAGATCTACAATTGATAAAGTTTTTTCTTCCAGTTGTTGTCCCAATATAAATCTATGATCTTTTGGCATTTTTGTGATAATTGGGAAAATTAACATTACAAAATCATAGGCTTTTTGAAAAATTAAAAAATCATCTTTCATTTTAATAAGTTGATATTTTTTACTATTTGCGCATTACTCTTTTCATTACTACTTACTACTTACCAATTACTCTTTATATTACTAATTACTCTTTTCATTACTTACTCTTTAATT
>ERZ795054.361-NODE-361-length-62203-cov-8.506629_pt1 | contig 62203 bp, 50 predicted proteins | sample MGYA00375138_ERZ795054 | MGnify/ENA primary metagenome ERZ795054 (study PRJEB30183, sample SAMN05720215) | anaerobic digester metagenome | isolation source: active sludge of municipal wastewater-treating anaerobic digesters | place: USA | collected 2014-12-23 ... | reverse complement strand
GTGTTCGTTCCGACCGTGGAAGGATTGCTTGGCGACAAGCTAACCGCCTTTGCGCTGACACCCACGTAAAGTGTAAGCTTGTCCTTACACTGGCACGATTGCTTTTAATTTCCTTGAATCACAGGAACTTACGAGAACTATTGGGCAATTCGTTGTCGAGCTTCTTTACAGGTCTGCCGGTGACATGCTTCTGGCTGGCTCGATAGTTTTCCTATTCGGGGTGGCCAGGAAAAGGTGATCAAGGTCTTAATGCTGCCTGCTGAATGAATTAGCGTTGGGGAGTATTTCCGTTTTGCGGGCCAATCCCTTTCCGGTAATACGCAGCCGTATTTTGAAAGCTCCCAATCTGTTTGCGGTCAACCCAAACCTCGAAGGGCTGATCGCGCCAGATGAATTTGGGCTGGCGCGGGTTTGATTGGTCAAAACCCAAGGTGAGCGGCCGGCCATCGGCACCGGCCAAGCCATACTCGATCCCTCCGACCGGCAAGTGGAGACCTCTGACGAATGCTGTGGTGGTGTTGCTCACTGTCATGGTGGCGCCTTTGACCATGATGTAAGGCATGGGAATGGGTTGACCTACTTGGAGCGTGAAAGGCCAGACGGGTCCGGTTTTTCCGGCGTCGCGGTAATCCTTCGACAGGCTGGTTTGGCCAGGGAGAGGTTCATATCTTGCAAGGAAATCATCAAACTGCCGGGAGCGATCTGAATAGGCATTCTCGTTTATACACGCGAAGGCAAGGACGTGGAGTCTTCGATGAGCGTATACGAAAACCGCGCGGCAATGGGCGTTGGGTGTGTTTTGGATATATTCCATTGCATAGGCAGGCTGGGTTGCGACCGTGCATTTCTCCTGCTTGATCAAGTGCCCCTTGGAGGATGGAAACAATTGGGATCCTTGGTCCCGGAGGAAATCGTCCACCGCCAGCGACTCAGCCTTTCCCTGTCCCCGAGGGATTCGGACCCGGATTTCGGCATCGGAGGTGAGGAACATCACCCGGCGATTTTGGCTGTCGTCCATTTCTCGAACAGCCCACTTGGCGGGATAGGCGCATGAGAAAAGGCCTTGCTGAGAATCACGGTAGGTCTTCGTGCTTGCCGATATGGTCGGTCGGCTTACGGCTGCGCCGGGGGCGGTTGATCCAGAGGCAGAGTCGGATCGCGCTCCGACATGATCGGCCCCAGGGGCGAGGGCCTGAGTGGCTTCAGTTGAATCAGTTGATGCACTTTTGCTGTATTGGATTAGGAACCACGCGCTCGCGGCCAGGATCAGCAAGCAGATCGACGCACTGGCCAGAATCCGCTTTCGGTTTGCAGCTTTGCGATGCGCCGAGGGCTCAGCCGAGGTATCCTGACGTGCGATAACCGTGCTGCCGCAGACCGGGCAGATCAGGCCTTCTCCAGGGCGTGCGTTCCGGACTGCAAACTCGGCGTGGCACCGTGGACAGGTATGCGCCAATGTCTCCACTCCAGGGAAGTTTTTTGAGGAGTCCCCTGAGGAGTTCGTCGAAGTTAGCGATGGAGCGTTGGATGCGTTACGATCGTCGCCGGCTGGAGACAATTCCTGGGTGACTTGGCTGGCAACGGCTTGTCGCGGGCCGGTTTTTGAAGAAAACCGTGCGGGCAAAAGCCGAATGACGTTCCAAACGATAAAACATACTCCGTATGGGAGCCATCTCTTGGTCTCCGGGGACCAGTGCTCGCCGTACGTGGTGAGAATGAGAGCGCTCAATCCAATGCCCAGGGGCACGCTTATGATGAATGCGGCGCACCCCGCCGGCGTTGCCAAAGCCCCGACAAACGAACCATCCGTCTCCGGGTTCAGCAGGGCTTCGAGGTCCATAGCTTTCTTTCTGTGATACCACTCTCGCAAGGGATTCCCCACAAACCGGCTGCCTGATAACTCCTTTTTTAACGCTTTTGATTCAGAGTTCGGTACCCACAATTCCAGGGTTTCCGTCGGAGTCTTAATGAGGAGTCTCATTTTCTTCAATCCCTCCGACAAAGTGATGGCGCCAGAAATTTCTTCGCGGCTAATGCAAAGTTGCCTCAAGCCTTCGACCATTCGAATACGAACCCCCTCAAAGTCAGCCGTGACCTGGTAATGGCCGGTGTGGTTGTTGAAGAATCCTCGCGTGAAGGCAGCGAACACCAAGGGCCGAGGTTCGACGCGCTGAGCCAGGTGACAGGCTGGACACGCAATTTGTTCCCCTAAAAGGGAGAGTGGTACTTCGATATGCTGCCCGCAGTCCCGGCATTCAATCTTCAGGACAGAAGCGGCTGATTCAGTGACTACTGGTTCATTACCGGGATGCCAATCCAACTCATCCAGCGGCTTCCATTTGGCATCGTCCAGCCGGTGCTCGGCCACAGCCAATGTTCCCACCGTTGCCTTGCCTGAGTTCAGCAAGTCTTCGATTTCCGCAGCTGTAAATGGACCAACCTTGCCGCCTTCCATCCAGAGATACCACCTCGGCATGGTTGACGAGGTGATCGACGGGGCTTCCTGTGGAAAGCACGATAGACCACACCCTGAGCAATTGGAGTCGTCAGGTGAATTCTCTCTGCCACACTTCTCGCATACCCACATACACCAAAAGGCCCGCGTAGGTTGATGGCGATTGAACCTTGTTAAGCTACTGAACGATCGACAGGGAAACGGGGTTGATATTCTTGCCGAAAAGAAGGGATGACCTTCGGGTTGGCTTCATTGAGTTTAACTTTAAATCTAGCATCAGGGAAAAGCAAGCTGCCCGCAGCCGCGGGCGAGTTCTTCGGATTGGCCTCAATTCGTGGTTCGAGGCTTGTGGGTCAACCCAAGTAAATTAAACTTCGAGTGAACGCCGATCCGTGCGCAGGATCTTTACCGATGAATTCCAAAACGCGGAAGATTAGGTGGGGTTATATTATAAATTATTCAATGCCAAATAAAAAGACTGATTTCAATCATTGCGTTGCCTTGGGTGGAGTGCTACAAGGGGTATTGATCCTCAGGTTCCTTACCATGTGTCTTGGAGAAAAACCGTTCGAATGCCTATGAAACCACACTCATCCATTCTCGTTGCCTTTGGCTTGCTGGCGGCTTTGGCTGCCGCGGAAGGCAAGATTATCACGGTCACGACCGTTGACAACGTCAGCCCGGGTGCCGGGCAAACCTCACTTCTTCAGGCCATTCAGTCGTTGGCGGCGGGGGATACAATCAAGTTTGAAATTCCGGGGAACGGACCTCATGTGATTGTGACTCCAATGGGGGGATATCCCTTGATCACCGCGGATAATGTGACGATTGACGGTTACAGCCAGCCGGGGGCTTCCGCCAATGCCAATCCGATCCTGGGCGGCAACAATGCGAGTATCAAGATTGTGCTGGATTCGACGGGGAGCGAGTCGCAGGGCAGCGCGGACAAGCCCAACCGTCGTTCCACGCGATTGCCTTATCCGGGATATGGGGATTCCGAGAACGCGATCCTGGGGATTTACGAGGCTGATAATGTCACGATTCGGGGCCTCAGTTTTCTGGGGCGGCACACCGAGGGCAGTGACGCGGATCCGAGCATTTATTGTGTCGCGTTAGTGAAGGAGGCGAAGAACGCGAAGGTGCAAGGCTGCTGGTTCGGCCTGGCGCCAGACGGGACGACGGTCAAGCCGTGCGGCTCGGCGGTCGCGGGCTTCCGTCATCGGGTGTCGGTGGAGGGCGTCAATGAGGACACTTACTCGGGCGGGTTGGTTTTCGGGACCGACGGAGATGGCACGGCGGATGTTGCCGAGTTCAACATCGCCATGGGGATGCACATCGCCTTGGCCTTGGAATTGCCGGATGCCCGGGTATCGGGGAACTACTTCAATGTTTTTCCCGATGGAAAGACCTTTTTAGATCTCGAAACCCTCTATATGGAAGTCAGCGGTCTGGGCATTGACACCCTCGAAACCTTTGAAAACGGCCGGGTCACGGACAATACCGTGATTGGCACGAATGGCGACGGAGTGAGCGATGCCAACGAGCGGAACATTTTCGCGCACTCCATATACGATCACGACATTGAATTCTACTCCGCCGCGAATAACGTTGTCATTGCCGGGAATTACTTCGGAGTGGGCGTGGATGGCACGACGACCCAGCCCGCTCTGATGAGCGCAATGCCGGACTTTGCGGAATTGCCGGGTTCCGGGAGTGTCCGGGTCGGATCCAACGGCGACGGGGTGAGCGACGATCTGGAAGGCAACTTGATTGCGGCGATGCCCGGCAGCCGGTTTGTGGTCGCGGGGGCTGGCCTTCCCATTGTTGCCCGTCGGAACAAGCTGGTGGGGAATTCATTCGCCGCCTTTCCGTTTGCCGACGGAGACAACTCCAGGCCGTATGAAACCTATTATGCCGAGGCTCTGGTGAATACCGCGGCGGGAACCATCCCTGTTTTAGCGAGTGTTCAGGACGGGATTATGACGGGAACGGTGCCCGCGCCTAACGTCGACAACTACGCGTGGCATGTCATTGATATTTATGTGGTGGATTCCGCCTCGATGCAGTTGGGCTTTTACCTGCCTGGAACCTATGCCGGCTCGTTTGTGGAAGGATCGTCAAAGGATACTGATCCGGCCCCGAACGCCTTTAAGGTGAGCTTGATTGGCATGCCCATCTCCCCGGGCGCTCAGGTGGCGATTGCCGTGACCTACACCAAATCGACCAACGGAACGCCGGCGGGAGAGTCGATTACGGGACCGCTCTCGAATCCCGTCGAGGCCCAGATTCCCGCGTTCACTCCCGGCAGTATCGAGTCGGTTGGATTGGCGCGCGTCGTGCCGGACACTCCAATTATTAATCCCGGTCTGGACGCCTTGGGGAATTGGGAGCCTTACAGCAGCGTGATGGGAACGACCACATTCCTGATCGAAGGCAATACCTTTGCCGACGGCACGACGGACAAGCAGCGTTATGTTGTTGCGCTTCAGCCGTCCGATGGCAAGCCCATGAAACTGGCCGAGGCGTTCTATGCCGACAATGGTTCTCCATTCAAGGGGCCGATCAACGCATCGCGTCAAAACGGGAATCCCGGTCGTGTTGCGGGTGATCCGCGGCCTGGCGCCGTTCATTACATTACAGGGGCCGAGGCCTCGCCCCATACGCTGGCCGAATTCAAATCGGATAATCGCTGGAATCTTGGCTACGATCGATCGAACGTGGCCGATCCAACGGTGGAAAGCCGGTATGGGACTGTGCAAGGCTTCGAACTCGATCCGGTGACGTTGGTTTCCACCCCGGTGGGTAAGGCGATTGATATTGCCAATGGCCGTCTCACGACCGGCCAGGCCCAAAGTGACCAAAACACGAGGTTCGGCGGCGAAATCGTCGGCCTCAGCGATGGCAACTTCGTTTCGGTGGTCGAGGATCGCTCGAAGGTCCGCCGTCCGGATGGCAACTGTGCAGTGGCGACCATCATCGCCCCGGATGGCACCATCGTCAAAGAGACCTTCAAAGTGGCGGATGGCGATATTTGGGCCAATGCCGCAGCTTACCAGGGCGGTTTTGTTGTGCGTGTTGCGGGCAAGTTCTACTTCTACGATAATGCGGGTAACGAGAAGGGATCGATCAGCCAGGACACCTCGGGAGAGAGTTTTGACACGGGGCGCGGCGATGGCACGCGCATTGCCGCCCATGTCAACAGTCCGTATGTGTTCCTCGCTGGCAAAGTGAAGACGGCGGATACGGTGAAGGTCGCCGCGTGGGACACGCGGGATCACAGTTACGTGGGTGTTGCCGACGTCAGTGAGCCGGCCTTTCCTGGCACGCCGGATCGCGTCAACCTGGCGGTAGACGCCCTGAACCGGGTGGTGGTGGCGTGGGAATCGTTGCCTGCCGAATACGAGGTCAACCAGGTGGCGGCTCGAGTCTTGGCGCTCAATCCAACGGCGAAGACCATAACGCCGCTCACCTCGAGCTTCTTCCCGTTCGTGAACTTCGCCAAGACGGGTGGCATCCATACCTATCGCATGACCGTGGCGATGACCACGCGCCAGATCTGCGTGGGGGCTAAGGGCGAGATCAACACCTCGAACAAGCCCGCCCAGGGTGCGGACAGCCCGAAGGAGCTCAACTTCTTCACGGTGTTCACCCATCCGGATCCGAAAGATGATCCGACTCCGCCCGCCGGGGGGCCTGTTGAAGGACCCGAATTGAAAATCACCGCTTCGGCGGGCAGCGTCACAATCAGCTGGGCGCCCAGCACCCCTGGATTCCTGCTCGAATCGACCGACAGCCTGACCTCTCCCGTCTGGACCGCGGCGCCCGCCGGAAATCCCGTCACCATCCCGATCTCAGGCACCACGAAGTTCTATCGTCTGAAGAAGTGATCCGCGCCTGAGGGGCTTGCTGGAGCCAGCAGGCTCCGGCTCATTGAATCGGGGCAGCCTCCAAGCCTATCTTGGGGCTGCCCATTTTTGTTGATCGGATTTCCGGGAAACATTTGACTATTCACATCTATTCGTGCCTATTCAAGCGCGAATAGACATCGAATAGCGTCGAATAGAGCTTCTCCCTTCATTTTTAGTGTCCCTATTCCTCATGGGATATTGCCTCGCGTCCAGGTAATTACCGAGAGATCTGCCTGGTTCTCGATTCGGCCGTTGTCGTTGGCATACCAGATGCCTACTGCTGTTTTGGCCAGAAGAGTGAGCGCGTATTCTCATGACGGAGAGGCGGCGGATTCTGGCGTGAATCATAGTCGCGTCAGGTGGGAGGTGTTATGCCGGCTTGGACGCGCGAGAGGAACTAACCATGAAGACAAGGATTCTGATCAACATTCACAGATTTGTTTACAGGCATCATGTCCGAAATCGGACCGTCACATTGCTCCTCGGCGTTATTCTGCTCATCCTGGGCGCACCGGGGCATTCTCTGGGAGTGGAAATCCTCTATAGCCAGACTTTTGACAAGGACCCCCTTTGGACTCGAGGCGGGGGTGGCGGAGGCACAATGATTGTGACCAATGGACAAGCCGCGATGCGGTATGCCGGGGCGTTTGCCACAGCTCGGGACAGCATCTCAGGCTCTTGGACAGCATTTCAGCCAAACCAAACCTTCACGCTCAAAGAGGGCGGCACTATGGAAGTCCGGACCGACGTTCTTAACGCCAATCAGGACGATGCCTTTGTCGGACTTGGCGTGTCGAGTGGAATGGACGCATACTTGGTCTTCCTGGACCGCAACGAACTCACGATGCTCAAGGTCGGTGACGCTCCGACCAAGTATTTCTTTTCGTATTATTTCTGGGATCAGTCGACGCTTCCTACTCCCCCTTTCACGCTGTCACTTGGATTCACCTGGCTTGGAGAAGATCTCAAGATTGTGATTAGTGTTCTTAACCAGACGAAGCCTGACGTTGTGATGTATAGAAAAACGGTATACGACACTGCGGGTCAGGAGGAAATGCTTCCCAATCGCTCGGTCAAAGGCCTTTTGATGCACCCAGAGGAACTCATTAAGCCTTACACAGGGCGGGGCTGGATGCCTTTTACGGGTGTCGCGTATATTAATACCGACCAGGCGCCAACGGTCCCCGTGGAGGTGACCATTGATAACTTTCTGGTGTTGGCATACCCGGCGCCCGACTTGGCGATCGAGAGAGCTGTCTGTCTATCCTGGCCGGAGGACACCAAAGAGGAACAGATCGTTGTTGGGGCGGCTTCGGTTGAAGGCCCATGGACGCCCTGGCCCGAGCCCATCTTCAAGCGGAGCGGCCAAATCTGCATGGACGTTCCGATCACCGCTTCAGAGCGGTATTTCAAGCTCATGCCGGGCACGCAGTACAGCGATGACTTCAATCCCCCTCAGCCGCCGTATACAAAGAAGGATTCATGGATTCCTGCATTCGTCGAGTCCGGCGATGCCTCTCGGATTCTCATTACCAACTTGGATGGCACGTTACAGTTCCATGGAGTTAGCACCCCGATCGATGGTCGCTTCGGACTCACCATTCCTGGGCCCAGTATAGTTGTCCGTGATTTTTCGGCCTCACTGGATATCCTCGACTGGGATCCGAATGGCGTCGAACAAGCTGCCAGTATTGGAGCCCGGCTGTTGGGATCGAATGGATACTATGGGATAGTGAATTTCAATGAGTGGAGCCAGGGTACGGGAACCCTCCACCTTTTTCCCGTCGGGGGGACTGCGGCTGTTGGATCCATGATTACTTTCACCCGAGGCAAGAACTACCGCCTGTGTTTTTCGGGAGTGGGCAGCATATTGTCAGTGCGGCTGTATGATCTTGAGAATCTAGCAGAACCGATTTCCCGGGTGCAACTGACAAATAACACTTCAAGTCAAGGTTCTGTGGCGGTCGCCACAGCCGTTTATGGCATCTCCGGCCCAATGACCCTGGACAACTTCCTCGTGACAGGAACAAAGCCTTAGCGCGTATGAGCCTCAAACTTGTTTAACGGCAATTGGCATTCCGGCAAAGCGCTTGTCTGAGGCTCATCCGCGCTTGACCAAACCGCTGCGCGGTTTGGATGTTTAATATAATTTAGAAAGTCAATGACAGAATCAAGAGCATTTACTGCAATTCGCGGCCGTTCAGGGGGGGGCGCCTTGCAGTAACTCATACAAAACCAATCCTCCTGAATGAAAAGGTATATCACAATGAAAAAAAAACTTCTATTGGCAGTTTTGCTTGCCGTAATGACACCACTCTTGTGGCTGGGCTCGGGTGGGAGCCCGAGCTGGGCGGATCATAGCCAAGCTATGGGCCAGAAGGTGGCTGGAGGTTGGCTGGCTACCCTGAAGATGGGTGACACACTGATTGCGGAAATTTTGTTTAATCTCAATGCTGATGGCTGTGTGATTGTCAACGGCCAACTTCTTGGAGACACTGAGGGGAAGGTCGTTGGGATGAACACGACCGCCCACGGGACCTGGAAGCGGACTGGACCCGACGAAATCGAGGCCTTCATCCTGCTATTTGAACAGGATACCAAAGGCAAAACCTTTCTCTACGAAACAGGTCGGTCCTGCCTCACCCTGATGGAGCGAGGGACGAAATTGCTGGGCACGATGGATATCCAGTTAATCAAGGCTACTGCCGATCCCCTTAATCCCGATTCCGAGGCTGGCGACATCGTATATGAGACTACCTTTGATTTAGCCGCCCGACCACTCAGGTAACCAATCCAAAGACAATCAGTCCCGGCCATGGCCGAATGCTCAAATGGGGAAGGCCGCTCGGAATGGATGGACTTCCTGGCGTGGCACACAGACTCGAAATGCGACACATCCCGGGTCCGGTTTTAGTGATATTGAGGATGGATCGCTCACGATATAAAAACGCCAGGGAGTCTCTCGAGTCGTGTGCCACGCCACTGTCGACCGGAGCTTGATCTCTTTAAGCGCAACGGATTCGTCGTGAGCGAACGGATCAGCAGCCAGAGTGATCCGGGTGCTGATTCGACTGGGTGAGCTTGGTTCTCGTCGCCTTGAAACCGTTACCCAGCTTACCCCAATGCCTTTTCGTAGTTCGGTCAAAGGAGACTAGCCTGGAATGAAATGTCCATGAGAACTCGGTTCCAAGGAGCAGTGGTCGTCATGCTGGAGATGCTCACGACGGGCTTCTGCCTGCCAGCTGAATGGTATCCGGTTTTGCAGGACACCGAGGTTCGCTCGATGGGCCGCTCGAGCATGCCGACGGCCCTTTCACTGAGCGAAACTAATCTATTGAACTGGGTTTATGACGGAAGGCTGGTTCGGCTGGAGTCGAGGCTGGTGGACATGAGGACCAAAGGGGACGATCTGATTCTGGTGCTGCAGACCGGATCATGCATTTATGAGGCGCGGCTCGCTGCCACCACCGGTTTTATTCCTTCCTTACCGCCGGGCAGCCGGTTGGCCCTCACTGGGATCTACTCCGGCAAACCCGGACGCAAAACAGCCGCCGGACCTGAGCTCGCTGGCTTTGAACTCCTGCTTAATTCGGCAACGAACATCGTCGTGCTGGAACGTCCACCCTGGTGGACCCTTAGTGCGCTTGAGAGTTAGCGTGCATAGGAGGGTGAAAGTCCCTCTCTGGCGGAGCTTCACGCCAGTAACGGAAAGTAACTGCGTCACCGCAAGGTGAGGTGGAGAGCAACTGGAAGTGAACGGATAGTCCGTAGAACTGATGGATCCAATGGCGATCCACGCAACGAACTCGATACGGCCTTATGCGACTGACGAGACTGCTAGGGATGAGCGAAGTCCGAAGCACCGCCGATAGCCCAATCCAGCGAGTCGGTGGCCAAGCCAGTCTGGAGCCAAGAAGCAATGCCAGAACCGGGGCGCATGGGGTGGTTGGAGACGGAATGTCCGGAAATGCAGGCTGATGAATCAAGGATACCTGCCTTGGTGCTGAAAGGAGCAAGGCAGGAGTCAGAGCCCTCATAATAGCGATGAAGCGGGTAACGACCGTGGAGCGAAGGAGGGCAGGAAAGTGGAAGCGTGAAGGACACACAACTACAAATCTCACTGCCGGGAGTGCCGAAGGCTAAACAAGGCAGAGAAGTCGCGCCCCGATGGGCGTGGACGGAAGCAGGGGTGTGGCCCGAGCGCATGTTGGCAACCCTCGAAAGAGGAATTGAAGGAGGCAAATGGTATAGTTTGTATGACAAGGTATGGAAGATGCAAAACCTGGAGCGGGCGGTCGAAAAGGTGACAGCGGGCAAAAGCCCAAAGAAAGCCGATGGGCGCAAATGCCGGCGCTATGCGCAGCACAGCCCCCAAAGACTACCTGAGTTGCAGGCGATGCTCAAGGAAGGCAAGTACCACCCCCGACCCGCCCAACGGATCTGGATCCCCAAGCTGGGGAGCAAAGAGATGCGGCCCTTAGGAGTGCCCCCGGTTGAAAACCGGGTTGTCGAAATGGCCCTGCGCAACGTGCTGGAGCCGATGTTCGAGCATACCTTTGCCGAGCACAGCTATGGATTCAGGCCCGGACGAGGAGCCAAGGACGCGCTTCGACGCGTTGCCCAACTGCTGGCGGCAGGCAAGAGGTGGATTGTAGACGCCGATTTGAAAGGCTACTTCGATAGTATTCCACAGGATAAACTCCTGGCTGCGGTCGCGGAGCGCGTGGCCGATGGAGCCGTTTTAAAACTGATCGAGCGGTTCCTGAAGCAAGGCGTGATGGAAAGCGGCAAGGGATGGAATCCGACCGAGACGGGCACACCGCCAGGGGCTGTGCTCAGTCCGCTGCTGGCCAATATCTATCTCAACCCCCTGGACCAATGGATGGCCGGGAAGGGATGGGAAATGGTCCGGTACGCCGACGACTTCATCATTCTGTGCGAAAATCAAGAGAAAGCCCAAGCGGCTCTGCAAGAGGTGCGCCAATGGGTGGAGCAAGCGGGCTTAACGCTGCACCCCACCAAAACGCGCCTGGTGGACGCCAATCAAACCGGGGGCTTCGACTTTTTGGGGTATCATTTCGAGCGTGGCATGAGATGGCCACGCCAGAAAAGCCTGGAAAAGTTCAAAGAAGCCATCCGGCAGAAAACGCAGCGCACGCGAAGTGATTCGATGAAACAAATCATCGAGGAAACCAACCGGACGCTGCGAGGCTGGTTCAACTACTTCCAACACAGCATTCCGAACATCTTCGAATCCCTGGACCAATGGATACGCGGGCGATTGCGCAGCGTGCTGCGCAAACGGCACAAAGGCAACGGCCGGGCTCGCGGAAATGATCATCAGCGATGGCCAAATGCCTATTTCGCGGAACTCGGGCTAATCTCCTTAGCCTTAGCCCGGGCCAAAGCAGCCAATGCTCGAAAAGAAGCCCACTAACTGGAGAGCCGCATGCGAGCAAATCGCCCGTGCGGTTCGGAGGGAGGGGCGGGGTCTAATCCCCTGTCCCTACCCCTATCCCGCATACGGTTCATGGATAGAGAGAGCGGTGTCTTTCCTTGGCGGAATCCAAAGGCGATGCAACAAATGCATCGTTTTTTGAGTGAAATCAGGTTAATCTGAGAATGAATTCCCATGAAGACGCGGCTCCAAGGCACGATCGTCGTTATGTTGGAGATGCTCGCGGTGGCTTTCTGTCCCGCAGCGGAAAGGACGAATAGCGGGTTGGCCCTCGCTTATCCCGTCGCTGGAATCCAGATTGACGGGGATCTTTCCGATTGGCCGACTGGTCTGCCGCGATACCCGATCACCTTTGTATTCCACGGCGAACCTCCACGCGATCCCAAGGATTACTCGGCCGATTTCCGCGTCGGCTATAACCAGGCAGAAAATGCCCTCTACATTGCTGGGGAAGTCCACGATGAGGACGGATTGGTGACGGCCGGTCGATCAGCGTCGCTACCCAAAGACGAAGCGGTGATTGTAGGTATTGGGATCGAGATCGCGGGGGGCAGCCATCTCCGGCTTGGTTTCCGCCAGACGAGGACCAATGCAGCGACTTTGTTGACTCAGGGCGACTCCAATGCGGTCCAATATAAGCCTGAACATTTTGATTCAACGTTGCGGTTTTGGAACGGGGGCTGGTGCTATGAATTCAGGATCAATGTGGACTCGCTGACCCACGGCAGGTCCCGTTTGTGCCAGGGTGGCAAACTCGAACTCAATGTCATGATTGACGATTTCGACCGTGGCAGCTCGGAAGAGATCAGCCGGGAATCCGGCAGGATGATGTGCTGGTATCCGGGCAACATGCTTCGCCGTTTGAGTGGGCGCGGTGACTTGCTTCTGCTGGGCGAAGGCGATCCTGTGGGTCGGCTATCCGGCCGGGTCATACTATCGAATCGTGAGAATCCAGGCACATGGAAACGGTTGCGGTTTGAGCCGGAAACCGCGCCAGGAACCCTTGTGAGGGCACTCACCGAGCGCGACGGAAGCTTTGAAATCGACCTTCCGGTTGGGCGTTACCAGGTGGCGGTGGACCAGCGGAACGCGGAATCGCAACTGGTGCAGGTGGCCGAGACTAGCACCGCGACACAGCCCCGGCTTGAACTGGTGGCCCCCCCGCTGGTGGGCCAGGTTACCAAGGCCGATCCCGCGCGTGTGCCGGCGGGGCGTGGGACTCGTCGCGGCGCCTGGCGGACCTTCGGTGTTGCTGAGGGTCTCCCAGCCGCTAGTGTCACGGGCATTGTCCAGGACAAGAAGGGGGAGCTTTGGCTCGGCACCGACGGCGGAGGGGTGGTGCGATTTGATGGGGCGTGGTTTTCCTTTTATGACCTGGAAGGTATCTTCGGTGGCAATCGGATCGCTCAGGTGATAAGGGCTTCCGACGATTGCCTCTGGTTTGTTGCCCCAATGGAACAACCCGGCGAGGGCGTTATCTGCCTGGATCGTGATCGGGGACATTTTACAGCTTATACAAGACAGGATGGTTTGCTGAATAGCCGCTACGAGTTGCTGGCCATCGACCCTCAGGATCGTTTGTGCTTGAAAGATGATATTGGGGTTGCCCGAATCGACCTGCGTCGCGGTCAGGTCGCCCAGTTCTCACCGGCGGATGGATTGCCGAACGTAATGATCAGGAGTTTCGCTCGCAGCCGAAAGAATTGCCTCTACATCGGTCATATGTGGAGCAGCATGATTGGCCGTTGGGAAGGTGATCGCTTTACGATGCTGGCCAAACCCCTGCCAGATACCAATAGGCTAGATACTCTTGAAACTGAAGATGTCAATCTTCTATATGAAGATCACAAGGGCTGGCTTTGGGTGGCGTCGAGTTTCCGGTCAATTTTGCGGCGCACTGGCGATGAGGGAGCGACATGGAAGGTCGTCGAGGGTTATCCCGGTTATAGAGTGAACCAAATCTATGAAGACAGCCAAGGCCGGTTCTGGTTCGGCACCCAAAAAGGCTTACTGCGCTTCCACGAAGGCAAGTTCGATCACTTCGGATCGATGACGGGGCTCGAGAACGAATCTGTCCTCTCCATATTGGAGGATCATGAAGGCCGCCTGTGGATTGGCGTGGAGGGAGGCGGGCTCCGAGTTCTGGATCCGGCTTGGACCAGTTACACAAGTGCTGACGGCTTGGATAACAACGGCATCACCCGGTTAGCCGAGTGGGGGGATCGCATCGCGGTAGGAACAAAACAGGGCTTGAATTATGTGCGGGGATCTGCCATCATCAGATCCACCCTTGCGATCAGTGACAGCGTTACGGCCCTGTGGCCGAGTCCGGACGGTGATTTGATGGTTGTCAGGTCTTGGCCCAAAATTATCGGGTGGGATGAGCGCCCCATTCATACTAATGAGATGGAAAGGCTGGGCAAAACACTGAATCACATTTCGGGAGTTATTCAGGATTCACATGGGCAATGGTGGTTTGCCGGGGAACGCGGACTGGGGCTCTTTGACGGCAGGCAAGTGAAATTCTTCAGTGTGCTGGATGGGCTGCCCAATATGATGCTCGACTGTATTCTCAACACTCGGGACGATCAACTTTGGGTCGGAACGAAAGGATACGGGCTGAGTCGGAAAGTGGGGCTCACCTTCACTACATATTCCAGGAATAACGGCCTGGCCAACGACAGGGTCACTGCCCTCGCGGAAGATCACCGTGGCAACATCTGGGCGGGCACGGTCAGCGGTCTGTCTCGGTTCAACGGTAGTCAGTGCAAGACATTCACGCGGCAGGATGGCCTGCCCAGCGACCACATTCTAAGTCTGTTTGTGGCGGCCAATGGACGGTTGTGGATTGGCACCGCCGGTGGCGGGTTGGCGATCTATGATCCCAACCTCGAACTGTTCCAGAGACTCTCGAGGGAACACGGCTTGACTCACGACAAGGTGAACGCGGTGCTTCAAGACGGGCGGGGTGACTTCTGGTTTGGAACCGAGGGGGGCTTGACGCGTTACCGACCGCGCACCAACACCCCTGCGATTCGCATCACAGCTGTGACGGCAGATGGCCGGAGTGAGACGGGAAAGCAACTTACCGTGTCCGGCCGCCCGCGGCGTGTGGTGGTCGAGTTTGAGGGCGTGAGCTTGGGCACCCATCCGGACGACATGGTTTATCGGTGTCAATTGAAAGGTCTCGAGCCAACCCCGCATGCGGTGTATCGGCGTCAAGTCGCATACGAGAACCTGGCATGCGGCACCTATGAATTCCAGGTTCAGGCCGTGGACCTTGACTTGAGTGTCTCGCCACAATCCGAGAAGCTGGTATTGGTCATTCGGCCGGACTACGAACAAATGGCGTTGGTTGGAGGATTATGCATATCCGTCCTGACAGGATTGGCGCTGGGTGGAATTACTATCAAACACCGGCGGGAGCGAAACCAGGCTTTGGTGGAGCGTGCGCGGTATTTGGAGGAAGCCCGGCAGAGCTCGGAGAAGGCAAAGGCAGCCGCCGAATCGGCCAATCGCGCCAAGAGTCTTTTTTTGGCTAACATGAGCCATGAGATTCGCACTCCGCTCAACGCCATCCTGGGATTTTCACAACTCCTGCGGCGGAATCCTCAGCTTCCGGTCTCGCTCCGGCCTTCCATCAACACCATCGAACGCAGTGGAGATCACCTGTTGGGCATGATCAACGATATTTTGGATCTCTCGAAGATTGAAGCCGGCAAGATGGAGGTGCAACCGGTCGATTTTGATTTGCGGGAACTGATCAAGGACGTCTCCGCCATGTTCGAACTCAAGTGCCAGGAAAAAGGCCTCAGCTGGAGTGTCGATTACAGCGCAATGTCCCATCCCGCCCAAAGGACGCTCGTGCGCGGAGACGAGGGCAAGCTCAGACAGGTATTGATCAATTTGCTGGGCAATGGCGTAAAGTTTACTCAGCAGGGGAGTGTCGCCTTGCGTGTGTTATCGGAGATCGATGGGCCGGAGTCCGGCAGCCATCCCCAGCGTCAGTGGAGTGAGAAGGGACAGGGTAGACCCGCATCGACGGATGACGAGCCATCGGTCCGATTTCGATTTGAAGTCATCGACACAGGGCCCGGCCTGACCCGGAATCAACAGGCCCAGCTGTTTCAGCCATTTCAGCAGTTGATCCTTGGGAGAAAACAGGGGGGAACCGGACTGGGTTTAGCGATCTCCCAACGACAGGTTGAATTGATGGGCGGAACGATTGGAATCGAATCCGAAGTGGGCAAAGGATCAAGGTTTTACTTCGAGGTGCCTCTCTTCGAGCTGAGGCCAAGTGACTCCGATCGCGCCTCGGAGCGATCCAGCCCGGCTTGGACAGTCGCGGAAGTGGATGACACTGGCCGGCATCTGGCGGCGGGTGTGTCGGTGCGCGCCCTGGTGGTGGATGATGTGCTCGAAAATCGCGAGTTGCTGCGGCAAATGCTCGAATCGATCGGTTGTCAGGTTCGAGTGGCCGGCAGCGGCGATGAGGCCCTGGCCGAGTTGCGATCGAATATGGCGGACATAGTCTTCCTCGATATCCGCATGCCAGGGATGGACGGCATACAGACGGCTCAAGCCATTCGGGCAATGGCGGCTTCACGACAAGCGGATGGCAGGGCGCGATCGCGGAGCGCGCCGCACACGGAACCGCGGGCCCAGGAATCCGGGCCTGCTGGCATCATGGACCAGGCCCAGCTTCAAGAGGAACCCGCGGATACCCACGAGCCTGGACCCGCCCGCCCCGTCCCTGTCCCTGATGATGGAGGAGAGGGCGCCTGTGGGACCGGAGAAGAACCCTCCCCAGCATCCCAAACTCAACCGTTGCGATTGGTCGCCGTATCCGCTTCCGTGCTCGAGCACGAGCGCAAACGGTATTTCGAAACAGGTTTCGATGACTTCATCAGCAAGCCGATCCGAATCGAACGGTTATCTGCGTGTCTTGCGGATCTTCTGGGCGTGACCTTTCAACCGCCCGCGTCTGTCGAATCTAGCCAGAACGGCGAGGGAGTAATCGGTCTGCGATCATTGACACTGCCCGCTGAACTGCGGCAGCGGCTGAGAACGGCCGCCCAGCATTATAGCACAACCGAGTTCCGCGAGTGTTTGCGCGAAGTCGAACAATACGGTCATCCGGGACAACAGTTGGCCGAGCGCTTGCAGGATTTGATCCGTCGTTACGCTGTGGACGATGTGTTGCGACTCCTGGACGATCTCGAGAAACCTGTAACCGATACTAAGGTGGAGGGATGTCCATCATGACTCACTCGTCCTCGGATCCAGCTGAGACAGCGTCGAAGATCCTTATTGTGGATGATGTTCCTGGCAACCTGGACCTCCTCACGGAAGCCCTCGAGGCGGCCGGATACAAGATCATGGCTGTGCCGAGCGGGGAAATCGCGTTAAGAATCGTATCGTCCATGCCGCCGGATCTCATTTTGCTGGACGTTCTGATGCCGGGGATGGACGGCTTTGAGACCTGCCGCCGCCTCAAAGCCAATGCTGTTACACGGGATGTCCCCGTTATTTTCCTCACGGCCAAGGACGAAGTGTCCAGCGTGCTGGAGGGATTCGGCGCCGGGGCAGTGGACTATGTGAGCAAACCCTTTCAGACCGAGGAAGTGCTCAGTCGCGTGGCAACTCACCTGAAGATCCATCGGTTGACGCGGGAGCTTCAACGGAAAAACGATGAGCTCCAAGCCGAGATCAACCGCCGTTGCCGGGCTGAGGCGGCCGTCGAGAGGGCTGAGGCGCAGCTCTCATTGATCACGAAGCAGGAGGCCCAACGCTGGGGTATTTCGGCTTTTATCGGCCGCAGCGAGGCAGTCGTCAGAATCCTCCGGGACATTCGTCGTTTGCAGCACCATGAATCGACCCACGTATTAATCACCGGCGAGAGCGGCACCGGCAAGGAGTTGATTGCTCGCTCCATTCATTATGGCGGAGCCCAAGCGAAGGGACCCTTTATCCCGGTCAATTGTTCGGCTGTGCCTGCCGAACTGGCCGAATCCTGCTTTTTCGGTCATAAGCGCGGCGCCTTCACGGGGGCGACCACCGATTGTCCCGGCTATTTTGAACAGGCCCATCAGGGAACCTTGTTTCTGGATGAGATCGGAGAAATGCCCCCCGCCTTGCAGGTCAAGCTCCTGCGTGTGATCGAAAATGGCGCCCTCACCCGGGTGGGCGACACGATGGAGCGACGCGTTACATGCCGGATTGTGGCCGTGACCAATGCCGACCTGTTGGCCGAGATCGAAACGGGACGGTTTCGAAAGGATCTTTATTATCGACTGGCCGGATTCACCATCGAAGTGCCCCCGTTGCGCGAACGCAAACAGGATATTCCCCTCCTCGTGGACCATTTCCTCGATCTCCTGGCGATGGAAATGGGCATCCCCAAACCGGGCGTTCACCCGGCCGTTTTGAACGATCTCGAGGCCTATGATTTTCCTGGAAATATCCGTGAGTTGAAAAACATGATTGAGGCTGCTCTGATCGAGAGCAACGGCGGTGACCTGGGGCCGGAGCACTTGCGCATTGGGAAATGCGATCCGGGCGAACACGCCCTGGAATCCGGCACAAGACGATCCCGCCTGCCCAAGGAGACTGATACGATTTTGGCGTTCGTGCGCAAGCACGGCAGCATCAATAACACACAGTGCCGTGAACTCATGGGCCTGGGGCTGCAACGGGCTTGTTCTGTGCTCAGGAAACTGCACATGGCGGGGATTCTCACCAAGGAGAGCAGCCGCCGATGGACGCAGTATCGGTTGCCGTGAATCGTTGGAGAGAGCGCGAGGCTTCGGTGCGCCAGTCCTCTGGCGCTGCGGATTGCTTGATCCTTGTGCCAAAGGTGTGGATGACGACCGCAATCCAGAACGCGGTCGCGGATCAGAGGCAGGACCGAGAGCCGCAGCAAATTTAAAGCACCATTGCTTTTCGACTTGTGATCGGTCACACTTCTGGCCATCCGATTTCCTATGAAACTCCTACACTCATCTCGAGAACCCGGAAAGCTGGAGCGTCTGCGCAGCGCCTTGGAGAACCGGGGGATTGCCTGCGCCATGCGCAATGAGCTAACCTCAGGCTTGACGGGCGAAATCCCCATAACTGATAGCATCCCCGAGCTTTGGCTTGTTAACGATCAACAATTGCCTGAAGCCTTGGGGATTCTGGAAGCGCTCAAGCAGCCTGCGGAACCAATTGGCTCTCCATGGACCTGTTCCGGATGCGGCGAAAGCATCGAAGCCCAGTTCGATTCGTGCTGGCGTTGCGGATCTCACAAGCCGGGATGAAATTCACCTGTCCCAGTGTTTCGGCAGGAGAGTTCCTCCGACTCCCAGGACGAGAGCGGCGAGGCCGCCGAGCATCAAGGCCGGACCAAAGGAATGCGTTGCATCGGCGATGATCCCGGCGGCAAGTGGTCCCAGGGCTTGGCCGATGCCGAAGACCATGGTGATGAGTCCCAGGGCGGCGGGGGCAAGCCGGCCTCCAAACAAATCACCGCACAACGCCGCCATTAAAGCCGGCACGCTCCAGGCCGTAATGGCAAACAAACCTGCGGCCAGATAAAGGCTCCAGGCCTCCCGCGTGATGCCGGATAAAAAGAAGGCGATGCTTTGCAGGCTGAGCACCCATAAGAGCGCGGTTTTCCGTCCGCAACGATCGGACACGCCTCCCCAAAGGAAACCGCTGATAATCGAGACCACGCCAATTTGAAACCAGAGGGCTCCGGCTTGGCTCGAACTGAATCCCGCTTCAGCCGTCAGATATCGAACAAAGAAGGTCGAGTAAATGATATAGGAAAAACCGAATCCAAAGTAAATGACTGCCAGCTGCCAAAGAACCTTGGATCGATAGACCAAGCCCCACGACAATGTTGACACCGAGCTTTGAGACTGTTTTTCAGATCCCGAGTTCATCGTGGATGAACGCGCGCCTGTTTGCCTTACTGATGTCGTGGCGAGTTCCGTCTCTTCCCCTGGCGGCCCAGAAGGACGAGAGGAAGAGGATCTGTTCAAAGGGCCATCCTGTTCGGCGGTGCTTTCGCCAATGGCCTGGAGACCCAAATCCGCAGGACGGTTTCTGAGACAGAGATAGGCAACGGCGCCGATAGCGAGTGTCATCGCGCTAAGCACCCACCAGCTGATGCGCCAGCCGCCGCTTGGATAGTGTTGTAGAATAGCGGGAACCATAGGGCCGGTGACCATGAGCCCGAGGCTGGAACCGGCAACGGCCGCGCCTGTCGCGACGCCACGCCTCTTCCGTCCGAACCAGGCGGAGACAAGTCCCATGGCTGGCACGTTGCTGCCCGCTCCGCCGACTCCGGCCAGGAACCGCCCGATGCACGCCGCGGAAAAAACCGGGATCAGCGCTGTCAGAGCCATCCCGACTGCGACAATGAATAAGGAGAATGCAATGACCACGCGCGGGCCGAATCGCGAGGCGAGGATGCCCGCTCCTGCCACGGTCAAGAGGTAGCCCAGCAGGTTCCACGATTGGAGCTGGCCCGTTTGCAGGTTGCTGAGCCGCATCGCCTCCTGCATCGCCGGCAGAATGCTCGTGTAACCAAAACGGGCTAATCCCAGCGCGCAGAAGGCCACGAGGATGATCACACCCAGAATCACCAAGCCGTAATGAAGAGGGGATCGCGAGGCCGTTTGATTCGATTCGTGCGCGTGTGGCATGACCGGGATTAAATCCGACGATCCAGGCGCGCGCCCAATTCCGAGACTGCCTGCCGCAGGAAACGCCCTCTCTAGGGAGCCTGGCAATTCCGTGTGTTGTCAGCGCGCTCTTGAATCGACGCTATTTGCTTGTGCCTCGTCTGTTCGGTCAAGCACGAATCTTTTTGGATTTGTTCGAAGGCCAGTCCAACCAAGGGTTCAAGGTTCCCCCGGGCCGAAACCACCACCATGTCGTTTGCGCTCAATACGACGATGCAGGTCTTTAAATCGCGACTCGAGCCTGCATTCCTCGGGACATAGATCGCGATCAACTCGGAGCCCTCCATCACCGTGACCATGCGATCCCATCCACGAGCGTTCATGGCCGTGTCGCCGGCTCGCAGCACCTTGTCACCGTCCTTGGCCGAATACTGGCACTTGCGATAGACCCCGACTTCGGCGCCCTTCACCGATTGCAGGGCGCATCGGGCCTCCGGGGGAAGCTCAACAAAGGAAAGGCCGGCGCGAGCCGCTGTCATCGTCAGAAATCCCACGCTGATTTCAATTTGCTTGTTCAGTTCGGTTCCAATGGCCTGGGCGACGCTGTTGCGCAAGGCCGCTGTGTCGGAGCTGACTCTCAAACAGCCGGTCACGCTGAGAGAAAGGAGAACCATGGCCAGCAACGTCCAGGCGGCTGGCCTGGAGTTTCGCGGACCGACAATCTCATTAACACCGGCAAAATGCGTTTTCCGATGCGAATCAATCGGTTGAGTGATCATGAGGTTCTCCCCTGTTGGTGTTCTGTGTCGGAAGGGACGTTGCCACTCCGAAAAATGTTCATCGCCCCCGGGCGGAAGATTCAAGTCACGTGCGGATTAATGTTTCGTGTGCTCCAGCGCCGGTCCCAGGTTTTTCAGGGGTTCGATGTTGAAGCGTTCTCCGATCATCGCCACTTTTTCGGGGCGGATATTGCCGACAATGTTGACCAGAACGGCCTCTTTGTCTCCGCTCAGGACCGTGACCACCAAGCCTTCCACCGCTTCATCGCCACGCATCTTCAACCAAACGCCAACGTCTTCCTGGGGATTCTGAACGGTCACGACACGTTCCCACTGTAACGCGTCGAGTTCGTCCCGAATGGTTTGCACCCGTTTTCGGATATCCATCCGGTTGGCGTCACTGAGCCCCAGCACATTGACCCGGACCTGTTGGATTCCCCGGAGCAAATCGGCCACTTGCGGCTCGGCTTTCGAGGCCAGTCGCGCCGCCATCGAAATCAAATTGCTCCGAATATTGACCTCGACGAATTCACCGCCGTCGGCAGACGGAGTGAGTTTGCCGAAATCCACATAGCCTGTGACAGGAGTCTGTGCCTGGGCAACGCTTCCGCCTATTAGGCCGATCAAGAGGATTGTCTGCGCATAATGAATCAGAGTTTTCATGGTAGATTTTATTTGTTTTGTTCTTGAGGGGAACCGTGGTTCCTATCTGATTCCGTATACCCGCTATGCTCGATCGAAGTTGCAGAAAGTTCAGTCCTCGTTCTTCGGGCACGAAAGACTGCGTTGAAAGGAGCCTGCCCACAGCCGATGGACCGACCGGCCCTTTCAAATTTGGGATTTGAGAACATGCGACGCCTTGCGGTTCCTCGCAAGTCCGCTGCTCTCTTTGATGCCGTTCAGTGGCGTGGGATTGACGGCTGGCCTTATTTCTTCAGCCGGTAGAACTTCTGGCCTGTCGAAGCCGCAGCCTTGTAAGGACTGGCCGCGTTTGGCACCGACGCCCAAGGTCCTGCCACCAAATCTGTTGTCGACTCCAGGATTCCTGCCCCAATCCACTCCAGGGTCGCCTGGGTCGGCGATGTCTTGGCAATGCTGGTGAAACGCGGTGAGGTGGGGTCTGGTCCTTGATCGGCAAAGTCCACCGTAATATTTGGCAAACCCTCGGCCATGATCAGGATGTAATCGACCTCGAAATTCCCCACGCCGTCAATCGACGATCCGGTAATTCCGGCCAGTCCGCCGCGCTCGGTCCGCGTCGGGATGTAATTCCACGTCATTTGCCAGTCGGCAGGTTCCGGGGTAGTGCCATCGGCGATCCAGACTTTAGCGAAGACATCATTGGTTCCGCCGCTGGCGTCCTTTTGTTGTTTGAGCCTGAACCAGTACCACACATTGGTTTGCCAATCGAACTTGGTGCCGGGGCCCCAGGCGCGCGCGTCGTCCAACAGGCTGAAATGGCGTCCGGTGATGCTGCCATCGGTGCTGTTGCGGAAGTGCAGGCTGATGCCTTGACTGTTGGTTCCCACGCCTACGCCAACCCCGGCGCGCGAGCCATCCACATTCCCAAACGCCACAATCCTCAGCCTCGCCAGCACTTCCTGAACATTCGTGCTGTACCCGGGGACGTCATAAAGAAGGTGGTTGGGATCCCCGGTTCGAACGCTGACACGCAACAGACCATCAGCCTGCGCATAGAAATCTCCGCCCGGGCCTGCGACTTTCCAGTTTGGATTCCGTGTGGCGCCGGTGAAGTCATCCTGGAAACCCTTGACGGTCTGCCCCAGTTCGGCGGGATTGCCTGATGGCGTGGCTGCGCCCATGAAGACGACTTGCCCCGAGCCCCCGTGGGTTAGACGCCCGTTCGAGTTAATGGTCAGGGGGAAGTTTTCCGCCAGATAAACCTCATCCTTCTGTTGTTCCGCAGTGAGTTCGGCCCATTTTTCCGGGGTTAATCCGAGGTAACGCTCGCGGTTCGCCCAGAAATACTGAATTTCCAGGTCCTGGGTTCGAGACGCGTCGCCGTTGGGGCCCGGCCCGGTCTTGTCGTCATCGTCCAGGCCAATGTTGAAACCCATGACGTAACCATGGTCAAGTTTGTTGGTGGCTTCGGGATCTTCAAACAGAGATTTCTTAAATCGGACCTCGAGCTTCCATCCTCCGGCAACGTTGGTTCCCACAGCGTAAACCTCATCTTCGGGTCCATATTTCCAATCGACAGCCGAAGACCATGTCTGACCGTTGATCGTCCCCGTTGCATCATCCCAGCGCGAGAACCGTCCCTCGTAATTCACATAACAATGACCGCCATATTTGTCATTGGAACTATCGGTGTTGACATCGAAGCGGTCGTTCAGGGCGTCGACGAGGATTTCGATCGAGTCATCCTTCCAAAAGGCGTCGTTCGGATCATCGGTATTGATGACGTCGTCTTTGACGTCGACGCCGACGTAGAAATAGTTGTCGTCGTGGGCAAGCCAGTAGCTGAAACTGGAGTCTTCCACGCCATTCCAGACCCGGTCTTCGGGGTAATCCAGAATCCAGGCATTCTCGCCGGGTATGACTGTGATCGCTGTGAATCCCCCGTATTCGGTGGACGATGGATTCGCATCCAGCTGGATGGATCCGTTGGGGACTTTGGGAACGTTCAAGGTTGTTTTCACGACATCCGACCACGGTCCGGGGGACGTGGGATCGAAGCTTAGAATGTCAAAAGGCTGCGACCAAACCGGCAGGCCGGTTGCTAGACAAGCAAGGAGCACGCCCCTTGCCAAGTGGTGCTTTGAATTCATAAATTAGAATAGTGGAATCAGGTTGGAGCACAGGAAAATGTCTTACCTCGTTATAACGATAATCATTAATGAACAGAATTGACAATGTCAAGACTGAAAAATGAGTCGGGAAATTTATTCTCCACGCCTGTCACGTTGAAGCCGGCAGATGACGTTGCCCCGCAAACCGACTGTGGAACGGAGGTTCATTTACGGATTGATCTCCGGATTGATCCCTGGGGGCGTGTCCCCAATTCGGTTGGATGAGATTGGATCTGATCAAGCTTGCCCTTAAGCTCATCCCAGACATAATTAGCCCGGCAAATCCGAGTGAAGGCCGAGCGTTACGAACGAATATCCGGAGGGATCATCCTGGCGTTTAACCGCATGATAGGCAGCGGTCTGCTCGTAATGATCTCTGGTGGAGTTCATGATCTGCCGGCAGGCGATCCATCCGCCCGGACATTTGGCCTCCCCCCAGATTCTTCTGTTGCGGAGATTCAATCCATTCCGCTCAATCGCCGGTCCCCACCGGATGGTTCAACCCCTTTTACGCGGCTGGCACCGCAGCAAACCGGGATTGATCTTGTTCATGAGTTCCCAGCGTCGGGCTCTTTTGCGTTGCTGCAGGACCAAGGGGCCGGCGCGGGTGTGTGCGTCGGCGATTTCGACGGCGACGGACTCCCGGATATCTTCGTGACTAATTACGATCGTGGCAATCGGCTTTACCGAAATCTGGGTGGCTGGCGATTCGAGGATGTTGCCCGTCGGTCCGGTGTTGCCGCCATTGGCCGGTGGTGCGGAGGCGCGACCACTGTGGACTTGGATAACGACGGCGACCTGGACCTCTGGGTGGGGGTATTCAACGGGCCCAACCTGCTTTATATCAATGACGGCAAAGGGAATTTCCGGGAGGAAGCTCGGCCACGGGGGCTGGATTATTCCGGCGCCAGTGTTATGACGGCTTTCGGAGACTACGACCTTGACGGCGCCCTGGACGCTTACCTTGTCACCCACCGCTTGAGTATCGGGTCCGATTTCCGATTGCCTCGTAATTCGCGCGAGACCGTCGCACGCGCCATCGTTCAATTCGGGCAGGATCAGCAGCCCAGTCTGAATCTCCAATACCAGGACCTGTTCGGATTGATCGACAAAGGCAATCGCCGGATTGAACTGTATATTGCAGGCCAACGGGATCATTTATGGCGGAATCTCGGCCAGGGCGTCTTCACAAACCAGACTCTCCAGTCGGGGATTGGGGGCCATGACATCGGTTTGGCCGCCACCTGGTGGGATTACAACCAGGATCGTCGGCCCGATATCTATGTTAGCAACGATTACAAAGGACCGGACAGGCTTTATCGCAACCTGGGAAACGGCGCCTTCGAGGATGTTGCGCGGGTCGTTTTACCTCATGTTCCCTGGTCTTCGATGGGCGCAGATGCCGCCGATATCAATAATGACGGACGGATTGATTTTCTCGCCGCCGAGATGGCTGGCTCGACACGGCATCGCCGCATGATGATACTCGATGATCTCGGCGAACGTTGGTTCCTTGAAACCTCAGTGCCTCGCCAATATCCGCGCAATGCCCTATACCTCGCAACGGGCACCGAGAGGATCCTGGAAGTGGCCTGGCTGACCGGCCTGGCGGCGACCGACTGGACGTGGTCACCGAAGTTTGCGGACCTTGACAATGACGGGTGGGTGGACTTGTTCATAGCCAACGGGATGTCCCGTGATTTTCTCAATGCCGATCTCCTGGGGCGCATGCGGGAGCGGGGTCATCCCGGCTGGCTGAAAATGCCAATGCTCCGGGAGCCGAACCTGGCTTATCGGAACCTGGGTGATTTGCGATTCGAAAACGTCGGTCAATCCTGGGGCTTGGATCAGGTCTCTGTCAGCTACGGAGCGGCGGTTGCCGATCTGGATCGCGACGGCGATCTGGATTTAATCGTCATGAATCTGGGGGAATCGGTTTCTCTGTTTCGCAATGATTTTACTTCAGGGAACCGGGTGTTAATTCGGTTGGTTGGTAGACGCAGCAACTCCTGGGGACTGCATGCCAGAGTGCGCGTTGAGACCACGACGGGTCTTCAGACACGGGAGTTGGGATCTGCCAGCGGTTTCATGTCTGCCAACGAATTCCTGGTGCATTTTGGCCTCGGTGACAGCAAAGCGATCCGTCGGCTCTCGATCCTGTGGCCGAGTGGACATGAACAGCAGTTCGACAACCTTGAAGTCAATCGATTCCTTACCATCACCGAGCCTGCCTCTCCGCCTCCTCCACGACAAATGCTTCAGCCCAAAAAGACTTACTTGCGTTTGGCCAACGGGCTTCGAGGGGTTCGTCATCGGGAACAGGCTTTTGACGATTACCAGCGCGAGCCGCTTCTGCCGTGGAAACTCTCCCAAGTTGGCCCCGGTTTAGCTGTCGGTGATGTCGATGGCGATGGTGCTGAGGACCTTTATTTGGGTGGGGCCGCGGGATTCAGTGGGCAACTCTGTCATCGGCAATCCGATGGGCGCTTTCGGATCAGTGATCAGCCCTGTTTTAAGCAGGACCAAGCCAGCGAGGACATGGGTGCGCTCTTTTTTGATGCTGATGGGGATGAAGATGCTGATCTTTATGTGGTCTCCGGCGGAGTCGAATGCGCCCCCGGCGATGCCCTGTTGCGCGATCGCCTCTACTTGAACGATGGCAAAGGCATCTTCCGCAAGGCTCCCGATGGTCTTCTGCCGGACATACGGGACTCCGGTAGCGTTGTGGTTGCCGCTGATTTTGATCGCGACGGCGACCTCGACCTTTTTATAGGCGGCCGGTGCGTTCCGGGGAGTTATCCGCTTCCAGCCAACAGTCGGCTTTTGCGGAATGAAGATGGCCGGTTTGCCGACAGGACCGACGAGCTTGCCGCCGCTCTCAGACTATCGGGCCTCGTCACTGGTGCGGTGTGGTCCGATGTGAACGATGATGGCTGGAATGATCTTCTCATAACGCACGAATGGGGACCGATCAAGCTCATGCTCAATGAACAAGGACACCTCGTAGATCGCACCCGGGTAGCCGGCCTCGCCGAACGCTCAGGGTGGTGGACCGGAATCGCCGCTGGTGACATCGATGGGGACGGAGACGTCGACTTCGTGGCGGGAAACTTCGGGCTCAATACCCGATACGCCTCAACCCCTGATCCTCAGATCACCGCTTTCCTTGGTGAATTCGACGATTCCGGACGATCCCATTTCATCGAGGCAATTCGCGAGGGCGAGCCTCTGTATCCGCTGCGCAGCCTGAACACCCTTGCCGCGGCATTGCCCAGTCTGACCGACCGTTTTACTTCGGCCGCGCCTTTTGCCGACGCGCCCCTCACTGATATCTTCGCAAAACCTCAATTACAGGCTGCCAAACGCTTCACGGCAAACACATTCGAATCCAGTGTCCTGATCAACAACGGCCGGGGCCAATTCGCGTTCCGATCCTTGCCACGGCTGGCGCAAACATCTCCGGTCTTCGGTTTGGCCCTGACTGATATGGACGCAGACGGCCACTTGGATCTTGTCTTGGTGCAGAACTTCTTCAGCCCTCAGCCCGAGACTGGCCGGATGGATGGTGGCCTGAGCCTACTGCTTCAAGGTAACGGCGACGGAACCTTTACTCCCATTTGGCCCGACGAAAGCGGCCTTATCGTTCCCGGTGATGCCAAGTCCCTCGTTACCACCGACCTGAACGACGATGGGCGTACAGATTTTGTCATCGGCCTGAATGACGACGAACCGATGGTTTTTGAAAATCAAATTCCTGAGCGGAACCGAAGGCTGAACCTCGATCTCCATGGAAAATCGGGGAATCCCAATGGCATCGGCGCCCGTGCAAAACTCACCCTGGCAACGGGCTCCGTCCATGTCGCCGAGATTTACTCCGGGAGCGGTTACCTTTCCCAGTCTAGCCCGCGAATCCGCTTGAGTCTTGGTCCGGCCGATCGCCCCGCACTCTTGGAGGTCCGGTGGGCCAGTGGACGCCGAACCCAACTGACTCTCCCTTCAGGCCAAACAACGATCCGCATCCAGGAATAAGGCCGGATGGGATAATTTTTTGGAAAAACATTGACCGCTGGCGGTCTTGTCCGGTTTGCTGATTGTGTTCCCGACACGAACCCCAGAAGGGCGGTCCTCGCTCGGATGCGTTATGACGAATCAGGTCTCGAAACTTAAAGGCCAGTGGATGGTGTTGACCGCCGCGTTTTTGGGCTGGTTGTTTGATGGTTATGAAATGGGGCTCTTCCCCGTCGTGGCTAGGCCGGCTTTGAAGGATTTGCTGGGTGCGGCGGGCGACGAGCAAGTCGGCCAATGGATGGGCGTGATTACGGCGTGTTTCCTTTTAGGCGCTGCGATGGGAGGATTGGTGTTTGGCTGGCTCGGCGATCGGATTGGCCGTGTTAAAGCCATGGCCTCGAGCATCCTGGTCTATTCGTTGGTTACGGGCCTGGGGTATTTCGCCCAAACTCCAACCCATCTGGGTATGGTGCGGTTTGTTTCCGCTCTTGGCATGGGAGGGCAATGGGCCCTCGGCGTGGCGCTTGTGATGGAATGTTGGCCGGAGAAATGGCGTCCCATGTTGGCCGGCGCCATGGGGGCTGCCTCGAACGTCGGTTTTCTTTTGGTGGGTGTCACCGCCAGCCTCCATCATGTCACCCCGGAATCTTGGCGCTGGATGATGGTGGTCGCCGCGATGCCCGCCTTTCTGGTGGTTTTCATCATGGTGGCTGTGCCTGAATCCGAGCGGTGGAAAAAATCGGTCCAGACATCCAAAAGCAAGCCGGTCAAGGAGGTTTTCTCCCGGGGCTTGCGAAGAAATACCTTATTGGCGATTGCTTTTGCATCCGTGGCTTTGATTGGCACCTGGGGCTCTGTGCAATGGCTCCCTTTGTGGGCCAATCAAATGGTCTCGGATAAGGGATTCGCCGAGTTGCGACAGGCGCATCCCGAATGGTATCCGGCTGATTCGACCTCTCTTACGGCTGGCCAAAACGAAGCCAGAATGGAACAGGAGATGTCTGTGAAAAAACAAGCGGGCCAAGCGACCGCCAATATCCAGATGATTCAAGGGATCGGCGCCATTGTGGGCACCTTCCTGGCTCCCCTGATGGGCGCCCGATTGGGGCGTCGACCAGCCTACTTCCTGCTCTGCCTTGCCTCGCTTGCTGTTTGCGGCTTTGTCTTTCGAACGGTTCACACCTACAACGGCCTGTTCCTGGTCTGGGGCTTGATCATCAGCGCTACCACGGCCTCTTTCTACGGCTGGTTTCCGCTCTATTTCCCCGAACTGTTCCCAACCCGGGTCCGGGCTACCGGCCAGGGACTGAGCTTCAACTTCGGCCGGGTCTTTGCTGCTCTTGGCGCTTTTTTGCAGGGCCAATTAGTGGCCGCCTTTGATGGCAGCTACGCCCAGGCCGGGGCTATTGTGACGCTGGTTTACCTGGTTGGCATGGTCCTGATCTGGCTGGCCCCGGAAACCAAAGGCAAACCTCTGCCCGAATAATCCCCGAATCCTCCTTTCGAATCACGGCATTGCTCCCGAAGGCAGCCTCCACGCCGGGACAGATTTTTGTCGCACCTGCAACATGAATTTGTCCCGAGGGTGGATGGTTTCGGAAAGTGGGGAAGGCAGATTTTATCTCTTTCTTGTGAAGGCGCGGGCTTCTGTTAAGCTACGGTTATGAGTTTTTTGTCGGTATTCGAGCGGCTGCCGATGGAGCGGTTGCGGGAGTTGAGTCTGATGGCGACCGAGAGCCAGGTGAGATCGGTTCTGGCGAGAAGCCGGCTGGGCTTGGATGATTTTGCGGTATTGATATCCCCCGTGGCGGGGGCCAGTTTGGAGACCATGGGACAACGGTCGCGCGCTTTGACCCAGCAAAGATTTGGCAAGGTCATCCGGATGTTTGCGCCGCTGTATCTGTCGAATGAATGTGTTAACAACTGCAAATATTGCGGTTTTTCGCGGGACAATCCGATTTTGCGGGTGACGCTTTCGGTGGAGGAAGTGATGGCCGAGGCTCGGAGCATTCAGGCGCAGGGCTTTCGAAATTTGCTTTTGGTGGCGGGGGAGCAACCCCGCTTTGTTTCGGCGTCTTACCTGGAAGACTGCGTTCGGGTGTTGCATCCACTGTTTCCGAGCATCAGCCTGGAGATAGGCCCGTTGGGAACCGAGGATTACCGGCGGTTGGTGGAATCGGGGGCAGAAGGCCTGGTTGTTTACCAGGAAACCTACAACCGCAAGGTTTATGAGGATCTGCACACCTCAGGGCCCAAACGGGATTTTGCGGGACGATTGGAGGTGCCGGAGCGCGCTTATGGGGCGGGGATGCGTCGTCTGGGGATTGGCGCGCTGCTGGGGCTGGCGGACTGGCGTCAGGAGATGATCTGTCTGGCGGCGCACGCCCAGTATCTGCAGCGGCATTGCTGGAAGGCCTACCTGACGATCTCACTGCCCCGGATGCGACCCCATGCAGGCGGTTACGAACCCCGGCACGTTCTGAGTGACCGGGAACTGGCCCAGGTGGTCTGCGCCCTGCGATTGATGTTTCCGGATGTGGGCCTGGTGCTTTCAACTCGCGAGAGATCGGTGTTGCGGGATGGGTTGGTTCCCTTGGGCATTACCATGATCAGCGCGGGCAGTCACACCGAGCCCGGCGGCTATACTGGAGCGGGTCAGGGCAAGCTGCATCTGACTCAAAGAGGGAAGGTTGTGCCCCTGGCAACGGATGCCGCCGAATACGCGGCTGTGGCCGGATTAACCTCCGCGAATGCGACGGTGCAGTTTGAAATTGCGGATCAGCGTTCCTCGGCCGAGGTGGCCGATCATTTGCGGCGCATGGGCTATGAACCGGTTTGGAAAGATTGGGATCTGGCTCTTGGGGCCGAGGTTCCCGAGCCAGAAGACCTGGTTGTTCCGGCCTGCAACACCCACCCAACATGCAACGCGACATCGTAATTGCCAACGGCAAGCCGGTGCAGGCTCTGGTGCCCTGCACCTTGGAGCATTTTCTGACACAGCAGAATCTTCAGGTTCGATGTGTTGTGGTGGAGCATAATGGTGAGGCGGTCGCGCCTTCGGACTTCGCACAGCGCCAAGTCAAGGCCGGGGATCGCCTTGAAATCGTTCGCGTGGTGGCCGGCGGATAGAGCCGCATCTTCGACCGTTGGCTATGTCTTTCTTTCTTCACTCGCAATTGTCAAACAGCGCCAAGTCAATTTGTTCTCGCCACTGGAAACAGGGGATGACCTGGGGGATTTGCTGTTGGATGGCGGGAGGCATAGGATATGGAGCTGAATCCCTGATGACCGTAACGAACGCCGCGGCCCAGGCCTTCCTGCAATGTGTCATTGTGGATCGCGCCACTGGCGAGCCTGCTTCATGTAATGTGGCGCTGACGGATCCTGCGGGAAAGCGGGTGGTCGAACGGAATTCGTTTCAGGGCGGTTTTCGTTGTCGGGGGTATTTTGAGAAGTCACTGCCATCCGGGACTGTCCAGTTGCGAGTGACACGCGGACCGGAGACACTCGCATTTGAGAAGGTCCTCCAGTTGGCGCCGGGCCAAGCTCATGAGATCCGGGTGGAGTTGGAGCGCCAGGTGGATCTGCGGAGCCGGGGATGGTTTTCCGGGGACAGCCACGCCCATATGATTCATGACGCCTGGAATGCGTCGGTCGATTTTGATTACGTCGCCCTGGCCGCCCAGGCTGAGGATCTGCAATACCTGTCCCTGGCCCAACAGTGGACGATCGATCGTCCCACCCCTGAGGCTTTGGAAGCGGAATTGAATGCGAGATCCAGACAGGATTGCGTGCTGACCTGGAACCTCGAAGCCCCGAAAAACTACTATCGAGGCGACGCCACCCGATGTCTGGGGCACTGTTGGACATGGGTTATGCCGGGCCGCACCCGGCAAGGGGACAACGTGATTTCTATGCTCTTCGAGGCCAGCGCCGGGGATTACGAATCCCAGAAGCCGTCCTACGCCAATTTTGAGTCCCACGAACTGATTCGCCATTTGGGCGGCCGATCATTTTACTCACATCCATTTCGTTGGTGGACAGGGCCTTGGGGAGGTCAAGGCGGCTATCCTCACCGTGAGAAGGCGCGAATTTCCAACCTGGCCGTTGAATTGCCCTTGGACACCCTGCTGGGCCCGACCTATGACGGATTGGATGTAATGACGACCGCCGGGGAGTACTCGGCAAACGCTAAGGCGTTTGAGCTGTGGGCCATGTTGCTCAACCGAGGTTATCGGCTGGCCGCCACGGCTTCTTCAGATTCCTGTTTCGACCGAGCCAACGGCGCGGTGCCAGGGTCGGTTCGGACTTATACCTTTTTAGACAAAGGTTTCTCATTGGAAGCCGTTGCCGAGGCGACCGCGAAAGGCCGGACCTTCGTCACGACGGGTCCGTTAATTGTGTCGACCTTGGAGGGACTACCGCCCGGTTCTGTTTTTCAGGCGGATGGCCGGAATCACCGGTTGGCTATGGAGTTGTGGGCGGCTGGAAACGCCAACGGCGGGCTGAGTCATCTCGAGTTGATCCGGAACGGAGCTGTGGTTCAGACTCTTCACTTACCGCCCGGCACGATGCGATTTCAGACCAATCAGATGATCCGGGCGACCGAATCGTCATGGTACAGTCTGCGGCTTTACGGGAGCGATCCCCAGAGGCAACGGGCCATAAGCGGCGCCTTTTACTTCGAGAAGCCCGGCCAAGCCCCTCCGGCGCCGGTTATGGCGCGGGTGCGGGCTCGGATTGTTGAGGATGACACGGGCAAACCGTTGAGCGGACGCTTGATCGAGGTGCAGTATTTGGGGAATCATCCGCGGGATGGGCGTCGGCACAGGGCGCCGGGCGGTCATTTAGTCGTCTCCGTGCCTGGAACCGCGCGTCTGCGGGCCGAAGCGCCGGGGTACAAACCGGTTGTCCTGAGTCCGTTTTTCGATCATCCCGCCCTTCTGGAAAAGATCACACTCATGACTGCGGAAGACTTGGCGCAGTGGGAGACCTTCGAGCAGATCCGTTCGCTTCTATCGGATGTGCCACTGACGTTTCGTTTGAAGAAATCGCCCTGACCGCATCCGATGGGCTGTGGTGAATACCGTTGCCAATTGCAATTTGGATTGCTAAAAGAGGCGTGTTTCCCATCCGACTGGCATGGCAAGCCGGTCTAATCAGAGGAGGCCATATGCCTGAAGTCCAGCTTGCCGGCGGCAGATACGTCGGCATGAAAATACCGCTTGGCGGTTTGGGAGAAGTGGAGCTGACTCAGATCTTGTCGAGCAGCACCGACACTTATCTTTATTACACCAACCATCCGGGGGTTGTGGTCAAGGTGTATGACCTTGACTGCGGCAAAAGCGACGAAATCAGCTATGGTCCTTACGCGGACTTCGGGTTGGAGTTAGCCAACTTCGAGTACGTTCTAGGCCGGGAGGCATTAGCTTCGCACCTGCCAGCGTTCTATGGGGCCAACATTGACTACACCGCCAAGTACGCCTATATCGCGATGGAGCACTTGGATGGACAGAATCTCAAGTCCTGGTGTGAATCAGCGCGGGCGGCTGAGTGTCCCGAGGATTGGATGGATGCGTTTCGGGAGGCGGTGGATCAATCGTTGTTGATCCTGCAGCGGTTCCATCAGCATGGCATCCTGCTGATGGACTTTAAACCCGAGAATGTGATTCGGACCGATTCCTGCCGGATTCGATTTGTTGATTTGGGGGCCTGGCTGACTCCGAAATTCGCGGCGGCGCTTGGGGATTATGTTTACTCGGCCACCCCGGACAACGCCGAAGTCCTCATTGACGCGGCCAATATTCAGACGGGGATCGCACCGACGCCGGCTTCGGACATTTTTTCGGTGGGTGTCGCGCTTTACGAGATGGGAACGGGGCATTCGCGTCTTGCGCTAGACGGCGGATGGGCCAGCCAGGTTCTGGAGCATCGTGAGATTTGCGGATTTCGTGATTCGCAGATTCGGACCATGTGGAATGCCTATCCGCACCTGAAGGAAGCGTTGCCCCTGTTGGAGACTCAGGTGCGGCAGAGATGGGTGCTGTTTGCTGATTTCTGGCCGTTGTTGAAGAGTTTTCTGTCGTTGAACATGGAGGGATGGGACGGCCAAACCCGCGAACAACAGGAGCGGGTGCTGATGGAAACCGGTACTCAATGGATCCGGGACCGTATGGCTCCGTCGTTGCGCTGGCTAGCCACGCCGATTGCCCAGGCGACGGCGCTGCGCAGCCAGCGGCTGAAAAGCATCGCTGAATTGCGCGCGCTGACAGGGAGACCGGTGCTGCTGGATGTCCAGAATGATCTGCTGGAACATAACGGCCTGGTGCTGTTTCTCAAGGACATGGAGCATCCCGTCGAATTCGTCCGCGCCTTGAACTCTTGGCAAGTGAAATTCCATCGTTACATGGGGCATTGGACCATAGGGGCTCCAGCGGCCGGCACGTATGCCGAGGACACCAGCCGGCTGCTTTTTCTGAAGGAAATCCATCGGGACGAGGAAGGACATCGTTTTTACCAGGTGGTCGGGGATCTGGAGGCCGACGATGTGGATAACGACAAGCTGACTTTGTGGCATTTGCGGGATGATCATGGAGCGTGGATTGGAGGATAGGCATCGAAAGCAGGCGGCTCCTTTCGGGTTGATTCGGGGGCTCCCGGGCACTCTCGAAGGGCGAATGAAATCTGCCGTTCCAGGGGGTGGAAGCCGGTGACATTCAAGTGCCGGTGGTTCCGAGTCAGTGTGGGTGATGGGAAAAAGACGGTGCGCGCAGATCGTTGAATGACCGGCTGATGATCCAGAGGGAGAGGGCGCCGTAAGCGAGGCCCGCCAAAGCCAGGCACGTCCTCATGCCCAGCCAGTCGGAGACACTGGTGATACCCAGGCCGGCGAAAGGCATGAGACCGAAGAAACTCAGGCTGGCGACGGCGGAGACGCGCCCTCGGAGGGGATCTGGCGCTCGTTCTTGCACGATGGTATTCGCCAGGCCAATCAGGGAGGAAACGCACCACGAGAGGGGGACCATGCAGGCGATGGCGCCGCCAAAACTGGTCGTCCAACTCAAGCCCAGCAGGCACAAGGCGATACCGCACAGGATGGATGTCATGAAGAGGAGCCGTTGGTCTCGACGCACGGCCAGTAATCCGATCGCGCCGGTCAAGGATCCGCTGGCGGCCGCTCCCATGAGAACACCCATGCGATCCGGTCCCAAGCCGAGCACGACTTTCACATAGAGGGGGAGCATCACGATCATGACGGGGAAGACGAACACGGTGGCGGTGGCCATCAAGCCGATCATGGTCATGGTGGGGCGATCAGCGCGCACGAAAGCGATTCCGTCTTTCATGCCGCCCCGGCGGTGGGCCTCCTCTTCCGGAGATCCGTGGGGCCGGGGAGCCAGGGTTAGAAGCGCGATAATCAGCGCGACGAACGAAAGGGCGTTGGCGTAAAAAGCAAGGGCGGGGCCCCAAAGGCCGACTACATAACCCGCCAGGGCGGGGCCGATGAGCCGTGTTCCGTGAAAGACCGACCGATCGATGGCAATGGCCTGGGGCAGATGGTTGCGCGGAACCAATTCCGGAACAAGGGCGGACGCCGAGGGCATTTCGAACGCGTTGGAGATGCCTTGAATCAGGGCCACAACCATCACATGCCAGATTTCGATCCAGCGCAGGGCGACCAGTGTGCCGAGCAGAATTGCCAGGAGAATCTGGGCGACCTGGGTGGCCATCAGGATTTTTCTCTTGTCGTAACGATCAGCAACGATGCCCCCGTAGATGGTCAGAGCGACCATCGGAATGCCGGAGGCGAAATTCACCAGGCCGAGCAGGAAGGCGCGCTGGGTCAACTCCGCCACCACCCAGCTTTGCGCCATGACCTGCATCCAGGTGCCGGTCATAGAGATCGCCTCGCCCCTGATATAGCGGGCAAAAGGTCCGCGACGCACCAGTTCCCACACGGGCGCCCAAGTTTTGTTGCCGTCAGAACTCATATGGACTGTCAGGAGACTCACGAAGCGCCGCCTCAAGCCGACCAGTCACACGAAGTCTTTTTCCGGGGCGCGGACTCTTTGACACCGTTCGAGAGATGCTTGCCGAACATGTCACTTTGACTGTCGAATGTCTAGATCGGCTTTTCTTCAACGGCCATGAATTTGAAACGTCCGCTGGCCAAGGATTCGGGAGGAGAGTAAAGTGGCTGGTATTATGGATTTGGGATTGAAAGACAAGGTGGCGGTGGTGATGGCGGCCAGCCGCGGACTCGGCAAAGCGACGGCGGCCGCCTTGGCGGCGGAGGGCTGTCACCTGGCGATTGCCAGCCGGGAAGCGGGTCGCATTCAGACCGCCGCCGAAGACCTGCGCCAACTCTACCCCGTTCAAGTCCTGACGGGGACTGTGGATGTGACGCAGCCCGATAGCATCGACGCGTTTGCCCGGGCTGTGGAGCAAAGATACGGCGCAGTCGATATTCTCATCCACAACAGCGGGGGCCCCGTTCCCGGGACTTTCGACGTTCTGAGCGTCGAACAGTTCCAGCAGGCGGTTGATCTCCTGCTGATGAACGTGGTGCGAGCGACCAAGGCCTTTTTGCCCTTGATCCGGCAACGGAAGGCCGGCGGATGCATTCTCACCATTACCAGCATTTCTGTGCGGGAGGTGATACCCAATCTCATGCTCTCGAACAGCGTGCGCGCCGCGGTGACGGGTTGGAGCAAAACTCTGGCGCGCGAACTGGGGCCGGAGAAGATCCGGGTCAATTGTGTGGCCCCGGGCACCATTCATACCGAACGCATTGAAGAACTGGTTGCCGCGGGCGCGCGTCAATCAGGACGCGATCCGACCGAGGTCCGATTGAATCTGCAGTCGCGAATACCACTGGGGAGATTCGGGCGTCCGGAGGAATTCGGGGCGGCGATGGCTTTCCTGGCGAGCGACCGGGCCAGTTTCATCAGTGGGGTGACCTTGGTGGTGGACGGCGCGCAAATGTGCACGGTGACGTGAGACAAGGCGGGCGGACTATTGGCCGGAAGGTCCCAACACGGCGTAGAGCAACAATAGGACCACGATCACTCCCAGGGCCACGCCAATGCCGATGAACAGCCGGTTGATCTTGTCGCTTTTCTTTTTAAAAGCGGGATTGACCTCGACCTTGGTGGTGTGAGCGGCCTGTTCCAGGTCATTCAGACGCACTCCCGTCTTGACATTGGTCGGCATCGGTTCCGCCGTTTTCTTGGGCGCTGCCGGCGGGGCGCCGTTGTCCAGACGAAGCTCCACTTGTCCCAAACGCAGGGTCTGACCGGGTTTGACCATTCCTTCCAGAACCCGGTTGTCATCGACGTAAGTGCCATTCGTCGAATTTAAATCCTTGACAAAAACATCAGTGCCCTTGAGATACACTTCGCAGTGATGTCCGGAGACCGAGGGCTCGGGGATAAAAAAGCTGTTGTCCTCCAAACGTCCGACGGTGGTTTTCTCACCCGCCTTCAGTTCGCAGGAGCGGTTCTTAAATCCCTCGCTGAGCACGACAAGTTTGGGCATAGGTAGATTCTCTAGCGGCTATTATCTTCACAGGAACAATTTCAAGTCAAACTGATTTCTTCTGGGCGGGGGGGCGGATTGATTTTTGATTTAATGCGGAAGGTTTCCGGGAACGGTATATCCATTCCCGGAAAGCGCGTCGGCGTAGTTCAACCCTCGTCATCGCGAAGACACGCCGGCCTTTATTGCGGTTTTCGACCGGCAAGAATAACTCGCTGGAGGTCCCCAAGAGCTTTCATGGCAAAATAGTTGTCTGGCAGAAAGTGGTTAGGGATCGCCCGGGATCCTGGAACAGGTCAGCTACGGCGGATTAACTCGCGAAATTCGTCAAAAAGCACCGAGGAATCGTGGGGCCCGGGGGAGGCTTCGGGGTGATACTGGACGCAAAACACGGGTTTGTGGCGGTGTCGCATTCCTTCCACGGTTTGATCGTTCAGGTTGATGCGATCGACTTCAACATGAGATGGGAGGCTGTGGGGATCGACGGCGAAGCCATGATTTTGGGAGGTGATTTCGACCTGTCCGGTGCGGAGGTTTTTTACGGGTTGATTAGCTCCGCGATGGCCGAACTTAAGCTTAAATGTTTTGCCTCCAAGCGCTTGACCAATGATTTGATGTCCTAGACAGATGCCAAAAACAGGAACGCCCGTGTTAATTAAATCGCTGACCGCCCTGACGGCGTATCCCAGAGCGGCCGGGTCTCCCGGGCCGTTTGACAGGAAAATGCCCGACGGTTTGTATTGGAGGGCAGTGTCGGCTGGTGTATGGGCTGGGACGACAGTGACCTGAAAGCCGCGTTGTCGCAATCGTCGCAGAATGTTGTATTTAATGCCAAAATCATAGGCGACGACAGGGATCTCGGCCGGGGGGAGGGGATGGCGGAGATTGTGAATATTGGCTTCATTCGAAGAGCGAGAGAGGCGGAAATCGCCGCTTTCCTCATCCCGAGAATCCCAGGAGAAGGGTTGGGGGTGAGTGACTTCCCGGACATAGTCGATCCCGATCAATCCCTGCCATTGGCGGGCGCCATTGACGGCCTCGCTATCGGACAGGTCTTCTGTGGAAATCATGCCTTTCAAGGCGCCGTGGACACGGAGTTTCTTGGTAAGCGCCCGGGTATCGAGACCCTGGATTCCGGGAATCCGATGTTGTTGAAGGTAATCAGGCAACGACATTTCAGACCGCCAGTTGCTGACCAGCGGCGAGAGTTCACGAACGACAAAACCGGCGACATGAGGCTGCCAGGATTCCACGTCCAGGCGGTTAATGCCGTAGTTTCCAATCAGGGGATAGGTCATCGCGACGATTTGTCCCTTATAGGAAGGATCGGTCAGGATTTCCTGATAGCCCGTCATGGAAGTGTTAAAGCAGACCTCGCCGCAGGCTGAGGCCCGCGCGCCAAAGGCCTGTCCGCGCATCACCGTGCCATCTTCAAGAGCCAGTATTGCATTCATCCGAACGTCGGGCCGATGCTAGAGATACGGCGGGGTTGGTCAAGTGGATTACGGAGCCCCTGAACCGCCAAATAAATATTTTAACCGCTAATGGACGCCAATCCACGCGAATCATGGTAGGCCCAGTGCGAAGATCGTGAAGGTCTAGAAAAATCGATAGACTGTCCGATATTCAGCCAACAGGGGATCTCCGCTTCGATTCGCGTGCGTTGGCATTCATTCGCGGTTAGGTCTATTTTAATTTTGCCATGGAGCGGCTGGTTTGATTGGCTGGAAGCATGCCAGGCTTGGATGTTGCGGCGGGATTGATATTCAGAAAGGGGCGGCTTCTGGTTACCCAGAGGCGCGAGGGGGATTCTTTGGGTGGATTTTGGGAGTTTCCGGGTGGAAAACGCGAACCGGGGGAATCGTGGGAATCCTGTCTGAAGCGGGAATTGACGGAGGAACTTGGCATTGAGGTGGCTGTCGGTTCTCTCTGGGAGACGGTGGACCACGTTTATCCGGAAAGAGAGGTGCATCTGCGCTTTTTTCTGTGCCGACTGGTGCGTCGCGAGCCGCAAACGATCGGCTGCCAGGATTTGCGCTGGATTCGGAGGGAGGAGTTAGGCGGATTCAAATTTCCTCCCGCTGATGCCCGGCTAATAGAACGGTTGTCCAACAGTCCCGATTTGTGGACGCTCGACGCGGAGCCGCCTGCAAGCCGAAGCGGTGGCCTTGTTCAGGATCATGAAGGTCACAAAGGGGGCGAGTAGCCTGTGAACGCTTTCGGTTCTTACTTCGCGCCCATCCAGATGGTTAATGGAAATGTGCGGATTTGGAGCCCTCAACGAATGGGTCCGTAGTATTCCTCGACCAGTTTGCGAAATCCGTTTTCGTTCAGATTGATGATCTTCATTTCGCGGCGGGCGTTTTCCTCGGAATCGCTGGCATGGGCGGCATTGACCATGACAGTGGAGCCGAACTCGCGCCGGATGGATCCGGGGGGGGCTTTTGAAGGATCGGTGGGTCCCAGGACATCGCGTATTTTACGGACGGCATCAGGTCCTTCGTAGACAAGCGCAATGCACTTTTCGGTGCCAGGCAGGTTGCGTTCTTGCTCGGAACATTCGCTCGGGGCCCGGCCTGACATGAATTTGACGATGCTCTCAAACTGATTATCACCAAAAGCCGGTCCCAGGAGTTCGCCCAGGCGGTGAACCTCGTTTTCGGAGAGGCGGAAATTGAACTCCTTTTCGAGGACGGCCTGGGATCGGCTTCCCACGACATCGCCCAGTTTATTTCGCAGCACTTCACGGACGGGTTCGTAGAACTCGATGGCCTGGGAGACGCTCATGCGATGAACCTTGATCCCGACAATGAACAGGCCGGTTCGAGAAAAGAAATCGATGACATTGCCCGGGCGGCCTGTGGGGAATCGGAAATTATCCGGCTTAATGAGCACCAGCGTGCGCTGGGGTTTTGCTTCGGCGGGATAGGTCACCACGTTTTCCAACAAACCGCCGTCCAAATCCGAGTAGCTGGCCCAGAGCTTCAGTCGGGATTCGGCTTCATGGACTTCCGGCGCCGCAAGGACGGCGGGCTCGAAGTATTGGACCTTTTCATGCTCGTCCAGAACCAGATCTCCGTAGGTATCCCGAATGGTCTCTCCTCCCGAGTGGTCAACGCTGAAGTTGCCGACGGCCGCCCGGATTTTGCGGACCGCGTCTTCTCCCTGGAACAGGAGCGCCATCACCCTTCGGCGTCTGCCTGTTTTTAGGTCGGGAGAGAGCCGTTTGAGAATGTAATTTTGGATCAGTTCCTGGATGCGTCGATCCTGGGGATCACGGGCCGACAAGGCAATGGCCGCGTATTTTTCGACCAAGTCCCGGCTTGGGGCAAACATCCTGGCCCCGACCAATTCCAGTCCGGTGCGGGCGATTAAACGGGCCAGGATTCCTCCAGTTCGGGATTTATGGAGTGAATAGGGGGTCAGGATCGCGTAGGCGAGTTCTACAGCCATAAAAAAAGAATAAACCTGGGAACGTGCTTAGACCTGGGTTGGATGGGTGCTGGGGGCGGACTCCGGGGGGGTGATGGCTGCGCCTTTGCCGCCAATAATCTTAAACATCACCGATCCACAACAAGGGCATTTGCCCTTGATGGCTTTGCGACCGTTTTTCATTACTTCCTCAACGGCTTCGGCGATTTCTTTCTTGGCCTTGCACTTTACACAATAACCTTCAGCCATAATCGTGTCCCCAACTCAATGACTCCGATATCCAGCAGACAGAGGCTAGCTTAGGGATGCACCATCCTTACCGTCAATCTTGAAAAATCAGCTTCAATGGCCCGATATTCAGCGGCAAGACTCAGACGCCCCTGCCTGACCATGATCTGCGAACTGGTGAATGGAAAACAAAAAGTCCCGTGACAATTCACAGGACTCATACCGACCGGTCATACCAGTCTTCATACCACATTCGGCGCCCGACGGAAGGGGGCGGACTGAAGCTCGATCAAGACTACTTGGGCATGGCAGTCAGGCGCATGCCGATTTGTTTGTCGATCTCATTGGCCAGGTTGAGATCCACACCTCCCCCTTTGGTCCGGACTTGCGTGGTGACTTTGGACACGGCGGCATCCGTTTGATCGACGCGGACATAGACTGTGCGAGTATCCACTTTGGCCACGAGGGAGTTATTGACCACATTGTGCGAGGTCAGGACCCCGTTGAACTTCAAGACCTCGATGGCGGCGGCCACCACCTGGTTCACCGGCCGTTCGTAAGTGCTTTCGAATTTGTCCTTGGACAGCGGCCATCCGCCGCGTTTGTGTCCGTCCACCGTGTTGACACAGCCCACGACCAACATCAACAAGCAACCCACCCCGATTGATACCAACGATTTGATTTTCATTTTGTTATATGACAATCACAAACCTCGACTGCGTCAAGGCTGAACCTATTGATTCAAACGCGCCAGATACCGTTCCGCATCGATGGCGGCCGAGCAACCCATGCCCGCTGCCGTGATAGCCTGGCGATAAACGTGATCACAGCAGTCTCCCGCGACAAAAACCCCTGGCACACTGGTTTCAGTGCCCCTTTTGGCGAGAATATAGCCGTTTTCATCCATATCCACCTGTCCTTTAAAGACCTGAGTGTTAGGCACATGCCCGATGGCCATGAACACGCCCGCGCAGGGAAGGACCTGAGTGGCTTTGGTTTTGACATTTTGGAGCCGCACACCCGTGACCTTATCCTGTGCGACATCCAATACCTCCGTCACGACTGAATCCCAGACCGGTTTGATTTTGGGATTGTTCAACGCGCGATCCGCCATGATCTTGGAGGCGCGCAAGGTGTCGCGACGATGAATGAGGGAGACTTCGGACGCAAAACGGGTCAGGTACATGGCCTCCTCGCAGGCGGAGTCCCCGCCGCCAACGACCACGACCGGCTGATTCCGAAACATCGGCAGGGCGCCGTCACATGTGGCGCAGTAAGTCACCCCTTTTTTCTCGAGCTTGGCTTCGCTATCCAAACCCAAATGACGATGTCCCGCCCCGCTGGCAATGATGATCGCCTGGGCTTGGACTTTTTCGCCGTCGACGGTCAGGGTGAGGGGGGATTGCGTGAGATTGGCTTCTTCGACCGTCGCAAACTTGATCCGGGCGCCAAACTTTTCGGCCTGTTGCTGCATTCGGGTCATCAACTCGTAACCGTCAACGCCGACCGGAAAACCGGGAAAATTTTCTACAATACTCGTCGTGGTCAACAGGCCACCCGGCATGATTCCGGTCAAGACCAGAGGATTGAGATTGGCGCGTGCCGTATAGATGGCGGCGGTCAACCCCGCGCAACCGGTTCCGATGATGATGACTTTCTCCATATGTTGTCGATTGTAATCCGTTTCGATGTCCTTAGCAAGCCAGAGCTTGCGGCCCAAATCCGCCTGTAAGCGAGAGTCACTCGACAGGCTGGACGAGGAGCGAGATCGGGATCAGATGCCGCTGAGCAGGTAGCTGAACAGGCCATCCCGCAACTTAGGTTCGAACCAGGTGCTTTTAGGTGGCATCAGCTTGCCGGCGTCCGAAATGGTCATCAAGTCCTCGATGCGGGTGGGATAAAGCGAAAACGCGCAGGCGTAATCGCCGGAATCGACCATCCGCTCCAAGGCGTTGATGCCTCGAATTCCGCCGACAAACGAGATACGCCGGCTGGTTCGTGGGTCATCGATATCCAGCACGGGGGCTAGGATGAGATTCTGGAGGAGGCTGACGTCGAGTTGGTCCACAGGATCCTCGGCTGCGAAGCATTCCGGTTTAAAATCCAGGGCGTACCAGTGGTGATCGAGATAAAGGCAGAATTCGTGGATATGGGGAGGGATGGATTCACCCCGGGCGCGCAGGACGCAGACCGATTGGATCCGATCCAGAAACTGGGCGGGTGTAAAACCGTTTAGATCTTTGACGACGCGGTTGTAGGCCTGGATTTGCACCTGAGTGTGAGGAAACAAGACGCAGAGGAAATAATTGCTATGGGCATCTCCGGGCCTGCTTTCGGCGACTCGAGCCGCGGCGGCGCTTCGGTGGTGGCCATCGGCGATATAGAGGTGCGGGATCCGGGCAAAAATGGAGGCAATACATCGAATGAGGGCTGGGCTGTTGATCACCCAACCCGTGTGATGCACCCCGTCAACGGCCTGAAAATCGACATCAGGCGGTTCCTTAGTCTGGCTGGAAACCAGATCGTTAAAGTTGGGATTGTAAGGGTAAACCAGAAAGACAGGGCCGGTTTGGGCATTGAGGATTTCGATATGACGCGCCCGATCTTCTTCCTTGTCCGGGTGAGTTTTCTCGTGTTTTCGAATGATCCCGTTCCGGTAATCGTCGCAGCTGGCCACGGCGACCAGGCCGGTCTGGATGTGGACTCCGGACATTTGGCGGTAAAGATAGTAGCAGGGCTGCGCATCCTGTTTGAGGGCGTCGATCTTCAAGAGACGTTGAAAACTCTCGGCTCCTTTTTGATAAACCGCAGGATTGGAGAGAGGGGTGTTTTCCGGAAGATCGATCTCTGGTTTGCTGACATGGAAGAAACTCAGGTCGTTGCCGGCCGCCAATTGTCGAGCCTCGGCACTCGAGACAACATCATAGGGGAGTTCGCAGATTCGGGAGGCCAACTCGGCCTGAGGTCGAACTGCGGCAAATGGTTTTATGATGGCCATAAATTAAGAATGGTGCGCATCCTAACAGCCCGGGTATCAGACGTCCAGATGCCTCAGCAAAAATTTCAGAGCCAATGTCCAAAGATCCATCCGCAGGCAAGATACTCCGAAGAATCGAACAGCGAATGAACGCCAACTGTGTATGAACTTCAACCGCGAATGAACGCTAATGGACGCGAATGGAAGCGGAGACATCCGATCGGCTGAATCCCAGACCTTCCATCGATTTTCCGCGTGAGTCAGGGTTTTCCTTAGCCTGCCTCCATTCGCGTTGATTCGTGTCCATTGGCGGTTAAGGTGTCTTGTTCGCGGTTCAGGGAGCGGCCTGCTGGATTGACGATTTCCCGGGTTTTGATTGACTGGAGGCACGATGTCAAAGTCACCTTTGCCAGAGGAACGGCGGACGGCAGCGCCGGCTTCCTTGCTTTATCGGCCCGCGAGCTATTTCGAGCGATTGCCTATTGCCTCGATGTTTCGGGCGTCTCAACCCCTGGAGGTCGAACTCGGCAGTGGCGACGGCAATTTTCTCGTCGATTACGCCTGCCGGCATCCCGATCATAATTTCCTGGGGATCGAGCGTCTCCTGGGGCGAATCCGAAAGATCGATCGTAAAGGCCGACGTGCGGGCCTAGTCAATCTGAGCCTGCTGCGCATCGAGGCGGGTTACTTCCTGGAATGGCTTTTGCCGGATCAATGTGTTTGGCGTCTCCACATCTATTTTCCCGATCCATGGCCCAAGCGCAGACATGTTCATAACCGATTGGTTGGCGAACGATTTCCGGGCCTTGCCCAGCGAGTGCTCCAGCCCGGGGGACGGGTTTACCTGCGCACCGATAATCCGGATTATCATGCGCAGATGCGGGAGGTGTTTGCGGTGGCTCCGGCCTTTCTCGAGATATCGACCCCGATCGAACTGGCGGCGCTGACGACGGATTTCGAGAAGGATTTTAACGCAAAAGACATTGAAACCCTGCGGCTGGCCTTTGAACTGGCGTCATCGACAGCCGGATCCGTTTGAGAGCGTGAGGCGCTGATCGGTCAGATCGAGTTAATGACATCGATTAGTTGCCTGAGCCGCCCGAAGTTGCGGCGGTTGAAACCCAAGGCGATCCGGGGCAGATCCGGGTAATCCTCGTCATCCCGCTCCTCCGGGGAGGGATCGGCGGGGGCAATGGCTGGGCCGCTGATGATATCGGCGAAGTCTTCGTTCAGGGCCTTGATCGCGCTGGCGCTGGGTGGATTGAGCAGACGGATGACGAGGAGCTCTTTGACGAATCGCATGGAGTGGTAATTTCGATAGAACCGGGTAATCCAGCGAACGGCTTCGTTGGTGCTGTTGGTAATCTGGTAAAGACGCAGGTCTTCCTCGGAGATCAACTCATTGCGCAAGAGATGTTCCCGGATATTTTTGTCCCAGGTTTTCCAGTAGGTGCCGCCGGGTTTGTCCATGAGCACGAGAGGCATGAGTTGGCTTTTGCCGGTTTGCATCAGGGTGAGGGCTTCGTAACCTTCATCGAGCGTGCCAAAACCTCCGGGGAACAGGACCAGCGCGTCGGAGTGTCGGATGAAGGTCAGTTTCCGGGTGAAGAAGTATTTGAACGTGATCAGTTTCTGGTCGTTGAGGATGACCGGATTGGCGTTTTGTTCCCAGGGGAGCCGGATGTTGGCCCCGAAGCTTTTATCGGGGCCCGCGCCTTCATGCCCCGCCTGCATGATGCCGGGGCCGGCGCCGGTGATGACCATAAAGCCGGTCTCGGCAATCTTGCGGCCTAATTCAACCGCCTGTTGATATTCCTTCTTGTTGGGCTGAAGTCTGGCGGAGCCAAAGATGGTGACTTTGCGGGTGTTGGAGTACGGGGCAAAGAGTTTGAAGGCATACCGCAATTCCCGAACTGCAGTTTGGATGACCCGCACGTCGCCGCGGTGTTTGACGTCTTTCAGCAGCTTTAAAGAGGTGGCAATCGTATCCGCAACGAGGTCTTCGTTGGCTCCTCCTCCGCAACGATCGATGAGTTCCTGAATCCGGCTCTTGAATTCGGTGTTAACCGGCGTTTTTCTTGTCTTGACCATGACGGCACCCTACCGGAATCCACCCGTCAAGGCAGGAAAAAACACCGGCGCCGATTGGTGATTCCTCTCTTCACGATCAAGCTTTGTCGGCATATGCTCGGTTTCGGTGAGCCGGACGGGATATCCATGATCGAAAATCCATCTCATGCGTCGCCTGGTTGTCTGCTGTTTGAAGACGAGCATCTGCTCGTGGTGAACAAACCGGCAGGCTGGAACACCCATGCCCCAAGCCCGTTCGCAGGGGAGGGGATCTATGAATGGCTGAGGCATCGTGAAGCCCGATGGGCTAGCCTCGCGATCATCCATAGGCTCGACAAGGAAACGTCCGGAGTTCTTCTGTTCACGAAGACCCCCCTGGCGAATCGGTCTTTAACAGATCAGTTTGCGAATCGACAGGCGCGCAAACAATACCTGTTGCTGACCGATCGAGGGGTCAAGAACACCGAACTTCGAGCCAGTTCGCACCTGGTTCGACTTGGAGACCGTTATGGGAGCCGGTCGCAAAGCTCGAACGGCCAGTTTGCCGAAACCCGGTTTCGAGTCGTCGACCGCCAGCCAAACCGAACGCTGCTCACGGCGGAGCCCGGGACTGGACGAACCCATCAAATCCGCGTGCACGCGGCCGATCTTGGATTCCCGATTCTTGGCGACTCGTTGTATGGGGGAACACATGGGAAACGGCTCTATCTCCATGCCCATGCCCTGACCGTGCGGCATCCGGCGACCAACCGCGAGATGAGATTTGAGGCGCCTCCTGAATTCGAGAGTGACCCAGGATTGGCGTTGCGGGAAGCGATTCTTCCCTCTCAAGGGACCAATGCCTGTCGCCTGGTCCATGGCGCTTTCGATGGATGGCCGGGTTTATATGTTGACCGCCTCGGATCCGTGTTCCTGGTCCAAGCTGAGGTGTCCCTGACCGGAGACCAATTGGAGCTTGTCCATTTTCTGGCACGAGAGATCGAAGGGAGGATGCCCAAAAAACAAGCGGATGTGGGCCGGTTGCCAGATGCCTCCGGATTGATCGATTCGGCTCCAGACAAGAATCGCAAACCGGCGTCTGTGACGATCCTCCACAAATTGCTGCGCAAGGATGTGCGCGAAACCGATGTCAGCCGTGCCTCGCCGGTTCATTTGGCGGGTCCGCCATTTTCCGATGCGTGGGGGATCACCGAGAATGGCGTTCATTACCAATTAAGCAGCCGCGAGGGTTATTCCGCGGGTTTGTTCCTGGATCAACGCGATAACCGAAGGCGATTGTTAACAGCACACATCGCCGCCGGATTTCCACTGTTTCCCACCTTTGCAGGCAGACCAGCCGTCTTGAACACCTTTGCCTACACCTGTGGATTCTCCGTCTGTGCGGCGCTGGCCGGCGCGCAAACGGTGAGTTTGGACCTGTCGCGCAAATATCTCGAGTGGGGACGCGAGAACTTCCGTCTCAACGGCCTGGATCCTGCCGGCCACGAGTTTATCTATGGCGATTGCTTTGACTGGCTCAAACGGCTGGCCCGCAAGCAGCACCGGTTTGATGTCATCATCCTGGATCCTCCCACGTTCTCGACCTCAAAGGTTTCGGGCGTGTTCCGGGTGGAAAAGAATTACGACAAGTTGCTGAAGGCGGCTTTGCCTCTATTGAAAGACGATGGCGTTGTGCTTGCTTGCGCGAATACGGCGCGGCTGGCCCCAGAAGATTTCCTGGCAGAGATCCAGACGGCACTTCGCGATTGCGGGAGGAGCATTCGCCAGCAACATTACGTTCCCCAGCCGCCGGATTTTCCCGTGCACCGGGAGGAGCCGGCCTATCTCAAGACCGTTTGGATGAGGATTGGCCAAAGCCAAAAATCTTAAGATCGGTCTATGTTTTGACTCATGAGCCCCGGCGGATTACCAGGGGCTTGCCCTTATTGTGGTTCCGAGATTTTTGGCTGATCATTTGCTGCGCAAATGGTGGCATGGCACTGATGGATATCTTGTTTTCCGAAGGAAAACCGGATTTTTTTGCGACGAAGGAGCAAAAAAATTACTCCTTGTCAGGGATCTCGATTACATCGCCGTTCCGCAACCACAAATCATTCACCAGATCCTGTTCCCGGGAATCAAAGATCACGGTCGTGTGTTGGCCTGTTGATGGATCGTCACGAGTCACTTTGACTCGCGATAAATCCGATGAAGCCCGGATGACACCGGCCTGCCTCAGGACACTGTAGAGCCAGCACAATAGTTCCTGGTCCACAATACGGATGCCTTGGACAGGAGCGGAAATGCGCTTGAAGACGTGGGAAGGCACTTCCAAGAAGGGATGGCCTGGATTGCGCGGCGACCCACGAAGCTCCAACTTCCCATCGGGCGTTACATCGATCGTAACGGGGTCGTTTTCAACATCCTTGATGGGTTTCAGCATAAAATGGTTGGTTTGTCCGCGGACGACCACCTGAATGTATGCCAGGAGGATCTTGTTTAGTCCTGTCGCCCATTCCTTTTTTGGGCCGGGCCATTTTTCATTAATCAGGTGATCGGCCTCGGGCACCTCCACGATATCCCCCCATTCCAGTCTGATGTCCGACTCAGGATCGCCCTGGGTCAGGATGGCATCGAAGTCTATGGGGATCACCTTTTCCTGGCCCGTCGCCGGATCCAAGCGCCTGATCTTGATCCGGGAAAGATCGGCGTAATACCTGTATTTGTCATCAGGATACTTGAAACACTTGAGAATCACATCGCCCAGACTGAAGCGGTTATGCGCGTTGGTGCCTTTCAAGAACCATGGATCGCTGCTTCGAAGTTTTGGTTTGCCTCTTCTTCCAGCAGACCCTTCTGCAAGGCGTCCAAGATAGTGTCTGCCCCCTGTAGACTCCGGGACAGGAGACCGGACAGGAGGAAGATCATTATGAAGGGTCTCATTGTTGGATGTGATTAACGAGTTTCTGAGATATCATGCATTACCCGGGGCATCCTACGGTTTTCAAAAAAGGGATTTGTCATGGAAGTGTTAAGTTGCGATCTCAAATCTGAGATTTCCACTTTCAGCTTTTAGCATTCTCCAGCCGGTATCCGACGCCGTGCACGGTCTGGATCCACTGGGGTTCGTTGAGATCGTTCTCAATCTTGGAGCGCAGGCTGGCGATGTGCGTATCCACAGTGCGCGTGGTCGGAAAAGCGGCATAGCCCCACACGACGTCCAGGAACCTGTCACGGCTTACTGGTTCACCCTTTGCCTCTGCCAGCAGTCGCAAGACAGCGAATTCCTTTGCCGTTAAATGAAGTTCTTTGCCTTGGCGAACCACCCGTTGTTTGACGAAATCGATCCGGGTGTCGCCAAGTTCCACCTGATTCACGATTCGGGCTCTTCGCCGGGCGCGCCGCAGCAAGGCCCTCACCCGGGCTAGGAGTTCATCGGTGCTGAACGGTTTGACCAGGCTGAGGCCGATCCCGACGCCTTGGGTCTTTCGACAGAGCTCGGATCCCGAACGATTGAACCATTCTAAGATCCGCTCGTGTTCCTCCGGGGGAATGGCTTCTCCCTGGTCTTGAACCCAAAGACAGACGGTGGGTCGTGGCGGCTGCCGGGAATGATTTGATTCCATGCCGATGGTGACCTGGCCGCCTGTGGGCGAGTGTTTAATCGCGTTGTCGATCAGGTTGATCAAGGCCTGCTGAATGGCCCGGCCGTCCCAATGGATTTCCCCGGGCACACTCTTCCGTCGCGCGCCGTCCAGTCTGGATTCCAAACGGACTCCCTTTTCCGCGGCATAAGATTCCATGATCTGGAGGGTTTGGATCACCAGGTGGGATGGATCGATGGGCTCGAACTCGTATTGTTTTCGTCCCTGGTCGATGCGCGAGAAATCCAGGACGCGTTCGATCAATCCGCCGAGTCGGCGTCATTCGGCGACCGGAGACATCAAAAAACACGCCCAGATAAGGCTGAATATTTCCCGAGGCGCGATTTTCGATTTCCAAGCGGGACAGAATCCGGCGCACGCGGGCTTCGGATTGTGCCAGGAAGAGTGGGTGATCCTCAGGGGTTGAACTGATCTGAGCGACGAGCCAGTCTTGACCGTCCGACCTCAACCAGAGGGTTCCTGGGAAGTCGGCGGCATCCAGGGGCGGATTGCGCCGCCAGTCCTCATACAGGGCCCGAGCGGCTTCGTCGGCCATCCAGAGTTCACGCCACGAGAGGACGGAAATGAGTGGGAGACCGTTTGGGAATCGCTTTTGTTCCCAGGCTTCTGACAGATCGAGCAATCGTTCTGACAAAGCCGATGGATAAAGCACCGCTATCTCACTGGCGCGATGCATCAGTCCATGCAACACCATCGAATCATCGTTAGGGCCGGAAGATCCCGAAGAGAAGGATTCGCGCAGGGGATGACGTTGGATCAGTTCGAAGTGCTGCATGACCAGGGGAGTCAAACGCAAGAGGGCCAATTGGCCCATCGGCAGACCGCTAAGGCTGGGAATGCCGGCAAAGTCCTGTTGGAGACGCCAATAGAGATCATGAGCGACGGCCCACTGGTCTTCCTGTTCCAGCTGGAGTGCCAGGTTGAATAATGCCGCGGCGAGCAGGGATTTCGATTGCCCGCGGCCTATGGCCATTTCAAGATGGGCTTAGGCGCTGCGGCTGGCCCTTTGAACATTACCGCGCTTCGAAGGGCCGCTGTACAGGAATTCGACCGGGGGCAGAGGAAATACTGGTTAGAGCCCGGTGGGATTATCGAGGAAGATCCAGGGTAATTTGAATTGATGAGCGAGGTGCTGGGTGAGGGATTTTACGCCGAAGGTTTCGGTGGCGTAATGCCCCGCATAAAAGACATTGACCTCGAGTTCTTCAGCCGCGGTGAAGCTCCAGTGCGGGCCTTCGCCAGTGATCAAGGTGTCGATCCCTTCGCTGGCTGCGAGCCGGATTTGGTCCCCGGCTCCCCCTGTGACAATGCCGATCTTCCGGCAGACCTCAGGACCGAAGGGGGCCACAAGGGGCTTCTGTCCGGTGGCAAGATGGAGGCGGCGGGTGAGTTCCTGACGCTGGACGCGGCTGTGGACGGCGATGCCCAGCCATTGATCCCTGTCATGGAAGAAAGGTTCTGCCGGTTTAAACCCCAGGGCCCGACATAACTGCGCATTGTTCCCATGGACCGGATGAATATCCAGGGGCAGATGTGAGCTATAGACCGCTAGATTACGGTCGAGCAGGAGTTTGATTTGGGCATAGCGCTTTCCGGTCCAAGGATGCGAGGGGGCCCAGAAAAGGCCGTGATGCACGATCAAAAGATCGGCTTGGGCGGCCACAGCCATTTTGAGGACGGTCCAACTGGCATCCACCGCTGCCGCCAAACGGGTGATCTTGCCGTTGTTTTCGACTTGAAGCCCATTGACCGCGCCCGGCCAATCCTCGGTTTTCACCGTCCGCAGCAGCCGATCGGCGTAGGCCGTAATCTTCGAGAGAGGAACAGTTGCCATGCGGAGATTCAGCTTTGTCTAAAGCCGATCCAAGTCAAACCAATTATGGGGCGATTTGGGCGCGGAGATCGGTTGCCATGCGGTCCAGGAGTTGATCGAGCGCTTGGTTCCAACCGCCGACGAGGGCCTCCGGAGATGGGCCGGGCAGGGGAATGGAGCATCGGTAGTTTTGGCGCCAGACCAGTCGAGGAGGCTTGGTCTGGTTTTCAATGAGCCAGAATTGAATCGCCATGACCGCTTGGGGCCGAGTCTTATCCCGGAAATCGCCGGCGAGTTCAGTGGCTTGGCCTTCGAGAAAGTAGTCAGGTTCAATCAGGCTGGTGGGGGAAAGGACCGTTTTGAAGGAGGCGCCCGTATCAAGCCTTTGACGGATGATATCCGTAAGAAGGAGGGCGGGCTGCGTGACGAACTCGTGGTAATAATCGACCTCGAATTTTTGATCCTCGAATCGGTAAACAAAGCTTTTTTGATCGAAGGGCGAGGCGATGCGGAGGGGACGGACCTGGAGGGTGACGTTGCCAGAGGATGTGTTGGACGGGGCGGCGTTCTGAATACTCAGGCTGAACTGGTGGCGGATGGGGGAGGGGCGTGTCATCTTGCACCCGCAGGCGAGGATCAGCATGCCGCCAAGAAACAAAGAAATGAACTGTTGCATAAGGATCGATCAGGGTTTGACTTTCACGGGAGGGGGGGGCTCGCCCAACAGCAATTGGGCGGGGTAACGGCGGCTGCTCTCGGCCAGATCCCGCAAGCTGTCGGTCAGCGCTCGCACGTTATCGATGGACTGGACAAAACCGACTTCGGCCCCCGCCATGAGGCGGTCGACTCGGCGAAGTGTGGTTTCGAGTTGCGCGATGGCGGCGTCGATTCGACCCGAGTCCACGAGGCGCCGGGTGCTGGAGAGGACCCCGACCAGGTTGGTGGAGATCTGGTCGAGACGCAGCGCGGACATCTCTTCCTGGAGCTTTTGGGCGGTTTGTTTGACTTCGATCAGAAATTCGCGGGCATCGCGGCTGAGACCGGCGGCGTCGAGTTCATGGATTTTGGCGCGGGCCGCGACGACGGTGTGTTGGAGATTGGTGGCGAGGGCTTCGATGTCGATGCGATCGAGTTTGTCGAAGACCTGTTCAGCCGCCTGGATGAATCGGGTAATGGTGCTGGGAGCCGACGGGATATAATAACTGCTGGGCGTCCACTCGACAGGCAGCACGGGAAACTTGCCCGGCTCGACATAATCAATCTCGACATAAGACAGACCCGTGATGCCCTGGGAGGAGAGGCGGGCCCGCAATCCCCGGGCAATCTGTTCCTTGAGGAAGAGATCCAGGGAAAGGGATGGATCACGCCGGAACAGATCCCGGTCGATCTTCATTTCGACCAGGACATAATGATGCTGTTTTTCCGGGGCAAGCTGCTGGTCATATTTGAGCGAGGTGAATCCGATGTGGCTCACGTTGCCGACGGGGACTCCGCGGAACTTGACTTTGGCTCCGAGGTCCAGGCCTTGCACGGATTCATCCAGGTAGGTTTCCAGGACGATCTTGGTGCGAAAGATCGAGCCCAGGCCGAAGACGACCAGCCCGGTGGTGGCGATGACCAATCCAATGAGGATGAACAATCCGAGTTTGAAGTAATTGGCCTGTGTGTTCATGAGGCTTGTCGATTGAAGAATCTGCGGACCCGGGGGTGTTCCCCGCGGTCGCGCAAGTCGGCGGGACAGCCCGTGGCCAGGATGCCCCGGACCTCCTGGTCGAGCATGATCACCCGGTCTGCGATGGTGAAGATGCTGTTCAATTCGTGGGTGACCACGACAAAGGTGATATGGAGATTTCGGGCGAGGCTCAGAATCAGCGCGTCCAGGTCGGCCGACGTGATGGGATCGAGGCCGGCCGAGGGTTCGTCGAGGAACAACAGGCGCGGATCCAGAGCCATGGCCCGGGCGATCGCCGCGCGTTTTTGCATGCCGCCGCTCAGTTCGGCGGGCCTGTGGTTTTCAAAACCGGCCAGGCCCACCTGCCGCAGTTTCATCCGGGCGATGAGATCGCGGGCGGACTGAGGCAAGCGGGTAAACTCCTCGATCGGCAGGCAGATATTTTCCAGAAGGCTCATCGAACCGAACAATGCGCCGCTCTGATACATGACCCCGATGCGGCGCAGGAGTCGCCGCCGTTCCTCGCCGGCCGCATGAGTGATGTTGGCTCCGTCCAGCCACACTTGACCGGCTGCCGGTTGATAGAGCCCGATCATATGCTTGAGCAAGGTGCTCTTGCCACAGCCGGAACCGCCGACGATCACAAACACCTCGCCGGTGTAAACCGCGAAGCTCACATCCCGCAAAACCACCCGGCCGTCATAGGCGGCGGTCACGTTGTCCACTTCGATAATGGGCGGTCGATTCGCATTCATCCCGTTTAGATCCCGAGGGCATAATAGACAACCGAGAAGACGGCGTCGGCAATGATAATCAGGAGGATGCCACTCACCACAGCCCGGGTGGTGGAGATCCCGACGGCACTGGCACCGGTCCGAGTTTGGAGACCGCGCAAGCAGCCGATCGCTGCGACCAGCACCCCGAACACAAAGGACTTCAGCAGTCCCCCCCCGAAATCTCCCAGGTCCACGATGTTCACGATCTCATGGTAATACGTGATCAGGGGAAAACCGTTCATGACAAAGACCACCGCCCCTCCAACCAGACCCATGAAGTTGGCAAACAGGGTCAGGAGGGGCATCATGATGAGTGTTGCGAGCACTCGGGGCACCACCAGAAAGGCCACCGGATCCAGTCCCATCGTCGTCAAAGCGTTGATTTCCTCGTTGACCTTCATCGTGCCGATTTCCGCCGCAAAAGAAGAACCGGAACGCCCAGCCAGGATGATGGCGCTCATGAGGGGCCCGAGCTCCCGCAGGATGACCAAACCGATCAAGTCCGCCACATAGATATCCGCCCCAAACTGCCGCATGGGAATCGAGGCTTGAAAGGCCAGGATCAAGCCCATGAGGAAACTGATCAACGCCACAATGGGCAGGGCATCGACTCCGACATTCTCCGCCACCCACCAGAAATCGCCCCAGCGGACCTGGCGTGGATGCCGGCACGCCCGGGCCAGCGTGACGGTCAGTTCCCCGAGATAGGAGATCTGGGCGCGAGTGTCCCGCCATAGCTGGCAAGCGGCTTCCCCGACTTGTGCCGGCAAATGAACCGGATGCCGCCGGACCTGGGTCCGCAGAGGAAAATCCTGCACATGGAAGGCGTCCAGCAGTTGTTGAAACTCGTCTTTGAGACCCGCGATTTCGACCGAGCGCTGTCGGGAGGCTCCCGTGCGGCGCAGGTCGAGAATCATGCCGATGCCGGCGCCATCGCAGTAAGTGACCTCACTGGCATCGATCAGGAAATGCTGGGCCGATGTGGTGGCCAGGGTGTGGATGGCTTTTGGCCAGCAGGGATTCAAGGTCGTGGCGTCCATCCTTCCCTGGAGTTTCAGAACCAGCCGGCCGGCTTGCGGTTCGGACAATGACCAGTGTAATCCTTGAGGATCGGGACGCGGATCGGTAGGCGGCATTGGGTTCATGCGGAGGGACGGGCGTGCCCGAGTTCCGTCGGAAGCGAGGCCGTGTTGAAGGACTCGCCCCGCTGGGACTTCTTGTTGGACCAGATCCGCATATGGGCGCCAGGATTTTCTACACGCGGGCCCAACCGTTGCCTTTGAGCCTTGGCACTTCGGTGGGCCCCTTCGGGTTTCGGCTGAATATGGGGTCTGCGATTCCCGGGGTCAATATTTGACGAATGACACCGAATGAGGTTTATTTCGCACGTTGTGCAGACCGGATCGTCGTTGTTGTTGTACTGCCATTGTGCTTTCACCTCGCGGGTGCCCGAGGAGAAGCGCGCGCGGTTTTGGGACGCTTTGGCGGCATCCGGCCGGCGGTTTTGGGCGGTCGACGACCTTTGCCGGCTGGCCGCCACTCGGGATCCGGCCTTGCGTCAATGGATGGAACAGACGGAATTGACAGTGGTTGCCTGTTATCCGCGGGCCGTGCGCGGTTTGTTGAGCGCGGCTGGCGCGTGTTGGGACGGCCGGAAGCTCCAGGTGTATAATTTGCGTGATCAGGCGGTCGAAGAGATACTGGGGGCTTTACCCGCTCCGGAGGGAGGGGATGGGCGTCCTACGGCCGAAATGCCGCAGCGCCAGGGCAGTTGGACTCCTTGGTTTCCCGTGATTGATCGCGATCGCTGCCACAACTGCAAACAGTGTTTGAGCTTTTGTCTGTTTGGGGTTTACGAGCTGTCCGCCGAGGGCATCGTCGAGGTCCGCCAGCCTCAAAGCTGCAAGAACAACTGTCCGGCCTGCGCGCGGATCTGTCCCGAGGTGGCGATTCAGTTTCCGAAATTGAACGAGGCTCCGCTCAATGGGGCGCCCATTCTGGATGAACAACTGGAGCGGGCCAAAGTCAAGGTCAACCTGGACCAGATGTTGGGCTCCGACGCCTACGCCGCCTTGGCCGAGCGTCGAAAGAAGGCGCGTCAACGCCGGTTATTCGCCGTGACTCCGACAGATCTCACTCCCGGTGATGCGCCATAAGACGCGGATCGGAAAGAATCCGCGTGACGGGATCGCCTGAACCGCGTTTATTGAACCATCATGCTTTGGCAGTTGACCAGGCGGTTTTTGAGGGAGCCGGACAAGCGGTTGCTGTGCCGTTTTGCGTTTAGCTTTGGCTGGCGCGGCATGAGATCCGTCCGGGCTTTCCAACGCCGCCAGGCCCGGGGCATTTATTTCCCGGCGTTCATGTTTATTTCCATCACCAGCCTCTGTAACTTGCGCTGCCAGGGATGCTGGGTTTCGGTGTCACCCGCAAACGGTCGGCAATTGGACTTGGAGACCCTGGACAGGCTGATTGTTGAATGCAAAAAGCAAGGATCGTTTTTCTTTGGATTACTGGGCGGCGAACCCTTGCTGCATCCAGGGCTTTTCGAGTTGATCGGCCGCCATCGCGACTGTTATTTTCAGCTCTTTAGCAATGGAACCACGCTCACCGAATCGGTCGCCCGCACCCTGAGAAGCCTGGGGAATGTGACTCCGCTGATCAGCATCGAAGGCATACCTCAAGTCAGCGACGAACGCCGCGGCGGACGCGACGTGTATCGCCGGGCCATGGCCGGACTTGAACAGTGCCGGAAACAAAGGCTCATTACGGGAGTTGCCACCAGCGTGTGCCAGTCGAATTTCAATGACCTGGTATCCGATCGATTCGTGGACGATCTGATTCAACGCGGTGTTCTTTACCTCTGGTATTACATCTACCGTCCTGTGGGACCGAATCCATCGCCCGAACTCTGCCTGAATGAAGACCAGATCCTGCGGTTGCGCCAGTATATGGTCGATCTTCGCACTCGGGCTCCCATCGTGGTGGTGGACGCTTACTGGGATCAGGAAGGCCGCGCCCTCTGTCCGGCCGCGGTCGGGATCAGCCATCATATCAATCCCGCCGGGGATGTGGAACCTTGTCCCGTGGTTCAGTTCGCCCGGGAAAATGTCAAGGACGGCCAGGGACTGGTTGACCTGGTGGTGCAATCCGAATTTCTGGGGCGATTTCGGGATTTTGCCGCCCGCACAACGCGCGGATGCGTCCTTCTCGACCGCCCCGATCTGCTCCGGCAGTTTTTAAAGGAACAGAAGGCCCGGGACACGAGCGGACGGGAAACGGCCTTCGCGGAACTCGAGGCGATGGTGTCCCGTCCGGGGCATCATCTTCCGGGACGCGAAATTCCCGAAAAACATTGGGTTTATCGATTTGCCAAGAAACATTGGTTTTTTGGCTTTGGCGCCTATGGATAAGAAATGGGTGAGAACACCGGGATCCTATGACAATCATCTTCCTGATGGACAGAGTGCCTTATTATGACGGAATCCACGCCTGAACCTGCTCGCAAGCAAGAGCCGTCCAAGCCGTCCATTCACGGTAAGGTGGAACGTCGGGGCCTGGCGGGATGCTCCCGCGAGCTGGTGCCGCAGGACAAGGCTTTGCGCGAGCGGATTCGGAGCGGGGTCCGGGACTATGTCTCCCGGCAGAAACTGGTTCCGCCACTCTCGATGGAGGATCTTCGACGGCACACCGATATTCTCCTGAGCCAAATGGCATTGCCGTTGAAGCATCGCGATTTTGTGACTGTGCTCGTCGGCAACGAAGTCTGGTGGGACACCATGGCCGGCATTCCTTACGAACGCCGTGTTTTACTGCTGCCCCAGTGCCTTCGGAACAAACAGAACTGTCCTGCTGAAATGGACGAGATGGGGCTGCTTTGCGAGCAATGCGGACAGTGCTCGATTGGTCGGCTGCAAACAGAGGCCGAAGAATTGGGCTATGTCGTCCTGGTCGCCGAAGGGACGACCGTGGTCACGCGGTTGTTGGAGCAGGGACGGGTGGATGCGGTGATTGGGGTGAGTTGTCTGTCGGTCTTGGAACGCGCTTTTCCGCAAATGGCCACGCATGCCATCCCGGGGCTGGCCATTCCCTTGTTGCGGGACGGCTGCGATCTGACCGAGGTCGACCTGGATTGGGTGCGGCAGGCGCTCTATTTAAAGTCGGATCAGCCTTGGGCGGGACGACTGGATATAGACTGGCTGCGATTGGAGATGGACAGCTGGTTTCAGCCCGAGCCCCTGCGTCAGTTGATCGGCTATGAGCATACACGGACGGAAGACCTCGCGATTTCGTGGCTGGCTCGATCCGGAAAACGGTGGAGACCGTTGCTGGGGGTCTGCGCTTACAAGGTCCTCAGCAACTCCATTCTTCAACCGGTGCCTGGCGGCATGAAGAAAGTGGCTGTGGCCATGGAGTGTTTTCACAAGGCCTCCCTGGTGCACGACGACATCGAAGACGCCGACGATTTCCGATACGGCGAACCGACCTTGCATCGCCAGGCGGGAGTGCCCGTGGCGCTGAATGTCGGGGATTTTCTTCTGGGCGTTGGCTATCGGCTTTTGAGTGAATCCGGCGCTTCCGAGTCCCAGATTTCCCGCATGCTGGCGGTGGCGGCCGAGGGTCATTGCACCCTGTGCATGGGCCAAGGGGAAGAACTGGGCTGGATGCGCGAGCCGACAGCCCTGACTTCACGCCAGGTGCTCGATCTGTTCCGGCGAAAGACCGCGCCCGCCTTCGAGGTGGCCCTTCATCTGGGGGCGATTTACGCGGGGGCTGACGGCAATACCAGCCGGGTGCTCAAGGCCTTCAGCGAGTCTCTTGGCGTCGCTTACCAGATCAAAGACGATCTCGAGGACTTTCACGGCCGCGGCCAGGACCAGGATGCCCGACGGCCGTCGTTGTTATTTGCTTTGGCCTGGGAAGCCAGTTCTGGCGAAATCCAAGCCGCGATTGAACGTCAATGGTGTCATTTGCCGGATCGGCAGCACGATCCAGCCCCTTTGCCGGCCTTGGTCGAGGAATTGAAGGTCGAGGAGAAGGCCCGGCAACTTCTGGAACATTATCGGAATGAAGCCATTCGATCTCTCAGTCTCTTGCAGAACGCCCAACTGAAAGGACTGCTCCGGCGGTTGGTCGGACGAATTTTAGGGACGTGACATTTGGTCGGCGGGCGTGTCCAATGGACGATGACCGATCTCGCAGTCATGACTGAGATCCAGCGGCAAGGTCCTGATGCCACCGAGGCCCCCTCTTGGGGACGCCCCGAGTTTGCCACGATTTATGCCGATCATTCCCGGGCGATTTACTACCTGGTCCTGCGATTCCTGGGAGAGCCCGCCCAGGCCGAAGATGCCACACACGATGTTTTCCTGAAGGCATTCCGAAAATACGAGGATTTCCGTGGCGAGGCTTGTTTGCGCACGTGGCTTTACCGGATTGCGATCAACCATTGTCAAAACCTGCTGCGCAGCTGGCACCATCGTCATATCCTCTGTCAGGAATCCGATCCTTATTGGGAAACCAACGCCAGTCCCCAGGATAATCCCTTGCGGGTTTTGGAAACCAAAGAACTGGGACAGCGCATCCAGAAGACGCTGGATCACCTGCCCGATGAATACCGCCTCCTCTTGTTGTTGGTGGCTGATGAACGGATGAGCTACGACGAAGTGGCTGAACTGACCCGCCAGACGGCCGACGCAGTCCGCGGCAAGCTGCATCGCGCCCGCAAGGCCTTTGCCGAGTATTTCCCCCAAACGGCCTGACCATGAAACACCAATTCTCATCCTCGGAGGAACACCAGCACACCACCGGCAGCCAGCGGCAGAACACGCAGGAAACCCAGTCGACCGCCGGTCATGAGTTTGCGACACCGGAGGAAATGCTGCGTTTTGACGCGTCCCGAACAATCCCGCCGCCGGGAGTGGCGATCCGGCTGCGTGAATCGCTCATCCGGGAGCCGGTTCCCGCGCCGGCATGGTGGCGCCGGCTCTGGCCCTGGTAAAGTCCCGCTCCGGTAAGGACCCGTGAAAGCCTTTTTTAAGCGTTTTTTTGAAGTTCTGACCCCGGGGGTTGCCTGGGTGCTGATGACCATCCTGCTGGGCTATGTGCTTTCCCGTTGTGGCGCAATTCCGTTGTTGTGGATCGTGCCGTCGGATGTGATGAAGGGGCATGTCTGGAGGTTGGTCACCCATGCCTTCGTGCCGACAAGCTTCTTCGAACTGATTTTTAATGGCTTGTTTATCGTCATGATCGGTTATTGGCTGGGACGGGTCTGGTCGTGCCGCGAGCTTTACCTGTTTTGTGTGTTGTCGGCGCTGGCCACGGGCGTGGTCAAGATGGCGCTCGGCTTTTGGGACAATAGAGGTTTATTTGGCACCTTGCCGTTGACTTTTGGATTATTGGTCGCCTGGGCCCGAATGTTTGGGCATGAAAAAGTGCTTTTTATGATGCTTTGGGAAATGTCGATCTGGCAGGTGGCGGTGCTGATCGCCATTCTGGACATCATCATGATGGCCGGTTGTCCCTGTTTCGGGTGGGCCAACCTGCTGGCCGTCTGCGGGGCTTCGGCGGCGTCCTGGTTGTTCCTCAGTCTCCGCTGGAAACGGAATCTCGGTTACGAAAGCCGCCCGCAATCCAATCAACGCATCCACCGCCTCGAAATGTGATTATGATGGCATCGTATCCCACTACGGGGAGACGAGGGCATGCTTCCTCGAGGCGGACATCGCGGAGGCAACGGGCGGCGATGAGGGCTCGCGCAGTGCGCGCCGCCCTCGCGGATTGCCAGCTCTGTGTCCATCGGTGTGGCGTGAATCGTTTGGCCGGTGAACGGGGGCCTTGCGGCGCCGGGCTTGAATCGCGCTTCTTCTCCTTGCAGACAGAAGTCTCCGACGAATTGGAACTGATCCCGACCTTTGCGATCACCTTCAGCGGTTGTGATCTGCGATGTCCGTTCTGCATTACCGCACCGCCCAGTTGGCAGGCCGATTTGGGACAGCGGCTGTCGGCAGCCGAGGTGGCCCATCGCGCCATGCAAGCCCTGGAGCAAGGGGCGCGAACGATCATGTTTCTGGGGGGCGAGCCAACCATCCATTTGGCAACGGTTTTGGATGTAATCTCCCTTTTGCCGGATTCAGCTCGTTTGATATGGAAAACCAATGGCCGATGCACCGCCGAGGCGCGACGCTGGCTGGAGGGTTTGATCGAGGGTTGGGTGGTGGATTTCAAGTTCGGCAATCCGGATTGTTCCCGCAGGTTGGTGGGGGATTCCGGCTACATGACGGCCGTCCAGGAAACCCTGGTCTGGGCGGCCGAACACAGCGATCTGGTGGTGCGCCACTTGGTCATGCCCGGCCACGTCGCCTGTTGCTGGCAGCCGGTGGCGGCCTGGCTGGCTGAACGTCTGCCAGGCGTTAAAGTGAATCTGCGCACCGGATTCTGGCCTGCCCGAATGATGGCCGGTTTTCCTGAACTCCAAAGATTTGTCGAACCCGAGGAAGCGCAGCAGGCGTCCCGGATAGCGACCCAATACCAATTGCGTTTAATTTCCTGATACCTATGGATACGGGCAGGCGGCATTCTGAACCCTTGGATACCACTGAGCTCTTGATCCTGGAAGACGGCCGGATCCTGGTGCATAATCTGACTCCGGAATTTGCCGCCGTCCTCCGGGAATTGGATCGGGAAGATCCAGGGATGAACCGGCGTGCGGTGTCAGCGGTCAGCAGCGGGGTGCACAAGATAAAGAAGCAGGATACACCATGAGTTTTGACCAGGAAATCGAGACCTTGATTCGGGCGCGTTACCCCATCCTTTACGTCGTAACCTCCGAGGAAGCCCGCCTGCAAAGCCTACTGGTCGAGGTGGCACAGCGCAGACAGAAAAAGATTTTTGAATGGAGCTACACCACGGGCGTGGTGCCGGCGGGAACCTCGATCCAATCCCAAAAACATCGGAATGCCGCC
>ERZ795054.360-NODE-360-length-62205-cov-6.346790_pt1 | contig 62205 bp, 52 predicted proteins | sample MGYA00375138_ERZ795054 | MGnify/ENA primary metagenome ERZ795054 (study PRJEB30183, sample SAMN05720215) | anaerobic digester metagenome | isolation source: active sludge of municipal wastewater-treating anaerobic digesters | place: USA | collected 2014-12-23 ... | reverse complement strand
TGGCCTGGTACACCTCCGAAATCCTCTCATCCACCGATTACTACCCCTTTGGCTTCCAGATGCCCGGCCGGGTGTATGAAGCGGATGGGTATCGGTATGGGTTTAATGGCATGGAGAAAGATGATGAGCTCAAAGGCAGCGGTAACAGCTACGATTTCGGCGCCCGGATTTATGATCCGAGGGTAGGGAGATGGTTGGCGGTGGATCCTTTTTTTTACAAAGTTCCATCAATGACACCATATAGATTTGGTTTCTGTAGTCCATTAACTTACAAAGATATAAATGGCCTTCTTGAAGCTCCTTTGTTTGGTACAGTTTTGTATTATGAACATGTTGTTAAAAAAATTGTTAAAAGTTTTATTCAAAAAGCCATAAAAAGTCTAGGGCATAAAAGACAAGAATACAATTATGCCTTTGAAAGCATTCAATATCTTCCTCCCAAAACCACAGAGCAAAAACAAGCTGAGTCTAATGGAATGTTGATTGTTGTAACATCAAATTTTTTTAAGATAAGGTCCGTTGGCTCTTCGCCTCATCTTGGAGTTGACTTCAGAGCAAAAGAAGGAACTAATGTGTACTCTTTTGGTGATGGAGTGGTTGTCTCTTCTGGAGAAGCAGATGGAATTGGGAAGTTTGTTGTAATAGAATATTCAAATGGAGATAAAGTTAGATTTGGACACTTAAGTTCCATTAATGAATTTAAGAAGGGTGAAAAAGTTCTTGAGGGTCAGATCATTGGGAAGAGTGGTAAAACAGGAGGAAATTATGCGGCACATCTTCATGTTGATGCTGTTGATAAAGATGGTAGATTGGTAGATCCACTAACTAGATCTTATGGTACAACTTCCAATAAAGAATTCTTTGAAAAATTCGGTGGTGATGCCCTTAAACTAAAAGAATATAAAGAAGAGAAAATTAAAGAATCAAAAGAAATGCAACAAGCTATACTCAGCGTCCAACTTAAAAAAGATGAGATATCGAGACATGACAGAATACCATATGTAAAAAATCAAACCCAACAATAAAACATGAAGCGACTTTATTGGATCATCGTTACTCCTTTATTTATTCTTGGATGTGTGTCAAAACCTGATTCAACAAATCATTCACTAAGCTATGTGAATCAGCTTGATAGTGTAAATAAATCAAATGCTATTTCAAATGAAAATGAAATAAAAATGTATGAGAAAGTTAATGAAGATACATTTGCAATAACAAATAGATATTTTTCACTTTTTTGCCTTGATTCTTCAGTGGATTATTTATTGATGAATCTTAAGAAAATATGCTCAAATGTTGAGTTAGATACAATTATTGACCCAAATTCCTCAGAAGAATGGCCAACCAATGATATTATCAGATGCTCTGCTTCATATAAACCAGATTGTGCTTTCTATTTGCAATGGTATGCTGAAAGTAAGCTGCCATTCAATATGTTTACAGAGTCAACCTGTTTTTCATCCTTTGGTGTACAAGTTGGAATGACTATTCAAGAACTGAACAATTTAAACATTGCCTTTGAGGTAGTACCTATGGATTATGAATTTCCAGAAGAAGTTTTGATTAGCCTAAAATCAAATAGAAAAATTATTTATGAAATAAAACTTAATTTAGAAGATAGGTTAAAGCTTCAAAATTCTGAAATATTAGTAAATAATTACAATATTGCAAATTTTATTAACACTAGAAAATCCAAGGTTTCTAAGATTTATAACACGCTTTAGTGAACTGTATTTTTTTATATAAACCCAAGCAAGAACTAAACACATATCCCCATGCCCCCACGCCTCATCCTCTTTCTGTTCGCGCTGGCATTCGCAGTAAACACTGCCACCGCCTCCACCCACCACAGCCTGAACCTGTTGCGGGGCAGCGAAGTTGCTGTTGAGGCGGAGCTTGGCATAAGTGATGCGTGGGTTGGGTAATGGAAAAGTTAACAGCAACATACCCATCTTAACCACAAATCCGTTATCTTTGTGCAAACAATTGATCCGATATGCGTTATCCAGGTTCAAATAACTATGAGACGATTTGTATATCGAATCGATATTTTAACAAACTTTAAAAAATGGTTCAGCGGATATATATTGATACCTCAATAGTAGGTGGTTACTTTGATGAGGAATTCAAAGAAACAACCATCATGTTGTTTCAAAGGCTTGAAAACAGGGAGGTTAAATTCGTTGTTTCTGATTTGCTTGACCTTGAACTGATTAACGCACCTTCATACGTTAAAGAATTGCTTTTCAAGTTTCCGCCAGACTTTTTCGAAAGAGTTGAATTGACAGCCGAAGCCCTAATATTGGCAGATACCTATATTGATGAAAAGGTAGTTGGAAAAACAAGTATTGTAGATTGCCGTCATATTGCATTGGCGACAATCCACAAAGTGGATGTTTTAGCAAGTTGGAACTTCAAGCATATAGTAAATCTGGACAAGATAAAAGGTTACAATTCTGTAAACCTTAGACTTGGTTACTCAATGATTGAAATTAGAAGCCCTAAAGACCTGGTCAATTATGAAGACGAATAAAAAAAAGGAAAAGACATTAGACGCAGTAAAAATGATGCGTGAGATCCGGGACAGAATTAGTCAGGAAACTCAAAACATGACCTTTGAGCAATTAAAGGCATACATTAAAGAAAATCTGACTAAAAACAAAGCAAAGCTTGTGGGACAGTAGCAAGCTCCGGAACCATAACCGAACAACAGGAAAATCACTTTCATTAGCCCCACCCACCCAGCCCCTTCATATCCCGCTCCCCACACGCTTGCTGTTGCCCTTGCTCACAACTGCCTCCACCCACCGCACCATGAACCTGTTGCGGGGCAGGGGGGTGGCCAATAGTTGGGTGCTTTTATGGGCTTCAGGCGAACATCGCCCCGATAAGCTCCTGGTAACGCTGGTGTATCACATCGCGCTTCACGCTCATTTTCGGGGTGAGCTCACCGGTGGGTTGTGACCACTCATCCGGAAGAAGCTCAAATTTTTTGATTTGTTCCGTATTTCCCAGGTTCTGGTTGATGCGGTCGATCTCCTTCCTGAAACGCTGCCGTACAGAAGGATTCTGCACCATCTCCTCCGGTGAGGTAAAGGGAATCTCCTTCACATGGCACCACGCTTTCAGGTGCAGGAAGTCGGGCACCAGCAGGGCTGCGGCAAATTTCTGGTTTTCCCCTACCACTATGGCGTTGTCGATAAAGGGCGATTCTTTCAGTTTGTCCTCTATCAATCCGGGTGCGATGTATTTGCCGAAGGAGGTTTTGAACAGTTCTTTCTTCCTGCCGGTAATCTGCAGGAACCGTCCATCCACCATCCTCCCCATATCGCCGGTATGCAGCCATCCCTCTTCATCGATGGTGGCTGCAGTGAGCCCTGGATCCTTGTAATATCCCTGCATGATGCTGGGCCCTCTGGCCAGGATCTCCTGATCCTCAGCTATTTTCACTTCCACATGCGCAAGAGCTGGCCCTACCGTCCCCACCCGGCAGGCACCGGGTTCGAGCAGGTTCACCGCAATTACAGGCGATGATTCGGTGAGCCCATAGCCTTCCAGGATTGGCATTCCGGCTGCCCAGAAAGTGCGTGCCAGCCTGGGCTGTAATGCTGCGCCCCCCGAAATGATCACCATGATTCTTCCTCCAAGGGCTGCCTGCCATTTCGAGAATATGAGCTTTCGGGCCAGTTTGAGCTGCAACCTGTACCCTACAGAATATTTCACCCCTGGTTCAAACTTCAGTGCCAGTTTTACGGCCCGGAAAAACAGCTGCTTTTTGATCCCCTTCAGATCGCGCCCTTTGGCGATGATCTTGTCGTACACCTTCTCTATCAGCCTGGGGACCGTGGTAAAGATGTGGGGCCGGATCTCTTTGATGTTGTCAGCGATTGTGGCAATGCTTTCAGCATAGTAGATCGACAGGCCAACGTACTGAAACAGATAGTTGATCATCCGTTCATAGATGTGGCACAAGGGAAGGTAACTCACAGCACAGCCCTGTTCTTTAATTGGCGGTATATCTTCGCAATCGAGGAAATTGGTGATGATGTTCCGGTGCGACAGCATCACCCCTTTGGGTTGGCCGGTGGTGCCTGATGTGTAGATGATGGTAGCCAGGTCATCCGGCAGCACCTTCGCCATCCTTTGTTCCAGCTCTTCGGGCACAGGGTTCTGCTTTCCCAGCTCAATCACTTCGCCCAGGTGGCGGAATTCCTTCCAGTCTTTGATGGTAAAGATCTCCTTCAGGCTGGGGATATCCCCTTCGATCCCCTCGATTTTATGGTAGAGCTCCTTGCCTGCCAGAAAAACATACACCACTTCCGCGTGGTTGAGGATATAGCGATAGTCATCCTGGCTGATGGTGGGGTACACGGGTATGTGGATGGCACCCACACGCATGATGGCCATATCGAGGAAATTCCATTCGGGACGGCTGTTCAGAATGGTAGCGATCCGGTCGCCCGGTTGCACCCCCAGTGCGATCAGGCCGTAACTGATCTGTTCTACGATATCGAAATAGGCTTCAGCGGAGTATCGCTTCCACTGCCCGTCTTCTTTACCTGCCAGTACATCGTTTTTGAATGAAAAGAGGGCTTTTGACCTGTCAACAATGTCAAACAGCCTCGCCACCTGGTAATCTGCCATTGAATTCCGGTATTTGGTTTTATGCTAAAAAAGGGGATAAAGATAAAAGTTTCCCATTAACGGATACACCGGAAAGTGAAAACTCTGCCCGTCAGCTTCTCCTGATCAACCCTGCCGAAGCCTGTGCCGTGGGCAGCACCAGCACGTCTGCGATGTTTACATGTGCGGGGGCCCGGGCCACCCACCATGCGATTTCCGCAATATCGTTTCCGGTGAGCGGCGTAAATCCCTGATAAACGCCCTCTGCACGCGCTGAGTCCCCTTTGAAACGCACCTGTGAAAACTCGGTTTCGGCGGCACCCGGTGCAATCTGGCTCACGCGGATCCCTGCATCCATCAGGTCTATACGCATGGCTTTGCTCAGGGCATCCACCGCAAATTTGGTAGCGCAGTACACATTGCCTGCCGGGTACACCTCCCTGCCGGCGATGGACCCGATGTTGATGATGTGCCCGGTGCCCGCCTGAACCATCCACCGTGAAACGATCGCCGTGATGTACAGGAGCCCTTTGATGTTCGTATCGATCATCGTGTCCCAGTCGGAAATACTCCCTTCCTGGATCCTGTCGAGTCCCAGGGCCAGCCCTGCGTTGTTCACCAGCAGGCCGGGTTGTTTCCAATCCGTGGGGAGGCTTTTCAATGCCGCTTCGGTGGCTTGGCGGTCGGTAATGTCAAAGGACAGCGGCCTCACGGAGGGGCTGCCGGCAGCGATCAGTTCCGGCACCAGGGCAGCGAGCCTGTCGCCGCGCCGTCCGCAAACCACCAGCCGGTATCCGCCGGAAGCAAACCTGCGGGCAATGGCTTCTCCGATGCCTGCGGTGGCGCCTGTGATGATGGCAATGGGGGAGTGGGGGACATTCATTTCTTATGGTGTTTTTCGATCCAGAGGCGTGCATTTACGAAGGCTTCGATCCAGGGTGATACCTCGTCGGCAGCGTTACCGTTGTACCATGCCCAGTTCCAGGGGTGAACAGATCGTTCCAGGTGAGGCATCATGGCCAGATGCCTGCCGTCGGCGCTGCAGATGGCCGCAGCGTCGTAGTCGGAGCCGTTGGGATTGCCCGGGTAGGCATGGTAGGTATACCGGGCCGGGATATGGTATTCATTTTCAGGCAACGGCAGTTCAAACCGCCCTTCTCCGTGTGCCACCCAGATGCCCAATCGGCTTCCTGCCAGTGATCCCAGCATGACACTATGATTTTGTTCTATATCGATGGTGAGGAACGCCGATTCGAATTTCCCAGAACGGTTATGGTGCATCACAGGTGGCCTGGGATGATCGGGGTAAAGCAGCCCCAGGGCCACCATCAGCTGGCAGCCGTTGCACACCCCCAGGCTCAGGGTGTCGGGCCGGGTATAAAATCTGTCGAGTGCCTCCTTTGCCGCGGGATTGAAGAGGAAAGCCCCTGTCCATCCCCTGGCAGAACCCAGCACATCAGAGTTCGAAAACCCTCCCACAAAAACAATAAACTGCAGATCTTCAAGGGTCTCCCGCCCCGACATCAGGTCGGTCATGTGGATGTCCCGCACATCAAATCCGGCCAGGTACATTGACCATGCCATTTCACGGTCCCCGTTTACCCCTTTTTCACGGATGATTCCGGCCCGGATTCCGGTGGGGGTTTCCCGCAACGGATCGATGCCGAAGGAGGCGAAGGAGCCTTTGAAATGCTTCGGAAACCGATACTGGAGAGGCTGGGATGCGAAGTTTCTGTAACGCTCATCTGCCCACTGTTCACCACTTTGCTTCTTGTCGAGCAGCCATGAACTTTTGAACCAGAGGTTCCGCATCCTCTCTACGGAAAGGGACAGCTCGCCGCCTTCATATCTGAGGGCAGCAATACCGTCAGTGGTCACTTTTCCAAGTACGTGGTACCGGAGTCCGGAAGCCAGCAGCAGGGATTCAGCTCTGTCAGTGTCACGGACCTGTATCACCACACCGGGTTGTTCCGAAAAAAGTACATGGTTGGGCATCAAGCCTTCAGGCACTGTTAAATCTGCACAAAATCCTGTCTTACAGGTCGGGAAGGCCATCTCCAGCAGGGTGGTGATGAGACCTCCTGCCGAAATGTCGTGGCCGGCCAGGATGAGTCCCTCCCGGATCATGGCCTGCACAAGACCGAACCCTTTTTTCAGTGTTTCCGGTGTCACATCCGGAGTGTCAGAACCCAGTTCCTGCATCACCTGGCTGTAAGCGCTGCCACCCAGTGCCAGGTTATTCACCGAGAAATCGATATGGATCAGAAGGCTCTCCGGTACAGGTTTCAGGTCGGGGGTAATACAATGTGTGATATCGTCCACTTCCGCTACGCTGCTTATGATCACCGTTCCGGGTCCGATTACCTTGCTGCCATCGGGGTATTTCTGGGTCATCGAAAGGGAGTCTTTGCCCGTAGGAATATTGATACCCAGGGCCACGCAGAAATCGCTGACGGCTTCCACGGCCTCGTACAACCGTGCATCTTCACCTGGGTTGCGGCATGGCCACATCCAGTTGGCGCTCAGCGAAACACCGGCCAATCCGTGGGTCAGGGGTGCCCATACCAGGTTGGTGAGGGCCTCCGCCACAGCCAGCCGCGATCCGGCTGCCGGGTCAATCAGGGCCGCAGCCGGTGCATGCCCGATAGAGGTGGCAATTCCTGCCTTTCCCGTGTAATCCAGCGCCACCACCGCCAGGTTGTTCAGTGGGAGCTGCAGTTCCCCGGTACATTGTTGCAGGGCAACACGCCCGGTTACCGAACGGTCGACCTTGTTGGTAAGCCAGTCCTTGCAGGCCACCGACTCAAGCTGCAGCACTGCCTCAAGTGCCTGCTGTAACTCAGGCATTACCGGCACAGACTCTCTGTCACGGGGCAGGGTAGTGTCTTCAAGCACGGTGCGGGGAGGTTTTCCGAACAGGTCGGCCAGCTCCAGGTCAATAGGGGTAGTTTCTGTGCCGGGGCCGGAGAAAAGGAGACGATGGTTCCCCGTAACGCGTCCAACCACGTACATGGGTGCCCTTTCCCTTTCTGCCACCTGCTGCAGCAGCCGGAGGTCACCGGGGTGTATGATCAGTCCCATCCGCTCCTGCGATTCGTTTCCGATGATCTCCCGGGCGGAGAGGGTAGGGTCGCCCACCGGCAGTTTCGTGATGTCAATTTCGCCGCCGGTGGCTTCCACCAGCTCCGAAAGGGAGTTGAGGTGCCCTCCGGCGCCGTGGTCGTGGATGGCCACCACAGGATTCACTCCGGCCTCCACCATGGCACGGATGGCGTTGGCCACCCGTTTCTGCATCTCGGGGTTGCTCCTCTGTACGGCATTCAGTTCAATGCTGTTGCTGAACTCTCCGGTAGCCACCGAGGATACCGCTCCGCCCCCCATCCCGATCCGGTAGTTATCGCCTCCGAGCACCACAATCAGGTCCCCGGGAACAGGAACATCCTTTTCGGCATCTTTCAGGTATCCGTAGCCGACACCGCCGGCCAGCATGATCACCTTGTCGTATCCGTATAATTCCGTATCATCCTGGTATTCAAAGGTCAGCAGACTGCCACAAATCAGGGGTTGACCGAATTTATTGCCAAAATCACTGGCACCGTTGGAGGCCTTGATAAGGATCTCCTGCGGGGTCTGATAGAGCCAGGGCCTGGCAGTGAGTTTGTCTGACTCCCAGTTCCGTCCCTCTTCGGAACGGGGATAGGAGGTCATATACACCGCTGTTCCGGCGATAGGAAGGCTCCCTTTGCCGCCGGCGAGGCGGTCGCGGATCTCTCCTCCCGTTCCTGTGGCGGCTCCGTTAAAAGGTTCCACCGTAGTCGGGAAATTGTGCGTTTCTGCCTTGAGGGAAATCACCGATTCACGGTCGGACAGCCGGAAAAATGCAGGTACATCCTGACGCTCAGGAGCAAATTCGCGGATGGAAGGTCCGGCAATAAAGGCCACATTGTCTTTGTAGGCTGAAACCACCCTGTTGCGGTTCTCCCGTGTGGTGCGTTTTATATGATCAAACAAAGACCATGGTTTCTCCTCTCCGTCGATCACAAAAGTGCCGTTGAAGATCTTATGCCTGCAGTGCTCGGAATTTACCTGCGAAAATCCGAATACCTCACTGTCGGTAAGTTTCCGACCGATCCTGTGGCTGAGGCCGGTAAGATATTCCACCTCCTCTGTACTCAGTGCCAGCCCCTCCTGCCGGTTGTATCCGGCGATGTCATCGATATACCGCACAGGCTCAGGGATATGATCCACCGTGAATACATTCCGGTCAATCCCCTGATACCGTTGCTGAAGCATCTTGTCGAAGGGTACACCCGGCTTCTCCTTCCGGAACTCCTCGATCCGGAAGATCCCTGCAATGCCCATGTTCTGGGTAATCTCCACGGCATTGGTGCTCCAGGGTGTAACCATCTCCTTTCTCGGTCCGATGAAACTGCCCTGTGGTTCTTCCGGGATTTCTCCGCACCCCAGCAGCCAGGTAAGCCGCTCAACAGCGGTATCTTCCAGGGGATGATGATGGCCAACCACATAGATCCAATCCTCTTTGTATCCGAAGTAACTTATCATGGGGTGCAGAGTTTTATTGGGCAAAGATAGGAATACTGCCTGAAAAGGCATCAGTAACAGAGAGCCCCCGGGGAGATGAATTTTTTTTTTTGATTTGCTTGTTGATTTGATTTTACCTGTAATTTGGCACCCTGAAAAAGGATATAGAAAAGCGGAGATCAAGAACAGACAATAAAACCAAACGGATTAAAACGACTTAACGGAATGGAAAGAGATCAAGAACTGGTTGTTTTCGGCAACTACACCAATCCATTGTTGGCCCAGTTCCACAAATCGCTGCTGGAAGAAAACGGAATTCCCTGTATGATCCGGGATTTGGGGTTTAACTTCCCGACCGCGTTTTTTTCAGAGAAAACGGCCGGTATCAAGCTGCTTGTCAGAAATGGTGATATGCACAATGCGCTCAGCCTGATGTCTGATGATGAGGATGATATGGATTATGACGATTTCGAAGATGACGATCTCGGACTGGATGAGGACTTTGGAGCAGATCTGGATGAAGATCTTGAAATCGATTTCGATGATGATGATGATGATGACGATTTCGATGAGGAAGACCTTCGGTATGATGACAAGGACCTCTCGGAAGGTTTCGATATCGACGAGGATATGGAGGACTTCGACGATGATTCGCTGTTCAGTGAAGATGAAATGGAAGACGACTTCAGCTTCGACGACGAAGAGGAAGAGGAGTTATAGTCCCGGTTGAATCGTGTGGTCAGCTAATTCCCGAAACTGTAGGACAATCCTATTGCCAGCACTTCCTTGAACTGGGTCTTCGGCCCGATGGTTCCGTCTTTACCGGTGATGTTGATATCGTCATCATACAACAGATTCATGGTAAGGCTGGTAACCAGGAATTTATTCACCTTCATCATCAGGATCATCTCCAGGCTCACGTCAATGTTCTGGGGTTTCTCGAGGTAGTTGGAGAACAAATCGAGCTTGGTTCCAAGGTTCACGTTGGTAAAAATCTCCCGCTTCCAGGCAATTTTTGCGAACCCTCCGAATTCCATTCTGAAGGTTTTTCCGGGATCCACCCCGAAGGCACCGGCATCTGACAGGGTGTCGTCCATCACAAACGTTGACTTACCGGTAAAAGGGGAGATAAGACAATAGAAATTATCATCCTTCGACTTGTATTCCATCCCCAGGGATCCGAGCAGGTACCCCGGGGCCATGAAGTCGGAGATACGGATTTTACTGCCATCTTTTTCGTACTGGTAACCGACGTCCATCTGGGTTTTGAAATTGAGCATCCCGCTGTAATACCAGCGGTTGATAGCCACGTATCCGAATTTGCTCATAAAATCAATCTTGTCATCCGATTTTCTGATGCCCAGTTCACCCTGTTTGATGACCCCGTACCCCAGATCGAGGGTGTTGGCCCAGTTTGCCTTTCCTTTATTGTAGGTCCCGAATAATTGTACAAGACCTGCCAGTGAATAGGAGTTTTCGCCCCCTGCAGCCCAGTTCGAAAAGCTCACCTGGCTGAAGTTTATAGCTGATCTGCCCCCATATTTCCAGGGCCCGGGGACCGTATCGGGATTTGCCGTTTCCTGGGAGAAGGAGATGCCACTGAACGCAATGAACAGTGCTACAAGCACTGATTGCCGAAAAATGTGTTTATTTGTAAACATATTGTTATAGTTTGATGTTATAGTGCAAATATAAACCAAACTAAACCAAAAAGCTTATGAACGGATGGATGATTTACCTTGTTCCGCTGATAGGTGTATTTGCACTGGTATTTACGGCGGCCCGGTCTTCCTGGATCAGCAAACAGGATGCAGGGAACGAAAAAATGCGCAAAATTGCCGGATTCATATCCGATGGAGCCATGGCTTTTATCAAGGCCGAGTACAGGATTCTGGCCATATTTGTGGTTTTTATCACCCTGGTGCTGGTATTTGTGGCTGATCCTGAGACCTCATCTCCACTGGTGGCCCTCTCCTTTGTGCTAGGGTCCGCCAGCTCAGCACTCGCCGGTTTTATAGGATTGCGCATTGCAACCAGAGCCAATGTGCGAACTGCCAATGCTGCCCGCTTCAGCCTCAACCGTGCCCTCAAGGTTGCCTTCACCGGAGGCAGTGTAATGGGAATGGCCGTAGTAGGTTTGGGAATGCTGGGCCTTGGGGCACTGTTTATCCTCTATGCAGAGATTTTTGGAACAGACACACCCGACCTGGTAGGCCGGATTCTTTCCGTGATCACAGGATTTTCCTTCGGAGCCAGCACCATCGCCCTTTTCTCCAGGGTGGGTGGAGGAATCTTCACCAAAGCTGCCGATGTGGGAGCCGACCTGGTAGGTAAAGTCGAATCGGGAATCCCTGAGGATCATCCGCTCAATCCGGCCACCGTTGCCGATAATGTGGGAGATAATGTGGGGGATGTTGCCGGGATGGGAGCCGACCTTTTTGAATCGTATGTAAGTTCCATCGTGGCTGCCATGGTCCTGGGGGTCTCTATGATGCTTGCCGCAGGCAACGATGCCTTCGGTGGCCTTTCCCCGGTGATTCTGCCCATGTTTCTGGCTGCTGCCGGTATCCTCTCTTCAATTATTGGTACTTTCTTCGTACGGGTGAAAGAGGGTGGCAATCCCGCTGCTGCGCTCAATATTGGTCAGCTTATCTCTGCCGTGGTTATGGTGGTGCTCTCCTGGTTTCTGATTACCTGGATGCTTCCTTCCGAAATAGTGTTCAATGACCTTCTGTACGGAGGGATTGAAAGAACCATCACCTCCTTCAACGTTTTCCTCTCTACCATTATCGGCCTGGTAGCCGGACTCATTATAGGCTACTCCACCGAATATTTTACCGGCCTCAATTTTCTGCCGGTCCGTATCATTGCCAAACAGTCCACCTCCGGCAGTGCTACCAACATCATCTCAGGCCTTGGTATTGGCATGCTTTCCACCATTATTCCCATTGTTACCATCGCCGCCTCCATCATGATCGTTTTCGACCTCAGCGGCCTCTACGGAATTGCCCTTGCGGCTGTGGGGATGCTGTCGAATCTTGGCATCCAGTTGTCTGTTGATGCGTATGGCCCGATCTCTGACAATGCCGGCGGAATTGCCGAAATGTCGGAACTCCCCTCTGAAGTCCGTGAAAAAACCGATAAACTCGACGCGGTCGGCAATACTACGGCTGCCATCGGAAAAGGCTTTGCCATTGGCTCTGCCGCCCTGACTGCCCTGGCCCTGTTTGGCGCTTACATGACCGCCGCCAAGATCACAGAAATTGATGTTTCACAGGCGGTGGTGATCTCAACCCTGTTTGTCGGGGCATTGCTTCCGTATGTGTTTTCTGCCCTCACCATCAAGGCCGTAAGCGATGCAGCCCTCAGGATGATCGAAGAAGTTCGCCGCCAGTTTAATACGATTGAGCCCCTGAAAAAGGCCCTTGCCGTGATGAAGAAGAATGATCAGAAGCCTATGAAGGACTGGTCTCCTGAAGACCTGCAGGTGATGAATGAGGCCGATGGCTCACCCGAATACGGTAAATGTGTTACGATCTCCACCCAGGCCGCCCTGAAACGGATGATTCTGCCCGGGGTGCTGGCTGTCGCCTTCCCCGTGATTACGGGTCTGTGGCTTGGGGCAGAAGCGCTGGGAGGCCTCCTGGTGGGTGTTACGGTTTCAGGGGTTTTGCTGGCCATTTTCCAGTCAAACGCCGGTGGGTCATGGGACAACGCCAAAAAACTGATCGAAAGTGGATTTACACACAAGGGTGTGACCTATAAAAAGGGTTCAGAGGCCCATAAGGCAGCTGTGGTGGGTGATACGGTGGGAGATCCCCTCAAGGACACCTCCGGCCCCTCGCTCAATATCCTGCTCAAACTGGTGTCGATTGTTGCCCTCGTTCTCGCCGCTACTGCATTCTAATCCTTTACCATATCAATGAAAAAAAGTATGTTCAATCCCTGGCACACCATTTCAAGCGGCAAAAATGCCCCCCGCGTCGTTACGGGCATTGTGGAAATTCCTACAGGCGCCAAAGGCAAGTATGAACTCGACAAGGAAAGCGGGTTGCTGCGGCTCGACCGGGTGCTGTTCTCCTCTGTCCGGTATCCGGGTAACTACGGGTTCATTCCCAGAACGTTCTGCGATGACGGAGATCCGCTGGATATTTTGATTCTGTCCCAGATTGATTTTCCGCCGCTTTGTATTGTTGAAGCCACCGTGATTGGGGTGATGCGGATGATCGATAACGGGGAGGCTGACGATAAAATCATTGCAGTGGCAAAAGACGATGTGTCGGTGAACCACATGACCGATATCGAACAACTGCCACCCCATACCACCCGGGAGATCCAGCGCTTCTTCGAAGACTATACAAAGCTGGAACAGAAGGAGGTACGGGTTGAACATTTCCTTGGCAGGGAAGATGCCTACAACATCATCACCGAAAGCATCATCCTGTACCAGAAAACTTTCGGTGCATGATCCTGTTTTCCTGAATTGCGGTGCCGGGTACCGGTAACCGCAATTCGGTATTGTACATTTTCGCATTATGGAATCCTCTATATTTGTAGGGGAGATTCTGTGAGGTTAAACAGAATGGTGTCCATGATGACGAAACACTTCAGGTGCATCCTTGTATTGCTGTTCATCCTTGTGCTTTTCCGGCCAGTGGGACTGAATGCACAGTATTTTATCAACTTTGCGGTAACCCAGCCAGCTGTTTTACAAGCCGATGCGGGGCCCGACCACGGTATCAACCCAGGAACGCAGGTTACACTCGGTGGTCCCCAGTCTGCCAACGGAGGAACCTCCCCGTACACCTACCTGTGGGTCCCTGCATCCGGATTGAACGATCCCCTTGCAGCAAATCCTGTCTTCGTGGCCGATTCGTCACGTATCTTTTCTCTTACGGTTACTGATCAGAACCTCTGTACTGCCGTCGATACAGCGTATGTAACGGTTGGCACAGGTTGTCAGGAGGATGGTTCCAATGCTGTTCCCTGGGTCATCTCACCAAATCCTGTGTCTCATGGCCGGCTGGTCATCCGCTGGCCGGGTCTTGCAGGAAACACCGGCATCCATCTGTACAGCACCGATGGCAGGCTTATGTTGCAAGCTGCCCTCAATGCATCCGAAACCACCATCGACCTAAACGGGCATGGCATCACACCGGGTTTATACATGCTGGTGGCAGATACCTCCCCGGTCTACAGGACAAAACTGCTGGTACTATGAAAAAGGCAGCAGTCATTCTGGCCTTTCTGGCTATGGTGCCGGTGCTGGTGTCAGCCCAGGTGCACATTGTATATACAGGCGATTCAGTAGTGCTCGTCACCGCAGGGGTAACACATGGTTCCGTGCAGTGGCAGTCATCAGGCGATCAGATCAACTGGGCGGATGAGCCCGGATGGACCTTTGACTCAGTAAGCTTTCCACCCCCTGACTCCCTGACCTGGTACCGCGCAAAAATCCTGTCAGGCACCTGTCAGCCCGTCTATTCGCCGGCACAGGCCGTCAGGAAATTTGTGTGCGGCGATACCATCACCGATTACCGCGACGGCCGGCAGTATCCAACCGTACTCATTGGCAGCCAGTGCTGGATGGGGAAGAATATGAATGTGGGCGTGATGGTCCCGGGCGCACAAACCATGACCAACGATTCCGTCATCGAGAAATATTGCTTCGACAACGATACAAACAACTGCAATATCCATGGTGCGCTCTATCAATGGGATGAGCTCATGGACTACAGCAATGCGCCCGCATCCCAGGGAATCTGTCCCAAAGGATGGCACGTTCCCACCGACCAGTCGTTGTTGAGCCTCGAGATATTTTTGGGCATGGATCCGGGAGTTGCCAATCTGATGAATACCTGGCGCGGAACAGACGAAGGGACAAAACTGAAGCAGGGGGGAACCTCAGGGTTCAATGCCAACCTTACCGGTGTTCGGTACGATGGCGGATATTTCTACAACAACGGTACCTTTGAATACCTGTATACCTCAAATACCTACAGTTTCAACACGCTGCTGGCCCTTCGCCGCTGCCTCAGCGACCCCGACCCGAAAGTGGGGCGCTACAACAATACCACCAAAACCAACGGGGGATCGCTGAGGTGTTTGAAAAACGCACCTTAAATTGTTAATGGTTAGTTGTTAATTATTAATTATGAGTTAGGAGTTATGAGTTGGAAGTCTGGAGATAGAAATTATAGGTTGCGTATAAACCCCGCTTGCGGGGTGATATAATTATAGCTTAAACCCCGCTTGCGGGGTGATATTATTATAGCTGAGGAGGTTGAGGGAGTTTAGGAAGTTGAGTTTAAACCCCGCTTGCGGGGTGATATTATTATAGCACAGGAGGTTGGATGTTTATACTCCCCCTCTCCTTCAGGAGAGGGGGTTGGGGGGTGAGGTGATGCAACAGGGGACAGTTAGAGTTTGAGCAAGATCTGATGGAGTTTTTCCGAAATCCTAGATGATAAAGAGAATCTAAAAGACCTTTTACAGATAAACCTGATGGCAATGCATTTGAGATTATTGATATTCATCCTTACAATTCTGATGTTTTCAGGGAGTGGATTATCTCAGGAATGCGATTCCACTTATATGGTAAGAACAAATGAACTTATTGACAGTATCATACAGTTTGAACTTGAAGGCAGAGTTTTCGATACACATGTAGTTTGGATGGACAAAGATTATCGCAGTCAGCACATACGTTATCAACAGCTATCTGAGGAGTATAATGCTTGTTTAAAGAAGATTGATCTGGACAAATATCCAACCTTTTTTACGATTTATTATGCCTCAATCATGGCCAATAATCTGGATGTCCAGGAATTGGAAAGATTATTAATCCTTAATATCCATAATAATGAGCCGGTTTTTGCTCAGCATTTCTACCCCATGTCAAGACCGTTCAATAGCTTTTTAGTTTTATTGTACTACACTACCTATGAGCACTGCACTATTGTTTTTAATAAGGAATTTGTCCGGAAAACATACATAGATAGTGTGATCTTAAATGATAATAGTTTATCAGATACGGTACGTGATGTTATGCTCAGATGCTATGTGCCCCAACTATCAGACCGGAACCGATTATTGGAAATTGTTAAAAATGAGGGCTTTATTGCTTCAAATGCAATGCTGGCTCTTACAAGACTCAATATAGGTACAGATATTCAACTTATTAATGATTGGATAATAAGTAACAACCACCAGGCCGACGGTTTATGGATGGCAATGATGTGCCCGAATCCTGATTACTTTGAGAACGTTTGTAAAAGTTTAGAGATCATTGATGCATGGAATATTGGCGATGATACTGACTTATCCTATTTTTTAAAAATATATGCATATCTTACAAAGTTAGGGTCTGAGGAATCTTTTCTGGTCATGGAAAAATACCTTAATAAACGTCCCGGGGTATCGAGGGATAAACGAAAACGGCATAGATTGGCAATTACTATTGCATTGGAGAATTTCCCCGGAGAACGAAATGAACTCCTTAAAAAGAAGTATAAGCTCAAGTATCGTCCATGGATGGAAATGTACGAATGGGAGTACTATAGGAACTGTAGGATATAGTATTTGACTAATTTTGTGATGAAAACAAACACACTATACATGAAGCAACTTATAGGAATCATGGTCATCTTTACCGGAATATCGGTAGCCGCTTTCTGGGGCTGCAGGAAGGATGAACCTGAGCCGGTGAAGGATTCTGAACTGATTTCATTTTCGGGCCTCACTGCCGACAACGACTCCCTGTATATCGGGCAGATTGCCCGAATCAAGGCAGTATACGAGGGGAAAGGGGTTACCTTTGCCTGGGATGCCTCTGCGGGAGATATCCTCGGCAAAGGGGATTCGGTGCAATACCTTGCTTCATTTTGCACCATTGGCCAGAATACCATCACCTGCACAGCCTCTGCAGAGAATGTATCCATCACCCGTTCAATTCTGATACATGTCGAATAGATTACTGATATCAATCCTGTTGCCTGTAACTTTTCTGTTTGCCACAGGAAACGCAGAAGCCCAGTGCTTTGCCTCCTCCGGCAACCCTGTAGGAGGTTCCGGCAACCTGGGGGTTATGGAGAAAAAAGGCCTCAGAGTGATGACCACCTACCGTTACCATCTCGCCTCCCGCTATTTTTCGGGCGACGAGCTTTACCATGAGGACAACAGAACCCTCAGCAGCGCCAACTACAATTTTCAGGGACTGCTTCTTGGGTATGGCCTTACGAAACGGCTGAGCCTTGAAGCCGAGGGGGGATATTATTACAACAAAACCCAACGGTACCGACTGTCTCAACTATCACTCAGGGGTTATGGACTTTCCACGGCTTTGGTGAGCATAAAATATGCTCTCTATCAGAATAAGGATCAGCGATTTGAGTTCACCGGCGCTGCCGGGGTTAATATTCCGTTTTCAAGAACCCTGATGAGTGTTGACGGCGTAACCCTGCCGGTGGATCTCCAGCCCTCAACATCCTCCTTCGGGATCACCCTGCAGACCTATCTGATCAAAGAGAACTCCTTCAGGGCCTTACGGTTTTTCTGGGTGAACCGCTACGAAAGAAATTTCGAAAACCCTCAGGGCTATGTGTTTGGAAGTATTTTTAATTCTGCCGCCTTTATCACCCGCCATTTTGTTTTCGGACAGGGTGCACTGAAAGACTGGACACTGATCCTGCAGGCAAGGTATCAGTCGAAGAATCAGAATATCCGAAACGATAATATTGTAGACGCATCCGGTGGCCGTATGTTCGTGGTTTCTCCCCAGATAAACCTGAGTATCAATGAAACCTGGAATATATCGCTGATGTACGAAAAGCCGCTGTACCAGTATTACCACGGGGTGCAGCTGGGTGCTGATTATGCAGTGGTGGTGAACCTGTCGAGAGACCTTTCTCTTCAAAAAAAATAACACGGACATGAAACTGATCTCTTTTCTGCCAAAGGTGTTGCTGGGGTTGTTGATGTGCATGTCACCGGAAGGACAAACCAAAAATCTCTCAGATCCCCGGATTGTGTTCGAAAGCCAGCTGTATGATTATGGAACCGTCAAAAAGAACAGCGACGGTACCTGCTGGTTTGTATTTTCCAACACCGGTGATGCTCCACTGGTGATCACCGGGGTAAAGGCATCCTGCGGATGTACAGTGCCCGATTATCCCAAAGCGCCTGTGCTTCCCGGCCAGCAGGGAAAGATCAGGGTAGTGTACAATACAAAGAAAACAGGCTTGTTCAATAAAACGGTTGTTGTTACCTGTAACGACCCGAAATCTCCGACGGTTACCCTGACCATCAAAGGAACTGTAGTAAAATAGGAAGACCGGCATTGTGCCGGTCTTCTGTTTTGGTCGGAGTGGCAGGACTTGAACCTGCGACCCCTTGCACCCCATGCAAGTACGCTACCAACTGCGCTACACCCCGATCCGGATTGCTGGAATCCGGTTGCAAAGATACAACCTTTTTCCGTAGATCCGCAATTTTTATCAGAAAAGGTTCTATTTGTCCTTTACCTCTTCGAAGTCCACATCGGTTACATCATCGCTGCCACCTGAAGGACCCTGCTGTTGCTGCCCGCCTGGCTGCTCTCCGCCTGGCTGTGCTCCGGGTTGTTCCTGCTGCGATGCATTGTACATATCCTGGCTTGCGGCCTGCCATGCGTTGTTCAGTTCCTGCATGGCCTGATCAATGCCGGCAAGGTTTTTCGATTTGTGGGCTTCACGGAGCTTCTCCAGCGACGATTCTATCACACTCCGCTTGTCGGCCGGAACTTTATCTCCATACTCCTTCAGTTGCTTTTCCGTGTTGAAAATGAGGGAGTCGGCTGTGTTGAGCTTGTCGACCTCTTCGCGCTGCTTACGGTCTGCTTCAGCGTTGGCCTCCGCTTCAGCTTTCATACGCTTGATTTCGTCATCACTGAGTCCTGAAGAAGCTTCGATGCGGATACTCTGGGTCTTGCCGGTTCCTTTGTCTTTGGCTGAAACATGAAGAATACCGTTGGAGTCAATATCGAAGGTCACTTCAATCTGCGGAATGCCACGCGGGGCAGGCGGGATACCATCGAGATGGAATCTGCCGATGCTCTTGTTCTGGTTGGCCATCGGCCTTTCACCCTGCAGGATGTGGATTTCCACCGAAGATTGACTGTCAGCGGCGGTAGTAAAGGTTTCGTTCTTCTTGGTGGGGATGGTAGTGTTAGATTCGATGAGGCGGGTCATTACACCACCCAGCGTCTCAATGCCCAGAGAAAGGGGCGTTACATCAAGCAGCAATACATCCTTCACCTCACCGGTAAGTACACCTCCCTGGATGGCAGCGCCTACGGCAACCACTTCGTCAGGATTTACACCCTTTGAAGGTTTTTTGCCAAAGAACTGCTCCACCACATCCTGGATGGCTGGAATGCGGGTGGATCCACCCACCAGGATCACTTCATCAATCTGGGATGCGTTCAGGTTTGCATCAGCCAGGGCCTTGCGGCAGGGTTCAATCGTTGCCTTTACAAGATCATCCACCAACTGCTCAAACTTTGCTTTGCTGAGGGTGCGTACCAGGTGCTTCGGAATGCCATCCACCGGCATGATATAGGGCAGGTTGATCTCTGTGGAGGAGGAGCTTGAAAGCTCGATCTTTGCCTTTTCGGCAGCTTCTTTCAACCGTTGCAGCGCCATCGGATCTTTCCGCAGGTCAATTCCTTCATCGGTTTTAAACTCGTCGGCCAGCCAGTTGATGATCCGCTCGTCAAAGTCATCACCGCCAAGATGGGTATCTCCGTTGGTCGATTTCACTTCAAATACCCCGTCGCCCAGTTCAAGGATCGAAATATCGAAAGTGCCACCCCCCAGGTCGTACACCGCAATCTTCATATCCTTGTTCTTCTTGTCGAGGCCGTATGCAAGAGAGGCAGCCGTAGGCTCATTGATGATACGCCGCACCTTGAGTCCGGCAATTTCTCCGGCCTCCTTGGTGGCCTGGCGCTGGGAGTCGCTGAAATAGGCCGGTACCGTGATAACGGCTTCGGTAACTTCCTGCCCCAGATAATCTTCGGCGGTTTTTTTCATTTTCTGCAGCACCATCGCAGATATCTCCTGCGGGGTGTACAAACGGTCTTCAATCTTTACACGGGGTGTATTGTTATCGCCACGCTCCACCTTGTAGGGTACACGGCTGATCTCCTTCTGGACGCGGTCGAATGTTTCCCCCATAAACCGTTTGATCGAATACACGGTTCTGGTAGGATTGGTGATAGCCTGCCGCTTGGCAGGGTCTCCCACCTTCCGTTCACCGTTGTCGGTGAAAGCCACTATCGATGGGGTGGTTCTTTTTCCTTCACTATTGGGGATTACTACCGGCTCATTGCCTTCCATCACGGATACGCATGAGTTGGTGGTTCCCAGGTCAATGCCTATAATCTTTCCCATGGTCTGTTAAATATTTGGTTTGATAAATCATTTTTGTCCGGCGCAGGTGCAGTCAACCATTATGCCATCAGAAAATAAATGACAAAAAGTCAGACTTGCCGGGAATTCAGCATCAACGGGTGTCAGAAATCTGCAGGATCAGGAAAATCAGGGGAACACAAATCCCAGGTTGTAGGTCTTGCTGCCGTTCACCAGTGAATCCATCGAAGGTACATTGAGTTCGACGGAGTGCACCTTTGAAGTACGGCTTGAGAGAAGCCCCCGGCCGTTGGTAACGTTGGTGAAGTCGGGCCGGTCGGTTACGATGGTGTTAATGGGTGTGGTGATGTCAATGTAGGTATTCAGCTCATCTCCGCCGGCATACGCCATAAAGTCAACCATTCCGGGTATACGTTTGACATCCGGATCCACTTTTACTTTAGCCTTGATGTTCGTGTAAAAGCTCGTCCCCGTAAACGACCAGGAGATCTTTTCGCTGCCATTACCTGTGATACTGGTAATCTTTTTATTTGGGAATACCCAGTCGACATACCGGTAGGTTGTATCACCGGAAGTCAGGTTCACTTCGGCAAAATTGAAACGTATCACCATCTGGTAAACCTTGCCATTTGCGGCTTCTGCAACTTCCGTCTGGATATCTGCATTGCTCGTAAACGAGAAGTACTTCAATCCGCCCCTTGGCTTCAGGATGCTAATGGGACCTACCAGGGCAGTTTCAGCATAGGCTGACATGCCGGTCTTGGTGTTTTCAATCCGCACCAGGTATTTGCACACAGGGTTCAGCGGTGCCTTTACCCTGTACAATTTCTGGTCGCCACTGTAAAAAGTGCCGGGTTGTTTGTCGTGAATCCACATGGTGTCGAACACCCAGGTCGCATTGTACCATCCCTGCGGATCAATCTCGGTCAGGCTCACCTTCAGTTCATCGCCATACTGGCTCGAATCGGGGTTCAGAGCCATTAGGGTAGCATCGCCATCCCCCAGAAAAGCCTTGGAAACCTTGATGATATGGATGGAATCTCCCGGATTGAGCAATCCGTATAGTACCGGTACTTCCTTCCAGTCGGAGGTAACATCCAGTTCGTTGTTGCAACGCCAGAATGCGGTGATCAGAAGGAAGAGTACAGTGGTTATCAGGAGCGTTTTTTTCATGAATTCAGGTACATTGTCTGTTGATCTGGGGGGCAAATGTAGCTAATTTTGCAGAAGCATGTATCGGTTAATCAGTTAACGGTATCAAAAAATTGGTGTACGTTTGTCGCCTCAAATAAAATCCAACAGCCATGTCCGCATCATTAAGCCGCTCGGTGACCAAGGTTACCACCCATGTCCTGCAGGAGATGAAACTGAAAGGGGAGAAGATCGCGATGCTTACATCGTACGATTATTCCATGGCCCGTATCATCGACAAGGCCGGAATCGATATCATCCTGGTGGGGGATTCTGCCTCCAATGTGATGGCTGGCCACGCCACCACCCTTCCGATCACCCTCGACCAGATGATCTACCATGCCTCCTCAGTAGTGCGGGGTGTTTCCCGCGCACTTGTGGTAGTCGATCTCCCTTTCGGGACCTACCAGGGCAACTCCAAAAAGGCGCTGCAGTCAGCCATCCGGATTATGAAGGAATCGGGTGCCGATGCCGTGAAGCTTGAGGGGGGGCGCGAAATCGCAGATTCGGTGGAAAGAATCCTCTCGGCCGGAATTCCGGTGATGGGTCACCTCGGGCTTACCCCGCAGTCGATCCACAAGTTTGGCACCTACGTGGTGCGCGCCACCCGTAAAGATGAAGCCGAACGGCTGATCACCGATGCCCATACCCTCGAAACCGCAGGATGCTTTGCCATAGTGCTGGAAAAAATTCCGGCCAAACTCGCCGGACAGGTAGCCTCGGAACTCAAAATCCCCCTCATTGGCATCGGCGCAGGCGCCGGAGTGGATGGTCAGGTGTTGGTAATCCACGATATGCTGGGCATCAACCAGGAGTTCTCGCCACGGTTCCTCCGAAGGTACCATAACCTATACGCCGAAATCACCGGCTCCGTGCAATCCTATATCAACGACATTAAAAACCTCGATTTTCCCAATGAACGCGAACAATATTAATGTGGAAATGTGAAAATGTGGAAATGTGAAAATGTGGAAATGTGAAAATCTAACTCCTAATTCCTAACTCCTAATTTCTAATTAACAGCTATGCTTACCCTCAAAGACATTTTATACGAAGACAATCATCTGATCATTGTGAACAAGAAGCCTTCGCAAATTGTGCAGGGGGATGAAACCGGTGATGAGACGCTGGGGGATATGGTAAAGGCCTATATAAAGCAGAAATATAAAAAGCCGGGGGATGTTTTTCTGGGGGTAACACATCGCCTCGACCGGCCGGTGAGCGGTGCAGTGATCTTTGCACGCACCAGCAAGGCACTTGCACGGATCAATGAGATGCTGAAAGAGCACTCGATCACGAAAATATACTGGGCAGTTGTAAAACAGCGGCCGGCTATGGAGGAGGGGAAACTGGTGCATTACCTGCGCAAGGATGAAGAGAAGAACCGCACCTATGCCAACGACAACCCCACCCGCGAGGGGAAAAGGGCTGAACTCGATTACCTGCTGCTAAACCAGAGCGATAATTACAGCCTGCTGGAGATTACCCTGCACACCGGCCGGCACCACCAGATCAGGTCACAGCTCTCCAAAATCGGATCCCCCATCAGAGGGGATGTGAAATATGGTTACGACCGTGCCAACCCCGATAAATCGATTCACCTCCACGCCCGCCGGCTGGAGTTCATTCACCCTGTAAGCAAACAACCCGTTTCAGTTACCGCACCGGTACCCGACGAAACCCTCTGGAAATACTTCGAGAACCTGGCAGGGTAAGGTGGTTCAGTGTTTGTTGTTTGTTGATAGTCAGGGTTTTATTTACCACTCAGGCACTGAAGGCACTAAGAAACACTTAGGGAGTTCCGACTTGGTTTATAAAATCAGTGCAAATCTTAATAAATCAGTGTTATCTGTGTTCTATTCTGGTATTCAGATTTTAAACCATATAAGACATATAAGAATATATAAGGTTTCATATAAGCTTCTATGCCTTTTATGCCTTCTTAAATGATCTTATATATTTAAAAATCAGCACATTTACACATTTACACATTTTCACATTTTCACATTTCTAAAATCCCCGGCAGCCACTGCAGCAGCACAAACCGCTCGCTGCCCGAAGGGGAGGTGCTGAAGTTTCGATAAACTGGCTGATAATTGCGGTAAATCACCCCGTAATAACGGTTGTAAACCTCCGGATCTTCCCTGAATTGCTTCCAGAGCTTTTGTCCCAATTCACCAACAGGTGGGTAATACTCCGACAGGAAGAACCACCCGCCCTCCAGTGCCGATTGCGACAGGCTATAAGGCGGAGATCCCGATCCTTTGCCATGATACCCAACCCGGTACCAGCCATTTTCGCCGTTGAGGTAGTTGGAAAAAAGCATTCTTACCGTGTCTGTATATACCACATGATAGAACTGATGTCCCAATGCTTCAAGGTATTGCGGGTAGGGGAGTGTTAAAGGAACGGTACCGGATGCCTGATGCATGGCGTTAAACACGAAGAAGAATCTGCGGGCATGGCTGATATCCCAGGCGGCATCGGGGGATCTCATCTCTTTCATTCCTTCAGGAGGATAGAGTGTGTCGGTATAGAGGGCATACCTGTGATCGGCGTAATCGCGGTACAGTTCGTTATCGAAGGCGAAACCCTGCAAGGTGTTGCCAGCCAGTGCAATAGGGCGCAGTTCAATTCGGCTCTGCACTATGGCCTCCGCCTCCCGCAGATATTCCCGGTAAGCTGCCAGGTCCCCGGCTGAAACCGGCACCCTCGCAGGGTCGATGGCATGGGCTGTCAGCACCTGCGCCAGTCCGGCCATGATCATCAGGTCGGAGTCGAAGATGGTTTTGCACACCACAGGCTTAAACCGGAATCCCCGATCCTGCTTCAACCTTAAAAACTCCCGGTGGTTATAGGTTCCTTTGGCACAACCCCACCCTGAAAGCCTGAACGAACGGGTCTCCATGATCCATCGTTTATAGTGATGCTCCAGCAGAATGGAGGGGAACACCTCCATCAGCGAATCAAGCTTCGGATACCGCCCCGCCGGCAGTGAAGCCCCGATGCGCAGCACCTGTGCCGCCAGAAACAGGAATTGGCTGCTGGATAAATGGTACTCCTCCCGTACTTGCAGGGTGGTGTCCTTCAGATTCAAGGTTTTAGGATACAACCACATGCGGTAAAATCTCCCCAGATCCACCGAGTCGGTTCCCCGGAAATTGTTGAGCGGATACCACCGGACCTCACGCAAAGTACCGGTGCCCGCCAGCACTACCCCCGCCATCGAGTCCACCAGCCCCCATGCCTGCTCCCGCTCCGCCCGCACAAGCAAAGGGTTCAGAAACGTCTGGATGTCGTAGATGGCGGTAAGCTGGTCTTTGGCAGCATGCCCGCACAGAAATCCGTATTCCCGGTGAAAGATCCCACAGGCCAGGTTCCAGGGAGTAGTGTCCTGTAATGTATTGGCATACAGGCATGAACGCGTGATGAAAAGGACAATGATGACAATGGTTGGCTTTTTCATGACGGTTTTTCAGGGTAGCACCAAAAATACATCATTGCGTTTGTTTAAATGTTAGTTTTGTTTCAACCAATATTTTTTGGTAATCATGATACCGGACAAGCCGAGGTACACCAATGAGGAAAGTTTGCTGATAGAGCTAAAATCCTTAATTGAAAAAGGGAAGCTTGAAACAATCAGTTACGCAAACAGCACCCTTACCTGCATATTCTGGTCGATTGGCAAAAGAATCAGGGCATTTATCAATGAGTCTGGCAACTTGGGCTATGGGAAAAAGGTAGTGGTAAATTTGTCAATCCAATTGACCGAAAGCTATGGAAGGAGTTTTGAAGAAAAAAATCTCCGCAGAATGATTCAGTTTTCGGAAATCTATCCTGATTTTGAAAATGTCGTTACACTGTCACGACAATTAAGCTGGTCACATTTTGTGGTTTTACTCCCAATAAAATCTGATCAGGAAAGGTCTTTTTATGCCAATCTTACCAGTACTGAACATTTAAGCGTTAGAAGCCTTCGGAAGATGATCGAGAAGAAAACTTTTCACCGGGCTGCTATTGCCGATATGCAATTACCGAAAAGCGAACCAAATATTCACGGACATTTCAAGGACCCCTATCTGCTTGATTTTCTCAAGGTGGATCAAGGTTTTCTGGAATCGGACCTTGAAAATGCTGTACTTGGTAAACTTGAGCATTTTATTCTTGAATTGGGAAAAGGATTTGCTTTTGTGGAAAGGCAGAAGCGGATGATTATTGATGGTGAGGATTATTATCTCGATCTGCTTTTTTACAACCGGAATTTAAGGAGGTTGGTTGCGATAGAACTAAAAATTGGCAAATTCAAGGCTAAGTATAAAGGGCAGATGGAATTGTACCTTAAATGGTTGAATAAATTTGAAAAAAGGCCAGAAGAGGAATCACCTTTAGGTCTGATTTTGTGCGCAGAGAAAAGCCGTGAGCAAATTGAGTTGCTGGAAATGCATAAAGATGGGATTTTAGTTGCTGAATATTGGACTGAGCTGCTTCCCCGAAAGGAATTGGAAATAAGAATTCAGCAGGCCTTTAGGGAGGCGAGTGACCACCTCTCAACGAACAGGCAATTGAAATGATCCAAAGTTTTTTTGCAAATAGAAAGTTATTGGGCGCCTTGATTATTTTGCCCTGGATTGCAAACGCACAATATTACGACGCCGGCCATGAGCCGGGAAGCACCCCCTGGAAAATCGTGCGAACACCCTCCTTCCGGATGATCTTCCCCGATACCCTGGAAGAAACGGGTCGTTCCACAGTGGAAACCCTCGACCGTGCGATTCTTCAGCTTGATACCTTCTTTTCCCTCCCTCTGAAACCGCTGCCGGTGGTGCTCCATAACCAAAAGAGCATCTCCAATGCCTTTGCCGGCTGGGCTCCTTCACGGATGGAGTTTTACACCATCCCGCCCCCGGACGGGTATGCACACCTCTGGCCCGACCAGCTCTGCATCCACGAATCTACCCACTGGTACCAGTACAGCAGGATGTACAGGGGAGTCACCGGTTTTGGTGCGAAACTCTATGGCGAACATTTTCCGGCCCTGGTCATGGGGCTCTATATCCCATTCTGGGCCATCGAAGGGGAGGCGGTGTACTACGAAACCCTCCTCTCCGGTGCCGGCCGCGGCAGGGAAGCCTCCTTCGAACAACTGATGCGCACCCGCCTGGTCTCAGGCAAACGCTACAGCTACGACAAAGCTTACCTGGGTTCGTTCCGTACCCTCACCCCCGGTCATTATGAGCTCGGTTACCAGCTTGTGGCCTACGGAATCCATCAGTTTGGACCTTTGATGTGGGATTCCGTGTACCGGTATGTGGCACGCAATCCATACAATCCGTGGGCTTTTACCACTGCCATGAAGCGGATCACGGGCATGGGGAAGGCGAAATTCTACCGTGCCGCCATGCGCGATCTGAGCAAAACATGGGGAGCAGCCGATACCGCCATCCCCCCCGATACCCTCCCGGTGGTAATGCAAACCGGTAACCGGTGGAGCCGCTACCTGTATCCCATCCCCTTCAGGTTCGGGGAACTGGCTGCATTGAAAGTCTCTCAGGACGAAATCCCTGCGCTGGTGCAAATCTCCCGCGACGGTTCAGAAAAAGTGCTGTGTTATCCGGGGTACTCCTTTGGCGATGGCATCTCACGGTGCGACCGCAGGGTGTATTTCTCCGCACTTTCACGTCATCCCCGGTGGCCCAATGTGGAATATTCCGATATCTGGGTGTACGATGCCGAATACGACACACTGGCCAGAATTACCCGCAACCAACGCTTCTTCTCCCCGGTGGAGGATCCGGTGAATGGTGAATTATATGCCCTTCAATACCACCCCGACCACCGCTTCTCTCTGGTACGGATGAGCTTCTCGGCCGAAATTCTCTGCCGGAAATTTCTCCCCGCAGGCTGGGAGGCATCCCACGCCGCCTGGTGGGCCGGGGGTGACAAACTGGTACTGGTAGTGACCGGACCTGAAGGAAAAGCACTCTACTCCTGGAACGGGGAAGATGAGCTGATCCGGATGACCCCTTTTACCAGGGCCAATATTGCCCATCCACAGGGGTTTAAGGAAGGGATTATCTTCCAGGCTGCCTTTAGTGGAATTTCGCAGATCTTTCTGTTTTCACCCGATTCCGGAACGGTCCGCCAGATTACCGACAGCCGGTTCGGAGCCATGTACCCTTCGGTTGATCTCAATAATGAACTTTTGTATAGCCGTGTGCACCCTTTTGGGGTAGAGTTGTGCACCCTGACGCCCGAACATTTTCTGATGAAACCGGTGGAATGGCCCCCCATGGCCGTTGGTTTCGTAATGGCAGATGGGATGGATAAAACTCAGATAATCAGCAGGAATGAACCCTTTTCCAACAAGCCTCAGGATTACCCGGCCGAAAGGTACAAACCGGGGCGCGAACTGTTCCGCTTCCACTCCTGGTCGTTTCCTGTTTCGATAGACCCGGAAGCTGAAACGGTGAAGCCCGGTTTCAGCATCTTTTCGCAGAACACCCTCAGTACGGCATTTTTCAGGGGGGCACTGGATATGGAGCCTGCCGACCGGTCGGCCGATCTCAATATGTCGTTCACCTACAAGGGATTCTGGCCCTGGATTTCAGTGAAAGCCGGGAATCTGTGGCTTACAGTTCAGCATCCCGATACCTCTATCGGCCGGTTCGGTTACCGCAGCCCCTATGCCGATGTTACCTTCCGGCTGCCGCTCAACTTCCTGAAAAGGCACCGAAACCGCTCCCTGAACCTTGAAACCGGTTTCACCTACCTGGCATTCCGGCACTTGAGCAGCACCCCCGAAAACTTCATCCGGGGCGGATTGCTGTATAACCATTCCTCCCTGTCGTGGTATGCTTTGCGCCGCATGGCCGCAAAAGACCTGTACCCCAAATACGGGTGGGGCTTCTCGCTTCGTTCGGTAAGCACCTTTGCCGGTGATCTGGATGCCGGCACCGTAATGGGGGCACGCACCTTCTGGTACCTGCCCGGACCTTTCGCAAACCATGGGATCAGAATGGATCTGGGCATCCAGCGCCGTATTGATGGGAACGACCTGCGGTTCAACCGGGTGATTACCCTGCCCCGGGGGTATGCCTACCTCGACTCGGTGAACAATGCCTTTGCTGCTTCCTGCAATTACCGGTTGCCCCTGCTGTATCCCGACCTGAGTGTTCCTCCGGTATTCTATGTCAAACGCATCTCAGCCACCGCCTTCTTCGACCTGCTGGCTCCTGTGGACCAAAGCGCCCAAACTTTCTACAGCTATGGGGTGGAGCTGCTTGCCGATGTGCACCTGGTGCGCCATTTTGTCCCATTTCAGCTCGGGTGGGGCTTCGCAATCCGCAAGGATAAAACCCTCTGGCAGTATCCGCTTTTCGGAGTGAGTTTTTCGATATAGAAATGAAGCTTTATTGTAAGCGGAGGCTGCCCGGGCAGGTTCTCACAGAAAAATTACCCCGGGAATATCCGGACAATGGCAAATCCGGAAAAAATATATCTTTGTCCTGCCGATGGGTTCCGGATGGTGATCCTCCGGAGCGCCTAATTTGGCTTGCACCATAACCAAAAACCTTTTGTATGTACGAAAAACTATTGGCACTCGATTCCATACGGCTGAATTTCAGTCCGCAGGGGCTTATGATCATCAACATCACCCTTGCATTCATCATGTTTGGAGTTGCTCTGGAGATAAAAGTGGAACACTTCAGGCAGCTGCTCAGGAATCCAAAGCCTGTTCTGGTGGGTTTTACCGGCCAGTTTATTGGCCTTCCGGTGGTTACTTTTATCCTGGTGATGATTTTCCGAAATTATATTTCACCTGCCGTGGCCATGGGAATGATCCTGGTGGCAGCCTGTCCGGGAGGAAATATCTCCAACTTCATCTCCTCGGTAGCCAAAGCCAACGTGGCACTTTCGGTAACCCTTACCGCCATTGCCACCCTCAGTGCTATCGTCCTTACCCCCCTCAATTTTGCCATCTGGGGTGGCCTCTACAGCTCCACCTCCGACCTCCTCCAGCCCATTACCATCGACCCTGTCGAGATGTTCAAAACGGTGTTTATTCTGCTGGGGGTTCCCCTTACCCTCGGAATGCTGTTTGCCCACTATCTGCCCAAAATCACCGCAAAAATCGTCAAGCCCCTGAAAAACATCTCCATGGTGATTTTTATCGGAATGGTAGTGCTCGCTTTTACTAATAACTATGAATATTTTATCCGGTATATCGGGCTCATTTTCTTTATTGTGCTTGTGCACAACAGCGCCGCCCTGGGAACCGGATATGTGTTTGGCAGGGTCTTCAGGCTTCCGAAGGCTGATATCAGAACCACTACCATCGAAGTAGGAATCCAGAATTCAGGTCTCGGCCTGGTGCTCCTGTTCAATCCAAAGATTTTCCCGCCCGACCTGGCAGTGGGCGGTATGGCCTTCATCGCTGCCTGGTGGGGCATCTGGCATATCATCTCCGGCCTCGGACTGGCGAATATACTGGCAAGGATCCCGATAAAAAAATCAGCATGAGCCGTAAAAACATCGAAAAATTCTCGTGGAGCTATCACCTGCTGAAAATGTACGGCAGGATGATGCATTACCTCTATTACGGCAGGTTACGGGTAAGGGGTAAGGTGAATATCCCTGATAAAGAACCTATTATCTTTGCACCCAACCACCAGAATGCCCTCATGGATGCGCTGGCAGTGCTGTTTACCAACCAGCGCCAGATGGTGTTCCTGGCAAGGGCCGATATCTTCAAGCGGAAATTCTTCTCGGCCATCCTTACCTTTCTGAAGATCATGCCGGTATTCCGCATACGCGATGGCTACTCCGCCCTTCAGCAGAATACCGAGATCTTTGACAAAACCATCGACATCCTTAAAGCCGGACGCCCCCTGGTGATCCTGCCCGAAGGGAACCACGAGGGTACCCGCAGGCTGCGCCCGTTTAAAAAAGGAATTGCCCGCATAGCCTTCCAGGCGGAAGAGGCATGTGACTATAAGCTGGGACTGAATATTGTTCCCGTGGGACTCGACTATTCACGGTACGAGAAATCGGGTGCCGAACTGCTCGTGCAGTACGGAGAACCCATCACAGTGTCGGATTACTTCGAAAGCTACCACGAAAACCCGGCCAGGGGCGTGAATGAGCTGATTGCTGAGCTCCGCAAAAGAATCGGTGAGTTGATGATCGATATCCGTAATGAGGAGCATTACGAGATGATCGACATCCTGAGGCGTTGCTATGCATATACTATACTGAAAGACCGGCATTTCAAAGTAACACCCTGGAACCGGCATGCGGCTGAGATCGAAACCATCCGGCTGCTGGAAGAGTTCATTGCGCAAAATCCGGAGAGTGTAATTCTGCCGGAACTGAGTGAAACGGCAAGAGAATACCGTATCCTGCTGGGATACAACAAGCTGCAGTTCAGAAATCCTGAAGAGGGGAAGTGGCCGTGGTGGAAGATCATCGGACAGGGACTGTTGTTCATCCTCTGTTTCCCCCTGTTTCTGGCCGGATTCATCAACAACCTGCTTCCGGTGGGGCTGCCCAAATCCATCGTGGTAAGAATCAAAGATGTGCAGTTCCGTTCTTCTTTCAAATTCGGACTCTCCATCCTTACCTTTCCCGTTTTTTATGCCCTGCAAACCATCCTGTTTCATGTCCTTGCCCCATGGCCCGGAATCTGGACGCTGCTGTACGCCATTTCATTGCCCGTAACCGGATGGATTGCCGCGCGGTACCGCCTCCTTTTCCGACGATACCTGGCACGCCTGCGGTTCCGTTTTCTCAGATATACCTACCCCTCGCAATACCGTAACATCCTTCGCCTGCGCTCTGAAATCGACAGGATGATGATGGAGGTGGTATAAGTGTTCGGGGGTTCAAAAGGTTCAAATGTTCAATTGTTCAAACGTTTAATTGCTTAAGTGTTCAACGATCAACGTTCAAAGATCAACGTTGAACCCACTCCGAAATAAATGCCCGCAGATCCGGCAGATTTTCACTGAAAGTGATATGCTGAAATACCACGACTTACAATCTGCGAATATCTGCGATATTCTATCTAACCAATTTGAGATTAGTTCACTAAATGATTTTATCCTAAGCACTTAAGTCCCTGAATTCTGAGGGGACTTTTTCTTTTCCCACAGAAATCCACTGAAATTTCACTGAAAGCACAGAAAAAGTTCTGTGAAATTCTGTGCGGTTTCTGTGCTTATCTGTGGGAGCTTCTTCTTCTTCCATCTTACTTATTTGGGATTTGTTAGCTATGTAGTTTAAACACTACACTAATGTTTCTGGATTCTGCGGGAAATAGAAAATGGATTTCGGAAGGATTAAAACCTTCTACCTGTTGGTTCCTGAAACCCGGAACATGAAACCAGAGACCTAATCGGAGACTACGCTAAAGGCGTTGAAGTAAAGTTTGAACATTTTAAAAATCGAACACTTAAAAGCTTGAACGCTCAAACACTCAAACAATAGAACACCTTTCTCACTTCGCCAGATTCTTCCGGATATTCGTGTACAGTTTCTGATTTTCCTGCTCGAGGTGCGAAACTTGTCCGGCCATATACAGCAATGCTTCTTCCCGCGTTTTAAACCCCGGCAGTTTCTCCATTTTGATGGCTATGGCGCTGCAACCTGTTTCGGCCTTGGACAGGGCAGTGGAAAAATCTGTGCTGAACTTTAAGAAATCAGCGGTGCAGCTGTATTTCCGGGCAAGACTGATGTTCGCCTCCATCAGTTTGAAAGCTTCAGTGGCTTCTTTCTTTAACTTACCCTCGCGGTTCATCAGGTACAGATATCCTATCTGTGAATCCATCCGGCTGAGGATATCCTCCATCTGCCGGTATTGCCTTATCTCAATGGGGGTCAGACTGCTTTTTGTGTTGATGTGGTACATCCCTTTCAGATGGTATTTTATCCGGTAGGTCTGCTTGTCGTAGGCAATCCCCTTGTCACCGGGAATCTGCATGTACAGGAAATACTGCGGATGGTACAGGGTGTGCATCAATAGCCTGGTTAGATAAAAACCGGTGTCCGTTAAATAGCTTGCAGTGTCGGCTCTGAAGGGAAATTCACGCATCACCTGTGCCCCTTTTGCTTCAATGGCTTCCGACAACTCCTTCAATTGTTCCGAGAAATCAGTGTATATATCCAGATGAAGGGTGTTCCCTTCCATGCTTTTTACCTCCCTTTTAAGCAGAATCCCCTTTTCCCAATGGCAGGTAATTATACTATCTGCATACTTCCACTCCCATTCGCCGTCGAAAAATCCATTATCATCGAATCTCCCCTTCACTTCAACGAAATTACCATCCTTCACGAAGAGGTCTCCGGCAAGCACCCCAGCCCTGAAATTCATCTCCAGAATCACTGTTTGTGCCGAGTCCTGTTTCCCCCAAACCCATTTGTCGTTTTCTTTCGCTCCATCACGGCTTTTCAGCACGGATTCATACCGCCATCTTCCGTCGGGGAGCCCCATCTTATATATGGCATCCAGCGAAACCATTCCTGAGGTGTACCTTCCCGGCTCCTGGAGTACAAAATCCTTCTGGTTGATCTTGTAACTCCACAGCCCGTCCTTCAGGTTGCCGGCATAGTTGCCGGTGATGTTATGACTGAAACGCTGCAGTTCGTCTTTCGATTTGACACTGTACCTGAATGCCCCCTGCCGGATGTGTTCTCCGGTTTTGGGATCGGGACGATAACTGTAAGTCATCTCACCCGGATCAGTGAACCCATTGGCTAGCTTCCCGGTGAACTTCTGCACGGGCTGAGCTGTTAAATTACCTGAAAGTAAGCAGTATAACCCGAGAATGAAAACAATTCCAAACCTTATCATAGTATAAACCTTAGTAGCCGATAAAGATAGGGAAAAACCACAGTCATCCATTTTAGTATCTTTGCGCCGGCAAATCAAGAAACCAAAATCATACTAACTTATGACAGAAAAGACCAAATGCCTTATCATCGGATCGGGACCTGCCGGATACACCGCAGGGATCTATGCCGCACGTGCCGACCTGAAACCCATTCTTTACCAGGGACTTCAGCCGGGTGGACAGCTCACTATTACCACCGAAGTGGAGAATTTCCCGGGCTATCCCGAGGGGATCACCGGCCCTGATATGATGGAAGACCTCAGGAAGCAGTGCGAGCGTTTCGGCACCGACGTGCGCTGGGGTATCATCACTGCAGTTGATTTATCACAAAGGCCTTTCAGGGTGACCGCCGACGATGGCAAAGAAATCCTTGCCGATACCCTGATTATCGCCACCGGTGCCACCGCCAAATGGCTGGGGCTCGACAGTGAGAAGAAGTTCAACGGCTACGGCGTTTCTGCCTGCGCCACCTGCGATGGTTTCTTCTACCGCGGCAAAGAGGTGGCTGTGGTGGGTGGTGGCGACACCGCGTGCGAAGAGGCAACTTACCTGGCAAACCTCTGCAAAAAGGTATATCTGGTGCACCGCCGCGACGAGCTGCGTGCCTCCAAGGCGATGCAGCAAAGGGTCTTTCGTACCCCCAACATCGAAATGGTATGGAACGGTATCCCCAAAGAGATCGTGGGCGGACAGACCGTTGACGGATTTATCGTAAAGGATGCCAAAACCGGCGAAGAGCGCAGACTGGATGTGGAAGGGGTCTTTATCGCCATCGGGCACAAACCCAATACAGAACTGTTTCAGGGTGTCCTCGACATGGACGAAATGGGATACCTCATCACCAAACCCGATTCCACCGCCACCAACATCCATGGGGTGTTTGCTGCCGGCGATGTACAGGATAAAACCTTCCGCCAGGCCATCACCGCCGCCGGTACCGGCTGCATGGCAGCTATCGAAGCCGAGCGGTTCCTGGGAGAGATCTAGCTGTAAGGGCAACGCATGCGTTGCCCTTACTAGCGCATGCGTTGCCCTTACTTATGCGTCGATCTTCGCGTAGGTTGCGTTCTGTTCGATGAATTCACGGCGGGGAGGAACCTCGTCACCCATAAGCATAGAGAAGATGCGGTCGGCTTCGGCCGCATTTTCGATATCTACCTGTCGCAGGGTGCGGTGGGCCGGGTCCATGGTGGTGCTCCAGAGCTGCTCTGCATTCATCTCTCCCAAACCTTTGTATCGCTGGATATTGATCCCTTTTTCGCTGCTGGTGCCATCAGCCGTAAGCTCCTTCAACAGTGCTTCACGTTCCTCCTCGCTCCAGCAATAGCGCTCAAGCTTCCCCTTGCGTACCAGATAGAGTGGGGGAGTGGCAATATACACATAGCCCTGCTCGAGGAGCTCCTTCATGTAGCGGAAGAAGAAGGTGAGGATCAGGGTGGTGATGTGCGACCCGTCCACGTCGGCATCGGTCATGATGATCACCTTGTGGTAGCGGAGGTTGTCAAGGTTGAGGGCTTTAGTGTCGTCTTCAGTGCCGATGCTGATCCCCAGGGCGGTGAAGATGTTCTTGATCTCCTCACTCTCGAAGATCTTGTGGGGCATTGCTTTCTCTACGTTCAGGATCTTTCCGCGCAATGGCAGGATTGCCTGGAAGTTGCGGTCGCGACCCTGTTTTGCGGTACCTCCTGCAGAGTCTCCCTCCACCAGGTAGATCTCGCACATTTCGGCATTCTTCTCCGAACAGTCGGCCAGTTTGCCCGGCAAGCCTCCGCCTGCCAGCACATTCTTGCGTTGCACCAGCTCCCGTGCTTTGCGTGCCGCATGGCGTGCAGTCGCTGCCAGGATCACCTTGTTCACGATCATCTTTGCCTCTTTCGGATGTTCCTCGAGGTAATAGGCAAGTTTCTCACTTACTATGGTATCCACCAGACCCATCACGTCGGAGTTTCCGAGCTTGGTCTTGGTCTGTCCTTCAAACTGGGGTTCCTGTACCTTGATGCTGATGATGGTGGTTAGCCCTTCGCGGAAGTCGTCGCCGTTGATATCGAATTTCAGCTTGGCCAGCATCCCCTCCTTCTCGGCGTAATTCTTCAGGGTTCGCGTTAGGGCACGCCGGAAACCACTCAGGTGGGTCCCCCCTTCGATGGTGTTGATATTGTTGACGTAGGAATGCAGGTTCTCGGTAAAGGAGGTGTTGTACCGCATGGCTACTTCCACCGGCACCCCTCCTTTTTCACCCTCTACATAAATCGTATCCGGGATCAGCGACTCGCGGTTGCTGTCGAGGTATTCGATGAAATCCACCAGTCCGTTCACCGAATGGAAGGTTTCACTCCTGAAAGTCCCATCATCCCTGGTTTGACGTTCGTCGGTTAGGGTAATGGTGATGCCGCGGTTGAGGTACGCCAGTTCACGCAGCCGGGTGGCAAGGATCTCATAGCTGTACTCAGTGACCTGGAAAATGGTATCGTCGGGAAGAAAGTGGATGGTGGTTCCCTGCTTGTCGGAGGTACCCACCTCTTTCACAGCATATAGCGGTTTTCCCTGTTTGTACTCCTGCTGATATATTTTACCATCACGGTATACCGTGGCTTTCAGATGAATCGACAAAGCATTCACACAGCTTACCCCAACACCATGCAAACCTCCCGAAACCTTGTAGCTCCCTTTATCGAACTTTCCTCCTGCGTGCAGAACCGTCATAACCACTTCGAGGGCAGAGCGTTTCTCCTTCTCGTGCATATCCACCGGAATACCACGGCCATTGTCGGTTACCGATACCGAGTTGTCGGGATGTACCACTACCTCAATATGATCGCAGTGCCCTGCCAGGGCTTCATCAATCGAGTTGTCCACCACCTCGTTCACCAGGTGATGCAGCCCTTTCGAGCTGATGTCGCCGATGTACATGGCCGGACGTTTCCGAACCGCTTCAAGCCCCTCCAGCACCTGGATATTTTCGGCCGTGTAATTCCTTGCAAGTTTTTCTTTTTCGCTCATTATCAATACGTTAGCTTTGTCAATAGATAGTATGCAAAGCTAGTGTTTTTTAGGTTACGGGAAGGGTTTTTTTGTCGAAATATTTCCTGAGATACGATGTTTTTTTACCACCGAGGCACTGAGGGCACAGAGGAACACGGAGAAGATTTCAGGAATCCTATAATCCTATTTCACCTGTGATCCAATTTAGTAAAGAAAATCAGTGTAGATCATAAAAAATCAGCGTCACTTGTACTGAGCGCAGTCGAAGTATCGGTGTTCTATTTTAACATTCAGTTTTAAACCATATAAGGCATAGAAGAAAATATAAGGTTTCTTATAGGCTTATGTGACTTATATGACTTCTTAAATGATCTTATATGTTAAAAATCAGCACATTTCCACATTTCCACATTTCCACATTAGTTTTGCTTCCGGGAAAATGCAAACCCACCATCCACCACATCCACTGATACCGCTACTCCTTCGGGAATTTCACCCGAGAGGATCTTTTTCGAGAGTTCATTCAGGATATTCCGCTGGATAAGCCTTTTCACCGGACGTGCGCCGTATTGTGGATCGTAGCCAAGTTTTGAAATCAGGTCAATCGCTGCCGGGGTAGGGTGGAGGCTGATGCCGCTGTCTTGCAGCAATCCGTTCACCCGCTCGATCTGCAACACCACGATCTGCCTGATCTCCGTTTCGGTGAGGGGGGTGAACACGATCACCTCGTCGATACGGTTCAGGAACTCGGGCCGCAGGGTCTGGCGCAGGAGCGCCATCACCTCAAGCCTCGACTCTTCGAGCACCTTCTCACGGTTTTCGCTGCGGAGGTGATCGAGCCGCGATTGGATCAGTCCTGAACCGAGGTTGCTGGTCATCACAATGATGGTGTTGCGGAAGTCGGCTGTGCGCCCCTTGTTGTCAGTGAGTCTCCCGTCATCAAGCACCTGCAGCAAGATGTTGAACACATCGCTGTGGGCTTTTTCGATTTCATCGAGCAGGATAACGGAGTACGGCCGCCTCCTTACCGCTTCGGTGAGTTGTCCCCCCTCATCGTATCCTATGTAGCCCGGAGGGGCGCCGATAAGCCTCGAAACGGTATGTTTTTCCTGGTATTCCGACATATCGATCCGCACCATCGCCCGCTCATCGTTGAACAGATATTCGGCCAGGGCACGTGCCAGCTCGGTTTTACCCACGCCTGTAGTCCCCAGGAAAATAAACGACCCCACCGGCTTGCTTTTCTCCTGCAGGCCGGCACGACTCCTGCGAATCGCATCGGCCAGCGCCGCAATCGCCTCCTCCTGCCCGATCACCCGTCTGTGCAGCTCCTCCTCCAGATGGAGCAGCTTGTGGCGTTCCCCTTCCAGCATCTTGCGCACCGGAATACCGGTCCAGCGCGAAACCACTTCGGCAATCTCCTCCCGTCCTACCTCTTCGTTGATCATCGGATGATCCTGCTGCACCGTGGCAAGCTTCGCCTTCAGTGCCTCCAGGGCAGTTTCGTTCTCTCCGATGCGGCCATACCTGATCTCGGCAACCTTTCCGTAGTCCCCGCTGCGTTCAGCCCGCTCTGCATCCAGCTTCAGCTGCTCAATGTTCCGCTTGCGCTGCTGGATCTGATCCACAATCTCCCGCTCTTTCTGCCATTTGGTCCGGAGCTGGTCGCGCTCCTGCTTGAGTTTCGAAAGCTCCTCCTGCAGGGCTGACAGCTTCTTCTCATCTTTCTCCCGCTTAATGGCCTCCCGCTCAATTTCAAGCTGTTTGATCCTCCGTTCGGCTTCATCAAGTTCCTCGGGCATCGAGTTGATTTCCAGCCGGAGTTTGGCCGCTGCCTCGTCCAGAAGGTCAATGGCCTTGTCGGGCAGAAACCGTTCGCTGATGTAACGGTGCGAGAGCTCAACGGCGGCAATTACAGCCTCGTCACGGATCCGCACCCGGTGGTGGCTCTCGTACCGCTCCTTCAACCCGCGCAGGATAGAAATGGCATCCTCAGGGGAGGGTTCCTCCACCATCACCAGCTGGAACCTGCGCTCAAGCGCCTTGTCCTGTTCGAAGTATTTCTGGTATTCCTTCAGGGTAGTGGCGCCAATGGCCCGCAATTCGCCCCGCGCCAGCGCCGGTTTCAGAATGTTGGCCGCATCCATGGCCCCTTCACCCCCTCCTGCACCCACCAGGGTGTGTATCTCGTCGATGAAAAGAATCACCTCTCCATCAGAGTCAATCACCTCTTTGATCACCGCTTTCAGCCGCTCCTCAAATTCCCCTTTGTATTTGGCTCCTGCGATGAGGGCACCCATATCCAGCGAAAATACCTTTCGGGTTTTCAGGTTCTCGGGTACATCCCCGCTGATAATCCTGTGCGCAATTCCTTCGGCAATAGCCGTTTTTCCAACCCCCGGCTCACCGATCAGGATTGGATTGTTCTTGGTCCGGCGCGAAAGGATCTGTAAAATTCTCCTGATCTCTTCGTCCCTGCCGATTACGGGATCGAGCTTTCCTGATGATGCCAGCTCATTCAGATTGCGTGCATACAGGTTCAGCGACTGCCATTTGTGGTTTCCGTTTTCCATGTCTCAGTTTTTTTATGGAACCGGCAAAACAGCAGCCATCTCATAAAATAATCCAATAAACTGAAAGTATGGCAGTTAAGTTAGATTCTCGCTGTCAGAATGACAGGAGTGTATGCCTTTGGAAGGAATGGATGATGGATGGTGTGTGCCTTACTGGATTCGAACCAGTGACCCCTACCCTGTCAAGGTAATGCTCTAAACCAACTGAGCTAAAGGCACATGTGATAACAGGAACTTCCGGTTTCAGGCCTGCGCCACAATCCAACCGCCGTGCAAAAATAGCAATTATTTTTCAGAAACAACCCGCACCAATCCGGCATCAGTGAGTTTGTAAAGTAAAACCGGTATTTCAGGCAATTCCTCCTCTGCCCTTTCCCTGTCATCATCACACAGGTTTCGCTTCATTTCAACAAATCCCCTGCTGAAGGTAACAGCATAGCTGTCACATTCTGTTTCTTCCCCGCTGCCGATGATATCCTCCTCTGCAAAATGTCCCTGTTGATTGTCTGCAGTATCTTCCTCCGGGTCCCATTCCCTGTAATTGGTCCACCAGGTATCCAACCGGTAATAATCCACAAAGTCCATCAACCTGACCAGTGCATCGGGATCCCATATCAGTATACCTTCCCAGTCCTCAGAAATCCCGCCTTGCCAACCAGAATGCCCGAGGGTGTTTTGCCAGAGCAATACAAGCTCCTCGTTTCCGCTTCCGTTCAGGTCGGCCCGGTCAATCTGTACCGATGAAAAGCTCCAGATCTGACTACCCTCCATCGGGTTAAAGGCTATATAAACACTGTCTTTCCGAATCAGAATCCACCATTTCAGGCCTTCACTTTCATCATAGCTTTGCACCAGATATCCTTTGGGATCGGCAAAGGAATCGAGGATTTCGCCTTCGATTACCTCATTCAGTCCGGTGGTAACAATCAATTCAGGTGTGTAGCGAAAAAAGGTATCCGGAATCTCAAGTTCGTATTGTTCTGAAACGTCGGATTCAACCTCTTCCGACTGGCCGATAGCTAAATTGCTGCATGCCAGCAGCGTGACAATCCCGATGATCAGAATTTTCAAAACTCCATGCTTTGCACAGACAATCCATGTATTTTCAGCAACCGTTCCTGAAGGGCGTCGAACTGTTCCGGGTCACCTGAAAGCTCAAGCAGGATGATCCCATAACGGTTTCCACGGTCATCGGTCTCTTCATTCAGCCCGAGCCGGGTTCTGATGATATTTCCGTACATGGTGAGGATATTCTGTATCTGAACGGCATCCTGTACTTCCGGGGTAACCCTGATGCCGATGATGCGGATCTTTTCCATAAGGTTGGTTTTAGTATTGAAACGACATCTGTTGAACCTCAATGCCGCCGATTTCAAGGAGTTCTTTTTCAAATTGTTCCCATTCGGCAGGTGCTCCGTGCAAATGCAGGATTATGAAGGCTTGCCGGCTGCAGGCCCCCTGGTGCAGCTCGTGAAAACCGAGCCTGGCCTTGATCAGGTGGTTGTATTTGGTAAGCACCTTCTGGGTAGACTGAGCCTCCTTGATGCGGTCAAAGATGAATATTCCCAGGATCTTCAGATTTTTCATATCGGATTGGGGTATGGGATTAATAATAAAGGTCTCTGGTGCCTTGTTTAATTTTCTCAAGCCGGTTCCGGATATCCTGCACCTGTGCCGAATTTCCGAGCTCCTGCAGATTCTCCTCAATGGCTTCCCAACCTTTCTTTGCCGTCTCTTCCGGGGCATAATCCTCCAGATATTCTGCAAGCGTCAGAATGGCGTTGGGGGTACAGAACCGTTTGATGAATCCGGGAACCGAGAACTCCATAAAGTGTTCACCGGTTCGGTTCAGGCGGTAACATGCCGTGCAGAAGGAAGGGAGGTACTTTTCCCCGATGAGCTCGTCGATGATCTCATTCAGCGAACGATCGTCGTTCACTTTGAACTGCTCCTTGTTGAGGTCCTGATCCTGGTTTTTACTGTCGGAATAACTTCCCAGCTCCAGTTTGGTGCCTCCGTCGATCTGAGATACACCGAAACGCATCACCTCCTTGCGAACCCGGGCGGTTTCGCGGGCCGTCAGAATCAATCCGGTATAAGGGACTGCCAGTCGCAGGATGGCGATCAGCCGCACAAATTCATCATCATTTACCAGGTACCTGCCATCCATATTCAGCATACTTGCCGCCTGGATGCGCGGGAACGAAATGGTATGCGGACCAACGCCGTAACATGCCTCAAAATGGTTGGCATGACGCACAAGCCCCAGCACCTCAAACCGCCAGTCGTACAGTCCAAACAATGCACCGATGCCCACATCGTCGATGCCGGCTTCCTGTGCACGGTCGAGGGAAGTGAGGCGAAATTCATAGTCCTTTTTCTTTCCTCCCAGATGGTACCAGGCATAGGCTTCGGGATGGTAGGTCTCCTGGAACACCTGGTAGGTGCCGATCCCGGCCTCCTTCACGGTGCGGAATCCTTCGATGTCCAGCGGTGCCGCGTTGATATTTACCCTTCTGATCTCGCCGGGCCCCCTCTTTATGCTGTACACCAGGTTTACGGTATGGGCAATGTATTCAGGGCTATAATGGGGATGCTCCCCATACACCAGGATCAGTCGTTTCTGACCGTTGTCCTCCAGCGCTTCCACCTCTTTCACGATCTCCTCGTCACTAAGGGTCATCCGCTTAGCATCTTTGTTGCTGGCCCTGAAACCGCAGTAGGTGCAGTTGTTGGTGCATTTATTGCCGATGTAGAGGGGTGCAAACAGCACAATTCGGTTTCCGTAGACCTTCTCTTTTAACGTCCGTGCACCTTGTTTGATCTCCTCGATCAGTGCAGGGTCATCCGCATTGATCAGCACAGCGGTCTCAGCCAGCGTAAGGCGATTTTTACCGATGGCCTTTGCAATGATTTCGCGCACCCGTTCCGGGGTTGCCTTGTTTTCTTGCAGGTGCCTCCAGATCTCTTCAGGATCGATAAACGGCTTCATCCGTTCGTCGGGGATGGCACATTGTTCAGGATTAAAAATCATGATCTTAAAAATTGAATGGGTTGATGAAATAACAATCCGCAACCCTTCTTGTTTGCGTACAAAGATACATCAATACCAGGTCGGTGGTAATAATTTCACCTTACTCCCGCTGATCTGTAACCGCATTCCGTCGTATCCCGGAAGTACCCTGGGGGGAAATTCATGGAACAGATCCTCATGTTTTCCGATGAAATGGCTCATGTGGGTAATAATGGCTACCTCAGGGTTAATCTGTGCAATCAGGGCAAACGCCTCTTCGGTAGAGAAATGGGAAATATGTCTTGATTTCCGCAGAGCGTTAATCACCAGTACTTTACATCCTTTCAGCTTTTCAATCTCTTCCTCCTCAATAGACGATGCATCGGTAATATAGCCCAACTCTCCGATCCGGTACCCGAACACATCCAGCAGATGATGCTTTACCAGGATGGGAAACACCGTAATGCCATCAAGGTCAAAGGGTTCGTTGTGCAGAGTATGGATGTCGATCCGGGGCCGGCCAAAATAACCGTCGTCTCTGAAGATATAGGGAAATTCATTGCGGATGGACTGCTCAACCTCCTGTGATGCATAGATGTGAATGGTCTTGTTCAGCACATAGTTAAATGCACGCACATCATCCAGCCCGGCGATATGGTCGCGGTGGGCATGGGTAAACAGGATGGCATCGAGGTCGTTCACCTGCTCCCTGATCAGCTGGGTACGAAAATCGGGTCCTGAGTCGAAAACATAGGTATGCCCGTTCACCCTGATCAGTGCAGAAGTGCGAAGTCTTTTATCACGGGGATCTTCAGAGCGGCAGATGGCGCAGTCGCAGGCCAGCACAGGGACTCCGGTGGAGGTGCCTGTTCCCAGCAGGATCAGTTCCAGGTCGATGGGTTCCGGGAGGTGGTGTTCAGGCATGTGGGCTAATAGATTAGTTCATCGGCCAGGGCAAGGGCACCGGCAATTTCTGCGGAAAGATCCTGTCCTTCCTCTATCTGGGAGAGTTGTTTATAAAATTGCAGGGTGGCTGGTCCCTGCATAACCCCGACCGGTTCAACGGGGATTACCACCAGGTTTTTGTCATCATGCGACGAGGAGCGCCTTATCCCCAGGCATTTTGCATTAACACCCTCCTGCCTGATTCTCAGGGCATAGGTACCGGCCGGAGGCAGAAGTTTCTCCTCCTCTTCGGCAGGCAGGATGAAGGTCTCTTTGCCGGCACTCCGGCTGAATCCGGTATCCTCCTTCCGCAATTTCCCCATCATCATCAGGATATGGTTCAGGTAGGCATTTGCCCGCTGTATATTCCCTCCCTCGATGGCCTTTCGGATTTTCGTGCTGCTAACGGTTTCATTCTGAATATCCTGCTCCGGAATCTCCTCTACATCAAAACCAAGCTCCAGCCCGAGGGTATGCAGTTGCTCGTAGTTACCCTCCTTGTTGAATCCGAAGAAGTGGTTGAAGCCCACCACACTCTTTCTGATTTTCAGCTTTCTTACCAGAATTTCCCGGATAAAGGTATCGCTGGAGGTGTGGGCAAATTCGCGTGTAAAAGGCATGATCACCAAATGGTTTAAACCGGTGGTTTCCAGCATGGCAATCTTCTCACGCTGGGTATTGATCATACGGATATCCTTACCCAGTGTATCCGGATAAAGCACTTTTCTGGGGTGGGGATGAAAGGTGATCAGCACGCTTTCCCCTCCGACCTCGCGGGCCAGCTCATTGATTCTCCGGATAATCACCTGGTGCCCGATATGCACTCCGTCAAAAGTACCGGTTGTGACCACGCTGCGGGCGATACCAAGATCCTCCTCCAATCCGTAGTGTACTTTCATCAGCTTCGGTTTTTAACAAAAAATGCCACTTTTTCCAGCGATGTAACCATATCATATTCTTCAAGATAGGCATGAGGCTCAACGTTGAGTGCCACCGGAGTATAATTCAGGATACCCCGTATGCCCGCCATCACCAGTTTTTCGGCGCTCTCAGCCGCTTTGTCCGGGGGCACGGTAATCACCCCGATGGTAATACCCTCTTTACGGATTACTTCCTCCATCTCTGAGGCAGCGTAGCACCGAATCCCGGCAATTACGCGGTTTACCTTGGCGGGATCGGTGTCGAATGCAGCCGCAATCACCAGCTTCGTCCGCTTTCCCTGAAAATAGGTCATGATGGCACGGCCCAGATTGCCAACCCCTACCACTGCTACTTTCTGCCCTTCCTTACTGTCGATAATGGTGCCGATCATGTCGCTCAGCCTTTTTACATCATACCCCTTTCTGAGGGTGCCATTGTGCCCGATAAGCATGATATCACGCCTTACCTGCACAGGGTTAATATGCAGCAAACTTGCAAGCTCATGGGAATATATGTTGTATTTGCCCTGGCGAAGGCAATCCAGTAACACCCTGCGGTACTGGCTCAGACGCTCAATGGTTTTCTCCGGAAGATTCTTAACACTGTTCATGCGTATCAATCTTTGACCGCTGCAGGCAACGGTAAGGTTAAGGTAAAGGTGGAACCCTCGCCGGGTGTGCTCTCTACTTCGATGGAACCTTTATAAATATCGACAATTTTTTTCACAATCGAAAGTCCAAGGCCTGAACCCTGTATCCCTTTGGTTTCGGCAGTCTTGATGCGAAAGAATTCTGTGAAGAGGTTTTTCCGGGCATCTTCAGGAATTCCTATCCCCGTATCCTTGAACTCCATCGTCACAGCCCTTCCGTCGCAACAGATGGTAATATCTACCCTGCCACCCTTTTTATTGTACTTTACTGCATTGGAAATCAAATTATTGAATATAATCTCCAGTTCATCCGGAACGCCATACAGGCACACCTCACAATCGGTGTGGAGATGTATATCCACATCCTTCTGGATGGCATAGGGTTTATGCAGGTCCACAGCAGCAGTGGCCAGTGCTCTGATATCCACCTGCTGGGGTACGGATGGGGTTTTTCCGGTTTCAAACCGTGTGAGGTCAAGCAGATCCATAATCAGGTTCCGCATCCCTTTAAGCCGCTCTGCGGCCCGTTGTGTGATCTCCTGATAGTCTTCGATACTGCTGCCAAACTGGCGGTTTGTGATCATCTGCAGGTACCCTTCAACGGCATTGAGCGGAGCTTTGAGCTCATGCGACAATACCTGAAGAAACTGAAAGCGGATCTGCTTCCCCTCTTTTTGCAGCTTGCTTGTCATCCTCTTGAGAAAGAGGTGTTTGGTGATGTTTTCGATAGAGGATTTCAGCTCCTGCGGAGTGAAGGGTTTTGGTACGAAATCATGCGCCCCGATCGAGGTGGCTTTGATGGCCACATCCAGCGATGCGTGCGAAGTGATCATGGTAACCAGGGTGTCGGGTTGCTTTTCCTTGATCAGTTTTAGCAGGTCAATTCCCTGGATACCTGGGAGTTTGTTGTCAAGGAGCACCACATCAACAGGTTCTCTTTCGATGATCGCGAGCCCGGCCTCTCCGGAATCAGCTTCGAGCACCTCAAAGCCAATCTGCTCATCCATAAACGGATAATCCACCGTAAACCGGGTCAGTATCCGGCTCACTCCCGAACGGATGCCGGGTTCATCATCCACCACAAGAATTTTCAGGATGTTCATTTCTTAAGAAGTTTTTCGATTTCCATCAGCAGTTGATCCTGCCTTATCCCTTTTTCAAGATACAGGTCGGCTTTAATCCAGGAACGGTCCTCTTCGGTATCAAATCCGAAGGAAATACCGGTTTCCTGAGATACTGCCGTGGCAAGGATTACCGGTACCCTGGGATACAGTTTCTTGATTTTATAAGAAAGGATAAAACCACTGTCATCTTTCTCCATCATCAGATCCAGGATCGCCAGATCGGGTTTCACCGAGGCTATGATCTCTTCTGCCTGTGCCTGGCTGTCAGCGGCAATTACCTGAAAGCCTGCATTTTGCAGCATAATTTTCATCTGAAAGAGATAATCTGGATCATCATCGGCTATCAGAATTTTTATTTCTTTCCTGTTCATATCATTGATATTTAAAGGGTTCTTGTTTTGGGAATTTCAATATGGAAGGTTGTGCCGGTAGGTCCTTTCGCCGGATTATCATTGGAATCCACAGTGATCTTTCCTTTATGCATCTTGATAATACCGTAGGCAGTAGCCAGCCCCAGACCGGTTCCTTTTCCGATCTCCTTGGTGGTAAAAAAGGGCTCGAAGATCTTCTCCATGTTCTCCCTGGATATTCCGGTACCGGTATCCTGAACCGAAATGTGCACGGACTCGTCTATCTCCGACAATGTTATCCTGATGGTCCCGCTGCCGTTCATGGCTTCGAAGGCATTCTTGTACAGGTTGCTGAGTACCTGGGTAAGTTGTTCCGCATCTACCTGGAAAGATATTTTCCTGTCTGGCGGATTGAATTCAATACTCACACCAGGGGGCACTACCACTGCATTCAACGAGCTGTCGATCAGTTGTCTGACATCCACGTCATCCCAGTTAACCTGATTTTTACGGGCGAAATTCAACAGTCCCCCCACAATTCTTTTACACCTTTCTGCCTGTTCAACAATCAATTGCAGGTCTGCTCTCACCGGGTCATCGGGCGCGCATTCATCCAGCAGGATATTGCTGTACATCATCACCACACCCAGTGGATTGTTGAGTTCATGGGCAATCCCGGCTGAAAGCTGTCCCATGGATGCCAGTTTCTCACTTTGTTTCAGCGCCTGTTGGGCCGAAGCCAGCTTGGAATTGGAGATATCGAGTTCAGTGATCGATTTATGAAGCTGTTCGATGGTATAGGGTAAGCACATTTCTCCTTCTGCCAGCCCTTCTATGATGGCAATGGCATGGGCAAGGCAGGTTTCATAACCACACGCGCCGCAATTCAGATGGTCTTTCGGGTCCTGCTTCCCAAGCCTTCCAAGCACCCTGTCCACTTCTTCGGGTGAGGGCAATGGTAAACGCTGGTCATTGGGAGAATAACTCTGCGAAAGATCAATACCGGAAAAATCCTGCATGGCACGCTGCCATGTTGCCTCATCAAATGCAGCCATCTTATGGTGGAGGTATTTTCGGATGCTGTTCCTCCGGGAGTAAGGTTTTCCGGTAACGGTGTTGCCGGGGCCCATGATGCACCCTTCACAGGCAAGCAGCTCGAGGTGCTGCCCGTGCAGCAGCCCTTTTTCAAATTCCGCCAGTGCTTCCGGATAGTTGTTCTTCCCTTCTGCCACCACAATATTCCCCTGAATGGCATCATCGGGCAGATCCCCGCTCTGGATCATCCCTCGGCTGATCGCAAAAATGGCACCTCTGCCGCCTAACGGAGGGTCGAACCGGGAGGTAGCGATATCTTCCTGGTTCAGCTGATGTTCAGCAAACATCTGCCTGAGTTCTGCAAAGGTGATCACCTCATCAAGCTCGGCCGATTCGGTTTTTTTGGCAATGCACGGCCCGATAAATACGATCCGTGTATCTTCCCCTGTGATCTTCCGTGCAACCCTTGCGGTAACCACTGCCGGCGATGCAATCCTGGCAATATGGTCTACCAGTTCAGGATGGTATTGCCTGATATAGTGCACAATGGCAGGGCAGTTGGCAGCGATGTAACTGTAATCGGTTTCATGTCCGAAAAGGTTTGCATAGGCCGCAGTCACCAGATCGGCACCAAAGGCAACCTCCATCACATGGTCAAATCCCAGGGCGCGAATCATTCCTACCAGCTTTTCATGATCCTCAAAATCAGTGAACTCTGCAGCAAAACTCGGCGCAATGATGGCGGTTTTAATCCCTTCTTCCTGTAAAAGGGCTTCAACTTCCTTCACAGAGTTAAGAAAGGTCTTGGCGCCCTGGCTGCATACGCGGGTGCAGTTGCCGCATCCGATACAGCGTTCGTTGATCACCTCAGCCTGCCCGGCGTAAATCCGTATGGCCTTGGCAGGGCACGACCGAACGCATGAATAGCAAACCCTGCACAGATCTTTCGCGGTGAATACCAGTTGGGTTATGGGCTTCTTAGGGGCCATCTTTTTAGGTTTTATACAGTTTTTCCTGGTTCGTATGCAGTATAAAGCAGCTGTTCACCACCATCCATTTTTGCCAGTTCCGACAGAAGCTCGTCGATGGTCCTGTTACGGTTGGAACATGCAAGTGCATTCTTTTCTGCAAGCTCCGTTAGTTGCTTTTGCCTGTTTTTCAAGATATTGTCATCATTCAGAATCGGCAACCCTCCCCCGTTGATACAGCCGTTGGGGCAAGCCATTACTTCAATGTACCGGTAGTAACCCGGTTTACCCGATAATTCTTCAATAAATCCGGCTGCTTCAGCCATACCGCTCACCGAAGCGAACCGCCAGGTTTCTCCCGCATGATCAAAAACCAGCTCCCTGATTTTCCCCGGTTTTACTTTTTTCAGTCTGCCTGAAGGAAGGTCTTTGCCTCCGGTTAGCCTGAAATAGGTTTCAGCAGCAACCGCCTCCATGGTCCCTCCGCTTACACCTCCCAGCTCTCCGTACATCGAAGAGGTCTGGAAGGGCTTGTTGAATTCTTCAGCTTCGGCTGTGGCAGGATCCATTCCGTTGAGAACCACATACTGTTCCAGAGCCCTTGCGGTGATTACCAGATCAATCTCCGGTTCTCCCACAGGGTTGAATTCCCTGCGGCGTGATTCGTACTTTCGTGCCGTACAGGGGCTGAAGCTCACTACAAACGGCTTTGTGCCATCTTTTTCCGGCAGAAGTTTCTTCAGAAGCGTGCCGGCCAGTTGCGACGGGCTCTTCAGTTTTGAAATACAGGGCAATAGTTCCGGCAGGTATTGTTCAGCGTATTTGATCCATGCCGGACAGTTTGAAGAGTAAATTGTGCTGCCTTCAGCGCGGGTCAGCTCTTCAGCGGTTTTCCGCACATAAAGATCCTGCAGTGCAGCATAATCATACACCTCCCTGAAACCGCACCTTTTCAGCAGATTATTGAGTTGCCTTGCCGACTGCCTGAGATTACGGTTGCCATACACATCCGCAAGTGAGAGGCTTACCACGGGATCCACCACGGCAACGGGATGCAGTCCGGGATTTCCGAGGGCGATCTGGAGTTCGGCCAGTTTTTTCTTTTCATAGAGGGCACCTGTTGGGCACACCATAACGCATTGGCCGCAGGCGATACAACTGGTGGCATTCAGCCCGCGCCCGCCCAGTGTGTCGATCCGTGAAGCATCCCCTTTTCCGGAGAATTCCAGCGAGGAGCAACCCATCACCTCTTCACATATCCTTACACAGCGTCCGCAGAGGATACATTTGGAGGGATCCCTGGTGATGGCCGGACTGCTGAGGTCCTTTACCATGGCTGGTCTTCGGGAGCTTTGTTTCCGTTCTCTGACATTCAGTTCAAAAGCAAGGTTTTGCAGCTCACAGTGGCAGTTGCGTTCACAATACAGGCAGTCGTCAGGATGGCTTGCAAGCAGCAATTCAACAATCATCCTGCGTGCTTTGATCACCCTGGGGGTGTGGGTCTTCACCTCCATCCATTCTTCGACAGGCTGGGAACATGAAGGAACCAGCCCTTCGCGCCCTTTCACCTCAACCATGCAGAGACGGCACGCCCCTGTTGGGGTAAACCCTTCCATGTTGCAAAGGGTAGGAATGCTGATACCTGCACGTTTCAACGCCTGAAGGATGGTTTCACCCTTAACGGCTTCAATCTCCCTGTTGTTAACGGTTATGAAAAAATTCATAGTTTATCGTGTTTTTACGGCGCTGAACTTACAGGTTTCCATACAGATACCACAACCGGTACATTTCTGTTCGATAATGAAAAATGGTTGTCTCGGAGTGCCGATGATGGCGTTGACCGGGCATTTTTTTGCACAGGCTGTGCATCCTGTACAGGCTTCCATATCAATGTAGTAGGTTTGCAGGTCGGTGCAAACGCCAGCCCTGCATTTTCGTTCAAAGATGTGCTCCTCATATTCCTCCCTGAAAAGGCGCAGCGTACTTAAAACCGTGTCCGGTGCTGTTTTGCCAAGGCCGCACAGGGAGGTGTCCTTGATAACTTCTGCCAGGCTTTCAAGGGTCATAACACCCTTAAACCGTTCCAGAGGTTCGTGTGAAGCGCCCTGTTCAGGACGATGACTGATGGCATTGAGGATGTCGAGCATCCTGCGGGAACCCTCCCTGCAGGGGATGCATTTACCACAACTCTCGCGGCTGATGAACCGGAGAAAATAACGGGCTACATCCACCATGCAATTCTCCTCATCCAGCACCACGACGCCACCCGATCCGAGAAAAATACCTGCTTCCGCGAAGGTTTTGTAATCGAGCTTCAGTTGAAGCCCTTCATGACCAATGCAGCGACCAGCCGGCCCGCCAATCTGCAAGGCTTTGAATTGCTTTCCGTTGCGGATCCCGCCCCCGATTTTTGTTACGAGATCGTTTAGGGTAATCCCGAAAGGCACCTCCACTAACCCCTGGTACTTCAGTTTGCCCGTAAGGGAAAGAATCTTGGTGCCGGGACTATCAGGTGTGCCGGTATTTCGATACCACTGGGGACCATAATTCAGAATATCCGGCAGATTGAACAGGGTTTCGACATTATTTACCACTGTAGGCTTGCCAAATAATCCTTTCTCAGAAGGGTAGGGGGGCTTCTGGCGGGGAATGGCCCGTTTTCCCTGAAGGTTGTTGATCAGGGCTGTCTCCTCGCCGCAGATATACGCCCCTGCACTGCGTACCAGCTGAACCTTCAGGTTGAAACCACTGTCGAAAATATTTTCGCCTGTCAGACCAAGGGCAGCAGCTTCCGAAAGAGCATGTTCGATGCAATCGGTTGAATAGCTGTCGGATGCATTAACGTAGATGAACACCATGGAGGCTCCAATGGCATATGCTGCGATGGCGACTCCTTCGATCACCTTATGGGGTTCACGCTCCAGCAGCGCTTTGTCGGTAAATGCTCCCGGATCACTTTCATCGGCATTACAGATCAGATATTTCTGATCCGAGAGGGTATTTCTTGCAACCTGCCATTTCTGTGCGGTGGGATACCCGGCGCCACCTCTGCCCCGCAGCCCACTCTGTTCCACGAGCTCGGTAATGTCAGCTGCCGTATAATTGGAGATCGCCTTTACAAAAGCTTTATATCCGTCGCGGGCAATGTACTCGGCAACGGAGGCGGGATCGCTTAAACCGAAGTTGCGTGTAAGCTTGCGTACCTGTCCTGAAAAATAAGGAATTTCGTCAAAAAAAGGTACCCCGTCCCACGGTTCATGCATCGGGTTCCTGTATTGCCACAGGGCGTATTCCATCGGAATAGCCTTATTGATCATACCATCCAGGATCAGCGGTACAATTTCAGGGGATACAGGTCCGAATGTTACCCTCGATTTTCCCGGTAACTGTACATCCACAAAGGGTTCGTTTTGCTGAAATCCCTTGCCACTGCAACGACCCAGTTCAACACTAAGATTATTCTCTGAGATATAATCTGCAATGGCAGAGTAGGTTGCATTCGATCCGCTAACCCTTGCCGGCCGGCTTTCCGAAACCAGTATAACCGGAATCGTACAGCGGTCTCTTCTGAGCAGCAGTAACAGATCCTGCTCTTCCCTGGTGATTTTCGAAGGTGGCAGGGCGATAATCCGCCGGGCTGTTTCCCTGTTCATGGCCTGTAAACTCATCCTTCACCCCCTTTCTCACGGCCCAGGCTCTTCTCTGTAATGCTTCTTACCTCCTCCGGTTTTACCCTGATGTAGCTTTTTCCGTTGACATCCATCACAGGTCCGGCACTGCAGGCACCCTGACATTCACAAATTTTCAGTGTAAAACGGCTTCTTCCCTTGCCCGCACCCGTCTGTTTTATTTTCTCTGCCTCCGAAATCAACTTTCCGGCACCCATCATATGACAGGAAGTCCCGTTGCAGATCCTCACCACATCGCCCGAAACCGGCGCAAAAGTAAAATAGTCGTAAAAAGTTGCCAGACCATACACCTTAATGGCCGGAATGCCAAAATGGGCCCCAATGGCTGCCATCGAGTCGTCGCTGATATATCCCTCCCTGTCCTGTACAGCCTGCATGCAGGGAATCAGATCCTCCCGGTGGTCTGGCCTGAATTGCTTCAAGATGTCGTTCATCCTTCTGCTGTTTTCATTGTTTGCCACAAAAATAATTCTTTTTGTTACAAAAATAACAATGTTATTAAAATAACAAATATTTATTCGGATATTTGTTGTTGTATCTTTGCACCTCAGTTTGATATAAAGAGAATCCGTTTTGATACAGATTAGAATTTGTTTGGGAAGTTCTTGTTTCTCAAGGGGAAACAAGAGTATGGTAAAAATCGTGAAGGAGTATCTGCAATCGCGCAGCCTGGAATCGAGGGTTGATTTCCGGGGTGGGCACTGTTTCGGGAACTGCCATCAGGGACCGATCATTGAAATCAACGGGGTGATCTATGAAAAACTGACGGAGGAGAAACTGATCAGTTTACTGGACGAAATTACCAACAGAAAACCATTATGACCAGCACGGTGCCTACGGGAATGAATCTTCCCCTGCTTTCAATCGACAGCCGCAAGTGTACCCTGTGCTATACCTGCATTCGCATCTGCCCTGTGAAAGCCATTCAGGTAAAACACAACCAGCCTTTTGCTGAAATCGATGACCAGCGTTGCATCGGATGCGGCAACTGTCTGGATATTTGCCCTGAAGAGGCCATTTCATTCCGGAGCTCTGTGCAGCAGGTGTATCAGCTGCTCGACTCTGAACACAAAGTGGCTGCCATCGTTGACCCTTCCATCTCGGGCGAGTTTGATGACATTACCGATTACCGGAAGTTCGTCAAAATGATCCGTGAACTTGGTTTTGACTATGTGACCGAGGTATCCTTCGGGGTGGACATTATTGCCGCTAACTACCGGCACCTGGTCGGGGACTTCAGGGGAAAATACTACATGTTCAGCAATTGTCCTGCGGTGGTGATGCATATCGAAAAATACAACCCCGAACTGATCGGCAATCTTGCCCCGATCACCACTGCCATGACCGTCTCTGCCTGCGTGGTCAGGGAGAAGTACGGGCAGGAACTGAAGGTGGTGGCCATTTCACCGTGCATAGCAGCCAAGCGCGAAGCGCTCCGTTATGAGGATTCAGGGAAAGTGGATGAGCTGATTACTTTCAGGGAGCTTCGGGAGATGTTTGCAGAGAAGCAGATAGAAGAGAGTAAGCTGGAATTCAGCGATTTCGACCAGCCGCTTGGCGCTGCCGGGGCACTTTACCCGGTGAGCGAAGGGATCATCCAGGCTGCCCGCCTGAGCGAAGACCTGCTTGACGGAAGCATCATTACTTCCGAAGGGTCAGGCAACATTGCCACTGCGATCGGTGAGTTCAGCACCCACATTGATGATTTGCAGAAGCATTTCAACCTGTTTTATTGCGAAGGCTGCCTGATGGGTCCCGGTACCTCTCCCAACCGTAATAAGTTTTTACGCAGGTCATTGGTAATCAATTATGCCAGGAAGCGCGACAGTATTTTCGACAAGCAGGCCTGGCAGGATCAGTTCACCGAATATGCCAGGCTCAATACTGAGGCAGTTTTCCGCAACGACGATCAGCGGATGGAAGAACCCTCGGAGGAAAAGATCTCCGAAATCATGCGCATCATCGGCAAGGGTGATGAGGTGGGAATGAAAGGCTGTTCTGCCTGTGGCTACCCGTCGTGCAGGGAGTTTGCTGTGGCCGTGGCCAAAGGGCTTGCCAAAACCGAGATGTGCCACAGCCATAACCTCCGGAATCAGCAGGAATACATCCGTTCACTCCGCATCACCAACGAAAAGCTGGCCCAGACCCGCCAGGCACTGGAAGATTCTGAAAAAGAGGCCCGGAAGGAGAAGGAAACCGCCCTGGAAGCCATGGAGATCACACGTTCCATGCTCCAGAAAATCCCGTCGGGTATTTTGCTGGTGAACGAAAACCTGAAAATCATCCAGGCGAATCAAACCTTTGTCAGGCTCCTCGGTGATGAGGTGGCTGAAATCAATGAGATCATACCGGGACTCGAAGGTGCCGACCTGAAGACCCTGGTGCCCTATAATTTTTACAGCTATTTCACCTATGTGCTCGATCATGACGAGAGTGTGGTGAACAAGGATGTGCATTACGGGGAAAGGATCTACAACCTTTCGGTTTTCAGCATCCGGAAACACCGGATTGTGGGCGCCGTGATACGCGACCTGCAGTCGCCTGAGGTACGGGGCGAGGAGGTGGTGAACCGCTTGTCTGAAGCCATTGACGAAAATCTCAGGATGGTGCAGCAGATCGGCTTCCTCCTCGGGGAGGGTGCTGCTAATACAGAGAAGGTTCTCAACTCCCTGATCGAATCCTTTAAAGCGGCCGAGAAAGGTTCAAAATGAGCGAAGATTTCTACATAGAGGTCAAATACAGCCAGAAGCAGCATCACGATGCACGCATCTGCGGGGATGTGTTCTTCTCGCGCCACCAGCTGGAGGAGAACCGTGTAATCGTTGTGCTCTCTGATGGTATGGGGCATGGCGTAAAAGCCAACGTGCTGGCTACCCTCACAGCCACCATGGCACTCAATTTCACTGCCGAACACAAGGAGAGCCGCCGCATTGCCGAGATCATCATGAATACACTGCCGGTGTGTTCGATACGCCATACCAGTTATGCAACCTTCACCATCATTGACATCGAAAAGCAGGGGTTCATCAAAGTGCTTGAGTTTGATAACCCAGGCATGGTGTACCTCCGCAGCGTGGAGATCCTGGAACCTGAATGGGATGAAATAGAGCTGATCGATGGTCCGCATGCAGGAAAAAAACTGCGCACGTGCAACATTACACCTGAAAAGGGCGACCGGATTATTTTTTGCTCCGATGGCGTGACCCAATCGGGGATGGGTACGGATGCCTATCCGTTTGGGTGGGGCGAAGAGGGACTGCGTGATTTTGTGCTGAAAACGGTTCAGAGTGAGCCCGATATCGATGCCGACAAGCTTGCCATCCGGGTGGTGAATGCTGCCAACAAGCACGATGAATACATGCCGCACGACGATATCAGCTGCGTATCGGTCTATTTCCGGGAACCCCGCAAGCTGCTCTATTGCACCGGCCCCCCTTATGAAGAGTCAAAAGATCATGAGCTTGGGGAAGCGGTGAAGAATTTCCATGGAAGAAAAATTGTATCAGGAGCCACCACCGGCGACATCATTGCCCGCGAACTGGGGGTGGAAATTCAGGATGGTTTTGAATTTACAGATGACGACCTCCCTCCGGTGAGCTATATGGAGGGGATTGACCTCTATACCGAAGGCATCCTCACCCTTGGAAAGGTGGCCTCACTGCTTCCGGGATACCTCAATAAGGTACGCAAGGGGAAAGGGCCTGCAGATCAGGTAATCAGGATGCTGCTTGACAGTGACGAAATCACCTTCATCATCGGCACCCGCGTAAATGTGGCACATCAGGATCCCAACCTTCCGGTGGAGCTCGAAATCCGGCGCACCGTCGTCAAACGGATCGCCTCCATCCTCGAAAAAGAGTACCTGAAGCGGGTGATTATCAGGTATATCTGAGAAGTTTGTAAAGTTTATAAAGCTGAGCGAAGCGAAGTCCCGTGAGCGAAGCGATACGGGATTCGTAAGGATTGTAGGGTCTGTGAGGTTTGGGGATCATTAGCGCAGTTCCATACTCAATTTTATGAGTTTAGTAGGACATTGAATCACACCGCTACCATTTGATTTTATTATATTATTGATAATCAGTGTTTTATATTGCCATGAATGCACGAATGAATGCTTCAGGGATACCTTCATTCGTGCATTTGTGGCTATTTGAAATAGAACACGGATAACGCTGATTTTTTATGATCTTTTCTGATCAGCTAAACACCTAAACGAATAAACAACTCAACATTCTCAACATCCTCAACATCCTCAACTTTTCTTATGTCACCTATGATCCTATGTGGTAAAGGAAAATCAGTGTAAATCTTAATAAATCCGCGTCATCCGCGTTCTATTTTAACATTCAGATTTTAAACCATATAAGACATAGAAGAAAATATAAGGCTTCATATAAGCTTATATGCCTTATAGGGCTTCTTAAATGATCTTATATGTTAAAGATCAATTGGCTAATTGGCTCATTAGTCCTTGTATTCCGCAAGGATCTCCTTCACCATATCCGGTGCCACCCGACCGTAGGTCTTTTCGCCCACCAGCACCACAGGTGCCAGTCCGCAGGCGCCCACACAGCGCAGGCAGCTGAGGGAGAATTTACCATCGGCCGTAGTCTCACCCACTTTGATGTTGAGGTTCTTTTTGAACTCGTCGAGTACTTTCTCGGCGCCTCTAACGTAACAGGCGGTACCGGTACAGATGGAGATGGGGTGCTTCCCTTTCGGGATCATGGTGAAGAAGCTGTAAAAGGTAACTACCCCATATACTTTAGCCAGTGGAACGTTAAGCTCTTTTGAGATAATTTCCTGAACCTCAGCCGGAAGGTATCCAAAAATTCCCTGTGCCTTGTGCAGCACGTTGATGAGTTCTCCGGCATCGTTGTTAAAGGAAGCGCAAACCTCCTTCAGCTTGTCGATATCCTGCTGGTGCAGTTTGATTTTGATGCTTGACATGGTATTTCCGGTATTAAGGTTATTCAATGGTGATCTGGTTGCTCTTGTCGAAATAGTGGGTATGCAGCAATTCATGTGCTTTATGGCTGTTGGGTTTACCCAGGAATTTCTCGTACAGCTCTTTAATGAATGGATTTTCGTGCGATTTCCGGATTGCCTTGCCTGCATCTTCGCGGTAGAGCGCCTGGGCACGTGCTTTCAGGATTGAGGAGTCGCCGTGGTGCAGCGGCTGTCCGCCACCCCCGATGCATCCGCCGGGGCAGGCCATGATTTCGATGGCGTGGTACTGGCTGGTACCGGCCTTGATTTCCTCGAGCAGTTTGCGGGCATTGCCCAGTCCGTGAGCGATACCGATTTTCAGCTCCAGCCCGTTGAAATCCACACTGGCACTCCTCACCCCTTCCATCCCGCGAAGCTGTTCAAAGTCCACTTTTTCCAGGGTTTTTCCGGTGTGCACTTCATAGGCGGTACGGACAGCTGCTTCGATCACACCACCGGTGGTGCCGAAAATTACACCTGCTCCGGTAGATTCACCAAGCGGCTGGTCGAAATCATCTTCATCAAGGTTGTGGAAGTCGATGTTGGCCAGTTTGATGAGATTGGCCAGTTCGCGGGTAGAAACAGAGTAATTCACATCGGGGTCGCCGTTTACTTTGAATTCCTCGCGTGAGCATTCATATTTCTTTGCCAGGCAGGGCATGATGGAAACCACGATCATATCCTCCCTTTTGATACCGATTTTATCGGCGAAGTAGTTCTTGGCGATGGGGCCGAACATCTGCTGGGGAGAACGGGCTGTGGAGGGGATATCCTTCAGTTCGGGGAAATGGTGCTCGAAGAAGTTCACCCAGCCGGGGCAGCATGAAGTAAGGATCGGCAGGTTTGCATTCGTATCGCCTGCCAGGTATTTGTTCAGTCTGGTAAGCAGTTCGGTACCCTCTTCCATGATGGTGAGGTCAGCAGCGAAGTCGGTGTCAAACACATAGTTGAAACCGAGCTGGCGCAGTGCAGCCACCATCTTTCCGGTCACCAAAGTACCTGGCTCCAGTCCGAATTCTTCACCCAAAGCAGCCCTGACGGCCGGGGCCGTTTGCACTACCACTACCTTTGTGGGATCTGCCAGTGCTTCAATCACCTTGTAGGTATGGTCCACCTCGGTAAGTGCTGCCGTGGGGCATACTGCCACGCACTGGCCGCAATAGGTGCATTCTGAGTGGTCGAGGTTCATCTCAAAGGCAGGAGCTACCACGGCTTCAAAGCCACGGTTGACGCCGGAGAGAACGCCTACCGTCTGCACCTCGTTGCACATCATCTCACACCTGCGGCACATGATGCACTTGTCCACGTCGCGGATGATGGCAGGCGAGGTGTCCTCACGGTAATGACTTTGTTCGCCCTGGTACCGGATTTCCCGGATGCCGAGGTCCTGAGCCATTTTCTGCAGGTCGCACTTGCCCGATTTGGCACACACCAGACAATCGAACGGATGGTCTGATAAAATCAGTTCCATCACCGTTTTGCGGGTATTCAGCACCCTGATGGAGTGGGTGTTGATTTTCATCCCGTCGGCACAATCAGTGGCACAGGCAGGGGCCAGATTCCTGCGCCCTTCCACCTCTACTACACAAATACGGCAGCCGGCTGGTTTGTTTTCAATATTCAGGTCGTGAAGGTTCAGGTAGCAAAGGGTAGGTATCTGAATACCCACTTTGGCTGCTGCATCCAGAATGGAGGTTCCCGGAGCCACTTCAACGGTTTTGTTATCTATGGTTACTTTCAACATTTCCATATCTTTATTGATTTTCAGGCTGATAGCCGGTTACTGAATTTCAATGGCATTGAATTTACAACGGTCGTAGCATGCACCACATTTGATACAGATGTCCTGATGGATGAAATGCACCTGTTTTTTCTCACCGCTGATCGCATTTACCGGACAGTTGCGGGCACATGCCGTACATCCCACGCAGTTTTCGTCGATTACCACATATTTCATCAGGGCCTTGCACTGACCGGCGGCACACTTATGATCCACCACATGCCCGATATATTCATCATAGAAATTGTCAAGGGTTGAAAGCACGGGGTTTGAAGAGGTTTGGCCCAGCCCGCACAGGGAAGCATCCCTGATAACTGTGCAAAGGTTCTTCAGGTTCGAGATATCTTCCATAGTAGCTTTACCCTGGGTAATCTTATCAAGAAGCTCATACAGCCTTTTGTTCCCAATGCGGCATGGAGCACATTTTCCGCAGCTCTCATCCACGGTGAAGTCGAGGTAAAATTTGGCAACAGCCACCATGCAATTGTCTTCATCCATCACAATCATACCGCCCGATCCCATCATCGAGCCGGCTGCAATGAGGTTGTCGTAGTCGATGGGGGTATCGAGGTGCTTTTCGGTCAGACACCCGCCTGATGGGCCACCGGTTTGAACAGCTTTGAATTTTTTCCCGTTCCGGATGCCACCTCCGATTTCGTAAATAACCTCGCGGAGGGTAGTTCCCATGGGTACCTCAATCAGCCCTACATTATTGATCTTGCCGGCTAATGCAAATACCTTGGTCCCTTTTGATTTTTCTGTACCGATTGCGGAAAACCAGCCGGCTCCCTTGTTGATGATGACAGGGATGTTGGCGAAGGTCTCCACGTTGTTCACGTTGGTGGGTTTCCCCAGGTAACCTGAAACAGAAGGGAACGGCGGTTTAAAGGTAGGTTCCCCGCGCAATCCTTCCATTGAGTGTATGAGGGCAGTTTCTTCGCCGCACACAAAGGCACCCGCACCATATCGGAGTTCAATGTCGAAGCTGAATCCGGTATTGAAAATGTTCTTTCCCAGGAGTCCCATCTCCCTTGCCTGTTCCAGGGCGATTTTGAGGCGTTCGATGGCAAGCGGGTATTCTGCACGGATGTACACCAGCCCTTTGTCAGCGCCGATGCAGTAGCCGCAGATCGCCATAGCCTCGATCACCGAGTGGGGATCTCCCTCAAGGATAGACCGGTCCATAAATGCACCGGGGTCACCCTCATCGGCATTGCAAACCACATACTTCTGGTCACTGACTGATTTGCGGGTAATTTCAAACTTCAGACCGGTGGGGAAGCCTCCGCCACCACGGCCGCGCAGCCCCGATTTTTTAATCTGATCAATCACCTCCTCCGGAGTCATTTTGGTAAGGCAGGTTGCAAGTGCCTGATAACCATCCCTCGCAATATACTCCCCGATCGCCTGCGGGTCAATGACGCCACAGTTACGCAGGGCAATTCTGATTTGTTTGTGCTTTGTCATATGTGGGTTCCCTTCCGTTATTTGTCAATGGATTCATAATTCAGTGGTATGATTCCATCCACCGGTTCACCAAGCCTGATGAATTTCTCGATGATCTGATCGGCTTTTCGGATATCCACTTCGCCAAACACTACCGGCTCTTTGCCCGGTAAGGTAACCTCAATGGTGGGTTCTGCATAGCAATACCCCATGCAGCCCACACGGGTTACGGTGGCCTGTATACTCCGCTTTTCAAGTTCTTCGGTCAGGTAGTCCATTACCTCACGGGCCCCTGAAGCAATGCCACATGTGGCCATGGCTACCCTGATCCGTACCGGTGCCGTAAGGTCATCCGGACTGTAAACAGGATTAAGCCTGCCAGCAAATTCCTCCTTCATCCTGAGGAGATCTTCCGGTGAATTGATTTTTGTCATAGCCTGTTCTTTATCTGGTTTATGAATCATTTTCCTCGTAACAATGGTGCGGCAAAATTACAGACATTTATTATACATGTCAAGAAAAATTGTTAAAATAATAACATTGTTAATAAAATAACAGAATATTATTATATCTTATTGATTTCTAAAGATAAAAAAGCCCCGGTGAAGGGTAAATTCACCGGGACTATGCAAAGAACTTAAGGTATTTTAGTACCTTTTGCGTTTGATGTAATGGGTATGCAGCAGTTCGTGCGACTTGTGTCCGAGGGGTTCATGCAGGAATTGCTCATATATCATCTTGATTTCTGGCACTTCATGCGATTTCCTCACGGGCATCCCTTCATCTTCGGCATAGATGGCTGCGATACGTTTCTTGCGGATCTCGTCGGTAGTGGGGATGGGTTGTCCGCCGCCGCCGATACAACCACCCGGGCAGGCCATCACTTCGATGAAGTGGTAGGGTGATGTTCCGGCCTTGATCTGATCCATGATGGTACGGGCATTGCGCAAGCCGTGGGCAATGGCAACCTTCACTTCAACCCCTTCGAGGAAGTCGAAGGCAGGCAGCACATTCTCCAGTTTCACAGCAGCTTCCTTGATCCCTTCGAGGCCACGCACCGGGGTGATGGCGAGGTTCTTAAAGGGAACTTCCCTTCCGGTTACCACTTCATACACGGTACGCAGGGCGGCTTCCATCACACCTCCGGTAGCACCGAAGATCACAGCGGCCCCTGAGGATTCGCCCATGTAGCTGTCGTAATCCATGTCGGGCAGGTTTACGAAGTCGAGACCCGATTGTTTGATCATGTGGCCGATTTCCCGGGTGGTGAGACCTGCATCCACATCCTGGTATCCGCTCGATTTCATTTCGGGGCGGTTGGCTTCAAACTTCTTGGCGGCACAAGGCATGGCAGCCACGCTCACGATTTTTGAAGGATCCACGCCGATCTTTTCTGCGTAGAAGGTTTTTACCAGTGATCCGAACATCTGCTGGGGCGATTTGCAGGTAGAGAGATGGTCGAGGTGTTCGGGGTACATATGTTCAATAAATTTCACCCAGCCCGGTGAGCAGGAGGTGATCATCGGCAGCGCAACCTTTTCGCCGTATTTCAGCGCTTTGGTCACCCTTTGCAGGAATTCGTGCCCCTCTTCCATGATGGTAAGGTCGGCGGTGAAGTCGGTATCCAGTACGGAGTCGAATCCGATCTTTTTCAGCGCGTTCACCATTTTTCCGGTGACCCTGGTTCCGACAGGGTAGCCCAGCATTTCACCCAGGGCCACACGTACCGAAGGCGCGGTATTGATCACCACATGCTTGTCGGGGTCGCCGATGGCTTCCCAGATTTCGTGATAGTACCTTCTTTCGGTCAGTGCGCCTGTGGGGCAGTGGGTAACACACTGTCCGCAGTTCACGCAAACCACATCGTTCATCGGGAGGTCCATAAAGGTAGAGATTTTCATATCCCGACCCTTGTGGGCGACGTCGATGGCGTTCACATGCTGCAGTTCGGCGCAGGTCCTCACACAACGCTGACACCTTACGCACTTGCTGTCGTCCTTTTCAATGGAGTAGGATGACTTGTCAATCTGAAGGTTGGGTTTAAGCACACTGAGGTACCTTTCCGAATCCACATTGTACTCGGAAGCCA
>ERZ795054.358-NODE-358-length-62728-cov-7.418043_pt1 | contig 62728 bp, 68 predicted proteins | sample MGYA00375138_ERZ795054 | MGnify/ENA primary metagenome ERZ795054 (study PRJEB30183, sample SAMN05720215) | anaerobic digester metagenome | isolation source: active sludge of municipal wastewater-treating anaerobic digesters | place: USA | collected 2014-12-23 ... | reverse complement strand
CGGGGAGCTCCGCGCTGGGCACGAACCTCTTGCTCTACCAATGGTACGGGAACGGGCAGCCGATACCGGGCGCGACCGCCACCGATTACACAACACCGCCCGTGAAGAAATCGGATGATCAATCGCGATTCCAGTGCCTGATCTCGGTGCCGGGCAAATCGTTGTTCAGCGACGAGGCGGTTCTGACCGTGACTGAAGCCGTGGATTTGCCGCCTTTGTTCATCGAGCGCCGCGGCCAGGAAGCTGTCGTAGGCTGGATCTCGACCGCCACCAACCTCGTCCTCGAAGCCAATACGAACCTTCTTCTGTCGCCCTGGTGGGTTGCGCCCGAGCCGATCGCGCGCGACGCCGAGACGAATTTCATTGTCGCACCCATGGTGGAGGACCGCTTCTTCCGGTTGCGGTCCCCTTGAGAATTCGCGGGGAATTCCCGCTCATCGATCAGCCTGACCGCTTGCATGCCCGTATTTCATCTCATACCGGCTGATGTGCTGGAGGTGGTTGCCCCAGACGCTCCCTCGGGGACCCGTGAAGAGACGTCCGCGCCAATATGGCCGGCACCCAACGTCCTGTTCACAGCATGGCACGCACTCTGGCATGCGGTCCACCCCCAGGTCCAGCTCTGGGAACACAACCATGCCACGGGCCGAAATGGGCACTATCCCGATCGTGGCATTCGATTGCAGCGGTTTGGCTCCCTAACCTCCGCAGGCCCTTTCCCTTGCCTGCCCGCCGCGACACCTCCCGGATGGCTTTTCGTTTCACCCGCCGATCTCGGTTCCAGTCCTGACACATCCGAAATCATGCGGATCAACGGTCCGATCTCCCACGGTGCTCCCTTTTGCGACAGTCGGACGACTCCTGTTTCTCGTTCTGATCCCCCCTCTGTTCCTGCCTATGCTTGGGGAACAAAACAGATGATTGAGGACTATTTACGGGGAACTCCTGTTTCTCCAAACCATTGGCGACAGTCCAAGGAGTTCTGCATCATCGAACGGATCGCCCGGCCTAATGGCCTCAGAGGCAAAAGTCTCATCCCGGATCCAAACGCTCCGAATCGATTTTGCCTCAGGCTCACGGACCACGCCTGCCTGGGGGCCTACGCCAGTATGCCCCTCAAAGAAGCCAGTTACCGGGAGGGTTTTGACCTGCTGCCAGCCACTGAGGGGCTCGCCTTCCGCATGGGAGGAGGCGGTCATGTCGTCAGGATGAGCCGTCACTCCCCCGATCGATTGGATGCCTGGCTTCCGTTGAGCCAGCCCGTCTCGGGAACTCGGGCCAAATGGCTGCTGTTGTCGCCCGCTATTTTCCCCCGCGCGTCCTCCAGTCAAAATAAATCGGATCGGCCACATCCGGGCGGCTGGTTGCCGACTTGGGTGGATCCGGACTCCGGCCAGGTTTTATTGCGCCGGGGAAAGACAGAGCGAGGCTCCAAAAGCAGAGAGGAATGGCGCCGAAGAATCCGGGAGCTGCCTTTTTTGGACTGTCGTCTGATGGGGGCGGCGGTTCGTCCGCTGATATCGATCGGGGGCTGGAGTGAGCGCAAACACCTCCGGATCGATGATCCAAAGGCCCAGCCGGGCCCGCGAACCGTTTGGACGGCTGTGCCGGCCGGCTCGGTCTATTACTTTGAAGGTCCGGACGCTCCGTGGCTGGGCCAAGCCCTCGCCTGGCACGGGCAAGAGCAGGAATCGCCCCAGGAAATCCTCCATCGGCGCAGCACGCTGCTGGGCGAGCAGGGCTTTGGACTGGGCGTGTGCGGCCCCTGGTAACAGGCGGCTTCCCGATCAACAAAACAACCGCCGGAAAAGAACCTGTTCCCTATCCATCGTCACCGGTTGCCAAATTCCAAACACCTGTGCAAACCAACCCGGGATGTTTTTTAATCGGGGATTCGACATTCCGGCTCTTTTGTGTTAGGGGTGATTTGAACTCATGAAAACGACGTTTCGACCCTCGGTCATCATGGATTGCTCTTCTTTCGAGACTGCCGGTTTTGGCGCCATAAACCGGCGCGCGTTCCTCCGGCGATCGATCGCCTTGACAGGGGGTTGCGCACTGATCCTGCGGGCAACAGCGGCCGAGGATGCATCCAACCGGCTTAAACCTCTCGGGCGAGCGCAAGGAATTCATCCGGGGCGTGTCGTCTGGACCTTCGATCCGGAGGTGACCGATTGGAAAGGCCCGGGAGACGGCCACTGGTGGGAAGGGCAACGCGTGAAACAAAAACGCGTGGACGCCATGATGGCCCGCGCGGTCTGTGAGCTCACGGGCGAAACAACGGTGGCCGGGGCGTGGTCCAGGTTGTTTCGTCACTTGAACCAGGCGCGCGGCAAGGGGGATGCCGGTTATCGAGCGGGTGAGAAGATTGTCATCAAACCGAACTGGGTCGGACTGATTTATCTCGAGGGTCACGTCAACAACGACACCTACACGTTTAATCGGCGGCACGATTACATGAACACCGCGCCCCAGATGATCCTGGCGGTGCTCAGCCAGCTGACCGGCGTCGGGGTGCGCCCGGCCGATATCACGGTCTGCGACACCCTTGCCAGCTTGATTCACGAATACCATGGTCTTCTTCATTCGGGGTTCTCCGAGGTCCGTTACGAGGATCACGGCGGCAAGTTCGGGCGAATCAAGGTCAGTTCTTCGAGTACGCCATTGCACTGGAGCAGCCGGCCTCAAGGCAAGGCCCAGGACCATCTCCCCACCAGTTTTGCCGAAGCCGATTACCTCATTAACTTTGCCAACCTCAAGGCTCACACCGCCGGGGGCGTGACGCTCTGCGCCAAAAATCATTATGGTTCTCTGGTGCGATGGCCTGTCGAGGAAGGTTACTACGACATCCATCCGAACTGTTTCTCCACAAAGACCGCGATCTATCGGCCGCTGGTGGACCTCATGGGTCACGCTGATCTCGGCGGAAAGACAGTGCTCTATCTCGTCGACGGTCTGTTCTCCGGTGTGCATCCTCGCGATCCAGTTCCGCAACGCATGCAGTCGCCGCCTTTTAACGGCCAGTGGCCCTGCAGTCTCCTGGCCTCCCAGGATCCTGTCGCCATTGATTCGGTTGGCTTCGATCTGCTCTGGTCGGAGGGAACAAGTTTTGCCCGCAAAGGCGGTGTCGACGATTATCTCCATGAGGCCGCCCTGGCGAATGATCCGCCATCAGGGACGTTCTACGACCCGAACCACGCGACCGCCACAAAACGGCTCGCTAGCCTCGGCGTCCACGAACACTGGAACAATCCCCAGGAAAGAAAATACTCCCGTAATCTCGGTCTCGACCCAGGCATCGAACTGATCGAAGCCAGATTGGGATCCATCCCGGGCAAGTGAACGAAATCCGCCTTCAGGAGGCCCCGGGGACGGACTGAGGCGCGTGGGCAATCGTCTCGACGTCGGTCTTCACCTGACGGGCCTGTTGGTAACGGCGTTCCGGCTCCTTTTCCAGCGCCCGCAGGACCACTTCATCCAGCCGCACGTCCACCTCGACCTTTTTTGATGGCGGCTGAAATTTGCCGAGCGGCAGTTCTCCGGTGAGCATCTCGTAAAACACCACCCCCATGCCGCCATAGCCGAGGCATTCAAGAATTTCCAGGTGCGGGAAGCGTCGAGCCACTTCAGATTCGGGGGGAGGAGAAATTTTGTTCTCCTGAGGACGGAATTCGCCCGCCGTCGAAGCCTGTGTTCCGATCCCGACTCCCATCAGACATCGTGGACACATGCCTTGCGGAGAGGAAGAAGGCAGAAGCGTTCCGCAGCGTGGACAGGCGGCCGCTGATCCCGCCTTGTGAAATTCCAAGAGAACGAAGATATTGAAGGCTGCCACCGCCATAACGAGGCCAACAAGCACCGTATCCAGACCCCTCCAAACCCCAGCCGCCAGCAGCAAGCCATTGAGCAGAGAGACGCAGACCACTGTTACCCCCAAACCCAAACCGTACCGATCCCATCGCAACCGGGCCCGATCCGCCTTAAGTTCCACAAACGAGAACCGCCGGGCTTGGCTCGTAAATTCAACCGTTTCAGAATTCATCATCGATGCGCCGGGAACGGGCTGGCTTTGGCGGCGCACAAGCCAGAGGACCAATAGGATCAATCCGACTACGGTTGTTACATAAAAGAAAAGCGCCAGTAGTATAATCAGGATCTCAGGAAGACCGATCATCGCTCCAAACATTGCATTGTTCATACACCCGTTACTACCGGAATCCCACCTTAAGGTTACGTCGCGCTGAACAAAACCACCGTCCTGATTCGGCCAAGCGCCGTCCCAATCTCATTGAGACATCGAGGGCTTTCAATTCCACCTCAGACTGGCCCGGTGGCAGATCAACCTCCCAGCACGGCAAAAAGCTCCTGCAATTCCTCCTCCACTTCCTCAGGCCTAGCCACGGTGTCGGCGATCACAGCGCGCAACAGATCACGGTAGCGCTGCCGCAGCCTGTGGGCCGCCACCTTGACTGCTCCTTCACTCATGTCCATCCGGCGCGCCAGCTCGCGATAAGGGATTTCCGACCGCCCCCCCGCCAAGGTGTCCTTCAGCCCGACAAACAAGTTCTCGCGCCCAGCAGCCGCATATTCCAGCCGCAATCGATCCAACACGGTGGCCAAAAGCAAGAGCGCCCATTGCCGATCAAACGCGCGATCAGGTGTTTCCTCCGGTGAGAGGGGCTGCCAATAGGTCCGGCACAGTTTTTCGAGCGCCTCGACCACGCGACTGTCATCGCTCTGCCCCGCGCGGAGGACGACACTCCAATGCGTCGTGCAAAACGCACCCGCCTCCCCCGCGTCTGATTCTATATGTTCTGGGTCAGACATGACTGCATCGGATAACGGCTTGATCATGGCCCCCGCATCAGAATCCGCCGGATGCTGCTGAGAAACCGTCTTACCGACCTCACGAGATGGAAGCATGACCTTTCGCCGCTCCCAATGCAAGAGGGCCATCCCGCCCTTGAACCGCAAATAAAACGACTGAACCGCGAATAGACGCCAATCAACGCCAATAATGGCCGGCCAAATTAGGAAGGACCGGAAGTGTTGGGAACATCGATGGAATGTCTGGGATTCAGCCCATCGAACCCCTCCGCTTTCATTCGCGTCTATTGGCGTTCATTCGCGGTTCTGTTTTCGGAGCATCTTATGTGCGGTTTTGGGCCCGCCTGTCTTTATTCGCATTTATGAGGGTCCATAAGCGGTTATAGGCAGGAGCCAACTCTGCTTGCCGGCGCCGGCAAAAAAGCCTTAAGATCACTCTATGCCATTGAAACGCCGACAGTTCTTTCGGGATTTGGGCCTGGGCAGTGTCGTTCTTTGGAGTTCATCGGGTCCTGTGGGGGGATCGAGCCCCGCCTCTGTGGCGACATCGGTCCAGACTTCCTCCCGCCTGCGTTACTCGCATCGAAAGATGAAGGCAGACGTGGTGGTCGCAGGGGGCGGACTGGCGGGGGTTTGCGCGGCTTTGGCGGCGGCTCGCAACGGGGCTTCGGTCGTCTTGATTCAGAATCGATCCCGGCTGGGCGGCAACTCGAGCAGTGAAATCCGCATGCACGCGCTCGGAGCCAACAATCCGAACGAACTCCGTTTGTGGCGAGAAACCGGTTTGATCGAGGAACTCAAGCTCACGGATGCCGCCACGAATCTGCAACGGTCTTTCGCGATGTGGGACCTGATGCTTTATGACAAGGTGATCTCCGAGCGGCTCATTCACCTGATGCTCGACACCTCGGTGATCGACGCCCGAGTGGCGCGCCAAAAAGTGGCCAGCGTGACCGCCCTCTGTCCGCTCGTGGAGGAGTCCTACGACATCCAGGCGCCATTCTTCATCGATTGCACAGGCGACGCCACCCTGGCTGCGGCGGCGGGCGCCCGTTACCGATATGGTCGCGAAGGCATCGATGCCTTTGGCGAATCCCTGGCCCCTCCGGTGGGCGACCGTAAAACGATGGGGAACACCCTTCTGTTTTTCGCCCGCAAACACGATCGTCCCATGCCTTTTGCCGCGCCCAGTTGGGCGCGTGTATTCCAGAAAGATGACTTCAAACATCGCCCCATCCATTCCTGGGAATATGGATACTGGTGGATCGAGTGGGGCGGAAACCTGGATACCATCCGGGATAATCAGAAGATACGCCACGAGTTGTTGCGTTGTGTTCTGGGGATCTGGGATTATATCAAGAACAGCGGCCAGCATCCAAGTTCATCGCATTGGGCGCTCGATTGGGTGGGCATGATCCCGGGCAAAAGAGAAAACCGCCGGATCGAAGGAGACTACATACTGAAGCAGAACGATTTGGTGGAAGCCCGTTCGTTCGAAGATCGTGTGGCCTACGGAGGATGGCCCATCGATGATCACCCGCCGGGAGGCATTGATTTGGCGGATGCGCCTCCGACCCGATACATCCATTTAAAACAGCCCTATAGTATTCCACTGCGCTGCCTCTACAGCGTCAATCGGCCCAACCTCCTGATGGCGGGTCGCGATATCAGCGCGTCCCACGTCGCATTCGCCTCCACCCGGGTCATGGCCACCTGTGCGACGATGGGTCAGGCGGCGGGAACAGCGGCCGCTTTTTGTCTTCAGCACGGCCTTACGCCTCGAGAACTTGTGCGCAAAACCGAGATGCTGCAACGATATCAGCAGCGCCTCTTGCGTGACGACCAGTCGTTGCTCGACATCCGGAATGACGACCCCGATGACCTGGCTCGAAGCGCCCGGATTACCGCCTCGGCGGAAACCCAGGAAGGTCCCGCCCATCGCGTGATCGATGGATGGAATCGCGAGGTCGGTGACGGCGTTGTTCATCAATGGCGCGCTCCGATGACCCCCGCAGCGCCTTGGATTGAACTGCGTTGGCAAATGCCGCGGAAACTGAGCTGGATCCAGCTTACATTGGATTCCGGACTGCACCGACGGCTTTATCTGAGCGGGCAAGACAACGAATACTACAGCCAGATCCGCGGTCCCCAACCTGAAACTATTGCCGATCTTGCCGTCCTGTCGGAAACCAATGGACAATTTGCTCCCCTCGCAGAAATTAAGAACAACTTCCTGCGCCTGATCCGAATCCGTTTGCCGGGCATTCATACGGCCGCCCTCCGAATTCAGATCCATCGAACCCAGGGCGATCCGTTGGCGCGGATTTTCGAAATTCGCTGTTATTCCTGAGTGGATTCCGGTTTTGGCAACCGGTCTAAACTGAAGGCCTTATTCTTCGTCGGCCAGAGAACGGCGCTCCAGGTATCGGGGATGGCTTTCCAGGTTCATCGACAGATAGACGTGAGCGATTTCCTGGCCGAACCCATACCTCCGGAAAAAGGTCAGGGCATCCGAGTTGTCCTCGTCGGTGTCCACCAGCATGATGCGGGCGTCGCGTTCGATGAACAGATTGGTCAATTGACCGACGAGTCGAGCGGCAATCTTGCGGCGTTTAAACTTGGGCTCAACTCCCAGCCACAGCAGCCAGCCATACCGCCAGGCGCTGCGAGGCTTCTGCATCACCCGCCCCAGCGCAAATCCGATGATCTGCGATTCGGCCTCGGCCACAAGGCAGGTCTCGCTGTCGGAACCAAATAGCTGGACCAATTCATGCTGATCCCAAGAGCGGTATAAGGTCGGTAACTTCTCCGCGGTGAACAACCGTTGCCCCAGTTCAAAGACCGGAGCAATGTCCCGCAACTCCATCTCACGGACAGTGACCTCGATTGAAGGTTTTCTCACCCGACAAACCTCTTGGCCACCAGACAGGCGTTGTGTCCCCCAAAACCGAATGAATTGGTGACAATGGCGTCCACCTTCATTTCCCGGGCATGATTGGGGACATAGTCCAAATCGCATTGCGGATCGGGATGCTCGTAATTGATCGTGGGCGGCACGACATTGGCCTCGATCGCCTTGACGCAGATGGCCATCTCTGCGGCGCCCGCCGCCCCCAGCATGTGGCCCGTCGCCCCCTTTGTCGAACTGATGGCCACCTCTCGAGCGTGATCACCAAAAACGTTCTTGATGGCCTGAGTTTCACAAATATCCCCCTGCGGAGTGGCGGTTCCGTGCGTGTTGATGTAAGAAATATCGCTCGGATTCAGCCCCGCCGATCTCAGAGCCATCCGGATGCAGCGAGCGGCTCCCTCGCCCTCGGGCGCCGGGGCGGTCAAGTGACTCGCGTCCGCTGTGTTGCCATATCCCACCAACTCGCAATAAATCCGCGCGCCACGCGCCTTGGCGTGCTCCAACTCTTCAAGGATCAGCACGCCGGCCCCCTCGCCCATGACAAAGCCATCCCGCTCGGCGTCGAATGGCCGCGAAGCCTTCTGGGGCTCATGATTGTGCGTGCTCATGGCCCTCATGGCACAGAATCCACTGATTCCCAGTGGAACAATGGTTGCTTCGGCTCCCCCGGCCACAATCACACTGGCATCGCCCATTTTGATCGTGCGCCATGCTTCGCCAATGGCATGAGCGGATGTGGCGCAGGCGGAACAGGTCGCCAGATTGGGACCGCGCAATTTGTGGTGTATGGAAAAAATGCCGGACGCCATGTTCAGGATCAGCATGGGGATCATAAACGGCGACACCCGGCCCGGTCCTTTCTCCAACAACACCTGATGCTGATCACTCGTCGTCGCCAATCCCCCGATTCCTGAACCGATGAACACACCCATTTCATCCCGGTTCTCCCGCTCCAGATCCAAGCCGGAGTCTTTCAGCGCCTCCAATCCTGCCACCATCGCAAACTGAATGAAACGGTCGGTCCGACGTATTTCCTTGGGCGAGTTAAAAGCCGGTGTGGGATCGAAATTGCGCACTTCAGCGGCAATCTGGCAGTCAAAAGCGCTGGGATCAAAGTGTGAAATCCGATCGACACCGCATTTGCCGGCGAGGAGGTTGTCCCAAAACGTGCTCATTCCCGAGCCTAAAGGGGTCACGATCCCCAGCCCGGTGATGACCACCCTGCGTTCCGTCCAATGTGCTGGCATGAAAAAAATGGGCAGCCCGACCTTAGCCAGCCGCTGCCCGAAAACTCTGGGTCCTTTTACTTTTGATTTTCCTCGATGTACTTGATGACATCTCCGACGCTTTGAAGTTTATCAGCCTCTTCATCAGGGACTTCCAGACCGAATTCCTCCTCCAAAGCCATGATCAGTTCCACCGTATCCAATGAGTCGGCGCCCAAATCTTCAATGAACTTGGCGTCGGCCGTCACCTGATCGGCATTGACGCCCAGTTGCTCGACAATGATGTCTTTTACTCTCTGTTCAATCGTTTTTTCAGCAGCCATGGGTTTCTCCATTCTTTTTGCTGTTCGTGTCTATGCGACCGTTTCAGAGGCGTCAAGCCTCGAAGTAAATATTTTTCAGACTGTCTTGGTTGAATCTTGTCTAGCGAGCCTGCGGGCTGGCGTCCAGCCTTATCTGGAGCCATAGGTTACATTGTCATCCCCCCGTCGACGCACAGAACTTGCCCAGTAATGTATCGCGCCGCAGGGCTGGCCAGAAAAACCGCTGTCTGCGCCACATCCTCAGGCTCGCCAAAGGCGCCTAAAGGAATTCGGCCGAGAAGATCTTTGCGCCATTCCTCTTTCAGAACGGCGGTCATATCGGTTTGGATGAAACCCGGCGCGATGGCATTGACGGTGATCCCGCGGGGAGCAAGCTCGCGAGCGACCGATTTGCTCAGTCCAATCAAGGCCGCCTTGCTCGCGGCGTAATTACACTGGCCGGCGTTGCCAATCAAGCCAATCACCGAGGTGATATTGATGATCCGGCCGGAACGCTGCTTGATAAACGATCGGCAAAGACCGCGCGTCAACAGAAAAGCCCCCTTCAGATTGGTGTCCATGACCACATCCCAGTCCTCGTCGCTCATGCGCATCAGCAGACCGTCTCGCGTAATGCCCGCGTTATTCACCAAAATATCCACTCTCCCAGGCTCCGCCAAAACGCTCCGTATCAAGCCGTCCACCGCATCGCTCCGGGACACATCGACCGCATGCGCCCAGGCCTGCCTGCCCAAAGCCCGAACCTCGGACGCCACCTTCTCCGAATTCTCAACCGTTCGGGAAAGACAGATGACGTCCGCTCCTTCCTTGGCAAAGGCCAGTGCAATCGCCCGGCCAATTCCACGTCCGGCGCCGGTCACCAAAGCAATCTGATTTGTGAGTCGATTCATATCATCAAACCTCCTGGACGCCTTAAAGCGCCCTCATTGTTTTCTCCAAACTCGGCATGTCGGCCACGTTCAAGACCTCGACATTCCGATCAATACGCCGCATAAATCCGGACAAGGCCGTGCCAGGCCCCAGTTCAAGAAAACAGCGGCATCCCTGCCCCAAAAGGCACCTCATCGATTCCTCCCAACGAACGGATGCGGTCACCTGCCGCACCATCAACGCCTGAATGTCGGCTGCCACATCGTGCGGACGGGCGGTCACATTGGCCACAACGGGAAATGCCGGTGTCCGCCAGGCCAGTTTCTCCATCGCCTGGCGTAATTTTTCCTGCGCGCTAACCATCAGCCGGGAATGATAGGCTCCAGCCACCGGCAGCACCACGGCTCGTTTCGCGCCTCGGGCCTTGGCTAGTTCAGACGCCCGGACCACGCTTTCATATTCTCCCGAGATCACCAGCTGTCCCGGGCAGTTCAGATTGGCCAACTCCACATCGGCTTCCTGGCAAACCGCTCTCGTGGCGTCCTCTTCGAGGCCAATGATTGCCGCCATGGTGCCCCGGGTCAGTTCGCAGGCCTCCTGCATAAACAGCCCCCGTTGACGCACCAGATGCAAGCCATCCTCAAACGACAACGCCCCGCCCGCCACGAGTGCCGTAAACTCACCCAGCGACAATCCGGCCGCAGCCTCCACCACCAGCCCCGGACATGCCTCCAGAACCAGTTGATAGGCAATCCAACTCACCAGGTATATGCCTGGCTGAGCGTGTTCCGTCTTGGTGAGTTCCAATTCGGGCCCCCGATGACATATCCCGGCTAAATCATACCCGAGGATCTCATTGGCTCGCTCAAAGAGAGCTCTGGCCGCCGGATAATTCTCCGACAAATCCTGTCCCATGCCGACCACCTGCGCACCCTGACCGGCAAATAAAAGCGCAATTTTCTTCATAAAACGTCCGCGACTTAACACCATCCCCGTCCGTCTGAAAAGCCCATAATCGCCCCCTCCAAGTCTGCCCGTAAGATGCTCGCAATAACATCTAACCGCGGATTCCCTCATTCCATCGATGCTCCAAACACTTCAGGACCTTAGGGGTCTGCCATGATCACTATTCGGCATCTCGAGTTCATAGCCAGTTTTTGAAAGCCCCCTTTTCCAAAACTCCGGGCTTGCCAAAACCGGCCGAGTATAGCAGTTTTTTCGAACCACGCCCGGGTGCGCGGTTAGCTCAGTGGAAGAGCACTACCTTGACACGGTAGGGGTCACAGGTTCAAGCCCTGTATCGCGCACCATTTTTGTTTCTGTTTCCCCCCTTGCCAGCCCAGCCTGATCGGTCTAGGATTCCGCCCATGGACACGCATCTGCGTGAATATGTTCCTGTGCTTCTGCTCATGCTGCTGGCTGTGGGCATGGTCGCAGGAATGATGATCGGATCAGCCTTGCTAGGAAGATCGAACCGTCGTTTGCCCATTAAAGACACCGCCTACGAATGCGGCATGCTCCCCCTCATGGATGGGGTGCCCCGCTTTTCGGTCAAGTTCTATCTCGTCGCTGTGTTGTTCATCCTTTTTGATATCGAGGTGGTCTTTCTTTATCCCTGGGCGGTAATCTATCGCGATTTGCTGATTGAACATGCCAACCTCGCCTTGTTTTCCATGCTTTCTTTCCTGAGCGTCCTGTTTGTTGGGTACCTGTATGCCTTGAAGAAAGGAGCCTTCTCGTGGCGAGGGGATGCCAGAGGGCCGAGTTCAACGAGGCCCTGATATCGAAGTTTCTTAACCCTCCCCCTGCTTTCGCTGGTTTGCCGATTTTCGTACATATCTGGAAATGGAATGTCCACATTCTGGACATGCAGTAACTATTCTGGATTCTGAAATCGTAAAAAAAGTGGGGGTCATAAGCCGCGCCCGCCAAATGACTTCAATCTGAAACGCCATGAAAAAGACCTGTTCATTCGAGGAAAGATGGTTTATTTATTTGGAATAATGATTGACCATGGAATGACAAATGCTATTCGTCAAATCTGTCTTTGAGTTCTCAGTCTTGAGACGCATTATGATTCTGGATCATTGGATGGTGGATACTCAACAGCGGCGGAAAGGCGCGTTTGCGCTGACCGAAGCCTTGTTTGGGATCCTGTTGGCGGCCATCCTCTTAAGCGCCACCATTTTAGGCTACCTGCAGAGCGCGCGCCGGGCGGAATGGGCGGCTTATTATCTGAATGCGCAGGGCTTGGTTATGAAACGTCTGGAACAGACGCGGGCAGCCCGATGGGACACCCAAGCTTACCCGAACCTTGCAGAACACAACCAGTTTGTATCGACCAATTTTCAGGATATCGTCGAAATCCTTGACATCCCTGTCTCTGGAGGTTCAAACCTCGCTGTGACGGTCAAGACAACGATTACCGAGGTATCCGTGGTGCCGCCATTGCGCCAGATCGATATCGAGTGTGTTTGGCCATTCATGGACAAACTGTTTACCAACCGTATCGTGAGCTATCGGGCGCCCGATCAATAGCGGATAAGCGCGTTGAATTATGCAGATCAGTCAATCATCCACATCCCAGCGATCCGGTGTCACCCTGGTGGAGATGCTCATTTCGATCGGGTTAATCATCATGGTGCTGGCCGTCGTATTGTCGGGGCATCTCTATGGATTGCGACTCTATTCGCTCTGCCGAAGCAAACTCCAGGCCAGCCAGGCCTCGCGGGACATGGTCAAGTATCTGATCTCCGAAGTTTACAGCGCCGCAAACGTTTACGTTGCCAATTCGTATTCCGACCCCTTCCATGCCATCACCAACGTCGGGGCGTTGCGCCAGGGCAATGCCCTCCAAATTTGGCTCGATGCAAGCAATTACGTCTGCTATTATTTCGACGCGGATAACGCCAGCTTGCATCGTGCGGTGATGGGATCGACCAACATCAATTTCCTGGGGGATTCCATCCTGGTAAGTGGGACCAATCATATTTTCACGTTGCGCGACTACGCGGGCCAAATTCTGACCAATGAAACGGGAAATGTCTCCGTCCATATCCGGCTTGAGTTTCAAGGCACAAATTATCCGACCGGCCAAAAAATCGACTATCACAAATTCGAAACCACGATCTCTCGCAGGAGCTCTTTCTCGTCATGAAGACTGCCATTTGCCATCATCGATCGGCCGAATCAGCCGCGATATCCCTGCCCGTCGTCCTGGTCCTGACAGGGCTGAGCCTTCTCGTGTTGGGGAGCACCATGAACTGGACCTCTTCATCAGCGCATCTCACCGATCGCCAGGTGAATTACTACAACGCCGTCGCCGCGGCCGAGGCGGCGACGGAAAAGGTGATCAGCTATATGTTCCGTGATTTTCGGGATCATGCGGTCCTTACTAATCTGGATTTGTACAGGACCAACATCCCCATGACTCCGGAACTGGCCGATCGATTCGAGTTTCTGGATTCCAGCAGCAACATGAGCAAGATCACGATCCTTCCCTATCACCCGCATGGGAATACCAATAACGCCACAAACCTCCTGGATTACGGCTATAAAATCATCGCCAACGCGCGTTCGACCGTAACTCCCGAACCGGTTTCCGGCGCTGTCCGTCAAATCGTGACCTTCAGCAATGATCCCATTTTTCGTTACGCCATTTACTATTCTCTGGACCTCGAGTTTCATCCCAGTCCGCCCATGACCATCATCGGCAGAGTTCATTGCCAAAACGATATCTATTACTCGGCGGACAACACCTTGACTTTCCTGCAGAATGTCACGGCGGTGGGTCTGCTCCATAACGAGCGCAAATACGTGGGCAAAGACCAATATGGGACGATTAACTATCCGCCCCCCCCGCATGTTTTCATGGCCAAAGCTCCATCCAAATCCCTCCCGGTCGGCACCAACAATAGTCCCGAGGCCGTTCATGCTATTCTTGAAAAACCCCCCGTGGGCGAAGACAAGGATTCCCAGATGGGCAAGCAGCGGTATTACAACAATGTGGACATGATCCTCACGGTGACGAGTTCCAACATGGTCGCGCGCACCGGGCCCCGGCTGGTGAGTCAAACCATCGTCACCAACGGATTGAGCTTTGTCTCCACCAATGCCAGCTTCTACAACGGACGGGAGAATAAGACCGTTTCTCCCACCGACATCAATATCGGCAACCTCAACACCTGGATTAACAACGCCGGAAATCCCATCAACTCGATTGTGCAGTCCGAAAGAGGTCATATCATCAATTCCATCTATGTTGAGGACCTGCGGAAACGGCCTTCGGGCCAGGGCAGCGGGGTTCGCGTCAACAACGGCCGTTACTTGCCGAGCGCGGGCTTGACCGTGGCAACCGAACACCCGATTTATGTGGAAGGCCACTACAACGCGCCCAACCTGGCCACCACGAACACGGTCAATACACGTCCCGCCTCGCTGGCCGGGGATGCCATCACAGTCCTTTCCGAAGGCTGGAGCGATAGCGCAAACCAAACCGGCCCCAATAACACGACAGCCCAATCGACAACCGTCAACGCGGCTTTCCTGGCCGGGATCGTGGAAACCGTGGGGCCCAGCAACTATAAATACAGTGGGGGAGTGGAGAACTTTCCGCGATTCCTGGAGAACTGGGGATCAGGACGTCCCCTGACCTACAATGGCTCGATGGTCGTGATGTTTCCCAGCCGATACGCCACAAACTACTGGAAACGCGCGGATAACAAAACGTACTATACTCCCCCCAAACGGGACTGGACCTTCGATGTGAACTTTCTGAATCCGAACAAATTACCCCCCTGCACACCTCAAATGCGGACCCTGGTCCGAGATCGATTGGAAATCGTCCGGGCTTTCTCGACCGACTAGACCGCCGCGGATTGAGTCCGTCCTGACGAAGCGCTGCCTCAAACCGACCTGTCAAACGAAGTTCAAACTATAACTTGACTCTTTTGTAAAGACTTCTGGCCTGCAGACAAGTTAGAGGTCTTTCGTTTGCCCTGACCTCGGCGCCAGATCCAGTTCCACAAGGGTCGCCCCCCAGCCTCCCATCAATTCGCCAGCCAGACGAAAATGCCGCACCCGCGGATGCCGGCGCAGAACACCATGCACGGTTTCCCGCAAGGCGCCGGTTCCCTTTCCGTGAATGATCCGAACCGACCCAATGCCTTTCCGAGCGCAGGCATCCAGGTAGTCGACCACCAGGTCTTTGACATCCTGCGGTCGAAACGTATGCAGGTCCAATTCCCCCTCAATAGGCAGTTCGATGGAATCCGAATCCGTCATTGATTTCTCTTTTACTCCCGAAGATTACCAAGTTCAATACGGCACTGCCCCCCCTATTTCCGCATGACAACAGCCGCAACGCAACGGATCGCGGAATTTATTCCGCCGCGTTGATCCTCACCGCTTCACTCTGCGGAATAAATTCCGCGCGCCGGTCGTTGCAGGCTTCACAGTCTGGGACACCCTAAAGGATGGACACCCAACCGCTGATGCGCTCATTCCATCGATATTCCCAACACGTCCGGACCTTCGTATTTAACCTGCCAGGATTCGCGTTCATTGGCGGTTCAGGATGGCAACCTTGAACCGCAAATCAAACGACTGAACCGCGAATAGACGCCAATCCACGCCAATAATGGCAGGCCAAATACGAAGGACCTGAAGTGTTGCGAACCTCGATGGAATGTCTGGGATTTACCCCATCGGACACCTCCGCTTTCATTCGCGTCTATTGGTGTTCATTCGCGGTTCTGTTTTTTCGGAGCATCTCATGTGCGGTTTTGGGGGCGGCTTCGCGGCTTGACCTGGAAAGATTCTCTTCTCATGCTTGGATCGTGCGCATGCTTATCAGATGGCTATGGGGGGTTTGGATGGGAACGATGCTGGCGACCGGAGCCGAACCCGAACGATCGGTGGTGCAAATCACGACTTTCTCGCAGCAGCCCGATTGGGCCGCGCCCTGGCGGTTCGAATCGGTTCGCCGCTCGTCGGGATCAGGTTTCGTCATTCGTGGAAAACGCATTCTCACCAATGCTCATGTCCTGAGCTGGGCCCGTCAGGTGTTGGTCCGGCGGTATCAGGATCCCCGCCCCTTCCTGGCACGCGTGGTCTATATGGGGCACGATTGCGATCTGGCCTTGCTGGCTCTGGAAGACGAGTCGTTCTTCGACAACCTGGATCCCTTGGATCTCGGAGATCTCCCCAAGGTCCGATCCTCGGTCGTTACCTATGGTTATCCGGCGGGAGGCGAGCAAATTTCTTACACACGCGGTGTGGTTTCGCGAATTGAGGTTCAAAGCTACACGCACATCGGCAACCGCGGCTTTATTGCCGTTCAAACCGATGCCGCCATCAATCCGGGAAACAGCGGCGGTCCCGTAATTCAAGACGACAAAGTCGTCGGGGTGGCCTTTCAAGGCATCCCCGGCCTGGAAAATACCGGTTTCTTTATCCCGCCCCCCGTCATCCAGCATTTCCTCCAAGATGTCGAAGACGGCGAATACCACGGTTTCCCCCAGGCTGGAATCCGTCTGAGCAGCCTTCAGAATCCGGATTTCCGCCGTTACCTTGGCCTTCCGGACAACGACCAGGGGGCTCGGATTGATTCGCTCTCCCCCATTCCATCGACAACCGCGGTGCTGCAAAAGGAGGATGTGCTTCTTCAGGTCGGCTCTTATGCGGTGGCGAGCGACAGCACCATTCTCTACGAGGGCAACCGATTGCACGCCGGCGTCGCCTTCAGTGAAGTCCAGCATGGTCAAAGCCTGAATCTGCGCGTCTGGCGCCAAGGAAAGGAACTGTCCGTGACTCTCCCGATGAATGTCGTTCGCGACGATGCCGCCGAGGGCAATCAGTATCAGCTGCCCAAGTACTATATTTTTGGCGGGCTGATCTTCACTCCGCTCAATCGCGATTACCTGCGGGCGGTTGGCGGATCATCACCTGACACCCTCGGCAGCGAACTGGCTTACGAGTTGTTTTATCGCAGACAGGAGAAGCCGGAAACCTGGCGGCCCGAACCGATCGTGCTCGTGGGCATTCTCTCGCATTCGGTCAATGCCAACTTCAGCATCAAAGGCCGCGCGTTAATCCAGAAGGTCAACGGCCGGCGCATCGAGGATTTGAAAGGACTGATCGAGGCATTCGAATCGTCCTCGGCCACCTATGACGTCATTCAATTTGTCACCCAACAAAGCTTTGATTGCCTGAACCATTCCGCTGCTGTTCAGGCGACTTCTGAGATTCTGAAAACCTACAATATCCCCTCGGATCGCCGTCTATGAGATACCCTTTCCTCCTTTTCATTTGCTGGCTGGCGGGACTCCTGTCGATCTCGGCCGCCCAACGTTCCTCCTCGTGGGAAAACTCGGTGGTTTCACTCGAGGCCTCCCGTCGAAGCTACGACTATCTTCAGCCCTGGGCCCGCCGGCAGGAAACCGTGACAAAATCGGGCGTGGTAATCGGACCCCGCCAAATACTCACCACAGCGGATTATCTCCACGACATCACCTTGGTTCGTGTTCAGAAAAACGGACGGGGCCCTTGGTATTCGGCGAAGCTGGCCTGGATCGATTACCACGCCAATCTCGCCCTGGTCACTTCGGCGGATTCAAATCTCTGGTCTCATCTGAAACCCGCTTCCTGGCTCCCAAAGCCCATGTCTCGAGGACAGGTTGAGCTGGTGCGGTGGCGCAACGGCCGCCTCGAGAGTTTCCAGGGCGACATCCAGCAGTGGGCGGTTAAGAAAGGCAAACTGACCTGGGTCGATTACCTCCAGATGGAGGTGAGTTCTGAAATCAATGCGGCGGGTTGGGCCGAGGCCGTGGTTGTCGATAATAAGCTTGTCGGGATAACCTCATCGCACGCCGACAACCGATGCACCGTTCTCCCGGCGCCCTTCGTCCGCCCGATCTTACAGGCGCAAAACCAGAACCGATTTCCAGGGCTCGGTTACTTCGACTTTGTCTGGCAAAAGATTGAAAATCCCGACATCCTGGCCTACCTCAAGCTTACCGGCGCGCCCCGCGGGGTCGTCGTCGTCGATGGCGGCCTCAAGCTCGGACATGCCAGCCCGATTCAACCCATGGATCTTATCGTCAAGATCGATGGACTTGATATCGATAACGAGGGCGATTACCAAGATCCCGATTATGGCAAACTCTCGATCGAGAACATCGCCAGCGGCCGGCTTTGGGCCAATCGTTCCGTCCCGATCCAAGTTTGGCGCTCGGGGGAATTGAAGGAAGTCGCCTATACCATTCCCAAGGTCGACTATGCCGATGAGTTAGTTCCTCTGGCGCACTATGACCAAGAGCCCGAATATCTCATCGCGGGCGGACTAGTTTTTCAGCCCCTGACTGAACCCTATCTTCGCAGCTGGGGTTCGGATTGGCGCAGGAAAGCTCCCTTTCGTCTTGTTTACTACACGCTGGAGAAACCCTCCGTGGAAAAGCCGTCTCGCGTCCTCCTATCCACAGTGCTTCCCGATCGGACAACCATAGGCTATCAGGACCACCGGTTCCTGGTCATTGAACGAGTCAATAACCGGCCGATCAGCCGACTCAACGACTTGGCCGAGGCCCTGAAATCACCCGTCGGCGGTTTCCAGGTCATTGAATTCGCGCCAGGCGAATCGGTCGGAAAGCTGGTGCTCAATGCTTCCCGCTTGGAAGACGCCACAGCGCGCGTCCTCCAGCATTTCGGTATCCAGAAGGATCGCCATCTGTCCTCACCCTGATCCGGAAGCTTTCCGGACTCGCATCCTCAATGCAAGGTCAACCGGTCAGGAATGGGCCTTATCGAGGCGGTAGTGCCGCGTCAGATTCAGGCTTGGCTTTCGCTGGGGCCCGGCCCTTCTGGGCCTTTGCCGGTTTGGACTTGGCCGCTTTAGCCTTTCGTTGTTTGGCCCAACGCTCCTTCTGCGCCGCCGCAATGCGCGCCCGTCCTTCAGGAGTTATCCCCCGAGATCCTTTCTTTGCAGGCTTGGTCTTAACTTCGGTTTCTTCTCCCAAGAGCTCACTCAGTTCTTTCTCGAGCTTCTCGATCTTCTCCCGAATAGTAATGACCTTCTTCAGCTGCGTCACAGATAGGTTAGCCAATGTATTTGCAGTCATACGACTTATGCTTTAGACAAATATCGCTCTTGAGTCAAGAATCCAGAATGCCATCGCGTCAGACAGCCCACGGATTCGGCCAGAAACACGACCGGAAAGCGCGCGGGAGACTGACCAGGATTCCATTTGTATTTTCTCGAATCGGCCGTTAGGCTCCAAACCACGATGTCCCTTGTCGATCAAGTTAAAGAGGCCGGAGTCGTCGGGGCCGGCGGCGGCGGATTTCCCGCGCATGTAAAACTGGCGGCAAAAGCCGAAATCGTGATTGCCAACGGGGCCGAGTGCGAACCACTGCTGCACAAGGACGCCGTCATCATGGAACATCAGGCCGACCTGGTCGTCGACGGCATGCGACGGATCATGGAAACCGTGGGCGCGCCCGCGGGCGTCGTGGGAATCAAGGCCAAGAAACATGAAGCAATCCAGGCCATCGATAAGGCTTGCCGCGGAACCTCGATTCGAGTGCAGTTACTGGGCGATTACTATCCGGCGGGCGATGAATACGATCTGGTCTACACAGTTACGGGACGTCTCATCCCTCCCCAAGGCATTCCGCTGCAGGTCGGCGCTGTCGTGCACAATGTAGAATCCCTGGCCAACATCGCCCGTGCCGCTTCGGGGATCCCGGTCACACACAAGACTCTGACCGTAGCCGGGGCGGTCCACCGCCCGACCACCTTGACCACTCCGATTGGAACCTCTTTTCGTGAGGCTATCCAAGCGGCCGGCGGTCTCACAACCCACGAGCCGGTGATCTTCGTTGGAGGTCTGATGATGGGCCAAGTCACTCAAGACTTGGATCAGCCCATCACTAAGACAACCACCGGAATTGTTATCCTTCCCCTGGAACATCCGCTGTGCCAGCGGCGGCTGCACCCGGCCTCCCACCAGGCTCGAATTGGCAAGTCCGCCTGCGACCAATGCCGTTTTTGCACCGAATTCTGTCCGCGTTACCTCCTCGGTTACTCCGTGGAACCTCATCAGGTCATGCGCAGTCTGGCCTTTACGGCCACGGGCGCGGACTATTTCAACCAATTAGCCGTCCTCTGCTGCTCCTGCGGACTTTGTACCCTTTACGCCTGCCCCGAAAAGCTTTATCCCAAGGAAGCCTGCGATGCCGCCAAAGCCGCTTTGCGCGCGCGGAATATCAAGTGGAACGGCCCCACAGAAATCAAACCCCACGGTCTGCGGGATGGCCGCCGGGTCCCTATCAAGCTGCTCACCCAACGTCTCGCCGTCCAGGAATATGACCAGCCCGATCATCTCCAAACCACGCCGCTGGAACCTCGGCGGCTGTCTCTTCCCTGGAAACAAGGCGCCGGGACGCCCAATCAGCCCCGGGTTCGAGCCGGAGACTCTGTCAAGGCCGGCCAACCCCTGGGCGCAATTCCCGATAAAAGCCTCGGCGCAATCATCCATTCGCCCATGAATGCAAAGGTTATCACCCTCACGCCTGATCAGATTGTTCTGGAACGTTTATGAATGACAGATCCCTCGGACTCCTTGAGCTCTCCAGCGTTGCAGCCGGTTTCCTGGCCGCCGATACCATGTTGAAAGCCGGCAGCGTCCGGTTGCTCCTCTCCCGCTCGATATGTTCCGGCAAGTATATGGTTCTCGTTGGAGGCGAAACTGCGGCCGTTCAAAGCGCTGTCACCGCCGGCGCCGCCATTGCGGGCGATTCCTTGATTGACCAGTTCGTCATCCCCAATGTTCACCAGGAAGTCATGGATGCCCTCGGACGCTCGCAACTGCCCGAAGCCAATGGCGCTCTGGGCATCCTCGAATCCTTTAATGTCGCCACTCTCCTTCAGGCCGCCGATACCGCCGCCAAAGCCGCCAGTGTTACCCTTATGGAAATCCGACTGGCCATGGCCTTGGGCGGCAAGGCGTTCGTCACCATGACCGGCGATGTCAGTTCAGTCCAGGCCGCCATGGCCGCCGGCAAGGAAGTGATCGCCGCCGCCGGCGTCCTGGTCAACGCCGTGATCATCTCCCGCCCTCACCCCGACGTTTATCGGGAGATCGTCTGACGAGAGAAAATGGGCTTCAGACTTGCCTGCCAAGCTTCCCTGCTTATGGTTCCAGGGCTTGTCTGAAGCCCATTTTCTCTGCCTACTGCCCATAATACGCCCCCGGGCCGTGTTTGCGGAGGAAATGCTTGTCCAAAAGCGCGCGTTGCATCAGCTTGATCGTGGGCTGCAAGTGTTCGGTTTCGCTCGCCAACCGGGCTAAATACTCGAGGATTGCCGCATGATGCACCGCTTCAGCCGCGTCTTTTCCCCAGGCAAATGGACCATGACTCGCCACCAGGACCGCGGGAAATGAGCGAGGATCCAGCCCGCGGAAACGTTCCACAATCACCCGCCCCGTATTGGCCTCGTAATCCGTCTGAATCTCCTGCGAGGTCATCAAACGCGTGCAGGGAACCGGTCCATGACAAAAATCGGCATGCGTCGTCCCGAGGGGCTGGATTTCCCGTCTGGCCTGCGCCCAAGCCGTCGCCTGAATACTGTGCGTATGCACGATGCCTCCGACACCGCCAAACGCCCGATATAAAACCAGGTGCGTTGGCGTGTCCGAACTCGGACGATATCGGCCTTCGACCACACGACCATCGGCCAACGAGACGACCGCCATGTGATCCGGTTTCATGCCTTCATAAGGCACTCCGGAGGGCTTGATCACCACCAGGTCTCGTTCCCGATCCACGCCGCTCACGTTGCCAAACGTCTGCATCACCAGTCCTTCGCGAACCAAGTCCAGGTTCGCCCGGCAAACCTCACGCTTCAGTTTTTCCAGCATGCCTTCTTGTCGTCGATGCCCCGGCAATTTGCAAGCGCGAGATACGGAACCACCGGGTTGAGTTAAAACTCTGTGGTAAACACTCAGCCGCAGGAACACGGGGAGCAGGGCTTCCTTCAGCCGGAACGCCGAGGCTGCAAGCCAGACTTAAATTATACTTCAAAAATAACATATTGATTTCTATGATTACATATTTTATTTGTATTATACCACAGAGGGCACAGAGAACACAGAGGAAAAATGGAAAAGGATCCGTTTACGGCACAAGTCATCGGCTGTGCGATCGAGGTCCATCGAGAACTTGGTCCGGGACTGCTCGAGAGCACGTATGAGCAGTGTCTGGCCCACGAACTGGATTTGAACCACATTTCCTTCATACTACAACCACCGATGCCAGTCCGGGACAAGGGCGTGCTGTTGGACTGCGGCTATCGCATGGATGTTTTGGTGGAAAACCGTTTAATACTTGAACTGAAGGCGGTTGATGAGGTCAAGGGAATCCATGAAGCCCAATTATTGACATACATGAAGCTGTCTTCAATCCGAACAGGCCTTTTGATCAATTTCAATGTGCCACGACTGAGCGATGGCATCCGACGGTTTAGAATCTGATCTCTGTGACCTCTGTGCCCTGTGGTAATAAGCAAAAATGCGGGCCATTAGACCCGCATTCAATGTCAAAGATAAAACCTCTGCCTTTCGTTCAGGCGGCCTTCAACGCAAATCGCCGATAGGCCGCAAAACCTGCCAGCCCGAGGCCAAATACCAACGCGTATTCATGCGGTTCCGGGACAGCGGCGGCGCTGCCATTGAGGACGACATTCGCCCCGGTGCCTTCCCAAGTGTATAACCACGCACCAACATCACCAGTCCCATTTCCAAAACCTCCCGCGGAAAAAGCCTGCGAACCAGTTCGGTTATAAGCATAAAACCTTAAAGTCACCGTTGTCCCTTCCGCCAAGGTTCCCAAACCCGAAAGAGACGGTGAAAAACTGGCTTGGCGCAAAACGCTGGTTCCCGAGCCGGTGATCGTGTTACCCACACTCAACTCCGATCCAGCAGTCGCAAAACCATCCAGACTGTAGAGCACATCCCATTTGTTCGGACCAACAAAATTTCCGCCCGCAACATACTCCTGAAATACACCAAAGGTCAGCGATGAAGGTGTAACCGTATAACCACTCGCAACGGAAAACGAAAACTGGAGGTAGTCAGTTGGGGATCTTGATGCGTTGGCGGTCCAATTGCCAGCTTCAAACATGTGATCCACCTCATTCCAATCTGAATCAGCGACTAACGAACCGCTCCGTGTCAGGCTGCTGAAGCTGACCGCCGGATCAACACTTGAAGCACTGAGGGATGCTGCATCGCCATCGGTTGCCCCTGCAATGTCATATAATCCCAAAACCACCGCAGAAGCATCGATTGGACTCAACATTAGGAGAGAAACACTCGTAAGACTCAAAAAGCCCGCACCAATTCGTTTGATGTTATTCATATACACCCTCGCCCTCTCTGTTACTAACTTTTTTTCATATTAATGAATTCCCTGCATGCTGTAAAGATTAAAAGGACGCCAGATAATTTATCAATTCACTATGGAAACAGCTCCTGCATGATGTCCGCAAAAAAAACCCGGTTCTTGAGAACCGGGTTTAAGAGGTTTAGAATGGTCAGTTTGCACACCGAATCATGCTGTCTGACGGCGACGTATCCAATAGGCCAAACCGAGAAAAGATCCCAGAACGGCGATGGTCGCCGGCTCGGGAGTCTTGGTCAGCTCGACGGCAAAGATGACATCGTTGTAGTCGAGATCGGATTGGCTTAGCGGAAGATCTTCAAAGGCAAATAGGTAATAGGTGCTGTCTCCGCTAGTGGTCTTCGCCAATTGGCGAACATGATCCAGACCCGAATCGGGATCATTCACCCCATTTCGCGTCGAATAAACGTTAAAGTAGCCTGGCGGCAACGGCCTTCTCCCACCGTCCGCAATAATGAAGAAGTCCAGAGGCGTTCCGGCCGAAAAACTCCCTAAATCAACAAAGGAACCGGGTGACAACGATGCAGGAGCCTCCGAGGAAAAGTCCAGTATAGCCCCAGATCCCTGAGGTGCGCCAGAACCGTCGTCCGTGAAACGAAGGCTATTGGCGTATCCAGCGCTCTCACTCACGAAGTAAACTCGAGCCGAGAATCCATTGTCAGAATCCGTTATCCCCTCTTGGGCAAACGCGTTTGCAGGCCCCCCCGGCAAACCGCTGGCCAAGGCTGAAAATCCAGGCAATTGACCCGCGTTAAAGGCCGAAGCCTGGGCATCCGATCCAGGCGCTTGGACCGATGGATAGGGAACCGGGGTAATTAACGTGGCCGCGTAAGAGGATGCCCCCGCCAACAACGATGCAGCTATAACCAATGTCTTGTTCATTCTCATTTCCTTCTTTTTAAGTTCCTTTTCAGTTTCAGTTTCAGCCGACTCACCCTTGAGCCGATTCACGTCCCGGTCAGAAGCAATCGCCATGCCAACAGAAAAAATTTAGTTCATATGCTTCATTATGAATGATTTATGATAAACAAACATCCAACAACCACTCAACAACCGCTTCAAAAAACACAATCGCACTGCAATTGCATTGTATTATCAATATTTATGATTCCTATAGCAGTTTATTATGGAATGGACTTTGGGTTTGAACCCGGTTCCCCTGGGACCAGGCGGCATTCCGAACAACTGGGGTTGATCATTCCGGTCAAATACCCTAATTACATCTTATGGTTTCGTTTCACTGTTCGGCAGAACTGATCAACACAGGGCGATTTCCTGTGTGTGAAGAAGGCTGGAATACATCAGATTCCAGGCTCGATTACGCAACAACAGTTCTCCTCTCTTGCCAATGAAACACTGGCCTGCACAAACGATCGCACCAGCCGTTTTGGCGGTCCTCGGCGTTCTCTCACTCACCACTTGGTGGGTCTACCAACCGGGACGCCAGATGACAGAGCGCAAACCCGGCGCCGATCGAGTCACGGAAGGGACAATGCCAGGATCGGTTTCGGGCTCCAATCGATGGGAAGGCAAATTGATCATCTCGAATGGCTTGCCGGCCCAGCTTTCGGGGATCTGGCCGCAATTTCGGGGTCCAAACCGGGATAATATCAACATGGAGTCGATTCCCCTTGCCCGCACATGGGGTGAATCCGGCCCGAAAGTGCTTTGGCAGATTCCGGTTGGGGAAGGATTTGCGGGCCCAATCATCTGGAAAGGGCGCGTCTACCTGACCGATTACGACCACACCAACCAATCGGACGCCCTGCGGTGCCTTTCGCTAGACGACGGCAAAGAGATCTGGCGCTACACCTATCCGGTTAAGGTCAAGCGAAACCATGGCATGTCAAGAACTGTCCCGGCTTTGACTGACAAACACCTGGTTTCCTTTGGGCCCAAGTGCCATGTGATCTGTGTGAAACCTGAAAGTGGTGAATTAGTCTGGCAAATGGACTTGGTGCGCCAGTTTAACGCCGAAGTTCCGCCCTGGTATGCGGGACAATGTCCCTTGATCGACGGTGACCATGCCATCCTGGGCACCGGCGGCGATGCGCTATTGATCGCGGTGGATTGCGCAACGGGCCAGGTGGTGTGGAAATCCGAGAATCCCCTGAACTGGCAGATGACCCATGCCTCGATCACTCCGATGGAGTTCAAGGGCAAGCGAATGTATGTCTACTGCGCCAGTGGCGGGGTGGCCGCTGTCTCTGCCTCTGACGGATCGATTCTATGGCATACCCCGGATTGGAAGATCAGCATTGCCACCGTCGCATCCCCGCTCTATGTGGGGGAAGGCCGCGTCTTCCTCAGCGGCGGCTACAACGCGGGGAGCATGATGTTGCAGATGAAGGAAGATGGGGAAAAATGGACCGTCGAAACCCTGTTCAGGCTGAAGCCCGCTGTCTTCGGGGCCACGCAACACACACCGGTTTTTCATCAAGGCCACATCTTTGGCATACGGCCTGATGGACAATTTGTCGGCCTGGATCTTGCGGGCAAACCGCTTTGGGAAAGTGGAGCGGAAAACCGTTATGGCAACGGTCCTTTCCTGTTTGCCGGCACTCTGGTTTACCTGGTCAATGACAATGGCCTTCTGACATTGGCCGAGGCCACGCCGGCTGGTTTCAAGAAACTGGCTCAGTTTAAAGCCTTGCAGGGACCTGATGCCTGGGGCCCACTTGCCCTGGCCGATGGACGACTCCTGATCCGTGATCTGATCCAAATGGTATGCATCGATGTTACCGGCAGAGATTAACCTGACTTTCGGCACCTCATTCTGGCACGCTTAACAAGAACAGAAGTCGCCGATTCCCGTCCGAACGCACACAAAAAAACCCGGCAAACTTGAAGTTTGCCGGGTTTTCCGAATTGAAAGGGTCTTATTCCAGAACCTATCGAGCGCCGGTTTACGCCTTGCGGGTCCTAACAAACATCCCCAAGGCCAACATTGCGGTTCCCAGGAGTGACAAGGTCATGCCACCGTCTGGAACGTTTAACGTAGCATTGAAGCTGGTGGACCGAGTTTGGTCTGACTTATGAGTAATGCGGACGTATTGGGTGAGCGAAAAGTCGTCAGGCATCCACGCCGCCGCCGAATCCGAACCTGAGAACGGGGTAGTATTGAATAGCATGCTTGTCATCAGGTTTCCATCCATTAGCGTCTGATAAAGCACTGTTCCTGAAGTAGTTCCACCAATATCAGCAAGGATAGTCGCCGGCATTCCCACGCCAAAGCCTGTGTCGGTAAACGTAATATCGAGCCAATAATCCACCGGAGCCAATAAGCGACCTGATCGACTATATTGAGGCTGAGCTTGCGGAGTGCTGACATTTATCGAATTTAGATCCATACTGGGATTGTCTGAATCCCCGAGAAGTGGCTTGGTCAGGCCAGTTGTCACATTGACGGTCCAAATGGACCCAAGCGCTGCGTTGTATGTCACGACACCATCACCATCAACATCACTAACTGTCGCAACATTTCCTAAGCTGTCTTGCAACGTTAATGTCGCAATAGCAGAGACCGATGTGCATGCAACGCACATCATCACTGCCGCCCCCACGATTATTTTTGTAATCTTTGTCATACGGTTTTCCCTTTCTATCTTACTTGTTTGCCTCAGTTCAAAGCCGGTTGCTTCGACTTTTTTTACTGTTAGCAGGACAGATGCCACTGGGAATGAAATCGACAGTAAAAATATCTCAAGTAATTGAATATAAACACACTAAACATCAGTGTTTTCTTGTTTAGAGGTTTATCCTGCTCCTGATTTCTGTAAGGTTTTCCTTACACTTTTCATTCAACGAACGCCTAAGCAGGGCGAAAATTGTTCTAAATCATTACGCAGCAAGTTTATGTGTTAATTTCATGACTGGAAACTTTCCCTACACCAGTTCGAGAAAACCCTTTTCACATCCAGATTCCAGCCAGGAGCCAACGAAAGATGTCAAGAAAACACGACTTCATAATATATTTTTATGAAGAAGTTTACGAATAAAAAAAGGTCTGTGCCAAACAATGAAATCATCCCAGAACTTCCACGATTGCTGTAAAATCTGCCGACATTAAACGTGGTTTTGTTCATGCTGCGGGCCAATTTGGGTATAACAGAATGTATCGTAGGTCGCAGCGTCGATCTAGACATTCCACGGTCAGCGTGACTTGTTCATCAAGGATCGCTTTAACGGTGGACCGAGGATGTCGTTGAGTTTTCGTGGTTTGGTCGCCCGAAAACTTAACCGTTCTGCCCACCGGATTGAAGTGCAGTGTTTTGGTATTCCATATTCATCCCCAATTAAACCGACACCGTATTAATCTCTTGGTGAACAGGACACACTATCCATCACACGCAGAACCGTTTGGGCGACATATTCCACCTGGTCGTCCCGCATGCCAGGATATAGGGGCAACGTAACCTCTCTTGCGGCGACGTCTTCGGTAGTTGGCAAGGCGACATTGGGATACTGTTTTCGATAGTATTCAAATCGGTGAATGGGCGGGTAATGAATACTGGTCTGAATGCCGGCGGCCCTCATTCCTTCGATAAAGCGAAGTCGATCAACGCCTTTTGGGAGCAGTAGAGGAAAGATGTGGCAGGCGGAAGCGGTTCGATTTTTTTCCTGCTCCGGCGAAGTGGATTCCGTCTCGATGGCGGGAATGCCTTGATACGCATCCCGAAAAGGAAACTCGGCGCCTGAGGATTGAAGCGTTTTCCAGTAGCTCTCCGTGATTGCCTTGCGTTTATTATTCCCCATGAGGAGTTTCCCCAACTGCTGGATTCCAAGGGCGGCGCGAATTTCATCGATGCGATAGTTGTATCCCAGGGCGATGACGTCGTAACTATAGGCGTGGCCGCGATGCCGGTCCCAGGTGAGAGTGGTCATGCCGTGAGAACGCATCTTCCGAACTCGATCGGCAATGTCATCCTGGTCGGTAATTAACATGCCACCTTCGCCTGTGGAGAGGTTTTTATTGGAGAAAAAACTAAAACATCCCACGTCGCCAATCGTGCCGAGATGTTTGCCATTCTTCCAGGCTCCCGGGGCATGGGCGACGTCCTCGATCACCCGCAGACCTTTTGCCCGTGCGATTTGCATGATTTCGTCCATTTGGCACGGATAGCCTCCGTAATGCATCACCACGATGGCCTTGGTCCGATCGTTGATGAGGCTCTGAACCGATTGCGGGGACAGGGTGAGGTCTGCGGGACCGATAATATCGGCAAATCGAACCTTGGCGCCGGTGTACAGCACGGCGTTCGCTGTGGCGACAAAGCTCAGGCTCGGAACAATCACCTCGTCCTCCGGGCCGATCTCGAGTGCGGCGCAGGCTAGATGCAGGGCGACGGTGCAGTTCGACAAGGCGAACGCGTGCCTGGCTCCAGTAAAGCGCCGGAATTCCTCCTCGAAACGGCTGGTCTGCTCCCCCATGGTAAGCCATCGGCTTCGGATCACTCGTGCCACCGCCTCTTCCTCTTCCGGGCCGTAATTAAGATCGGCTAAAGGGATTTTCCACTGCATAGGTTTTGACAAGTTTGTTCGGAGCGTCACAAGTTCACGACGCCAAGTCAGGAGATCCGGCCTACAACCCGTAGGCGGCGTGCCCTCACGCGGCGGCACTTCTGAAATGGTTTATAGAATTTCCGGTGATTATTCATCACGAATGGACACGAATAAAATCGGAGGTTTCCTGTTGGCAAAATCTCTCTGCGGAATGAATTCCGCGCCCCACCCAGCACGAGTGCCCGAACCCGTGCGCTCCAACGACCGCACGCACGGATCGCGGACTTCAGTCCGCCGCGTCGATCGTTCCCGGCTCCGAAACGGGAGTGACTCAGAAGGCTGGAGCGCGGGGTTTATCCCGCAGCGCCGGCTGTCGCAGGATCTCAGACATTCCATCGATTTTCAACGCTTCAGGAGCTCCCTTGAACCGCAAATAAAACCACTTAACCGCGAATAGACACCAATCCACGCCAATAATGGCAGGCCAAATACGAAGGCCCTGAAGTGTTGGGAACATCGATGGAATGTATGGGATTCAGCCCATCGGCCCCCTCCGCTTTCATTCGCGTCCATTGGCGTTCATTCGCGGTTCTGTTTTTTCGGAGCATCTTATGCGCGGTTTTCGGCAGACTTGTCAGGGTTATTTTTTAGTCTAGGCTTTTTTTCGCCCAGGATGATGTGGCGCATTTTGCCGAATTCCTCGATGGCCTGTTCGTAGTCGTCATGCCTTCCCAGGTCCTGCCAATATCCATGATATTTAAATCCCGCGACTTTCTCTCCCGCCTTGATCATGGCCAGGACCAAGTCTGGGAAATCAAAATACTGGTTTCGAGGGACATATTTCAGTACCCTCGGCTCGAAGATATAGATCCCCATGCTGACGTAGTAATTGTGCTCGGGCTTTTCGACATAGTTGCCAATCGTGCAGTCGTCCTTGAACTCGATCACCCCGAGGTCAATCTTCGTGCATCGTCGATGGGTCGCGATGGTCGCAATGGCGCCGCTCTTTTTGTGCGCCTTGACGATGTCCTTAAAGTTAAGCGCCGTGAGCACATCGCCGTTGGCCACAATAAAGGTCTCCGTTAATCCGCGGATCAGGGACAGGGGCCCGGCGGTTCCCAAGGGATTATCCTCGTAACTATAGCGAATTTTCAATCCCAGCCCATTTCCGTCCTGAAAGAACAACCTCAGCAACTGGGCCATATGTCCGACGGTGAGAATCGCCTCGTCAACGCCCGCCCGTTTCATCTGGCGCAGCAGGATTTCCAGGATGGGCATGTCGCCAATGGGCATCAATGGTTTTGGCAGGACTTTGGTGTAAGGGGCCAGCCGGGTCCCCTTACCTCCCGCTAGAATTACGGCCTTCATCGTGTTCTATGCTTCGGTCTAAATCTGATATTCGTTGGGACGATACCGTTCCAGGTTGTTCCGGATCCACTCGATGGTTTTCGACAGCCCTTGTTCCAGGCTGACCAACGGTTTCCACACCAGCATGTCGGCGGCCTTGCCGTTATTGGACAACAGCCTTTGGACTTCGCTTTTTGCGGGGCGGAGGCGGTGGTCATCGACAACGATCCGCGATTTGCAGCCTACCAGATCGACGATTCTGTCTGCAAGTTCTCTGACGGTCACCTCGGTGCCGGTTCCCAGGTTAAACACCTGTCCCTCGACGCCTTCGGCCTGGGCCACCTTCAGGAAGCCATTGACCGTGTCGCTGACGTAAGTCATATCGCGCCGGGCATCGAGATTCCCCAGCCGGATGGTTTTTCGGGTTAACGCCTGGGTAATGATCGTCGGGATGACCGCCCTGGCGGATTGCCGAGGTCCGTACGTGTTGAACGGCCGCAGGGTTACCACCGGCAATTTGTAGGAACAATAGAAACTCTCGGCCATCTTATCGGCGCCAATCTTGCTGGCGGAATAAGGCGACTGTCCCTGGAGGGGATGCTGCTCGTCAATGGGAACGGTCATCGCGGTGCCGTAGACTTCGCTTGTCGAGGTATGGATAATGCGCTCGACCTTCGCCTCCTGGCTTGCCAACAGGACATTCAGCGTCCCGAGAACATTTGTTTCAACGACTTCCTGCGGATTCTTGTAGGAAAAAGGAATCGCAATCAGAGCGCCGAGGTGAAACACGTGGGCGCAACCTTTGACGGCTCTTTGAACGGCGGACAGATCCCGCAGATCTCCGGTGTGGACTTCAATTTCGCTTAAAACACTCTTCTGAAACTGCCCAACGAAACCGAGATCGCCCTTCGAGTTATACCGCACCAAGGCTCTGACTTTTGCGCCATGGGCAACAAGGGCCTCCACCAAGTGGCTGCCGATGAAGCCGCCGGCCCCAGTCACCAAGACTCTCTTGTTTTGAAACAACTTCTTCATAGGCTAAAATTGTCCGGGAAAGGTGAAACGGAAACAACGAAACACTAAAACGCACCCGCCGAATGCACGGATTTAGCCGATTGGATATCCCTGGTGCCATTCGACGAGGCATGGTTCATCACCATCTCGAGCCTTTCGAGGACGTTCGGGAATATCAGCAGTTTGGCATCGGTTCGCTTGCATAGATCCAGAATTTCGCGCGCGCGGTTTTCTTTGATATTATGGATGGCGAAAACCAGGATGCCGACATCGTGCTTCCGGACAAGGCGCTCCACCTGATGGCATTTCCCGAGCACTTCTATACCGTTGATTCTCAATCCCTGCTTGAACAAATCATCATCAAGACATCCGATAATCCTGAAGGCATCCCCCCGGCGGCCGCCGCGGAGCCACCAGGCGGCGAGCTGGGCCGATTCCCCGCTGCCAATCAGCAGAACTCGCTCCTGGGCGGTGATCGTCCAAAACCTGAATCCTGGAAACTGATTGATCAAGGTGTTGAGGATCCCTTTTCGATATCGCGCCAGAATCATCATGATCGTTGTGAGCAGGGCGGAGATGATGATGAGGCCTTCGGGGAACAGGAATTTATTCGGTGTATAATAGTTGGGGATGTGACGATTAACCACCGCCGCCACTACCGTTGCCAATACGCTTGCCAGAATGATCTGAAAGATGTCGGAATTGGCCGCCTTGTCCCAAACGATCCGGTGGGTGCCCATCAATAATCCGACGATGCTAAACAAGAACGTGAACGCCAAGGCGAACAACAGGGAAGTGGATACGCCGACGTCCAAAGGCCCGTAAGATCGCCAGAACAATCCGACAACGCCGATGCTGAAAAATGACGCGAGCGCATCGAGAAGGAACCAATTGGCGTAACGGCGGACAAACCAGGTCGTTGGCCCGATAAACAAGGATTTTTCCGAAGGAGAAAAGTCACCCAGCTTGGGCAGCAGGATCAGGAAGGTCCACAGGAGAACATCCAAGTCCAGGAGGATCGAACGATGCCGGACATAGAGTTGGTCCATGCGCAATTTGGTCGGGAGGATCTTGTTGATATACGTATCCATCATCCCGTCCTGTTCGATCATCGCCTCCTCGTTTCGGTAGGTGACCGAAGCGGGCCCCGTTATCCCAGGGCGGACCGAAAGCACCTCCTCAAAAACGTCCTTCGACCAAGTCCGGGCGATGTCATAGTCTTCGGGGCGTGGCCCGACCAGGCTCATGTCGCCCTTCAGGACATTCCACAACTGGGGCAGTTCATTAAGTTTTGTCTTGCGAAGCCACCGCCCGAGTTGGGTCACACGCGAGTCTTCCGAAGCGGTGATCTTCGAGCCGTTGTAACTGTCCGGGGTTTCATACATGGTCCTGAACTTCAGGATCCAAAAGGGTTTGCCCTTGTATCCCGCCCTCTTTCCCCGGAAAAACACCGGGCCCGGACTGTCCCTTCGAATCAGGACCGCGATAATAGCGAAGGCCGGAGCCAGCAGAACCACGCCCAGCAAGGACAGGACAATATCAATCAGTCGTTTGGGTATGTCATTCCAGAACTTCACCGCATTTCGATTTTGGGTTTTCACGACGAACTTATTCACCAGTCGAAAACATAACGGTTCATTTTACGGCCTTCGCGTGTTTCATAGCAAGACTCCAACTTCCAGCCGTTAATGCAATAAAAGGCGTTGGTAGCGTCGTTGTGGGTGGCATCGGTCGTCAGATAAGATCCCGGGCAACCGCGTTTGCGCACTTCTGCCAGCCATCCTTTTATCAATTGCTTGCCGATTCCAGTGCCCTGTTTCGCCGGATCAACCGCAATCGAGCTCAGCAGAGCCCGATCTTGGTCTCCGGGAGCGTCGCCTCGATACCAAACCGCACGGATTAATCGCGCCGATACGGCTGGATTCCTCAGGACTGCATCCATGCTGGCATACAGAAACGCCCACCATCTTCGCATCAGCAATCGCCTAAAAAAACCCTCCGGGCTTATGGAGCCCACGACCGCCCCACAGACCAGGCCGTGTTCATTCTCAGCGACAAGCGCCACCGCCCCCCCATCCACAAGAAACGCAGCATAAAACTCCCGAAGGAAACGCGGCCCCAGACTGGACAAAAAGAAACCGGGGAACGCCCTCAGATGCACAACCACAATGTCGTCCAAATGAGCCGCTGTCAGGGCAACAACGTTGATTTTCTCTTTCACAGCGTCGCGACCCATTGTCTAAGGTACCGGCTCCCAGGAGTCCCTGAAGTCATCAATTCCCCGGGATCAAGTCCGTTTTTCAGACGGAGCCGGCAGATCCTTCAACCGGCAGGGCGGATGCCTGCCCCCCCGGTTGGAAATGCGGCTTCGTGGGTGAGCTTCTTCAGCCTCAAACCCGCCAGGTTCGTGGTGTTCAAGGCTGGATAGTCCTCGAAACCCAGTATTTTATACAGGCGGATGATGGCGGTATTGGTCCGGTGAACCGCAGTCACCATTTCCTGCCATCCCTTTTTTCTGCATTCCAAAGCCGCATGCTGCAAAAGGATGATGCCGGCACCCGTGGTTCTGGCTTCGGGAGCAACCGCAAGAAACGCAATCTGGCCGGTTCCAGATCGGGGATTGGGCCGGCTACTGCCAAACCGGCGGCTTTTCCAAAGAGCATGCAACCGCTCGAAATTGAGGGTCCGGAAGATCAGGGCCGGCCGCCGTAGTAACGCCCGGATCAGAAATCCAATGTTCTCGCGGAACACCATGAAATAGGAGCCTCCATTCACGGCGCATAAACCGACAATTTGGTTGTTTTGTTCAGCCACTACAACAAAACCCCGGTCCGTGCTGCAGAACCATCGATAAACCGCGCGCATAAAATCCGTCCCCAATTCCAGTGCATGATGGGTCGCGGCATTAAAAACCCTATAATGAAGGGCCACCAGGGCGTCGACATCCGCCATTGCGGCAACGCGTATACTGACAGCAGAAGACTTGGACGCACCGGTGATGAGGCTCATTATGTTCAAGGATAACGTCGAGATTCTGAGGAGAACCAGAGCTCGCAACCGCTGGGCGAACTCAGGGATGGATCAAGACAGACGCGGATCGCGGACTTCAGTCCGCTCAACACGCTCATGCGGACTGACTTCCCCAGACCGGACCGCGGGATTTATCCCGCAGCGCTGGTCATCGCAAACCGTCTCTGCAGAATGAATTCACCGCCTCAAAGCGGAATGAATTCCGCGCTCCATCCAGCCACAGGGCTCCTGATTTCACACCTTTTAGTGAAATCACCTAGGAGTTTTCCTGACACCGATTTTTCACACGGCGACACGGAGTTCACGGAGATTTTTCGGAAAAACCTATTCTCTGTGATCTTGGTGCCTCTGTGTGAGGTCAGGCTTTTTCCTTGGGTTCAGGAGTTCTGAGCCAAGAGCCCGAACCCATGAGCTCTCACGACCGTGCCGCTCCTGGGCCGCTGAGACTTCCTGGTTTCCGGGTCTTTTTCAGGCGCTCGTTGCCCAGCGACTCGAGGAAGGTCACACGAGTGGGGGTCTTATAGGCCGATAAACGCGCGCGGCACGTGCGTCGAATCTCCATTTTGAGCGACTCCAAATCCACGCCAGGCATGGCAACGACTTCAGCGACGACACTTTGGCCCGTAATGGGATTCGCCTCTCCGCTGACTCGACAGTCCACCACCCCAGCGATGGTGAGAACGACCGATTCCACCTCTGCCGGCCATACTTTTTCACCGCCCACATTAATGAGTTCGCCCCGCCTGCCCAGGATGCGCAAACTGCCATCTGGTCTTTGCTCCGCTTGATCGCCCGTCCTGAACCATCCGTCCGAGGTAAATCGGTCCATGGGATAATTGAGATAGCCAAGGATCTGCGTTCTGCTGCGCAACCAAAGCTCGCCATCGACGATCTTCCACTCGCGATTCGGATCGTCCATGCGCATCCACAGGCTGTCTGAGGATGGGCTCGAAGTTCGAAAAATGCCCGTCTCGCTCGTCCCGAACGTTTGGATCAACCGCGCCTTGGGGAAGGCGTTGCGCAACCGCTGGAGCAGGGTTGCCGCCATGGGCTCGGTGCCATAGGTAATGATCCGTAAAGACGATAGATCATGTTGCCGGTGATTTGCCGACACCAGCAGGAGATTGAGAAACGTCGGGGAAGCAGGCAGCACGGCGACGCGGTGGCGTTCAATAAGCGCCGCGACCTCGTCCGGACTGCGGTTTCCCGGCACGACCAGTTTTGCGCCGGTGGCCAGGGAATGAAAAAGCGTATTGATGCCACCGATATGGTCAAACAGGAGAAGGACCATCAGGACCAGGTTTTTGGGGCGCTGCTCTTGATAGGTATCCAGCAGCGCATCCAAGTCATGCAACATTCCCTTCGGCTCACCGCTCGAACCGCTACTGAAGAGAATCAATCCCGCCCCGCCCTTAACGGAGAGTTGGTCCAATAGGCATGGGCGATCTCCCGTCGCCTCCAGCTTCTGAAGGATCGGGGTCTGAGCCTGCACAACATAATTGACACCCGCAAGGCGCAGTTTTTGAGGATGCTCCGCGGCAGAACCTGCGAGCGGCACCACGATGCACTTCAGTTCAGCCAACGCCAGAAACCAAGCAACGGACACAGGAGAGTAGTCTCCCACAATCGCCACCACACTCCCGGGCTTTACCTCACACTGGCGGGCTTGTTCCACACAATGCAATATGCGCTCGCCCAAATGCCAGTACGACACTTCGCCCTCATGACCGGCGAGCGCTATTCGATCCCCAAAGTCCCTGATGCGTTGGATCAGCCAGTGCATTTCAGACGGCGCCGAGATAAACCACCTGGCCCGTATGCCCTCCCGATTGATCATTGAGAAAGCGCATGATGGATTCGACCACTTCGGTTGTGGAACCCATTTCGGTTCTGCCAATGCGCCGATTCAAGGCGTCGATCTTATTCCGCGGTACTGTCCGCGTCAGCGCCGTGTCCACAGGTCCGGGCCCGATGGCGTTGACCGTGATTCCATAGGGCTTGAGTTCCACTGAGGCCACCCGCGTGAGCGCTTCCAGGGCGGCTTTGCTCGCCACATAAGCCGCCTCGCCCTGCAGAGAGAGGGGGACTGCAACCGTGGATAGATTGACAATACGCCCCATGCGCTGTCGGACCATAATCTTGGCGCATTCTCGCAGAAAGACAAACGCCCCCAGATAATTCACGCGCATCAGGTTTTCAGCGACGGCCGTGGGCGTCAGCAGAAGAGAGTTCATCGAGGCGATGCCGGCGTTGTTGACTAACGCATCGATTCGGCCTTGGATTGTTGCCACCTGGCGAATCATGGCGATGACTTTTGGTTCATCAGCGATATCCAGTTGAAAATGCCGATAACGCTTGTGGATCGGACCTTTCGCCAGTCGGCTGCAGCCTGCAACAATCCATCCTTTTTCCAGTAGATGTTCGCTTAGAGCCCAGCCCAGGCCACGACTTGTGCCTGTGACAATGCCCACTTTGCTCATGGCTTCTCGATGAGCCCGATTATGTAATCGGCCAGCGTCCCGACCCGCCGGAAAGGAGAGTGCGTCAGACTCATGGCCCGCTCGTCGGCGATGACGATGTTCTTCCCCAGTTTCTGACTTATCCGGGCCTCGACTTCAATCAGAAGCGTGACCAATCCGATGCTGTCAATGCCGGACTTTTCGCCAAACAGCCTCGTGTTTTCATCGGCCGACTTCAACTCCTCTCGGCTGATCTCTTCGCCGAGTATCGCTAAACAACCAAGAATTATTGGGACGATCTGTTGCCTCAAATTGGTTTTCGTCGTTTGGTTCATTTCCTGCCTCCTTGATTTTCCGGCTGCATTCAATTCCTTTCAGACGTGCTTGCCTCCAGGATTACGTTGGCCAACTGCTTGACCCCTTCGGCTTTAGAGAAGTACTTTAAACCATAAGACCTGCCCCTCTGTCCTATTTCATCTAGTAGGGTTATCGGTAGTGATGCAATCTCGGCCATTTTTGCACTTAGCCATTCGACATTCTCAGCGTCCCCGATCCATCCACATCTTGCCTCACGGATACAACCGGCAGTATCGCAATCCGGGTCAACCGCCGCAAGGATGGGTTTTGCCGAAAGCATATAGGTAATCAATTTCGAAGGAATGGAACTCACTCCCGCGCGCTTACATAACGGCAACAAACACACGTGTCCTAGACATTGAATGAGCGGCACGTTGTCCACTTCAGGATCCGATATGAAGTGCACTCGAACAGTCCCGGTTTTCCTCACACGTTCCCGACAGGCTTCCCTTGCTGAACCATCACCGGCAATTACAAGCTGTGCATTTCCTATTCTGGCCGTACGGAATGCTTCGATCAAGTATTCAACCCCGGCAACGGGGCCAATGTTACCAAAATAGAGGAACGTGAACGCATTTTTCGGAATTCCGTACCGCATACAGGCCTCTCGACGATCGGGTGTGAGCTCAAACCGCTTTTCATCCTGCCAATTTCGAATAAGAACGTATTTTTCTACCCCAATGTTACGGGTGTTTTGAAGTTTTAAGCGCATACTCTCCGAGATCACAATAACCCGCGATGCCTGCCGGACAGTCCAACGGTCAAGCGTTTCCAGCGGCATCAAAATGATGCCGTGCAATATCTGGGGCAGCTTTCCCTGGAGTGACTCAGGATAAATATCTTGAACATGCAGTATGAGCGGCACTCTGTACTTCATGCTGAGTTTGGCAATGAAGGCCTGACTGCATATAGGCCAGCTATTGGCATATAAAACATCGCACCTTTCGGGACACGTCTTGAGGTAACGGTAAACGTGCCAACCAAAGCTAAAACTCTCCCACATCCTTCCAAGGATCCCTGATTGGGGATAGGTGAACGATGGCAGCCGCAACACTTCCACCTCATTCTCGTATTCGACTCGTATTCGGCCATGGCTGGCATACTCTGCGTACCGAGCTCCAATAGGCCGCGATGGTGGTGGGCATAGGACAGTAACTCTAGCCCCGGATTGCGCCAGCCGGATCGCCAGATCGCGACCCATTTGCGCCGATACGACCGGCTCGGGAGGGTAAACAGCGTTAATTATGACAATTTTCAAAGCAAAGGAAAGCGGTTCTTCCGGGATTTCCCTGTGATTTTTTATTGGGGATTTTCGAGCAAAATTGTGGATTCACTTGGGAATCGCCCCTGCCAGCGGGCGAGTTCGTTACGCGTAGCGACCGGCGGCGCGGCGAGCTGGAGCTCAGACCATCCCGCGCCGCCGCTCGCCCGCCAGCAGGGGCTTTTGTTGGAATGGGCGTCGTTTTGCTTAATGTTTATTCCCCGGATAATGTCTGAAGAGGCAGGAAAGCAAACCGGTAATCGATACGTCTATACATTGGGTATGCGGTGTCCACTCAATAGGCTCAGACCATTCACCATGACATATAGGACACGTTGCAGGCTTGTACCGGCATACGCCAAATGGCCGATCCACCGGACACAGTTGGCCACAAGTCGTAGGTATCTGGCTCGATTGGATCCGGACCCAAACTTATGCTGTTCAAATTCAGCCAATTCGGCGATTCGTTTCCATGATACGCCAACTGACTTGTTTGAATTATGCAAACGGTAAGCCGCGACTGTTATTGGCACCTCGATGAATGAGAACATTTGATAGGCTTCATAAAAGAAGGCCGAATCGAAACAATAATGCCAATTGGTGTGAAATGGGCACCTCTCGTACACCTCTCTTAGCCAAAATGCAGACGGTTGCACAACCTGCCCGCGATACTTAATCCAAGAGAGATTGTCAAAAGGATGATATCTGGACTTAACTTGCTTCAGAACTTTTCCAGCCTCATCGACATACACACTCTGGAAGTTGAAAACGGCAATATCTGGATAACATTTGAACGCGTTAACAACCTGAGTAAACGTGTCTGCTCTTAAGAAATAATCGTCGGAATTTAGAAAGCAATAAACGCGTCCTGTCGCTCTTTTGAAAGCCTTGTCAATGGCATCTGACTGCCCCAGATCAGTCCGGCTGACCAGCGCAAAACGCCGGTCGTTTTTAACATATTCATTGATAATCTCCAAGGAGCCGTCTGTCGAACCGGCATCGCCTATCAACACTTCAAAATCCTGATAGTCCTGCATCGCAATGCTATCTAGACATTTGCGTAAAAACCTTGCATAGTTATTGGATGGAACTGCTATGCTTATTTTCATAATATGGTCCAATACGTAAGTAATTGCAGATTAAATCTGCATATGTGACATATCGAGTGCCTTTGAGCTGGAAAAAGGACAGGACTAAGTCACTCTTGTGTAATGATCATAAGATAGGCCTGTCCGTCTGTTCTTTTGTTTCAATAGGCCCTCCTGATGCCTGGAAGTGGCCTGCGGACAGAAACCCAGGAGGATTTGTACACTCCCGTGGAGTACTTTCAGACGCACCGCGACCACCTTCATTACCAGCAAGTGGCCAAACAAGGCGGTCCGATTGGGAGCGGATCGGTCGAATCGTTATGCAGTCAGTTTCAAGATCGATTTATGCGCACGGGACAATTTTGGCCGCGACCTAGTTTCGGCCATTTGATCTCCCTGGATGTCCTCCTGCGTAATCAGGACTATAACTCCCTTTAGAACTGACCCAACTCCCTCCAAGCCCGCATGCCACTTGCCAACTCAGCAAAATCAATCCTCATTCGGAGATGCGCCCCTTATGTCGTAGAGTATAACACGCCCTAACATTGCCTGGGTGGTGGCGCCAAAAAGCCCATGCGCATGAACTGGTGCTGGTCCATTCGATGCAAATCTCAGTTGAATTCACTATCGGCTAAAAAGAACATCCATTTGCATTACAACGCCGTGGTCGGAATCAAAATATAAATCCATGACATGGTGGTATTTAAAACCATTTTTCCTTAAGAAACCCCATACCTCCTCAACCAAGGCCCCACCTTCAAACATGTCTGCGAGCGAAATCTCGATCAACAGATAATCTACTTCTTTCAATATAGCTTGAGCCCCTCTCAGTACGTGCATTTCGTAACCCTGAACATCGATTTTCAAAAAACGCTTTTCATTCGACTTATCTAGAGAATCATCAAGTGTCCGCACTACGGCTTGAAACGTTCCCCTCCTGGATGCCTTGGTTTCAACTAAAGCACTATTTTGGGCTGAAGATTCTCCGTAATTGATGGACAAAACACCCGGATTATCTCCGAGGGCACATTCATGGAGGATAATCTTGCTGTCCTTTCCGTGGATTTTCCGAAATTGGGCGGCTGCCGTGGGATCAGGCTCGTAACTGATTATGCGGGCTTGGGGCCAGCAGAATCTTGCCATAGCCGCAAATTGCCCCACATTTGCCCCGGCATCTATGATCTGCCGAATTTCCCTTCCCTGATTCGTAGTCGAAAATTGGCGTAAACTCCTGCAAATGCCAAAGGACACCAAAGACCGGTGTCTTAGCTTGAACCAAAGTGTTACGGGATCTTCAATGGCTGAAATAAGCATTCTCAATAGATTCATCTTTATCATATCACACGACTCCTGCAACCAGCCCTAGGACTTTGGAATTGACTTTTAACACTGTTCAACCTCCTTTAAACTCACATCGAGTAATGCGCACTGAATCGAAGGATTCCTTTTTCGGCTCTGTAGCAGAATCTGTGGGTAAGAAGAGGGAAAAGAGACTGTTCGACTTCGACCGCAGAGCGGCGCGAGCTGTATGCAACCGGCTCCGGGCTATGATCGATTGGAAGAGCGCCGCTGGCTCTTTGTGCCGCGGTGGGGAATCCTGGGGCGCTTCTTCTATGCACCGCGACGCATAGAATGTCCGGAGCACGGTGTGGGAGTTGAGCGCATCCCCTGGAGCCAAGGCAAGCGGCCGGTGACCACCGCCATGATGGGCTTTTTTGGCCCGCTGGGCGCGGCGGTTGTCCTGGCGGGAAACCGCCCGGACCTTCCAGACCAGTTGGGAGGCCGTATATCATTCGGTGGCCTGGATCGGTTTCACATCACGCAGCATTTGAACCAGGCGGTGGACCAGGTCCGCCGGGCTGAGAGCACGCGACTGCGTGGAAAACCTCTGGCAGCCAAGCTCAAGAAAATGCGGCTGTATAGCAGAATCTGTGGGCCAGAATGGTACATCTCAGGGGCAGGCAGACGAGTTCGTTACGCGTGGCGACCGGCGGCGACGCGAGCTTGGAGGCTCGAAGCCCGTCGGCGCCGCTCGTCTGCCTGCCCCTGAGATGTGGGTGCCGATTCATTTAGGTGAATCCAGTGTCTCAACAGTCTTGTAGTGAGCATATTGCATTCGCAACGCCGCCATTCTGACCCACAGATTCTGCTGACGAGGCGAAAATGCGTTGGAAACTCCTGCGGCGGGGCAGCCGGATTCGGGGCCAGGCCCGGATCAAGCTCCACGGTTTGTTAGCGAGCAAGCTGGCCACGGGGCGGGTTTGGGATCTGAAGGAATGCTTCGACTACTTCTGGCATTACCGATCGATCTAGTGGACGGATCGAGCCATGCGCAGCCGACTCGAACCGATGAAACGGGTGGCCAGAATGCTGCGTCGCCACGAGGGACTCATGCTAAACTGGTTTCTGGCCAAAGGCCGAGTTTCCAGCGGCGTTGTCGAAGGGTTCAACAATAAACTCCGAGTGGTGACCAGACGCTCCTACGGGTTCCGCACCTTCAATGCCATGGAAATCGCCTTGGATCACAACCTGGGAAAGCTCACTGCGCCCGAATCAACCCACAGATTCTGCTGACGAGGCACTAAGCATGGATGTGACTAGTCCTAAAACAAGCGAGTTTAGAAAAACGGTCGGTTGGTTGGATGATGTGTTCACTTTTTTGAAGCGATAAATCTCGTGATAGCTCTTTATAACAGGCTCTGGGATCGTTCTGAGGCCTTCTGAGAGGCTGTGGCAAACGCAGGAGTTTCTTTAAACCCATTTTTCGCCATAAGCCGCGACACTGCGTCCCTCGGACTCTCAAGCCAAAATCCAAACAATCAACCTATTCGGTAAGTGCAAACCGCTGTAGTCGTTCCCACGTCGCAAAGAAATCCGGCAGCCAACGGTTATATCCCAGGAGCCGGTAAATCACCCGACGTGCGGTGCGCACGATCTGGCAGGGGAGCAAAACAATCGCGTGGAGAAAGCGCCGGAACTCCATCTTCACCAACTCGACCCCGCGCTCCCGGTTGGGCACCATCAGCCCATACTAGGCTTTCAGGTTCCAGGCCAAGGCGGCCATCACCATGTAAGCCCAGTTGCTGACTAAATCGTTGACCGGCATCCGCATCGCATTGACCCCGTTCTTCAACTGCTCAATCACGTTCTCCTGGTTACACCGCCCATTGGCCAAGCCGACGATCTTCTCCGGCGCATCGGTTCGGTTGGTGATGTAAAAGAAGTAACGAACCTCATCAAAGAGCGCCTTCTCCCCTTTTTGCACACTTATATTCTTGCGCAGGATAATCAGCCGATACTTCTGCGCGCACTTCAGGGGTTGATACTCCATTTCGGCCAAGTCCTCTCCCACCAGTTTGCGGTTTTGAAACTCCCGTTCCTCCACCACCTGCTCCTTGTAGCCAAACGCCTTCCGGCGTGGCTCGGTCAAAACCTCATACTGGGGCAGCCGCTCCAAACGCTTCCAAGCCTGTTTTTCCAAAGCCTCTGCCAGCCCCACCACTTTGGGGTGGGCATCCATTCCCAGGATGAATTGGCGCCCGGCCTTGTCCCAGCGGTCCAGTTGCTCGGTGTGGGTGAAGTCAGTATCCCCGCGGATGGTCACGCTGCCGGCCACCTGGCCCACCCACTCCACCGCTCGGTCGATCCACTCCACGCTCCCCGTGTGACTGGCGGCGTTGCCCGGACGATTGACCAGATAGAGCACCTCCTTGGTGTTGGCCAAACTCACGATCAGCGGCGCATAACCCCAGATCCCTTTATAGGAAATATCCATCCCTTCCTTGCACTGCCCGTAGGTCGGGGCGATCGTGCCATCCACATCGACAAAGGCTTCTTTCAGGAAGCCTTCTGGTTGGACCTTCCAGACCGCCAGACGCGCCCGATTGATACACTCTTCCAGCGCCACGATATCCTCCGCACCGAAACGCCGAGTAAAATCTCCGGCAGTCGTCGGATCGGGTATCCGCTCGGCTCCCAGGCCGTTGAGGAACACCTCGTCCTGCCGCCGCCACTCGATGTCTTCCAACCGTTGCCCGCCCGCCAGTATGTTATAGGCCAGGTTCAGCACATGATCGCTCTCGTGATAAGGCAAATGCACTTTGAGTAAGTGCAAGTTTTGATCAATGTCTTCCACCAGACCTAACCGTTGCACCATCAAATGTATCGCACCGATGCCACTGCAGTTCATCGCCGCTGTTCGTTCGGCCATTTCGTAGCGGATATTACTGGCCTTGAGCATGGGCCGGGGTTGGTCTTCCCAGTTCTTGGGTTGGAGCCGACGACTAATTCTCTGCTTGCGATGACGAAGGATTTTAGGATAGGTTTTACTCACTCGAAATGGCTTTTGCTGGTTGTTCTGTTTGTTTTAGCAAACGCATTTCAACCAATATTTACGGCCATTTCGAGCTTTTTCGTTTAGTCCACTGCAAAAATCACGCTTGTTGAGGGCCTAGTCATGTGTTTTCGAAATAAGCAGTAATAATATATTTTCATGCATTGGCGGCTGCCGCCGCCTTCGCCTGTGCCTCACGGGCGCGTTGAATCTTCGCCAGGATCTCCTCCCCCTTGGCCTTCCATCGATAGGGTTTCGGGTGCTCGTTGCGATCCGCCAAATACGTAATGATGGCCTCACTGAGTTCGCGCACACTCTCAAAACTCCCCTCGCGGATCACGTCCTGCGTGATGTCCCGAAAGAAACGTTCCACCAAATTCATCCACGAACTGCCCGTCGGGGTGAAATGCACATGAAAGCGCTCCTGCTTACGCGCCAACCACGCCTTTACGCTGGCCTCTTTATGGGTGCAGTAGTTGTCCATGATCAGGTGAATCGTCACGTCCTTGGGCATCTCCCGGTCGATTTGCTTCAAGAACCGGAGCCACTCGACATGCGTGTGCTGGACCTCGGTTCGTGCCACGACTTTGCCCTCCAGATAGTTCAAGGCGGCAAAGAGCGTGAGCGTTCCGTGGCGGTAGTAGTCGTGGGTGTGGGTGCGAATGTGGCCGACGCCCAAGGGCAAGCCTGGCTGCGTCCGCTCCAGGGCTTGGCATTGGCTCTTCTCGTCGCAGCACAGGAGCAACGACTTGTCCGGTGGGTTGAGGTACAAACCGATCACATCCCAGAACTTCTCTTTGAAGTGCGGATCGCGGGACAGCTTGAAGGTCCGGATTTGATGCGGCTTGATGTCGTTCCGGCGCCAAATCTGATGGACGCTGGAGGGGGAGAGGCCAACGGATCGAGCCATGTAGCGTGTACTCCAGCGAGTCCGTCCCGGCGGCGGCTTGGGCAAACGGTCGAGGACCGCCGCCACCCTGTCCACCGGCAGCCACGGTTTGCGGCCGCGCCCGGGTCGATCGCGCAAGCCCTCCAATCCGTCTTCGCTGAAGCGTTTGGACCACTTGCTCACACAGGCCATGCTTGTGCGCAGTCTGCGGGCCACCACTTTCTCTTTGCACCCGTCGGCCCGCAGGAGAACGATGCTGGCGCGCAGACTGTCGCGCTTGGAGACAATGGTCGCATGAAGTCGGCGCTCCAGTTCGGCACGCTCCTCGGCGGTCAATTCCAGGCGTTCGATGGGTCTTGCCATGACTTGAAATTGACATACAACGACAGTTATTTCAATCTATTTCGAGAACAGTAGACTAGCGGTTGCCAGTGTATCGCTTTCTGATGAGGTTTTCAACCTGCCGGTTTCAATTTACAGCCGGTCTTTTCCATTTCAGCATCGTTCATCGACGACATCCCTGAATATTTCAAGTTTTTTCTTTTTCTAACAGCCAGCGCTACAATAACACATGCCATCCCGAGTGCGTATACGTTTCCAGATCTTCCGTACATCATCCAATAGAATACGCCCTGCGTCATGAATTGAAAATAGAGAAGCAATAAAATGCTATAAGCGATATATTTCTCTCTCCGGTACAGCCCAAGAAAACCCGTCCAAAAAACACCGAGAAAGCAGACTGCAAAAATAATTAGACCGTTCCAGCCCACTACTGGGTATAGTGTTGCAAGAAAAGTTCCAAAGGAATACTGATGAAGCATTGTTCTCTTTCCAAGATATTCTTTCACTTCGACAGGTTCTTCACCAACCAACTTGTATGCTAATGGAAACATCACCTTTGGCCACTCACTGGTGAAATCCTCCATTTCGACTGTCTCTACGAACATATATACCTGTTGTCCTAGATACCCGATCGTCCCTTGCGCTATACCGACACCTGTGCCCTCTAATCCGAACCTTTCAACTGTACTCTGTGCGACTAACAGCAAACCGAATAATAACAACGAACCACTCATCAAAATTATTACACGTTTAAAACGCCTGCTCCATTCCGTGCCAAATAGCCAGTAATACAAAATCAGAATTAGTAAGTATTGTATCAGCCAATCTCGCCCCTTATTGCACATGTTGTTGAGCGCATAGCTGCCGAATCCCGCAGCTAGTCCAATTTTTACGAATACTCCACACTGTTTCCTGACTGGTGAGAACAATATTAGGCCATATAAAGCAAAAAACGTGGCCGGGATAGCGGCTACTGTAAGATATGGTGAAGATACTAGGAGATTGGACTCTTGCAGTTCCCTGGCCACAAAAGCGCTCAAAGATAAACTCTTGATTGCAGGAGGTAGCAAATAGCTGAAGCCATAAATACCCAAACAGGCCAAAACCAAAAGCACTACTTGCCCGGACTTTGAATGCATGCATTTGAACTCAGAGCGATAATTAACATTCTGCTTTGGCTTTCTTATCACAAAGCAAGGCAACAACGTCACAACCAGCATCAGGGAGAATCCCAAAATGGAAGGCAATATTGTAGCCTTAGTGAAGCTAGAGCCATATTCATCAACCAAGAATATGCTGGATACCGCCATCGCACAGTAAAGCCCACAAACTACGTTTTGCGGGCAAAGCAAATCGTGCTTGTTTTGTTTCAGGATCACTAGGAAAAGAATGCCTAGGAATAGTACAGGTATTTGATAGTACATAAAATTACCGACCCTGCAACTGAAATGATGCCGTAGCGCTTATTCCTATTCTGCCTGCGGTTATCGATTATTGGTTCATTTTAAGATCAGTAGGCTCTTACTGACTTAGGACGTCGTGTGTCGCTTTAGTTGCGGAATGATTTTGTTGGCTATATCGCCGATTCTGAATTCTCAATTCTATGTTTACGTTCTGTGTCATCTTGTTGTTACTTTCACATTAGGCTATTTTGTTCCTTTTGAGAATCCGATCAAAGACCATCGACAGACTGCCGTATAAGGTAATAGGAGTTATTTGATAATTGTACCGCAATTTGTAGTAGTTTTGCGCATGGCATGTTCGCATAATTCTTTGCCTAAACAGACCGTGGTACTTGTAGCCCAGCGTTGCATCCAGGGCTTCGAGCATTCTAATAAACGCATTACAGTGTTCGATCCGCGTATTGCCTTGCCGCACAATTTGATGTGTTGCCCCGCAGATAGTCTGCCGATAAACTGACATGTTCTGATGCACGTAATGCACTAATCCGTTTGCGGCAAGTAGTATTAGCAGCGCCAAATCAAGACTGGGGAAACTCCCCGCCTCCTTTGGAAATGGCGTCATGCGGTAATAATCGCACACAATGCTTGCTGTTGGCACAAACCAGTCCTTGAGGATGAATTCCTCTATCGAAATTCGAGAGGGCATTGTCTTGAGAAATGGCGTCGGGGGGGCGGGTCTGTACTCGGCATAGGTAAGAGCATTGTGAAATGACAGAACGCAATCCTTGTGCTGAAGCAAATACTCCACCTGCATTTGCAGTTTTTGACGTTCCGTCCAATAATCATCTCCTTCACAAAACGCATAATACTTGCCGCGAGCTTTCGCCAAAGCTCGCAGACAATTATGTTGAGCTCCAACATTCCTGTTCCCATGCAGAACCCGAATCGTTTCGGGATGTTTTCTTTGGTAGTCAAGGCACACTGACAACGTTCCATCCGTGGAGCAATCCTCTCCGATTAACAATTCATAGCCGAATTGGGTGTCTTGCATCAGCACGGATTCAATCGCCTGTTGAAGATACTTTTCGTGATTATAGGTTAACATGATGATGCTGACCAGCGGCTGGGCGATCAGCCTTGTGGGATCACTTATCTCGGTGGCAGTAGTCGCGACCGACAAATTCGTCTTGGAGTCTTCAGCGCTGATCATATTTCGGCATATTCCTAATCGGCGACTTCCTCATAACATCGGACCAATACTTGTCCGCGATTTTGAAAAGATCATGGAATGTTTGCTTTCGTCCGCACCAAACAAACAGACTATATAAGAAAATGCCGCAAGTAATTTGGATCAATAAAATGGTCAAAGGTCTGCCACTGCAAAAGTATCCAATCACACTAACAATCCCTGCCATTGTTAAACTTGCCCCCGCGATCGGAATGACGTCCTTAGCCTGCTCTCTCCACGAATAGTGAAGAAAACGAAAAGTGTAGAAAGCGTTTATAAAGTAGCCAATAATAGATGAGGCAAGGATTCCATAGACCATTGTGAGAATCCCAGAGGATAAGGTGACTGCGATAGTTAAGATTGAGAGCACCTTCTTGATCACTTCGAGTCGAAAAAACAGGTCGCTTCGGCCTTGAGCATTTAGGACGTTTAAATGAAGAGCATGAAGTGGATAGAGCATCCCGACAAAGCACAATATTCGAAAATAAGCTACGCAAGGCATCCACTTCTCAGTGAGCATCCATTCGGTTAAAGGACCTGCAATGGCGGCTAATCCGGCCATCGTTGGAACATGGAGGGAGCCAAGAATCCTAATCACGACTCTAAAGCTCTGCTTAAGCTTGTCGCGGTCCTCCTGGATCTTCGAAAAATAGGGGAGTGTCACTCTTAAAACAATTCCTGCAATGTTACTGGCGGGCTGAATTGCGGTCGAATTGGCGCGATCATAATATCCCAGATCAACCGGGGTATAGACGCGGCCTATTAAAACACTGTACAGATTCTGAAATGCGGTTTCGAAAAGCCCCGCAGCGAGCAGTCTGGAACTAAAGGGCCACAACGACTGGATACAACACCAGCGGAAGCGGCCGCTTGGCCTCCAGGGCTGGAACCACCAAATCAACGCTACGCTTGCAACGGCGCGTGAAAGCGCCTGCGCAACCAAGCTCCATACTCCAAAACCATGCACGGCTAAAAAGATACCAAACCCTCCTGAAACCAGTATGCTCGCTCCGCCAATGATTGTCTGTGATTTGAAATCCATCGCACGCGACAACAGTGCGAATTGAACAATTCCCATTGAGGATATGAATACATGTAAGGATAGCACACAGAGCAGAGAACTCAGGATCGGCTGTTTATAGAAGTGCGCCACACAGGGTGCGCCAGCACATAAGAGCAGCGTAAGGAACGCCCCGACTGTGATATTCAGGATAAAAACAGATGTTTCGTCATCCTTGCTGATGGTCTTTCGTTGGATCAATCCAGTGCTCAAACCGGCATCCGAAAAAGCCCCAGCCAAGGCGAAGAAAATAGTTAGCATTCCAATCAATCCATATTCGTTGGGAGCTAGTAGCCTCGCCAAAACGATGCCCAAGACAAACTGGCATCCACCCTGCGCAATTCGGTCAATAGCCGACCAGTAAAAGGCCGTGTGTATTCCACCTGCCATTACCTTTAAAACTTCGCCTCGTCCGCAGAATCTGTGGGTCAGAATGGCGGCGTTGCGAATGCAATATGCTCACTACAAGACTGTTGAGACACTGGATTCACCTAAATGAATCGGCACCCACATCTCAGGGGCAGGCAGACGAGCGGCGCCGACGGGCTTCGAGCCTCCAAGCTCGCGTCGCCGCCGGTCGCCACGCGTAACGAACTCGTCTGCCTGCCCCTGAGATGTACCATTCTGACCCACAGATTCTGCTATACAGCCCGCTTGCGTCCATTGACTTTCTTGCGGGCATCGAAATCTCGCTCGTCGCTGCACTCGGTGCTTTTGACACTCTGGCTGTCAATAATGCCGGCACTGGCGTGGCGTTTGCGCCCAGCGACCAATCGCACATGTTCTCGCAAGTGCGTATGAATTTGAATCCACAGTCCACTTTTCTTCCAGAGCCGGAAGTAATGATAAACCGTGTGCCAAGGAGCAAAGTCCTTCGGCACATTGCGCCACTGGCAGCCAGTTTTGACGACGTAAAAGATGGCGGTGAGCAGTGCGCGGAACGAATGTTTGCGGGGTCGCCCCTTCTTCTGGGCTTTTGGAAAACAATACTCGATCAGTTGCCATTCGGCCTCGGACAAATCAGATGAGTATCGCATCCCGCGTTTGTAAGGGATTGCAGTACATAGTACAAGTTATCGTTATTGAAAAACTGATGTAACTTTTAACACGCTCTAAGCTTCATCCGAACCAAGGAAGCGCTGTGGCATGCTTCTCGAATTATCATGCAAATCCTTCGGATGACCCGGGAAGAAATCGCTTGGCCAGTTGGCAAAATCAGGATGCGCGCAGCTACACGCTCTGTCTCGGGTAGTAGGAGCCGGGCACTAGGATAAAAGGACCGATAGGGTTCCATCCGATGACAGCACGGCCAAAAGTACTTCCGAGCCAGTACGTTCTCCGCTTGAAGTACCGCGACCAGTTCGTCCCGATTTAGGGGCGCAACGTCTGGATCCACTTCGGCCACGATGTACTGGTAGTTCCCCTTCTCCCTTGCATCGTACCGGATAAGGGAAATACCTGGCATTCCCTCAATTCCGTTCTGGTATTCCACATAATTTCGGTAGTTTAGTGCAATTAACTCCTCGATAGACTCCAAAGAGGTTAATCCCATCGCCGCACAAACCTCGGTCATTTTACCATTTGTGCCGAGGTGAATGACACGGTCTGGACCCGAGAAACCAAAATTCCGCATCAAGCGCAACTTCTTAGACAAGGCCTCGTCGTTTGTTACGATCGCCCCCCCCTCGAAACTGTTCATGAATTTTGTGGCATGGAAACTAAACACCTCACATGATCCGAATCCCCCGATCATGCGACCGTGATTTGAGCACCCGAAGGCGTGCGCAGCGTCATAAAGTACTTTCAACTTGTGTTTTTTTGCGATGCGTTCAATTGCAAAAGTGGCACAGGCTCGTCCCCAAATATGGACGCCTATTATGCCAGTGGTTCTTGGTGTGATGAGCCGTTCAATGTGAGCAGGGCTAACATTGTGCGTACCCGGATCCATATCAGCAAAAACCGGAGTGATCTCCTGCCACTGCAAAGCGTGCGCCGTAGCAATGAATGTGTATGACGGCAAAATGACTTCGCCTCTCAGTTCAAGCGCGCGAATGGCAATTTCCAGTGCCACCGTCGCGTTACACACGGCAACACAGTGTTTTACACCAGTGTATTGTGCGATGCGACTCTCGAATTCCCGGGCCAAAGGACCGTCATTTGTAAACCAACGACGTCTCAGCATTTCATCAAAACGGCGAAATAGTGCCTTCCGGTTTCCTATATTTGGCCTGCCAACATGCAGGTTTTCGGCGAACGCTGGCCTTGCCCCCAAGATCGCCAATCCAATTTTACGCTGAGTTCGCGTGCGATGCGGACGTTGTTGTTCTCGCTTTTTCATCCCCATAGTAACATTTGAACACGGATCAGATTATCTGCAACCTCATGAAATACGAATTCTCGGTCTCATCCATAATATCAAAACCAACCTTTTTGTAAAGATCAATGGCTCGATTGTTGTTTTTATATACTTCCAAATGCAGCGTGGAAATACCTATGCCGCGCAAGTGCTGAATGCTGCTCTTCAACAGATTTACTCCAATCTTCTTGCCTTGATACCTCTTCCCGACGGCAATCATTGTTAAATAAGCTCGCTTATGCTCGGTGTCATTGCAGTAGACACTAGCGAAAGCGCATAAAATGCCCTCGTCATAGATGCAAAAAACAGTTGCTTTCCTGGCGATCTTTTCTGCGTATTGACCAACATTAATCCGCGAAGATAGACTTGGCACGAACTCGTCATCGACTTCTTGCAGCAGGGCAGCGATATCGTCAATGATCGTCATTTTCCTCCTGGCAACTCCGGCACCCTACATTCGATTTTTGGGGGCCTCTGAGGCTACGAATATCCATACGTTCCAAGTCAATTTTGCGGTCGCAGCTGAATTGGCATCGCGTCCTCATACGGCTTTTGAATGCACCTGAAAATATTCATCAATTTGCGCACAAATACGCGAAACATCATCTGATGTTATATCCTGATGAAGAGGCAGATTCAAAATTTCGTTAGAGATTTCGTATGACAATGGGAATTCGTTCCTTGCGATCTGCGTGATAAGTTGATAATACAGCGCCGTTGTCGGCATACATTTCTTCATCAAATAAAAGTAGAGGTCCTTTCGACGGCCGCTTTTGATTCTGACCGGAAAGCTCTGTGGGATGTCTTCGCCCTTGAGTTCGAACAAAATTTCTAGTCCTTCGTGTCTTGGCAGTAGGGATTCGTACAGTTTAAAGTTATTTATGCGTCGTCGATAGATTTCTTCATAATCACTGATTGCGTATTGCTCCAGAACAGTAGTTGGCGCTCCTTCCAAGTCGCGATGCGGTTCAAGGTCAAATCGAGCTGTATTAACCTTCAAGATGCCACCGCATGTCGTCGGGAGATACTTATGTATGGAAAAAAAGCTAAAATCTCCATAGTTGCTGAGCTTTCTTCCCTTTAATCCAAGGTTAAAGGTATGGGCACAATCTTCGACAAGTGTCACATTGTACTCATCGCATTGAGACCTTACACGATTCATGTCGTTTCGGCAGAATCCAAAATAGTGAATTACCAGGGCGATGTTTACTTTTCCTGAACGTACGTGCTCTTCAAAAGGATCCATCTCTATGCCGAGGTTCCTAGTAACGCCATAAAACGCGTATTCGGATGATGTTGCTTCTATTGGATCAAAAACTCCTGAACCCTCGCGATCGGTATAGCCTATATATGCCGGCAACAGCACTTTTGGCTTAAACCGCGACGACACAGACCGAAGAACAATTTCCCATGCGGTTCTGGCGTTGCGGGTGAAACGCAAATTGGTCGTACAATTTAATTTGTCACTTTGAGTTTTTGATATCATTAGAGGATACGACTTGAACGTCGTCAATGAGTTTATTGGCCGCAACCGGATCGTTGAACATCATCACATCGATTATGGATAAACCAGGCTCAAAAGTGGGACGCCTCTGGTTGTAGGGACTTAAACTATTGCTGAGAAAACTCAGCGTGATGCCTAATTCCCTGAACTGCCCCGGCTTGAATAATTCCACGCCTCCAATCGGATTAACATATTCCTTTGCACCCACAGCCTTGCTAATCTGAAGTGCCCATTCTCCAGCGTCATTCACGGTTTCTATTGTCAGCTGCATTTCGCTGAAAATGCTCAGCCTGATCGGTATATCCAGGTATGCGCATGTTGCAGAGAGGATTCTGGCATTCAGTTGCACAATACTTGTACTTTTGTCGCTAATAGATTCTGCCACTAGGTTAGTAACGTCCTTATAAAATGGTGCTCTCTTCTTGTAGTGTTCAATCTGCCTGATTATCTTTTCCTGCCATTGTTCACCGACTCTTATAGTTATGTCTCGGATGAGGGTGTCCCGGCTATGCTTTTCGAGCGGGACTGCAATGTACTGCCAACCGTCTCCAGGCTTTAAAATTCGATTCCGCTCAATCCAACCATGTCGTATGAATTGCACTGTATCGAGAAACACAAAGGAATCGGTATGCTTGATCAAACTATAGTAACCTAAATAAGGAAAGAAGTATGGCTGCATGATTCCTAGTCGCATAAATTTACCTCCTTATAATGGATATAGCAGAATTACAGTTTAGGTGTTCTTTCCTTGGCTTTTTACCATTCTGGCAGGTCTTTGAGAGGAAACCTTTGATTCAAACTCAAGTATCTCTGCTGCGTAACGCCGTATGCACTCCACCGTCGAAGTGGGATCGCCGTCCAGGTGGTAAAACAGACGCATATACTGCACCGTATTTTGTTTCAAGTTCCGGTGCGCGAATGCAATCAGGGTGTTTTGCAGGAACATTTTGCTGCGGACAACCAAGTATCAGATGGAACCGTAGGTTCGCTCCTCTTTCTGGGTCCATTTCTCGTTTTGCGGGCGTCCGTTGATTAAAAATGCTCCGGCAACATACACCCGAGGACTTCCCAGCTGCCTTTCAAAGACTCGTGATTGAACGATCCACAATCTTCGGTTCCAAGGATTCCAGCACTCCGGGGATCGGTGGTCGGAGTCCGGTTTCCGGTGGCCGGTGGCTGGGGGCCAGTGACTGATGGTCAGGAACGGACATGGGGAGAAAGAACTCACGTTGAACGTTAAACACTGGACGAAAGCGCCAGAGGACTGGCGCAGTCTTTACGATGATCGGCTGTTATGCTCGACGTCTGAAGAATCACCGCGTGGGGACACGCGACCCACAAGCTTCTGCAGACCGGGCATCGTGGGCATTTTGAGGCTCTGTTTGACTTTGAGGATGCGGACTGAAGTTCGCGCTCCGTCTCGATGGTCATTTGAATTTGGCGGCAACTCGATGAAACATCACGCCCTACCCTTCCTCGGTTTCTTAAGCTACCGAGTTGACGAATCATTTCCTCTTCTCGGTGATCTCGGTGTCCTCTGTGGTAAATGGTTTCTAAATACAACTTCTTCATGCTCCCCATCTTACGGGCTCACGCGATCCTTGCAGTGTCTTTCGTCCGATGTTCGACGTTATCTCTTGTCTTGAGCCTCTGACTACGGATTAGCGGCTCACAAAGGTTATACCACAGAGTTATTCTCTCTGCTGAAAAGTCTTTTTTCATAAAAGTTATTCACCCGAACAGGCGGTCTGTTTCTGGGGCATTAAGGTGAGAACCCAGGAGCCATGTTTTTGTTGGTTGGCTGCATGAAGTTCTGGGTTATAGGGGGTTTTTGTTTGCCACATTTTCCAGAGGATTTTAAGCCAGCGTTGGCCCAGGCAACGTAGGGCGCAGGCATGGCTTTTGCCTTCGGCGCGTTTCTTTTGATAATAGACTTGTGCCCAGGTGCAGGTTTTGCGGCTGCAATCACTCCACAGATGGACGGTTTGGCGGAGGAATTTGTCGCACTGATAACGCAGATGCACCTTGTGGATTTGACCCGACTGGTAGCTGACAGGAGCAGTTCCGGCCAGGCACTGAAGGGCTTGATGATTCTCAAATCGATCCGGCTGAGCGCCCAGGCTGCCGAGCAAGCGCGGCGCCAAAGTGGCTCCCGCTCCGGGTAAGGAATCAAACAAGTCATGATGCGGATGTTGTTCGGATAATTGTTGGATCCGTTGGCGGTATTGATTTAACTGCGCTTGCAGGGTGCGGAGCAATTTGGCCAGGCTCAAAGCCAGCAGACTCTTGGCCTCCAGGGTGGTCGGCGCGCCACAAAACTCCGTGGCCCGCGCAAAAATGGCCAGGCGTTCCTCCGCGGTCTTTTGCCGCCACAAATGATGCGCGTGCAGAAACTTTTCCCAACGGCGTCGACCCGCCTTCTGCAAGGCTTGGGGCGTAGGAAACTCAATCACAAAATCCCAGGCCGACTCCATCGTCCAGTCTTCAAAGGCTTCCAGGACAACCGGATAATATTCGTAGAGAGCCTGCTGCAACTGGTTGACCAAGAGCGTGCGTTGTTGAATCAGGCTCATTTCATCCCGGCACAAGAGCCGGATCTGCTCCGCCAGGGGATCGCCCGGCTGCAGAGGGGCCCACTGAGATCCGTCGGTGCGCAGGGCTTCGGCCAAAGCCCAGGCGTCGCTCCGGTCGGTCTTGTTGCCGCTGGGAATCTTGCGATCGCGGTAACGCTGGGCACTCTTGGCATGCAAGGCAAAGACCAGGCAGTGGGCCGCCATGAGTTGATCCACGGCCATGCCTTGGCTGGTCTCTAACACCACCGCCAGGGGCATGAAGGGGGCTATCTTCTCTTGAAATTGTTTCCATCCCTCCAAGGTATGGGCAAAGCGAAAATCCGCCACGATGGTGCCCTGGGGATCTACCACCACCACATCGTGATGGTCTTTGGCCCAATCCAGGCCGGCATAAAACCGACTCTCCGTCCATGTCTTCATAGGTTCCTTAGGTTGCCGCAGCACCTGGGCCCGGTTCCGAGTCGATCTGATACTGGGAGCCTCATGGGCTACTATTCGCTCAGACTTTTTGACCGGAGCCTCCAGGTCCGCCGGTAAACTCTGTGAAACCTTCGCACGGCCAGACACAGACGACCGTGATGGACCTGGGGCGGTGCGGCCAGATTTACTATAATCCGACCGCAAATTTTTGCTCGCCGCAGAGTTATTCACCGTTGGCTGCGGGGAGCTTCCTCGGGCTCTCCTTGCCACCGGATGAATAACTCTGGAAACCGTATCAGGACACCGAGAGCACAGAGGGGGATCGATGACTGGCGAGGAAAAGATTCTGGGTTCAAATCTCACAATTCAACCTTTGAAGCACGGCAATTGAATATTTGCTTTGCGAGGCGCTGGATATGCTCCCTCGCGGCTGTTGCGTCGCCGTCAACCTGACAAAATAAACGGAAGAATTGCACGGTGTTCCCCTCGAGGCTGGGGTGCAGGAGGGCAATGAGGGTGTTCTGGAGAAACATTCGACCTCTGGCAAAGGTGTAACCCAACGAGCCAAACCTTCGCTCTCCCTCTTGAGTCCACTTTTCTTCTTGAGGGCGTCCGTTGATGAAGAATATCCAAGCCACACACACCCGCGGGCTTCCCGGCTGCATTTCAAAGACTCGTGATTGAACGATGACAGAATTGGTCCCCATTTCGATTGGAGTCGTTCGAGATACCAGACCCGGCACTTCTTTCCATCCGCTGCCCAGCCAGCAGGTATCGGGGGTGTGCATCCGGCTTCCCAGGGTCTTGGCCGCGTTGGCTTCCCACGTGGCCAGCATCGCTTGAATCACGGCCTTTTTGACGGGCGCCGAGGCCCCATTTTCGGTGGGGTGATCCCCATTATTTTGCTGATGGTTTATGCGGTTTTGCGGCGGATTGGCAGGAGCCTGTCCTTCATAGAAGGAACCATTGATAATATTTGTTGTGCTCAAGATGGCGACGGTCTTTGGGTCGAGGGATTCCGGGACAAAGACGAGTCCAGGCAGATTGGTGTTGATCTCGATCCACAGCCTGGATTGGGTGTCATTCGCTTGATCGGGCAATAAACGGGCTCCCAGACTGAACCACAACCAAGGAGCGGCGAGACAAAGAGCGAACAGCACAAAGACGAAATACAGGAGGACCGGTAACCGGTGACCGGTATCCGGCGGCTGGTGATTGGGGGGCGATCCGTCGCCGGCTTGGGTACGCTGGGGAGCTGTCATCGCGATCAAGAGATAAGCCGCAGGACATTACCCGGTGCTGCAATCAGATCGTTCATCCAGTAACTTCTTGGATGGCAATTCATCCCGCCAAATCTTTCTTCTCTGTGGTCTCTGGGTTCTCTGTGGTAAAAAGTATTCTTGACGTAAACTCGGCCCTCCGAAACTCGCGAGTCTCTGATGACGGTCTGGCGGCTCCAAAAGGTTGTACCACAGACTCAGAGAGCACAGAGGAGGAATCCGGGATCAGATACCTATTTAAAGAGGAGTCCTCAGGATAGTAGACAGGTGCATAGCCACAAAAATGCACAAAAACCTCAAAACTACCTTTATATTCAGTTATTTGTGCCTTTGGTGGCCATGCCTATGTAGGCCATCTGGCGGTCTGCTGAGAAACTCGTGGATTTACTGTGCTTTTATGGCTTTGGGGATGCCGACTGCTGTCCGCGCCCCAGCCTTGGACAGTCATTGCGGCGGACTAAAGTCCGCGCTCCATCTCGAAGGTCGTCTGAGTTTGGCGTCGACGCGTTGAAACATCGGGCCCTGCTTAAAAGAACCGTTCCGGTTCCTGCCGCCAGTTGACGTTGCCGTAAAGCACTCGCTTGATTTCAATGTCCTGGCCAGCCGGTCGATAGAATACGAGCCAACGGTTAAAGGGCGGCGCCAGGACAAAGAATCGGACGCCTTTCAAATCTCGATGTCTGAATCGAGCGGGCAATCCCATCTCGGGGAATTGAGCTAGCCGATCGAAAGCCTCAAAAGCGGCATCCAGAAAATCCCGAGCTGCCGACTCGTTGTCGACGGCGATGAAATTCCGCGCGGCGATCAGGTCTTCATCGGTTTCGGGTGTCGCCAGCCAGCTCATGCTTTCAATGGCCCGTAGATACGCGCCTTGCGTTCGGCGGTCATGGGCGTGGCGGGGCCTGTCTGAAGCAGCAAGGCTTCCAGATCATCCGCATTACGAAAGCTCGCCCCTTCCGGGCCATTGCCCCGAGTAACCGCGTCGAGCAAGGCCAGCGCCTGATGAATCACCTCGCTTTTATTCGAAGCCCGGCCGGAGCGAATGTGGCGCTGAATGATCGTTTCGTAGTAATCAGTGCGCGTGTATCCCATGTCCTGAGTGTATTCTATTGGCAAATGCTGTCAACTTCAGCCTTGGGCTTTCAATTTCTCCTGAAGAAACAGGATGTCGGACTGGTCCTGAGGTCGATTGGCCTTAAGCTTGCTAGCCAGGAGATGCTGAGTACTAAGGCATCTGACTTCAATGCCTGTTTCAGTGCGCCGGATAGCGCATTGTTGTTCGGCCTGCTCGAACGGCGGTACTCCCGGCACCCCCAAGTGGAATTGAATGATTCCCCAACGAGTCTGGTAAGTCTGGATGTGATTTTCGCCTCGAGACCCTAAGGGTTCCACAGGCATGTCCAACTCATCTGCCAGAAGATCGTTGAGGCGTGATAGACTCTCCGTATCGCGGGGGGGTATGAAAAAATCCCAGTCCATCGAAAATCGAGGCATTCCCTCGAGTCGCATGGCTTGGCCCCCGATAAGGAGGTATCTGACACCGACGCGGTCAAATTCGCGAATCAGCTCCTCCATCGGCAACCTCCTCGCGAGGCAATTTCCATGAGGTATTGGCGTTTCCAGGCGTTCAACTCGTCGTAATTCGAGAATTTCTTGGAGGCGAACTTTGGCAATCCTTCCAATACGGGCATGGATACTATCTTGGGCGATCGAGCAAAAAGCCTGAACTTTGCCGAATAATCGTCAGTGAATTTCGATCGCATAACAATTCGGTTGAACTGCATTCCTGGATCTTCTCCATCAACTGCCCTAACCGTGCTCAGCGCGACATCAGAAAAATCGCCGCGTGAGGACACGCGGCCTACAAGTTCCTGGTTGCGACTTGAAAAGGTTTTTCCACAGAGAGACTCGAACGGCTACACCGGAATTGGCAAACCAGGGCCGTCCCGTTAATCATGCATATTTCCCCAGTCACGCCTTGTTGCTGGAGCTCGGTTTTCCGGACTGCAGCTGGTGGATCTTTTTCAAGTAAAGCAATGTGGACTGCTTCCGCGGATTCGGATCGGCAGCGGCTTCCTTGGTGGTAATAAGCATGGGCAAATCCAGCGCGCGGACAGTCTGGGTGCCCACGGGAAAAACCTGAGTTCGACCGACGACGCTCTGGTAATCCTCAACAGCCGGCACCCAGGTCATGATATCCAGGTCACCGAACCGCGTGTTCAGAGCGAATACAGGCTGTCGTTGCAGCACTTCATCGTTCAAGGGCAGGTCCCACTCGGCGCCGATTGCCTGAAGGGCCAATAGAAGTCTATGACGGTTTTCCTCAGTATTGGCGTACAGGATATCCAAGTCGTAGGTTTGCTCGGGACAGCCGTGGAGAACGGCGGCAATCCCGCCAATCACCACGTAGTCGACCTGATGGTGGTTCAGCGCGTCAATAATTTTGACTGGATCGAACATGATGAATCCATCAAATGTAAAAGGCGCCGTTCCTTTGCACGGCGGTCAACGACGGGCCACCAACCGCGTTCCTCGGTATCCCGCAAAGCGGCCATAAGCGATTCGATCCTTTCCATTGGGGTTTTGCGCAGATTCCGATGAATCGTTTCGGCCATGGAAAGTTCGCCAAAGGCCTCAGGGGTGAGCTGATTCGCATTTCCCTCACAATATCTATTCGGATTCATCAAAATTACTCAGCAGACCGCCAGCGGGACTACAAATGAATGGCCACAACAAGGCACAAATGACTCAAAATAAATGCATTTTTGAGGTTTTTGTGCATTTTTGTGGCTATGCACCTGTCTTCTATCCTGCGGACTCCTTTGTAACCTACGGATTGCGAATGGAATTTGCCAGCGGAGGGGCTGTCGCCCGGGCTCGCTTTTCCAGGCGGTTAGCCAGGATGGCCAGGAGGATGAGGCCGCAGGCGGTTCCGATCAGGATGCTCCACCCCGCCATGTCATGCGCCGCTTGGATGGCCTCCAAACCATGGTGGTAGGCCGTCAACGTCAGGTAAAGCGACCGGATATAATTTCCGATAATGGCCAGGGCGATCCCAGCTAGAAAAAAGAGCCACTTAATTCCCGAGCTCTTGAGGGTCAGATCTCCGATGAACAAAGCCGCCATGATGCTCGATTGAAGACTGCGGACGCCGCTGCAGGCCTCATCCACGCCCACCAGGCAGTTCGGCAGTCGGATCACGTTGACTTGTTGGATCGCTGGAATTCCGAGAATCTTGAGAGTGGCCACATTCATCGAGGTGATGAGTTCCCGGAGCGAGGTGACAATCGGATTCCAGAGGACGTGAGGAAGGGGCACCGCCACAAACAGGAATAAGATCGGGAAGAGAAAATGACGCAAGATCCGAGGTCCAAATCCCGCCAAAATTGCGGCAAAAAGGAAACAAACGCATCCAATGCTCAAGGAGAAACTGGCGGCGGGCATGTGCGCGACCGCGTGCTTATACAGCTCAGCCACCAGGACAAAAGGAGCTCCCATCAGAGCCAGGGCGACTGCGACCCAGTTTCTGGCGGGCTGATCATCTCGGGGCCGGGTGGGCCAGCGTTCCCAGGTTAGGTAAGCCGCCATGAAGGCCACCAGCCATCCGTACTGGTAATCGATCAGAGCCCTCCACTGGAACTGCAGATCGTAAATCCACCAGGCGATGATGATGATAACCGGTAATAGGCGACCGCAGGAGCGCATCGAAGGAGAAAAAAGAACAACCAGCGGGTCTTACCCGCCTTGTTGCGTCAGCTCGATTTGTTGCCGTAAATAGGCCAGGAACTTGCTTAGGGCGTCAAAAAGCTCCGATTTGCCCCGCAGCCATTCCTCGAGCAGGGACTTCAAACGCGCGGCATCCAGCTCGAAATCATAGCTATGACGAAAGAGATGACGAAAACCTCGCAAGTTATTGGCAAATCGGCGCAAGGTTGGCGGCAACACGGCCGGACGAACTCCAGGAATTTCCAGAAACATTTTCCCGAGAAGTTCCCGGTGCCATCGCGCTGCGTCCGTGACATGATTTTCAAAGGTTCGGGAAATCTGACTGAATGTGTTCTCCAGGGCGTTATAGAGATTATGCAACAAATAAGCTGTGGCGGCGAGATCCCGAAACTCGATGTCCGGTCTCTGATTGGCCTCGATGAAACCGCAGAGTGTCTTATCCATTTGCTCCATGGCTCGGAGATCATGGTCGATCACAGCGCACAGGGCCGCCAGAGCGGTGGATTCAGGCTTCATAGAGCAGCTTTCCATGGCGTAAAACTTGGTCGCGCAGAACTGAACTGGCTTCTTCAATGCGAATCAGGTCGACATCCATTCCCAGTCCCTGGTCAAGTTCTGACCAGACTGAGGCCAATTCAGATGCTGGAAGACCTTCGACGGCCAAGTCAAGATCGGAGCGCCAATCAAGCCGGCGACCTTTCGCCACGGAGCCAAAAACCCAGATTCGCATCACACCGGGCTGCTGCGAAAGAAAACGGACAGCATGGTCGATCTCACGCTGTAACTGAGACGGGCCTCTTGATGACATGTGAGCAGAGCACCGTGAGCCGCCGTGGAAAGGGACGCGGCCAACCAGGTGGCCTGAGCCGGTTACAAACATTCTGCGACTCCTGACCTATTTTGGATTGCGATGCCTTCTACCGCTTTGTTGAGCGGAACAGTCCAAAGTGCCAGGGGACAGCATTTTCGCATTTTAATCGGGATCGCGAAATTTATCGCGCTTCATCGCCCGCCACTCAGAATACTCCCGAGCCATTCCCCGCGCTTCTCGCTGTCCCCAGCCGAAGCGGACCGAAGTCCGCGCTCCATAATGCGCATTGTTGGGATCGATGTTTGATGCCTTGACATCAAAAGTGAATCTGCGATGATGTTTAAGACATGAGAACCACGTTGACCATTGACGATGACTTGGCCGGAATACTCCGACGGAAGTCACGAGAGCTCGACAAGCCTTTCAAAGAACTGGTTAACACGGCTTTACGCAAGGGACTTACGGAGAGTTTTCCGGAGAAGCACCTAAATGTCGTTGTTCGTCCCCATGATTTCGGATCCAGTCCTGGCATTGATATGGATCGTCTTAATCAGCTTGTCGACGAATTGGAGGTTGAGGATTACGTGAAAAAGGCGGTTCAAGATGCTGCTGCCGGACATTAACCTTCTTATTTACGCGCACAATACTCGCGCATTGCATCATCAGCGGGCTCTGGATTGGTGGAACCAATGTCTGCAGGGTCCTGAAGGTGTGGCATTGGCCTGGGTGGTAATTCTGGGTTTTGTGCGAATCGCCACGCATCCCAGAGTGTTTGAGCGTCCCATGACAGTTGAGGATGCGGTTGGGCGCGTTGAGGAATGGCTAGGCCTGCCGCACATACAGGTTGTGCATCCTCCCCAAACACATATTCAGACATGGTCTTCCCTGTTGAGGCGCTTGGGAACCGCCGGCAACCTGACCACCGACGCGCATCTGGCGGCATTGGCAATTGACCGGGGATTGATCCTGCAAACGACGGATGCCGACTTTTCCCGTTTTCCGGGATTGAAATGGCACAATCCAATCCTGCACAGACTGTGATGGAAAGCTGTTGCTGTCTTCGGGCGAAAGAGCTGCCTAAGAGCCTGTTTGAAAATTCCAAGGGGCGCTGTTTTCGCAGAAATGGCCGC
>ERZ795054.354-NODE-354-length-63038-cov-25.301859_pt1 | contig 63038 bp, 56 predicted proteins | sample MGYA00375138_ERZ795054 | MGnify/ENA primary metagenome ERZ795054 (study PRJEB30183, sample SAMN05720215) | anaerobic digester metagenome | isolation source: active sludge of municipal wastewater-treating anaerobic digesters | place: USA | collected 2014-12-23 ... | reverse complement strand
TTTATTTATCGTCAAGAGAAGTCACAAAAAACAGCCTCTCGCGAAGCTGCTTTTTTTATTGAAATTTTTGGAAATAAAAAAAGCCTACGACCTGAATTCAGGCTTTCGGCTTTTTTGAATTTTCTAAATTTTATTTAGACTTTGAAAGATGAGGAAGCTCCGGCTTCCATAGCAGCCAATAATGCTTTTGTAACATTATTATCGTCTGTATAAAAGACAATAGCAGTAGAAACACCTGCGCTGCCGACTACTTCAATTACGGCTTTTTTCACGTTTTTGTCAATATAACCGTGAAAAAGCATGAAAAAACACTATATTTTCACGGTTTTGACACCAATTATCCTTTACTGACCTCTGCCCATCGCGCAATAATCGCGCAAAGAATCGCGCAAAGAAATTATTTTTTCCTGTCTTTCGGCTTATTTATTACTCTTTTTGAATTTAAATAATTACCGTTATCCACGATCTTTTTCTTTTTCACAATTTTGCCCTCAACATCAACAAATTTGAAATTATTCATTAAAAACCATTCCAGTGGATCAAGTAATTTTTTACAAAGCGGACACATATAATCGACATTGCCTACCTGAATCGCATTCTTATAGTTATGTTTACAAGTTTTATTCCTTGGTATATTCATTATTTCAGCAATAACAGGATTATTCCAATCATGCGGTCTTTGTCTTTTGGGTTGCTTTCCGCGACAAGCAGCGTCAGTGCGGTCAAAGCTTCCGGCGTAATTTTTCTCATGTCTAAAATCCTGGCTTTTTTCAAAAACCACACAAAAGCAAAAGCGCCGCTTCTTTTGTTGCCATCCACAAATGGATGATTCTTGACCATAAAGTATAGGAGATGGGCAGCCTTATCCTCGAGAGTTGGGTATAATTCTTTTTTGCCGAATGTCTGGAAAACATTTCCCACAATTCCAGCCACGCTTTCTTTTGTCCTTTCAATTCCAAACAGATCCCCGGCTTCTTTTTTGGCAATAAGCTCTGCCCTGAAACTAAGCAGGGTTTTCGAAATTTCATTAGCTGTTATTTTGATTTGTTTTTTGGTCGCTCCTTTCTTAGGCAAAGATTCTTTGTCATAGGCTTCCAGAGAAAACCACGTTGAAGCAAACGCTTTCATAAGTTCCAGAGCATCTCCCGCTCCGACTTGGCCGCCGGATGGCAAAAGTTTTTTGACATCCTCAACCGCTTTCAAAAAAGCATCATAATTTTTTCCTATTTGCTTTCGATTGATTGTGTAACCCTGAATAATGTGCTGACGTAAAGTTTTGGTCGCCCATTTTCTGAATTCCGTTGCCCTTTTTGAATTAACTCTGTAACCAACAGAAATGATGGCGTCTAAATTATAGTACTCTATAACACGTTCAACCTTGCGCTTACCCTCTATTTGAACTGTTGCATTTTTTGCAACAGTTGAAAATACGTCTAATTCTTTTTCTTTATAAATATTTTTTAAATGACGAGAAATTACAGATTTATCGCGTTCAAAAACATCGGCAATTTGATCAAGACTTGCCCAAATTGTCTCACGCTTAAAATCGCCCTTTAGTTCTATGGCGCCCGATTTGCCTTGATAGATAATGACTTCCTTTTTCATTTTTTTGATTTTAAAATTATTATAGTGATATTATACCACTGTTTTAATTATTTGACCATTAAAAGCTGTGCATAACTCCTGCTTTTTTATATTAATTCCGCCCCTCCCTTTCAAGCCAAAAGAAAACAGGCTTGGCGACACAATTGTCACCAAGCCTGCGGCCGGTTGTTACTGAAGATCCACGAGTTTTTCTATTTTATCCTTGAAATATGCGAGAGCTTTCCCATAAATAGGCAGATCGCTCTTGTTCTCGAACATCTCGAGCCATTTTTCAGGATATTCAAACTGAGAAAGTTTCTGCAACGCGATTTTTTCTTCCGGGCTATCGTCTTTGGTTAGTTGATAGACGTGAAGAAGCTCTTCGATACCTTCAGCTTTTTCCAACATTTTTCCCACAACAACATTCAGAGCAAACTCTGCTTCTTTGTTTTTGCCTGATAGGCAATCCAGATGCACTCTCTGGTAAATGCGATACCAGTTTTCAAAAGTAAACTTGTCTGTTTCCTCCTGGGGAAGTTTGCCTTCAAACATCACATATGCATTTGATAAACCGACTTTTTTAACAACCTTTTCAAAAGAAACTCTTTTCTCCATTTTACGATACCTCCATATGCAAGATTATTGCCCTAAAAAACAATGAAGATTTTTATTCGCTTTTCGCACCTCCTGGTATAGATTTATTGCTTTAAAGAACAATAAAGAATAATATATCTTCTGTGATTATTGTCAAGGCATAAAAAAACAGCCTCTTGCGAAGCTGCTTTTTTGAAGTTCTTGGAAATCTATTTCAATACGCCGCCCCATTCAACTGCTGTAAATCCTAGGCGCTTGGGAGTTTCAATGTTAAATTCTCGAACATTCATTGGGTTGTCTAATCCTTTATAGTCCATAAGAACGCGGATTGTCGTATCCGGCTTAGGATTTACATCCAGAGGAGCCAGCTTATCAATAGTAGCCCGATCAACAAACGTTATGAAATAGTAGGGTTTGTTCGTCTCAAGCATTTTAGGAATCCAAAATTCTTTGAAGTCATTGATTTCTTTTTGAATCAAGCCTGATTGGGCTAGCTTTTCATTGAAAAAGCTGTCCAGATTTTCTTTTGCGGTTACAAAACCTCTCTGTGGCATTGTGTATATATCTTTGCCGGATCCTTCCCAAAAAAGATAAGGGTATGTTTTGTTGTCGGCAAGATTGCGAATGTTGCTCTCGGGATCCGCCACAACATTCCAGCCGCCATTATAGGCAGGCTCAGAAACCGTCATGCCGGCAGTTGGGGTTACCTTGACTGAAACATTTTGAGTTTGCTCCGGATAGAGATAGATAACCGGCTTGCCACAACCACCTCCCGACGGGATCACTTCTTTATTTTTGACGCGTATCCATCTGCCAAATGAATCTTTCCAAAAAAACATCGGGTGAAGATCCAGAAAATCCTCATAGGACATGCCGGCATTAAACTTTTTACCTTCAAATTCAGGTCCATTGCCCTTGGCTAATTTTAAATCGGCTGCGTAGTAGTCTGTCAGCATTTTGTGATTTTTATCGGCCAGTTTATAGACAACGTCTCCATTACCGGCTTTGCCGGCTTCCACAAAATCAGCCTCAGTTAAATCAGTGACTACATCAGCATACCCACTGGAACCACAACCGCTTTCAGCTTCGTACACGTAAGCTGATTTATTTTGTGTTCCATCATTCCAGGTTATGCTGGGAACATCTCCTCCTAAATCTATCTCAGCGGAATATACCTTGAATGTTCCGTCTGAAGCCTTGATATAAAAACCATTTTGCATATAAATGCTTCCTTTATTTTCTTCTGTTTTTTTATTCAAATCTGTCATGTATACATTGCCGTACATTGGATCTGAAAATGAAAATTTCAGTAAACTTGTGTCAAAAAATCCTCCATTCCAATACTTATCAGTTACTTTTCCGTCTTCATAAACTCCAGCAAAAGGATAGTCCACTTCTTTAGTAATCAATTGTCCGCTGGCTCCGCTGATAATCCCCGGATAATCTAATGAGGATATTTTTAGTTCATATGTATAATTTTGATATGGAAATGTTTTTTGATTCAGCCTTCCATCTTCTGATGCTAATTTAAAATCGGCATATATATCACTGCTGGAATATTCTTTCAGGAGAGCAAGCTCCTGTTCACCATCCTTTTGCACAAAGCGATATATGCCATGATAATAAGTTGCGGAGGGTTCCACAATGGCTAACAAGATTCTGCTTCCCGCGTATGTGCCATTTTTTACTTTTCCCGTTTCCCATATTTTGTAAGCGGGAGTATTGTCTCCTTTGAAAAGCTTGATATTTGCGACTTCTTTCGGCTGAGAGTGCCAGCTGACATTATCATCTGCATAATTTTTTGGAACCTGGCTGCTAGGCACAGCTGTTTGCGCGAGTTCCTGGGTTTCTGCAATTTGAACTTGTTGCTGAGTCGTTTGCTGTGGTTGATTCGTTGGTTGTCCTGTCGGAGTTTGGGTTTTTTTAGCAAACAGATAGCCGATAACACCGGCGGTTATGGCCACAATTGCAACAATGATTACAATCAGAACCATATTGTGCTTTTTAGGTTCTTGCGGTTCTAAAACCGGTTGTGGTTCCAAAACAGGCTGGCTTGTAGAAAAATTTTCTTCGCTCATTTTTTTGCCTCGTTAAATCTTGCTAGAAACAAAATTTAACTAAGATATTTTTTATTTTTTAGCTAAATCAAACTTGTTGATATTATACCATAAAAATTGGCATAAAAAAACAGCCTCTTGCGAAGCTGTTTTTTATAAAAAGTATTCTGAATTTTCTAATAAGCTAAGAAGCTGAAGCCTAAAAAGCTGTTTTTATTATTTCTTCGCAATGATCGTTTCCGCCACATTCTTCGGCACTTCGTTGTAGTGACTAAATTCCATCACGTAGCTGGCTCGTCCTTGCGTCATGCTTCTCATCTGGGTGGCATAGCCGAACATATTGGCCAGCGGCACTTCTGATTCAATTTCCTTGACGCGCGCATTGCCTTCTCCGCGATCATTAATTTCTTTGATTATACCACGACGTGAATTGATATCGCCCACAACATCGCCCATGAATTGTTCAGGAGTCGTGACCACCACTTTCATGATCGGTTCGAGTAAAACAGGATCGGCTCTTTTCACCGCTTCTTGCACAGCTAAAGATCCGGCAATTTTGAAAGCCGCTTCGGATGAGTCAACATCATGGAAAGATCCATCATAGAGAGTCACTTTCACATCCACCATCGGATAGCCGGCGACTACGCCGTTTTCCAAAGCTTCTCTGGCACCCACATTAACCGGTTTAATATATTCCTGCGGAATAACTCCGCCTTTGATTTCGTCAACAAATTCATAGCCTTTGCCTTTTTCTTCCTGCGGTTCAACTTTGAGCCAGCAATGTCCGTATTGTCCGCGTCCGCCTGATTGACGGATATATTTTCCTTCAGCCTGAGCTTTCGTCTTAATCGTTTCGCGATAAGCCACTTGCGGCTGGCCGATGTTGGCTTCCACATTGAATTCGCGTTTCATGCGATCAATAATAATATCCAAATGCAGTTCGCCCATTCCGGAGATGATTGTCTGTCCGCTTTCTTCATCAGTTCGCAGGCGCAGGGTTGGATCTTCTCCCGCCAGTTTGCGAAGAGCAACTCCCATTTTTTCCTGATCAGCTTTTGTTTTCGGTTCCACGGCAATGTCAATAACCGGTTCGGGAAAAACAATATTTTCAAGTTGAATTTGATTTGTTTCATCGCAAAGAGTGTCTCCGGTTGTCGTGCTTTTGAGTCCGACCAACGCGCCAATTCCACCAGCGGAAATTTCTTGGATTTCTTCTCGGTGATTAGCATGCATCTGCAAAATGCGTCCGATTCTTTCCCTTTCGCCGTTTGTAGCGTTGACCACATAGGAACCGGCTTTTAATGTTCCGGAATAAACCCGGAAAAATGTCAGCTGTCCCACAAAAGGATCAGTGGCAACCTTGAAGGCTAGCGCTGAAAACGGTTCATTGTTATCAGCTTTTCTTTCGACTTCTTCTCCATTTGCAGGATTAATTCCTTTGACCGGAGGAATATCAATCGGTGATGGCAGATATTCAGTTACGGCGTCCAAAACTAATTGCACTCCTTTATTTCGAAGAGCTGTGCCCGTCATGACTGGCACAATTTTCACAGCAATCACTGCTTTTCTAAGAGCCACTTTCAATTCATCGATAGAAATTTCTTCGCCATTCAAATATTTTTCTGTGAGAGCGTCATCGGTTTCGGAAATTTTCTCAACCATTTTCTCGCGCATCTCTTTAGCCTTGTCTAAAAGTTCGGCTGGCACTTCGCTTTCTACGACTTTCTCGCCCATAGCTCCCTCGAAAGAATAGGCTTTCATTTTGATAAGATCCACAACTCCGGAAAATTCATTGCGTTCCCCGATTGGAATTTGAATTGCCACAGCGTTCGGAGTCAAACGATTCCAAATTGAACTCAAAACAAAATTGAAATCCGCGCCTTCCTTGTCGATTTTATTTACAAAACACATGCGAGGCACGTGATATTTGTCAGCTTGCCGCCAGACTGTTTCCGATTGCGGTTCCACTCCTTCTTTGCCGTCAAAAATAACCACAGCGCCATCCAGCACGCGGAGAGATCTTTCAACTTCAACCGTAAAATCCACATGTCCTGGAGTGTCGATGATGTTGATTTGGTGTTCTTTCCAAAAACAAGTTGTCGCGGCGCTGGTGATGGTGATTCCGCGTTCTTGTTCCTGTTCCATCCAGTCCATAGTCGCTTCACCTTCGTGCACTTCCCCGATCTTGTGAGTGATTCCGGTGTAAAACAAAATACGCTCAGTGGTGGTTGTTTTGCCGCCATCAATGTGAGCGATAATGCCGATATTACGTAATTTTGAAATGTCTGTGGCCATAGTTAATCAATTTCTAATTTCTAATTTCTAATTTCTAAACAATTTCTAATTTCAAAATTTTAAAATTGAAACATTGAAAATTGATTGAAAATTGAAAACTGAAAATTGAAAATTACTTTTACTTTTTGAATTATTAAAATAAGTACAAAAACTTTCCCATATAGCACAAGAAAGCTTTTATATATTTAAGATTACGCAAAGTGTGCGAATGCTTTGTTGGCTTCTGCCATTCGGTGCACATCGTCTCGTTTCTTGATTGAACTTCCGGTTTTGTTTGAAGCATCAATAAGTTCGTCAGCCATTTTTTCTGCCATTTTCTTGCCTTTGCGGCTGCGAATAGCAACCAAAATCCAACGGATTGCCAAAGTTTGCCTTCTTTCTCCGCTGACCTGAATCGGAACTTGATAGTTTGCTCCTCCGACTCTTTTTGATTTGAGTTCCAAAAGAGGTGAAACATTTTTGATAGCTTGTTCAAAAACATTGAGTCCCCCTTTTTTGGTTCTTTCATGAATGATGTCAAAGCAATCATAGATAATTTTTTCCGCCACGCTGCGCTTGCCATTTTTCATGACATTGCCAATAAGCCTTCCAACCAACATGTTTCCATATCTTGAGTCAGCTTTCCATTGTTTTTTATATATTCTTTTTCTTCGTGCCATAATATATTTTTAATTCAAAGTTTAAATCTCAAAATGCAAAGTTATTGTGTTGCTTCGTAACGTTATTTTATAAAAATCATGAGCGAAGCGAATTCTTTAATTTTCCATTTTGATTTTTGATTTTTACATTTATTATTATTCTGCTTTTGCTTTCGGTTTCTTGGTTCCGTATTTGCTGCGGCTTCTGTTTCGTTTGTCTGTGCCGGCGCTGTCCAAAACTCCGCGCACTACGTGGTAGCGCACACCGGAAAGATCTTTCACGCGTCCTCCGCGAATCATCACGATTGAGTGTTCCTGCAAATTATGTCCGATGCCTGGGATATAGGCGGTAACTTCCATTCCGTTGGTCAGGCGAACACGGGCAATTTTTCGAAGAGCCGAGTTAGGTTTTTTTGGAGTTGTCGTTCCGACTTTGGTGCACACTCCGCGTTTGAAAGGGTTGGTCGTATTTTTAGGACGATTTTTGAGCGTGTTAAAAGTCATCATCATAGCAGGTGACTTCGTTTTCTTTTTGGTAGATTTCCGATTCTTTTTCACTAACTGATTTATTGTTGGCATATTACTCGCTTCTTATAATAATTATTTTCTTATAACAAACAACCAACCGTGCAACTCTCACGGATTTTTAATAAAAACGGCTATTTGAATAGCAAAATCATAATAAACGATATTTGAAAATGTGTCAAACCCCGCAGCCAGCTTTTAGCTTCTAGCTGTCAGCTTTCTGGTCCCCTATGGGTCTTACAAGGCTAACCTGAAGAAAATGTTCAGCATGAAGTTCAGGAAAATTCCGAGTGGAGTTGAAAAAATCATAATGAAAAGCAGCAGAAAGATGAATCCGTATTGTTCCATAGCAATCATTTTCTCCGTGCTGATCGGCAAAAATGTGAAAAGCACTTTTGATCCGTCCAGCGGCGGGAACGGAATAAGATTAAAAAAGGCCAGAAGCACATTCCAAAAAATCACAATCATAAGCAGAGCAAAAAATATGGAACCGAGTGAACTTGAAACCGCCTCAGAAACTTGTTGCCATGAATTTCCCGCAACACCGATAATAATCGCGCTTTTAACTGCGCCCGAAATGGGAATAATTTTTGCAATAACCGCGGCCAAAATTGCAATAAGAATATTGGAACCCGGACCACCGAGCGCAACCAAGAGCGGCCCCCATTTTTGATTTTTGAGATTATACGGATTATATGGAACCGGTTTGGCCCAACCAAAAGCAAAACCTGTTGTCAAAATCATGGCAATTGGCACAATAATCGAACCCCAGATGTCTATATGGCTGATCGGATTAAAATTAAGCCGGCCGGAATATTTAGCCGTCGGATCGCCAAGCCAAAGCGCCACAAAACCATGCGCCACCTCATGAATGATGATGGTGTAAACGAGGATTGCGATATAAAAACCGATAAGGATGATTGAATTTAGGTCCATATAAAATAATTCAAAATGTAAAATTCAAAGTTCAAAATTATGGAGTCGCTATGCGACAATTTTTTGATAAATATGAGCAAAGCGAATTACTAAACTTTTAACTTTTCACTTTTAACTTTTAACTGCCTACTCTTGCCAAAACCTGATAAGCATGATACAATAAAATCTGTAATAAATCAATGTCTTATAAATATATGAGTCGAACATGTAGCGTGTGCGGTCGTGGAACAACTTCAGGCAATTCCCGCAGCCATTCAAACATTGCTTCCAAAAGAAAATTTTCCATTAACCTGCAGAGCAAGAAAGTCAAAGGCAAGAAAGTCAAAGTTTGCTCTAAATGCCTGAAAACGGAAAATAAATAATTGCATTCCTTGAAAAAATCCCCTGCTAAATCAGCGGGGATTTTTTGTTTTCATAAAAGGCTTGAAAGAATTTTTACTTCCGCTGGATCATCCCCACGACAAAAATCAAATATAGCCCGGCCAAACCTACTAAATCATAAACTATTCTGGAGATAACCGACATGCTGCTGAAAATTGCAGCCACCAGATCAAAACTAAACAGCCCCACCAGCCCCCAGTTGATGGCACCAACGATAACAAGCACCAAGGCAACCCAGTCAAGTATTGTTAATTGTTTCATAAAAACCACCTCCATCTAGATTAAATATCTATATGAAATTACTACAATGGAGCGGATTATTTATGACAATTTTGGTTTATATATCAGCAAGATTAAAACAAACGGCCGGGAGAATTTTCAAATACCATTTTGCGATAGACATCCCGCGTGGTTGCGACATCGCGCTGGCAATATTCGCAGATTTCTTTGTCTTTGCCTTTTTTGTGAAATTCAGCCACCTGCGATCCGTCAATGCCGTCTTTCGGCGATGGGATTCCGAGCGCCAGCGCCAGATATTCCAAACCTACCCCGCTATTAGCCCATTTCATCCATTCTTTCATGGTGTCAAAAATCGGATAGTTCCGATATCTAGCAAAACTGATTTCGTAGGCCGGTTTCACTCCCAAAATAATTGAACGCTGATAGATAAATCTCAAATCAAAATCCATCACGTTGTGCCCTACAAAAAGCAGGCCGTAGTCCGGATATTGCTGATTGCGCGGCGCAATGCTGAGCGCCTGAACCAGATCCCAAAATTGTTCGAGCGTTTTTTTCTCATTGTTTTCGTTATAAAAATGCTGAACCGGATCATCGTCAACCGCATAACCGATGCAAAGTATCTGTCCAAAAGCGCCGTCAAAACTGGTCTTGGACAAAAATTCATCAAATTTTTCCTGATCAAATTCATCGTGCTTTTTGTCGAAAAGCATTTTTAAAGTTTTTTGATCCTTCTCTGCCGCCGGCAATGTTTCAATGTCGAGAAATAATTTGTGCATTTCAGTAGTAGAAATTCGAATGAGCTTTGCTCAAAAAATTTCTTATCTAATTAATAAATATCATATTTGCCTCATAGAATTATTCACTTGGGCAGATAAATATTCCGTTAGAACTAATTATTTTTAAGACAACGCACCGAAGAACCCATCGTCTTAGAGTATTGTAATCTATTGTCGACCGTAAAATCGCTTTTCAGGATGGCGTAAAAATTGCCAATATCACTAAACTCATCGCTGGACAAAAAGAATCCATCTGAGTCGCGGAGGGAAAAACGGGGAAAGCCGTTGCTGTTGTAGTAGCCGGCTAAAATTCTGCCAAAGGCTGATGGGACAGTACCTAAGTTAGCCAAAGTTTGCCATTCTGATCTGCGCGGAATGTGCCAGCCCCTGGGGCAAATTCCTTGCAATTCTGCCGGGGTCGGGTTTGGATTTGAACCTTGACAAACTGTTGTATTACATGCCGCTGGAAGATTCATGGCTGTAGCCCAGTCATATATTCCGCCATAAGTCATAGTTATACCGTTTACTATTTTTGTTTCGTTGCAATTAGTATCTTGGTGTAACGCCCCATCATCATAACAAATTCTTGGGTTTGTAGTAGGATTTCCATTCGGATCTTTGGTAGTTCTTAAATTTTCTGCAAACCAACATTGAGTGCCGATTAGAACAGTAGGATATGTATCACCATTATAGTTACAGTCTTCGCTGCAAATTGGGCAAGGTCCAGCAATTGACACCTGCACAGCTCTCACTGTGTCTTTGTATTCTCCAACTGATTTTATACTCTGTATCTGATTTATATTTGTATTATTGCAATCAGTTATCTGAGCGGTTCCTTCTTCATCAGAAAAAAAGGAAAGTTCGTATTCCCCAGCACCTGCATCTTGAAATTTATAATTTCCACAAGTAAATATACTTGATATGTGATCGCCTTCTTCTTGTAGTGATATTTTTTTGTTTATTTTCTTAATTGCCAACTGCACCCCGCTGTCGGCAGTTTGGTAGGCCTGGACCGATGAGTCTGTGGAAACAGCCCCTTTCTTTTCTATAACCGTGACAGCCGAGATTGAGGTAGCAATAACAATCATGACCGAAACGACTATGAGAGAATAGGCTAGGATTGAACCCTGCTTCATCAGCAGACGCGTTTTGATTTTTTGCATGATAGTTTATTTTTTGTTTGGTTTTTATGAGACTATTATAGCAAAAAAATTGGAAAAGTGAAAATACCAAAAGCATTAGAGAACTTTTAATTGTTTGATTATTTTTTCGTATTCCGGAATGGTCTGAGACACCAAGTTCCAGAAACGCTTGGAATGATTGAACTCTTTAAGATGGCAAAGTTCGTGCACAATGATATAGTCGGCATGCCGCTGCGGCAAGAGCATAATTTTGTAGTTGAAATTCAGATTGCTTTTGGAACTACAACTGCCCCAACGGGTTTTTTGATTGCGAATGGCCACGCTTTTATATTCAAATCCGTAAAATTCGCTGTATTTTTCCAGACGCCTGGTCACAAAGTCCCGGGCATATTCCCTGAGGCGCAAATATTCTTGCCTGTTGTTCCGAGAAAACAGGCTTTTGCGGCCAATCTTTTTCATAGCTTTCATCTTGTCCAAAACCCACTGGGAATTTTGCTGGATAAATTTTTCCGCGTCCCACAGGCTCATGCGCCACGGCAAAGTCACCATGCAGTTTCCATCGCAAGAAATGGCTATTTTCAGCCGCTTGGCTTTTCTGTGCTTGCGCACGGAATATTCAATTCTCTCGTTTTTGAGAGTTATCTTTTTGGTAATGGTCATATATTGACAAAAATCAATTATATTGTCTAATGTGAGAAAATTCATGCTATTGTTTAATCAAAGTATTATACTTTTTAACATCTGCGTTGTAAAGCGTAACGCTGCTGTTGTATTTTTCCAGATCTTTTTTGTATTCCTCAAGCAAATTATTGTATTTTTCAACAACGGTGTTGTATTTTTCAATGTTTCCCTCTTTTTTGTATTTTTTCAGATCATCCTGCATGTCTTCCAAATCTTCTACTTCCCCATCGATCACATTTTTCAATGAACCAATTTTATATGAAAGGGCTTGCATGTCTTTTTTAAGCTGCACAATCTGATTTGCAATTTTCTGTGTCTGAATTATCCCTGCATATTCCTTTCCTTCTTTGGGCAAAATTATTTTTACCTGTCCTAATTCTTTTATTCTGGTTGTTTGCGTCGAAACGGAATCATAATCAGTAAGCTGTTTAACTTCCGCCGCTTTGCCGCTGCCCATATCAAAATCCGGGATAATTCCAATTTTGTTCCCGGTGCTTGTTGTTTCGACAAAGCAATACCCGCTGTCATAATTTGAATAATTTTGCGGACACTCAACCGCCGCCGCCATGTGTTTTTCCTGCTCGAATTCAAAAAGCGCGACGCCATAACCCATTTCTCTCAGCAATGCATACGCCAAAAGACTTTTGTCGCTGCAGACTCCGGATTGGTCCCACAAAACTTCATAGGGATAGAGCATTTCTTCATTGCCTGTTTCCTGCAAAATGTTAGCGGCCTTAGCATCGTCATATGGAATCGTTTGAACAAAGCCTATCGCAAGTTCCACAATCTGATCATCGCTAAGATTATTCTTTTTTCCAAGTTCTTTTATTTGATTTACCAGTTCCGCTATTGTCGGGTCAGCCGGATCGCTTTTCAAAAACATCGCATAATATTCTTCTTCCCAATTTGCCGGCAACTCCGCTGAATATGAATATTCCTTAGGCTTGGATTTATAGTAATCATAAACCGATTGATGCAATGTTTTTTCTAAACTATATTTCTTTCCTTTATATTCCCACTGGAATTTTTTTACGACCGACTGGCTGAGTTCCGGAAAAGGAATAAATTTTTGCTTGGCATTTTGCACAGTTTGCTCGATTCCCGGTGCAATTTGAGCGAGATTGTTAATGCCTTTTTTTTGAGCTATAAACCAAAGCAATCCTGCGACAACCGCAAGTTCAAGCACTATAATAGATATCTTTTTTAGCCATGTTTTGAGCATACTAACAATATTTTTCCAAAATTATTTTTTTTATTTCCGTCGGCAGCAAATCAATCTCGAAAAGTTTTTCAAGCGGAGTCCATACCAGCGCATAATGATTATCCTCGTTCTCCCAGCTGATTTCCGGTTCGCCGATTTTTTCTTCTCCTTTGATGTTTTTCATCACAAAAAAACTCTCGTGTCTTTTGAAAACATCACTTTCAAATTCAAACAGCAGGTAGTCGATTTCTACATCGAGATTTGTTTCTTCTTTTGTCTCGCGCAGCACGGCAATCTCTGGCGTTTCATTTTCTTCTATATCACCTCCTGGTATTACGTAATAGTCTCGCTTGGGCTTTCGCCTATGCATCAGAAGAATTTTTCCGTCTTTAATAATGATTCCCGCTGCTCGTTGCCGCATATGTTTTTAGTTTTTATGATTATATAAGTAGCATAGCAAAATTGCGACAATAAAAAAAGCCCCGAACTATCGGGGCTAATATGTTTTTATTATAATCCCAGCACTTTTACTAATCCTTTAATCAGTGAGACTACAACCGGAGGTGCCAGCAAACTATAAACTTCCGCTCCTTCATCATCTTTAACCACAAAAGGAGACTCTATAGTTTTGATAGTTTTATTTGCCTCATCAAGTTCATAACTATAGGCTGGCGTTATTTCATAATCATCAACCAACTCTTTAGCCTGATCAACCGGAACAGCGTTGCGTAAAAAGATTTTGGAAACTCCATGCAGTCCGCTGAAAACCTTGTCGATGAGCTGTCCATCCATTTCCAACCGATCTCGAATTGATTCAATTCCCATATTATCCCCTTCCTTACCACCCATTTTGGCACCATTACATTCAGCATTGTCACACATCAAATAGAATTCTTTCTTTTCTTCATCGTATCCAACTTTTTGAGTCGCCAACAATTTCAAATTTCTCGGAGTGTGACAAATCGGACAAACAACTCTGTATTTCATGCGCTCATCAATAACAGCTTCCGGAATATCAATAGCCGCGAAAATATCCGGATCCTGACGATAGTCAATCAGCTCTTTGAAAAACAATGAGTAGGAAACCTGATCAAGATTTCTTGGGAAACCATCCAGAAACAAGCTTTTCTTGCCGGTTTTATCAATTTCTCTTTTGACCAAAGCCATGATAAATTCGTTTGGCAAAAGAGTTTTTTGATCACGACTTAGGAGAGCATTGATCCCATCCTCTGGGGAAATATATCCCCGATAATTATTTTTCAAATATTCTAAAAGAGCTTTTTTCTCATTTTCATCTTCCATAGCCGTATGCACATCGCGAACTACATCGCCAACTGAAATATGCGCAATTTTTTCTTTGCCAAAAATTTCCATCATCAACTTTGTGTAGGTTCCCTTACCTGCATTTTTCTTGCCGAGCAAATAAACAATAAAAGTTTTGTTCTCATTAAAATACTCTTTCAGTTTTTTGATCTCTTCGCCAACCTTGGACTCAAAATATTCTTTTCTATCTGCCACGTCAGAAAGGTTAAATTTCTTAGTTACACCTTCCACTTTAATTTTAAAAAGCGGAAACTCTTTTTCGTACTTCATAGGATTATTTTATCAATATTAATTAAAAATCGACAGGCTGTCGATAAATTCAGTATACCAAAAAATATGAATCATGCAACTCCCGCACTAACTTTGCACTGACTTACCAATTAGCGCTTTGCGCTTGTGCAAGGTTAGTGCGGGACAACCCTATAAACTTTGCATTTGACATTTGTCATTTAGATTTTGACATTGGTATATAATATCCCCAATTTCATCGGTTCTAAAAATTTTTATTCCTTTTTTGATCAGCCTGTCTAAAGTTTCCTGATTGGGATGGCCATAGGAATTTTTGCCGACAGAAATAATTGCATCAGCAGGTTTCACGGCCGCCAAAAATTCATCGCTGCTGGCATATTTAGAACCGTGGTGAGAAACTTTGAGGATTTGCGAATTTAACGAATTTTTAGCTAATGCGTCGCGGGTAAGATTTGTTTCTTGCGCGTCCGGCAGGTCGCCGGTCAGCAGAAATGAATTTTCACCGTAAGTTAATTTAATAACAACACTATTGCCATTGCTGGCATCATCAACAGCTTCCGGGATGGAATTTATTGGAAACAAAATGTCAGCGATTGCGCCGTTGGCAAATTTTATGCTAACATCTTTTTTCGCTTCAACTGCCTGCGCGTTTTCAGCCGCAATTTCTTCTTCCAATTTTTTGTAGACCTCCGAATCGCTTTTGGCGTTGGTTTTGATAACTGTTCCGATATTATACGCCTTAAAAACATCCACTAGTCCGCCAATATGATCCTGATCCGGATGCGTGGACACAACTATTTCAATTTTGCGATCCCAAAATGGAATGTATTTTCCCAGTTTCTGCAACATCAATTTGCCGTCTTTGCCGCCGTCAATCAGCAACTGATTTGATCCTTGGGAAACTAAAATTGAATCACCTTGCCCGACATTGAGAAAATAGATATTGAGATAATCCTTACGCACAAAAAAGACTATACTGAAAATAATAGCAGCTAGAATTAAAAGTAAAATCAGAATAGGATAGATTAGTTTTCGATTAGACATAAAATAATAATGACCAATTAACAATGACAAATGTAAAATCAATGTCAAAGCTCAAATATCAAAAATTTTGTCATTTGGATTTAGGATTTGATTTGTAATTTGTCATTTGAAATTTGAAATTCTTTTTCCCCAACAAACATATTCCTCCCGCTAAGATACTATAGTATATTATAATCCACCAAACACCGAATTTTTTCATTTCAATGCTGGCCCACGGAAACTGCGCCAAAGTATGAATAATTTTTATTTCATAAGTTAGCGGCACAAAAGCCAGCCAAGCCAGAACCATTGAAAGCGGCGCAAAAACAAATCCGCTAAGCGCTGCCAAAAAGACCAAAAGCATAGAGAGAGGAACGACCGGCAAAATAAGCACATTAGCCAGAAGTGAAATCAAGGAAACTATATGAAAATTATAGGCAATAATTGGAAGAACGAAAATCTGGGCGCTGAGCGACAAGGCGATTATCTCTGAAATTCCCAGCGCCTTGTTCTTTTTTACGAAACTTTTTTCCCAAATTGGCGAAGAAAAAACGATTCCCAGTGTTGCCAAAAATGAAAGCTGAAATCCGATGTCCCAGCGAAGGAGCAGCGGATTAAAAAATAGCATAGCTGCCGCTGCGAAAATTATCGCGTTTTCACTGTTGGCCAAGCGTCCATTTTTCATCGCCCAGAGCAAAAGCGTTCCCATCACGCCCGCCCGCACTGCAGATGACGGAAGTCCAATCATAATCACAAACAAAACTACACCGACAATCGCAAACCAAACCGCTTTCTTCCGCCAAAGTCCTATCCAAATGCCGATAATAATCAAATATTCCGCAATGATCGTCACGTTATAGCCGGAAACTGCCACGATATGCGTCATGCCGGTTTGGGAAAATTCATTCTGAATTTCTTTGGAAAGTTCATTGCTGCCACCGAACAAGATGCCACTGGCCAAAGCGCCTTCCGGCTCAGGAATAACTTTACGGATATTTTCTTGCAATAAATTTCGGACATGAAAAATCTTGTCCAGCCAAAAATTGCCTTTGTTTTTAGCCACTAATTTTATTTCTTCTTTGTCGCACTGATATAGCACTCCGTCTTTAGCCATGTACATTTTGTAGTCAAAATCCGCATCTCTATTTTCTATGGGTTTCAAGATACAATTAATATCCAATAAATCGCCATAATTATGTTCCGGATATTTTGGAACCTGCACAAGAATGTTCTTCTTTTGATCATCTCTTACTATTATATTCTGTCCGAAAGTTACCCCGGAAGCTTTTTGCACCACCGCTTTTGCCTGGATTGCTCTGCCGGCATATGGCAAATTCCGAGTTTCTTCTATTTTAGAACCGGTCAGCCAGGCTCCGAAAATAAAAAATAGCAAAAAAGAAAATGCGACAATAATTTTTTTATTTTTATAAAAAACCGCCAGAAATATCAGTGAAAAAATCAGAAGAAAAAAATACAAGTTATTGCCCAGCTCAAAAAAAGAGCGGGCAAAAACTCCAGTGATAAAAGCGACCAAAATAATAAAAAAGACGCGTGATTTACTCATGCGTCTATTATATCAAATATTTTTCATGTATTCCCCTATCCGATGTCCACTATTTTTGTTTTGGCAGTTTTTCCCCCGACAATATTAATATTACTTTTGGCAACATTAAAGTGTTTGGCTAAAATTTCCAATAGGGCTTTATTGGCTTGACCGTCAACCGGCGGCGCCGTGAGTTTAACCTTGTATTCCCCTTCGGATATTTTCGTAACTTCGTTTTTTGATGCACGCGGAGTTACTTTAATATAAATTCTCATACTGTCTAATTATTATATCTGATGTCTACTTTTTTAAAATTATTTTCGATGGATTTTTTGATTTTTTTAAGGTCCAAAGTTTTGCCTTTGGTTTTCTTTTTTAATTTCGGATCCAAAATTATTTTCTCCCTATATTCCTGCAAATAATATGTTTCTGCACCCTTGAGCCATTTCGCGATTTCCAAAAAATCTTTTTCCTCATGTATTCCCGGCACAACTGTCGTCCTGAATTCATAGGGTAGTTCAGAATTCATGATTAAACCAACACTCAATTTTATCCTTTTTTTATCCCCGCCTCGCGTCGACGAGCGGTCGTTTCCGCGAGTCGAGGCGGGACCTTTTACCCCTGTTGTTTTGTCATAATTTTTCAGTTGATTCTTGATATCCATCGCTACAAAATCCAAGAGTTTCTGATCCAGAAGTTTTTTGAGCACATCCGGACGCGTGCCATTTGTGTCCAGCTTTACTAAAAAACCCATTGCTTTCACTTTTTTTATAAATTCAATAATATCCGGCTGAATTGTCGGCTCTCCGCCGGTTATGCAGACACCTTCCAGTTTTCCTTGCCGTTTGGCCAAGTGCGCAAAAAATTCTTCCTCTTGCTTTCCATTAACCATAAATTGCGAACGAAGAACTAATTCCGGATTATGACAGAACGGACAGCGAAAACTGCAACCAACCGTAAAAACCGTCGTAGCAATAACTCCCGGATAATCAATTAGGGTTAATTTTTGGTAGCCACCAATTCTCATATTTTTTGAAAATTCAGGGCAATAACCCTTAAAAGATTATTGCCCCTATCTTTTTCTTTTAACTTTTTTTAGCAACAGGCTGGCTGATTGACTATAAATTCTTTTCTATCAGCAAATTCAGCCCGCTTGCCCTTATTCCATTGTTGGATCGGACGGATATAGCCCACCACCCTGGAATAAACTTCCGTCTTTCTGAAATTTCTAAGAACCGGATCGGTTTGATGACAAGCTTTGCATTTAATATATATCTCACTGCCAACTTTATAGGGCATATATTCTTCGTCATTTTGGATAGCTTTGCCACAATCATGGCATATTAATTTTTCCATATTTTTGTTTTTGTTTTTTTAATTATCTAAATTTGATTATTTTTTCTTTTTGCCGGCACCTGCAGGAGCAGCAACCGCGAAAGTTTTTCGGTCCTTGAATTCTTCTTGCTTGCCTTTGTTCCATTGCTGGACCGGACGGATATAGCCCACCACTCTGGAATATATTTCTGTTTTTTGTTCAATCACGCATTTCGGACAGATAGGCTGTTCTCCGGCTAAATAGCCGTGCACCGGGCAGATGCTGAATGTTGGTGAAAGAGTGAAATACGGCAAGGCATAATTTTCCGCAATTTTCCTGACCAGATTCTTCACCATATTTATATCCCAGATTCTCTCCCCTAAAAATCCATGCAAAACCGTACCGCCCGTATATTTTGTCTGCAACTTTTCCTGAAGGTCCAGGGCTTCGAAAATATCCTCGGTGAAATAAACCGGAAGCTGCGAAGAGTTGGTATAATATGGTTCGGCATTTTCAACTTTGACCGCGTTATCATTGGCAAAAATAATCTTGGGATATTTCATCTTATCCATTCTGGCCAAACGATAGGCTGTGCCTTCAGCCGGAGTAGCTTCCAAATTGTACAAGTTGCCGGTTTCTTCTTGATAGCCGGTAATTCTTTCGCGCATGTGCACCAAAATTTCTTCAGCCAATTTTTGGCCTTCTGCGGTTGAGACGTCTTTTCCAATCAGATTCATAAGCGCTTCATTCATGCCAACCAATCCAATCGTTGAAAAATGATTAGCCCAATATTCTCCGCGACGCATTTTGATAGCATCCAGATAAAATTTAGTGTATGGATAAAGTCCCTGCTCAGTAAGTCCTTCAACCAATTTCCTTTTGGTTTCCAGGCTCGTTTTAGCCAAATCCATCAGGCCATCCAGCTTCTTGAAAAATTCCTGTTTGTTTTTGGAAATAAATCCAAGTCTCGGCATATTAATAGTGACCACCCCGACCGAACCTGTCAGCGGGTTAGCGCCAAAAAGACCGCCGCCGCGTTTGTGGAGTTCCCGATTGTCTAATCTGAGCCGACAGCACATTGAACGCGCATCATCCGGATCCATATCCGAGTTTACGAAATTTGCAAAATACGGAATGCCATATTTAGCGGTCATTTCCCAAATTGCGTCAAATCTGTTGTCATTCCAATCGAAATTTTTGGCAATATTATAAGTAGGAATTGGAAAAGTAAAAATTCTTCCGTTAGCGTCTCCCTCGGTCATAACCTCGGCAAAGGCCCGATTGATCATATTCATCTCTTCTTGAAAATCAGCGTATGTTTCTTTTTGCGGAATTCCCCCGATAACAGCGGCCTCCTTTGCAAGTGTTTTTGGCGGCGTTATATCCATCGTTATATTTGAAAAAGGAGTTTGAAAACCCACACGCGTAGAAACATTCATATTAAAAACAAAAGATTGAATTTCCTGTTTGACTTGAGCATATGACAGTTTATCATGGCGTACGAAGGGAGCCAGCAGCGTATCAAAATTAGAAAAAGCCTGCGCCCCGGCCACTTCGCCCTGAAGCGTATAGATGAAATTAACCATCTGCCCAAGAATTGATCCTAAGTGTTTGGCTGGCTTGCAAGAAACTTTGCCCACAACGCCAGTAAATCCGCGGCGAATCAGGTCCTGCAAGTCCCAACCGCAACAATACGCGGCAATAAGCTGCAGATCATGAATATGAAAATCTCCGCCTTCATGAGCCTCCCGAATTTCTTTGGTGTAAACCCGATTCATCCAATATTTGCTGCTAACAATGGAAGCAACGTAATTATTGAGACCCTGCAGAGAATAAGCCATGTTGGCATTTTCTTTGACCTTCCAGTCTATTTCCTGAATATATTTATCCACCAAGCTTACGGCTTCATCCAAAGATTCTTCGGTTTCACGAATTTTTCTATGTTGTTCGCGGTACAAAATGTAGGCTTTGGCAGTTTCTTCAAAATCAAGAACCATCAAAACTCTCTCAATCACATCCTGAACCTGTTCTACACTGGGAGTTTCTCCTTTTTTATAATTTTTATTTAAAAGCTGCAAAACTTTTTCGGTAACTTTTCTGGCATCTTTGGCACTTCCTTCTCCCGTAGCCGCAAAAGCTTTGGTTATGGCAATTATTATTTTCTTTTTGTCAAAAGAAACAACGGTTCCGCTGCGTTTCACGATTTTTCTGATCAAATTCTTTACTTTCGGTTTTTTTGGTTTTGCTACGGCTACTGTCGATTTTTTTGATTTTTTTTGTTTTTTCATATCCTTTTTGATTGGCCCCTTTTTCTTTAATTTAATTATTTATCCCCCAGAAATTATAATTTGTTAATTATTTGATTCTTCGCTCTAGGCAGATCCGTCTTGGACAGACATTTTCTCTACTTCTTTTCGAAAACTGTCCGCACTTTTGAATGACTTGTAAACGCTGGCAAACCGGAGATACCCCACATCATCAATTTCCTTTATCTTGTCCAGAACTATCTTGCCAATATCTTTGCTGGTTATTTCATTGGATTCTTTCGACTGAATTTCATATTCTATGTCTCCGATCACTTTGCCGATTTTTTCTTCACTGACCGGTCTCTTTTCCAAAGCTTTGCGGATTCCAATTTCAATCTTTTGGCGATCATAGTCCTGCCGGCTGCCATCGCGCTTAATCACAGCCAGTTTCATAATTTCCATCTCTTCATAGGTGCTAAAACGCGCTTGGCATTTTTCGCACTCCCTGCGCCGACGGATGGCTTTTCCATCATTAGTATCACGCGAATCAACAACTTTTGTTTCGTTGTGTCCGCAAAATGGGCAAATCATATCACTAGTCATTAGTAACTCGTAACTGGTAACTAGTTACTGATTACTGATTACTGATTACTAAAACCACTTGACAATATTACAATTTTAATATTCACAACTTTCACTTTTTCTGCTAAAACCACTATATCTTGTGTATGTAAGCTCTATTATACCACAAGTCAAATATTTGCCAAGAGTCCATTTTTAGGGCTTTTCCAGAGTTATCCACAGCGTAAAGTCGCCTTTGGCGACCACGCTGCGGGCAGCTCAAATTTGCATCCAATGAACACGCTGCAAATAGAGATATATTATTATAAACAAAAAGAATCATCCCCTTTTGATGATTCCCCTTTCATCTTTTTAAAAAATTTATCTCACGCACTACCAAATGACTTTCCGAAAACCCATATAAACCATAAATACTATCAATATTTTCAAAAAGTAATAGTCTGAAGGATTCAAAAACATCTTAGTTAACGGAGTGTGATGGCCCGAAAGAACATGCGCAATAATTGATAGTGGCAAGACCAGCCACATAATATTGACCCACGTCATTTGGACGTGAACTTTTTGCAGAATTTTTATGATGATCGGCGACAACAAAAGCAGCCCTCCGTAGCTCACTACGAAATCAAAAATAGCAAACGGTCCAACACGAAATTGTCTTAGAAATTCTATTGAAATCATATTTATATTATACACCTAAACATTACTACTGCCTAACTCCAATAAAATTCCAGCCGATAAAAAAATACCCCGATAAATTGGGGTATTTTTTGTAGATATATGTTGATGCGATTATTTTTCCATCTTTCTTCTTATGAAAGCCGGGATTTCCAATTCATCTTCTTTTTCATCATCCCTGCTGTTGGAAATTGGATTTATAGCTCTAGGTTGAATTTTTTCCTCGATAATCATTTTCGGTTCAAAAATTTTCTTAGTCGGAAAAGTCACTCTGTCTTCAATCTCATCTTTCTTGGTTTCTTCTTTCTGTTTTTTATTCAATTCGGCAGCTTTGTTCGCGACTAATCGGTTTATGATAGAGCCTTCTGTTGAAGCTCTTTCGGCATCAAATCCGGTTGCGACTACTGTCACCACGATTTCGCCTTTCTTGATTTGATCATCCACTACCGCTCCGAAAATAACCTTGGCGTTTGGATCGATGCTTTCCGTGATAATATTAGCAGCTTCGTTTATTTCCAACATTCCCAAATCGCTTGAACCTGAAATATTGAAAAGCACACCTTTAGCTCCGTCAATAGAAAGTTCCAGAAGTGGGCTGTTGATAGCGGTGCGGGCTGCTTCAGAAGCTCGGTTGTCTCCGCTAGCCACGCCAATTCCCATCAGAGCACTGCCGGAATCCTGCATAATCGCCCGAACATCGGCAAAGTCAACATTAACAATTCCCGGCTTAGTAATAAGATCGGAAATACCCTGCACGCCTTGTCTTAGAACATCATCAACGATGCGAAAGGCATTTATAAGGGTTGTTTTTCGATCGATAATTGAAAGAAGCTTATCGTTTGGAATAGTGATCAAAGTATCAACTCTATCTTTTAGATTTTGCAATCCCTCTTCGCCAAGCATTCTTCTTTGGGCTCCTTCAAAAGCAAATGGTCTGGTGACAACAGCTACTGTCAATGCGCCAAGTTCTTTAGCAGTTTCCGCTACAACTGGAGCAGCTCCTGTGCCTGTGCCTCCGCCGAGACCGCAAGTTACAAAAACCATATCGGCACCCTTGAGCACTTCTTGAATTTCATCTCTGTTTTCTTCCGCAGCTTGTCTGCCAATTTCCGGATTCATTCCGGCACCTAAACCTTTGGTGAGATTTTTTCCAATATGCACTTTTTCCGATGCTTTGGAATGATGCAAGGCTTGAGCATCAGTATTGATCGCAACAAATTCAACTCCTTTTATTTTAGAGTCGATCATGCGGCTGATCGCGTTATTTCCGGAACCTCCAACGCCTACGACTTTGATTCTAGCAAATGTTTCTATCTCGGGCTTTATTTCTGCCATATTTTTTCAATGATCAATGTTTTGCAAACAATGATCAGATATATAAATTAGTTTATTCCGAAATTGCACCCTTTTGTTTTTATTTTTTTGTTTTACCCTTCTGCAAATTTTAGTGAAGAAGGGTTTGGTTTTGCAAATTCCTACCCAAACAGTAGACTTTGCTTAAAAACATTACTTCTCCAGTAACTCAATCTATCACACCTTAAGCTTATATGTCAACAGGATTAATTCAGGCTTTAGCTAAGCAACATTATGCTATGGTAAGAATTTTTTCAGCCAACTGCCCATTTTACTTACTGTATCTCCGGCCGGACGCGCCAAGGAATTAAATGATTTAAATCCCATGAACCCGTCTTTTTGTGAAACATATTTTTCTTGCTCCCATAAAACAAGGCCTGCCACCGTCGCAAAAGATGGATCGTCCACTTTATCCATAACTCCTCCAAGTCCCAGTGGAAAACCGATCTGAACCGGCAGTCCTAAAATTTCTTTGGCCAGCTCCGGAAGATGCACCAGTTTCGCTCCGCCTCCAACCAAAACCGCTCCGGATGGAAGCAATTGATCTTTGCCGATTTCTTTGAGCTCTTTCCTGACCAATGAAAATATTTCTTCAAGTCTGGCTTCTATAATTTCCGCAACATGATGACGCGACACTATTCCTTCTTCCTGTGAATCTATTTGAGAAAGATCAATGCCCTCTTTTTTATCTACCTCCTTGGAAAGCGCGCTGCCATATTCCAGTTTTATTTTTTCTGCCACCTCGACTGAGGTTCGAAGGCCGATAGCAATATCATTTGTAACATGTCCAGCACCCACCGGAAGAATTGCCGTATGAACCAGGTCGCCTTCTTCATAAACAGCCAGTGAAGTTGTGCCTCCGCCAATATTTATCAAGACCACGCCCAATTCCTTTTGCTTTTTGCTTAAAGTGGATTTGGCTGCCGCCAAGGGTTCTAAAACTAAATCATCTATTTCAATATTGGTCTGATATAAACATTTGCTTATATTTTTAATATTCGTATTGGCGCTTTCAATAAGAAGGGTTTCCGCTTCCAGGCGCACGCCTTTCATGTCCAGCGGATCTTTTATGTTATCTTTGTCATCAAGCCTGTATTTGCGCACAATAACATGAACAATTTCTTTATTCATGGGCAACGGCACGGCCTGCGCCTCCGTGATAACCCGATTAATGTCATCTTCCGTCACTTCTCCGTCCGCGCGTCCGACCGCTATGACGCCTTTTGAATTTTGAAATTCAATATCACAGCCTCCGATATTCAGCACGGCATTTTTAACGCTTACGCCTGCCATTCGTTCGGCCAACTCTAAAGATTCGCTGATTGATTTTGTCACGTCTTCCACGTCAATAATCACCCCGCGCCTAATCCCGAAAGAAGGCACGGAGCTAATTCCAATAATACGCGGCTGCTGTTCTTCACGAAGCTGCTGTGCGATTATTGTGCGCACATTTGATGAGCCGACGTCTATTCCTACAATTATATCTTTGTTGTTTTTTGACATAATCCCAAATCAAGCATTTATTGTATGCCGTCTTGATAATTTTATCTTTGTTTATATTTTTTTGCTTTCAATTTATTATATACAATTTTACCTTCTCTTGCAAAAGGGCTGATTTATCGCTTAGTAGAAACATATCAGCAGAGCCAGCTCCCGAACGTATGGATAGAAAATTATTATTCCCACAATCACAGAAACAACGGAAGTGATGAGAACGGCTGCAGCCATCAGATCTTTGATGAGACGCGCGTACGGATGGATTCTTGGTTTCAAAATATCGACAACCCTTTCCAAAACCGTGTTTACAAGTTCAAAAATAAGAACCCACATTATCATCAAAATCAGCAAGATCGCTTCCCAGTTTTTCACTTTGAAAAAAAAGATTAGAAAGATTACCAAAAACGCAACCAGTATTTCGATACGAAAATTCCTTTCATGGAGAAGCGCATATTTGATGCCATCTAAAGCATGGTGCAAACTTCGCTTAAAACGTCCGGTTTCTTTTTCTAATTCTTGTTCCACTTTCATTTTCCCTATTAAATAAGATTTGAACCCCAATTGGAGATGCAACTTATTTCTAGATTAATTTTTATTTTTATTCACTTTGTTTTCAGCTATCTTAGCGCAAATCTTAATCTTAAATTTTTATTAAAATTTAAGATTATTTAACAGGGTGAATTTATTTTTAATATTTAAAATTTGGATACTCTGCCCGCAACAACATCTTGCAAGGCAAACATCTCATCTCCATGCGAAAATCCCAAAAGATGCAAAATTCCGTGAGAAAAAACCTTGGCCAATTCTTTTTCCAAATTTAATCCCTCCTTTTTAGCATATTCATTGATATCATTATAACACAAAATAAGCTCTCCCAAAAACAATTCCTCTTCCGAGTTTTTAAGGACAGCTTTTTTCAATTCTTCAATGCTTGCGTGCTCCGGAAAAGACAAAATATCAGTCACGCTGTCCTGTTGCCGATATTCTTTGTTGAGTTTTTTTATTTCATCCGGCGAAACCAAAGCCAGGCTGATTCCCACTTTTTTATCTTTTAAAAAATCATATTTTAATTCAGCAAAGGTCTTTTCAGCCATCATCTCAAAAAATCCGCTTTCGATCGGACTGTTCGTTGTATTATTTATTTCCAGATCAATTTTCATATATAGATTACAGGGATTACGCGTTTGTTTTTTTGCGGAACTTTTCGCAGGCGCTAGCCAAGCGTTAAGTTGAAAATATTTGACTAGGCTGCCGTTTCGATAAATTACAGAAAGATTTACAGCGCCGAGCAGTGAAGCAGAAAAACAAATGCGTAATTCCTGGATTATATTAAATGCAATCCGACAATCATTTTAGAGGCCTCTATAGAAGCTTCTATTTTTAATTCGCTTTAGGCCGATAGTGCATCCGTAAATTTTTCCAGTTTTTCGGCGAAATCATTTTTTGCAACATCTCTGGTCAGAAGTGCCAGCGTGGCCGCTGGTTTTTGGCCGACAATTTGTTCCATTTCTGCGAAAGTTTTGTCGTCCCCCGTTCCGCCCATCGTGCAGAAAAAAGCCACTTTTTTAAAATTGTTTTTCTTTTCCGTTATGTATGTCCGCACTGGCACTGACATATTCCAGCCCCAAATCGGGGTGCCGATAATCACCAAATCAAAATCCGCCGGATTTTTAGTGGTCAATTCCAAGGTTGTCAGCCGTTTTTTCATGGCATCCCGTCCGGAAACAAGATAGCCTTTAACGCCGCTGCGATTAACTGTGTCTTTGATTTCCTCAATTTCTGCCCCTAGTTTATTAGCGATTTCCAGTGCTACTTTTTTTGTGGTCCCTGTACGGGAATAAAACACGACTAATGTTTTCATATAGTTTTTTAATTTTTTTATTACGTAGCCCTCCAGAGGCGGGCAGGCATGATTTAATACAAACGATATCTAAATTTTACGCCGAAATCCAGCTTTGGGCAATTTTAAGGGGCGTCGCCGTTTGGCGCGCCCCTGTCTATACTCAATTCTGATATTTTTCAATTAGGATTTTCTTGAACAAAGCTTTTTATTTTTCTTAATTCCTTTACTACATTGTCACATTCATTTTTAGCTTTTTTCCGTACAATCGGATCTAAAAATTTAAAAAGCTGAAGCGTGAAGTTTATCTCCTCATAAACAACAAACAGGAGATTAAAATCATGCTGCTTTTTATACAACATTTTCACGAAGGATGAAGATACCTTCCATACGTTAACGGGTTTACCTTTGTATTCTTTGCGTTCATGTTCTGTGGATAAACTTGCATCCGTAAGAGCTCTGTACAAAATTTCGTTTGTGTTCGCATCCCCTTCGTTTTTAATTCCGATATAAATCCCGCCAAATTGAATCTTTCTAGGAGGATACTCTTTCCGTGGTTTATGAGGCTTAATCAAATTGGGTTTTCTCTTCATAGCAACACACTCCTTTCAAAAGCATATCTATTGTTATTTATTATTTTAAACTACTTTTTATCCGATATTTACCGAATGAGGTTATTCATAATACCAAAAAAGTTTTAGAAATGCAAATACAAAAAACAACCCGCGTGAGCAGGGTGTTTTTTAAAGTTTGTGTAGCTATATTATTGCAATTCTTCTTCCACGATTTTTTTCACCACATTGCCATCCGCCTGACCCTTCAGCTTGCCCATAGCCTGCCCCATGACTTTGCCCATGTCAGCTTTTGATGTCATGCCAGTCGCGGCAATAATTTCTTTGACAGCTTCCCGAATTTTTTCTTCGCTCATCTGCTCCGGCATGTAGACTGACAAAATTTCAATCTCCGCTTTTTCATTTTCAGCCAGTTCTGGACGGCCGCCCGCTTCATATTGAGCAACACTGTCTTTCCTCTGTTTAATTGAACGCGCCACTACTTCAATGATTTCTTCATCGCTCAGTCCTGTTTCTCTTTTTTTCTTCTCGATTTCGGTATTTTTTATGGCGCTATCTAAAAGACGCAGGGTGTCCCTTTTTTTGGCATCACCCGACTTCATAGCATCTTTAAGATCTGCTGTTATTTTTTCTTTTAAACTCATGCTCTTAGGCGTTTAGTTTAAGTTTAATTCTTTTCAAAGCTTCTTCGTCAAATTTGCCGATTTTTTTCAGCTTGTCAATTTCTTTGCGGATTTTTACTTTATAGATAGCTTCTTGGCGTTTTTCCGTCTTGCTTTTTTCTTCATTCTTAAAGCGAGTTCGGCGGGCACGCACCAAAACACCGCTCTGTTGAATCCGGCGGGAAAATCTTCGCATTAAACTTTCGGTTGTTTCCTTGTCTTTTTTTCTGACTTCAATCATAAAAAGCCTCCTTTCTAAGTGGTATCTGGTATAAAGTATCTGGTATGCAGTATAAATACCGAATACGAAATACAAAATACTAAATACTGATATATTTATAACCTACCATATTATACGGATAATTTCAAATAAGTCAACAAGGCCAGACAATGTCAAATTCCCAATAACTAATGACAAATCAAATCCTAAATCCAAATGACAAAAAATACAATTGTTAATTATTTATTTGAAATTTGAGCTTTGACATTGATTTGACATTGGAAATTTGTCATTTGTCATTATTCTCCTCCTTCGTGCGACACCACTACATTATTTTTCAGGATTTTTTTGACTGCATTGATAAGCTTCTCGCTTGTCACTGTTTCCTGCGTGCCGCTGACCATGTCTTTGATAATCACGGTTTCATCAAGTGCTTCTTTTTGTCCGACAATTAGAGTGATTTCTACACCGATGCGATCAGCAACTCTGAGTTGTGATTTGAGGCTGCCGCGTCCGAAACTTTCCGCCGTCAAAATTCCGTTTTTTTGCAGTTCAGCAAAAATATTTAAACTTTTTTTCTTGGCCAAGTCTCCCAGCTGCGCTAAAAACACGCGAGGCTTGGGTTCGATATACATTTTGGCGTGCACTCTTTTCATTTCCGCGACCAATCTGTCCATTCCCAGTCCGAAACCGATGGCAGGAGTATGTTCTCCTCCCAGCTGTTCAATCAGATAGTCATAACGTCCGCCGCCGCCCAGTGAATATTTCTTCCCTTCTTCATCATTGGACCAAATTTCAAAAACGGTTTTTGTGTAATAGCTAAGGCCTCTCACCAGATGCGGATTGATTGCGTATGGTAAATTTAATTCATCCAAATATTCCAAAATGTGCTTGAAGTGCGTGTGGCATTCCGGGCAAAGACGATCAACTGATTGCGGCGCCGTCGCTGCCACCTGAATGCATTTATCTTCTTTGCAGTCCAAAATTCGCATTGGATTAGATTCTAATCGCTTCTTGCAGTTCTGACAGAGCTTTTGTTTTTTTGATTCAAAATACGCAACTAAAAGTTCCTGATAGCTTTTGCGGCATTTTGGACAGCCTATTGAGTTAACCTGGAACTGGATATTTTTAACTCCGAGACTGGTCACCACGCGGTGAGCCATTTGGATAAGCTGCGCGTCCAAAATTGGATCCTGCTCGCCAAAAACATCAAAATTAGCCTGGAAATGTTCGCGATATCTGCCTTCCTGCGGACGATCATATCTGTAGACCGGACCAGTAGAAAAAAGCTTCACTGGTTTGGCCAGCACATTCATTCCGTGTTGGATGTAGGCTCGTCCGATGCCAGCCGTAAGTTCCGGCCGGAGAGAAACGCGATCTCCGCCCTTAGTGTTGAAAATATACATCTCTTTGTCGACAATATCTGTTCCTTCTCCGATTGAACGGATAAAAAGATTGGCGTATTCCAAAACCGGAGTATCAATTCTGCCAAAGCCGTATTCCAGGGCTATGCGGGTGATAACCCGTCTGATTTGGTTCCAATATGGCTGATCAGACGGAAGCAGATCGCGCATTCCTCGCGGCGGCTGCAAAAGAATTTCCTCTTGCGGTTCTTTGTATTTTTCCTTATTAGCCTTGTTTATAACTTTTGTTTTTTTCTTCACGGCTAATTTTTTGTTGGTTTTTTTTACAGATTTCTTTTTGGAAATTTTTTTACCTTTAGCCATAACTTTATAGAATTTTATAATTTTTAAATAATTTTCAATATTCAAAAAATTAAAAACATGAGCTATTTATAAAATTAAAAAATAAAAATTAAAAATTTTCTAAAAAACCCCCGCTGCTGAAAAAGGCCAGGCCCTCACAAAAACCTTTCCGATAATATCTTCTTGCGGAAGCACTCCCCAACCGCGAGAATCATAGCTTGCGCTTCGGTTATCGCCGAGAACGAAATACTGATTTTCCCCTAAATTTATATCCAAACTCCCGCTGGTAATTACATTTTTCGCAAGATATTCGCTTTCATCGAGAACGAGCCCGTCCGGATTTTGCTCGTTATAAATTTTAACTTTGCCATTTTCAATTTTAACTTTTTCTCCCGGAAGACCAACTATGCGTTTTATGAAAAATTGTTTTGGATTTTTAGGATAGCGAAATACTATAGTATCCAGCCGCTGAAGATCCTTAAAAGAATTGAATGAAAAAAAATGTTTGCCGGCAATATTTATATCCGTTTGTTTGTATCCGAATTCATTAATAATCAAATAATCACCGTCCTTGAAATTGGGCTCCATGCTGGCTCCCTGCACAAAAAAAGGCTGAAAAAGAAACATCCTTATCGGCACGATAATTACTATCGCCCACAAAAAAACCTTGATAACTTCCCATAAAAAACCACCAATGCCATAATAGCTTTCTTTTTCAAAATCGGGCTTATTTTCTTTGTTTTCGCTTATTTTTTCTTCCATATTTTTATGATGTTCGTGTTTAATATTACCACGCATTTTTCCTGTATGCAATAGTGAGATTTAAGCTTAAAAAAGCCTTTTTTTGACATTTTAGCCTTTTTGGGGTTATTATATAAGGATGGATAGCATAAAAAGAAGGGTTGCTGAAAAACCCCGCGAAGCCGAAGCGCCATTTCAGAAAAAATTATCCGATCCCTATACTCCCTACGGAGAGGAACTTTTTGTTTCCGCGGAAGATAGCGAACAAGACGATAATGAATTTGCGGAAAAGTACGAAAAAAAATTTCAGCAAGGCCGGTTGATAAAAAAAATTATTTTTATCCTGATAGTTATTGCGGCCGCAGTTATATTGTCATACGCGGTTTTCTTTTTTTGCAAAACTTACGGCACATTCAAAAAAATAAGTTTAGTGTCGGAATCTACGACCAAACCGATAAGTTTGACCAGCTATACCCGCACAATCATATCCCCGATAATTCCAGACGAAAAACAACCGCTGCGCGGCGAGCAGGCAGAAAGGATTAATATTCTTCTTCTGGGCGCGGCCGGAGAAAAAAAACCGGGCGGCAACCTGACTGACACGATCATGGTTATGAGCATTGACACAAAAAACAAAAAAGTTGCGCTTTTGTCTTTACCCAGAGATTTCTACGCCAGAATTCCCGCCTCGACTCGCGAAGACGCTACGTCGACGCGAGGCGGGCCCGATTCTGAGTCATACGCAAAAATAAATACCTTGTATCCGATCGGCCTGAAGCAGGATGACGGAATTAATCTTATTAAATCGGCTGTGTCGGAAATCCTAGACGAAGAAATCAATTATTATTTGGTGCTGGATTTTGAAGGCTTCAAAAAAGTCATCAATGATATTGGCGGCATCAATATCACTAATGAGCGCGACATTTATGATCCGCGCTATCCCGGACCGAATTACAGCTACGAAACTTTTTCTCTGGCCAAGGGTTTTCATACTCTCGATGGTGAGACAGCTTTGAAATATGTCCGCGAAAGGCATAATGATCCTGAAGGCGATTTCGGGAGAGCCAAACGCCAGCAGCAAGTCATTCAGGCCGTTAAGAATAAAATTTTTTCCGCTAAAACTTTTCTGAATGTAATGACCCTGAATGATCTTCTGACCACTCTCGGCAACAGTGTCCGGACGGACATATCATTTGAAGAAATTGATGATTTCATAAATCTTAGCCAGGAAGTGGATATGCAAAATATTACCAATGTGGTTGTTGATGCCTGGAAAAAAGACAGCTTGCTGAAAGTTTCGCACGTGCCGACAGCCAATGCTATGATGTTTATTCTGGTTCCGCGCGTCGGAAATTACAGCGAAATCCAAGATCTGTCGGAAAATATTTTTGATCTCAATAAAATAAAGAAACGCCAGGAAGCTATTGCTGCTGAAGAAGCCAAGGTTGGCATAATAAACCAAAGCGGAGACAGCCAGCTAACTTATAAAATCCAATCGCTGATTAAAGATAAATTGGGAATAAAAGATGCGCGCATTGTTTATTCCCCAGCTTCCAATATTTCCGAAAAAACAACTGCTCTTGATAATTCTAGTGGAGCAAAACTTTTCACGCTAGATGAACTTATCAAAAAAATCCCCGCCTCGCTTTCCACTCAAGCACCAGAAATAGCGGATTCGTCTGATTATGATATAGTAATAACAATCGGCAAGGATCTCATTGATGTTTATAAATACGAAGAAGACAGCATGCAAGATTTGCAGAATGCAGAAGACAATCAGGAGTTAATGACAAATGACTAATTTCAAATGACCAGTCAATGTCAAAGCTCAAATACCAAAAATTTGTCATTTGGATTTAGGATTTAATTTGAAATTTGTCATTGGTAATTTGTCATTAAAAATATTATTTGTATCACAAAGTAGAAAATTATTAATAAAAAATAACTTGCAAATAAAATGTTATGAAACTAATAATCGGTCTCGGTAATCCGGGAGAAAAATATAAAAATACGCGGCACAATGTCGGGTTTGAATTTTTGGATAAATTAAAAACAGAATGGAACTTTCCTATTTTTGAATTTAATAACAAATTTAATTCAGAATTATCCAAGGGATTATACGAAATACGAGATACTAGATACGAAATACTATTAGTGAAGCCTCAAACTTTTATGAATCTTTCTGGCGAGGCCGTCAGAAGTATTTTGGATTTTTATAAACTTTCACCGGATGACATTTTGGTCATTCATGATGACAAAGATATCGCGCTCGGAGAATATCGCCTCGCCACTGATTCGTCTTCCGCCGGCCACAACGGCGTGCAAAATATTATTGATAATCTCGGCACGCAAAATTTCAAACGCATCCGCATTGGAGTTGGAGTTGAAACAAATCTTCCGGCTGAGGATTTTGTTTTGCAAAAATTTTCAGATGAAGATTTGGAAATTATAAAAAAAGTTTTAGCGGACGTTTTAGAAGAAGTAAAAAAGTCTTTATAAATTTTCTTTTTATATTTTAAAAGTCCCGCCATGGCTGGACTTTTTTGTCATTAGTTAAAAATATTGATATAGTAGAATTAATTTGTATTTTGAATTTTATACGTTATACATAATACTTGATACTTTATACTATTGTAATGAGATATTTAAACGCTTTGAATAAAATTGACGGGCTGGGTTGCAAGAAGCTGAAACAGCTTATGAATTTTTTTGGCACGGCGGAAAAAGTTTGGGCCGCTTCGCAAGCGGAACTTACAAAATCCGGCATCGGCGAATCAGTTGCGCAAAAAATCGTAGATCAAAGACCCAACATAAATCCCGACGAAGCATGGACTAAAATTGAAAAAGAAAACATCACTGTTGTGACAATTCAAGATGGGCAATACCCTATTCTTTTAAAGCAAATTCCTGACAGTCCCTATCTATTATATATGAAAGGAAATTTGGATTGTTTGAATATGCCCTTGGTAGCGGTTGTTGGTTCCAGAAAATTAACCGAATATGGCAGCCGCGTGGCCAGAACTTTTGCTAGAGATTTGGCCAAAAATGGAATTTGCGTTGTCAGCGGTTTGGCTTTCGGTATTGATGCGATGGCTCACTTGGGCGCCCTCGACGCCAAAGGCAAAACGATTGCAGTGCTTGGCAATAGTTTAGACAGTGAAAGCATTTCGCCTCGCAGCAATTTTCAACTAGCTCAAGAAATTTTGGAAAACGGCGGATTGCTCATCAGTGAGTTTCCTATTCAAACAACCGCAGCCACTTGGACCTTTCCCGCTCGCAACAGGATTATGGCCGGCATGAGTTTGGGCACGCTCGTTGTGGAAGCGGCCGAAAAAAGCGGTAGCCTTATCACCGCCAATCTGGCTTTGGATTATAACCGCGAAGTGTTTGCCGTGCCGGGTCCGGTCTTTTCTCCGCAGTCGATCGGCACGCATAAACTTATTAAAGCCGGCGCCAAGTTGGCCGCCTGCAGCGCTGATATTTTGGAAGAATTGAAAATCAGTGAAGCTCCGCAGGCGAAAGTCGAAACGGCCAATTTGGAACTCTCAGAAGAAGAAAAAAACATTCTTAGTGTACTATCCCACGAAGGCACCTACATTGACAGAATAACCAAACTGACTAAACTTGAAACAGCGACCATTTCCGGAACACTGTCTCTTTTGGAAATAAAAGGGTTGGTGAAGAATGTTGGAGGACAGCAATATATAAAAATTTCTAATTAATAATTTCTAATTTCTAAACAATTTCCAATGATTCAATGACTAGATGTTTTTAAGCATTGAAAATTAAAAAATTGAAAATTGTTTGAAAATTGAGAATTGAAAATTGAAAATTATGAAACTAGTCATCGTCGAATCCCCTACCAAAGCCAAGACAATTAAAAAATTTTTAGGCAAGAATTTCACCGTGAAATCTTCTTTTGGCCATGTGCGCGATTTGCCGAAAAACGGCATGGGCGTGGACATTGAAAAAGATTTTGCTCCGCATTATGAAATTCCGGACAAAGCTCGCGTGAAAGTTGAGGAACTCAAAAAATATACCGAGAAAGCTGACGAAGTTATTCTCGCATCCGACGAAGACCGTGAAGGAGAAGCGATTTCTTGGCACTTGGTGGAAGCGCTAAGTTTGGATAAAAAAGCCAGCAAGAAAAAATATTCCCGAATAGTTTTTCATGAAATTACCAAGACTGCCATTGAAAAAGCTTTGGAAAATCCAAGAACTATTGATCTGAATTTGGTTGACGCGCAACAAGCGCGCCGCGTGCTGGATCGTTTGGTCGGCTATGAACTCTCCCCTTTCCTTTGGAAAAAAATCCGCCGCGGACTTAGTGCCGGACGCGTGCAATCAGTGGCGCTTAGATTTATCGTGGAACGCGAACGCGAGATTCAAAAATTTTCCGCCGAAGAATTTTGGACTATCGATGCCAAGTTAAAGAAAAAGGATTCCAAAGAAGAATTTCTGGGAAACCTGATTGAACAAAATGGCAAAAAAATTGAACAAGCAATCACACTGAAACTTTTTGCCGGCGATTACAAAACCAAGAAAAGCATCATTAATGATAAAAAAACAGCTAACAAAATTGTTGAGGAATTGCGAGGCGCCAAATATGCAGTTGCCAGCGTCGAAGAAAAAGAAACTCTGCGCAATCCTTCCGCTCCTTTCACGACATCAACTCTGCAACAGGCCGCCATCAGCAATCTAGGTCTTTCTGCCAAACAAACCATGATGACCGCGCAGAGACTTTATGAAGAAGGCTACATCACCTACATGCGTACCGACAGCATGAACCTGTCTTTGGAATCTTTGATGAGCGCGAAAAAAGTTATCGATAAAAAATTCGGCAAAGAATATTCTCTCGAAAGTCCGAGATATTATAAAACAAAATCAAAATCCGCGCAGGAAGCTCATGAAGCAATCCGCCCAACCGATCTAGAAAAATTGCCGGATGAACTTATGCCGATTTTGGAACCGACTCAATATAAATTGTATCGTTTGATTTGGAACCGCACTGTGGCCTGCCAAATGCAAAGCGCCAAACTGAATTCCGTTCGCGCTGACATTGAAGCCAATGCTGGAAAAAACCCGCCTCGCGTCGACGAGCGGTCGTCTTCGCGAGTCGAGGCGGGTAAATATTTATTAAAAGCGACCGGTTCGACCATAATTTTTGACGGATTTTTGAAAGTTTACGAAGGCCGAGCCGCGCAAGCCGAATCGTTTTTGCCAAAATTAGAAAAAGGCGACGTTTTGGATGCTACGGATGTTTTGCCAACTCAAAAATTCACTTCCGCTCCGCCCCGCTACAATGAAGCGACTCTGGTCAAAGTGCTGGAAGAATATGGAATCGGCCGACCTTCCACCTATGCTCCGACAATTTCCACCATTATTGAAAGAAAATATGTCGACAAAAATGAAGAAAAAAGATTGTATCCTCTGGAAATAGGTTTTCCGGTCAACGATATTATTGCGGAAAATTTTCCGGATATTGTTGATATTAACTTTACCGCGACTATTGAAAAAAGTTTCGATGAGATTGCTGAAGGAGAAAAGAAATGGGTGCCGGTCATCCGTGAATTTTACGGACCATTTCATAAACTGCTGGAGAAAAAAACCGAGACAGTAAAAAAAGAAGACTTTGTAGAAAAAGTAGGCAAAAAATGTCCGGAGTGCGGCGGCGATTTGGTTATGAAATTTGGACGCTTTGGAAAGTTCATCGCCTGCTCCAACTATCCAACTTGCAAATATACCGAGAAAACCGATGAAGAGAAAAAAGAAGACGCAGAAAATTCCGGCATCATCTGCGACAAATGCGGCGCACCGATGGTGGTCAAACGCGGACGCTTTGGCGCCTTCCTCGGCTGCTCAAAATATCCAGAATGCAAAAACATTATGAGAATTGAGCAAAAGACTGGACTTAAATGTCCGAAATGCGGCAAGGGTGATGTGGTCGCCAGAAAATCCAAGAAAGGCAAAATGTTCTACGGCTGCAATAAATATCCCGACTGTGATTTTGTGATGTGGAACAAGCCGACCGGCGAACTCTGCCCTGATTGCGGACAACCATTGGCTTTCGCCGCTAAAGGAAAAATCAAATGCTCGAACAAGGATTGTAAATTTGAGAAAGCATCCTAATGCCATTTTCCTTGCCATTTGTTAAAAAATATATTATCCTTTAAATACAATTCACCCAATTAAATAAATTCTCCTTCGGAGAAATTTAACGGGGTAAAAATGAGGTTGTGGATTACCAACCCACATAACCACGTAAAATTGCTTACGCAATCACGTGGCAAGAAAACCTCCGTTTAAGCAGCTTACGAATAAGCGCAAAAGTGCCCAAATAATAAGGGAATTCGAGTGGAACCGTCCGATCTTGTATCGGGCCTCGAAATCGTTTATTTTTTGGGTATTTTATTTTTTAAAAATTATAAAACATATGTCAACAAAAAAATCCACCAATAACTTAGAATTGCTAAGGCATTCAACCGCCCATGTTCTGGCCGCGGCGGTTTTGGAAATGTTTCCGGAAGCCAAGTTCGGCATCGGTCCGGCAATTGAAAACGGATTTTATTACGATTTTGAACTGCCCCGCACTTTGATTCCTGAAGATTTGCCGCTCCTCGAAGAAAAAATGAAAGAAATTATCAAAGCCAATTATCCTTTTGAAAAACAGGAAATTTCCATAAAAAATGCCCGCGAACATTTCGAAAAATTGGGGCAAAAATATAAGGTTGAGCTTATTGCCGATTTGGAAGCTAAGGGAGAAAAAAATGTTTCAGTTTATAAATCCGACAGTTTTGTGGATCTTTGCAGCGGACCGCACATTGATTCAACCGGAGAAATAAACCCGGAAGCTTTCGCCCTCACCAAAATTTCCGGCGCTTATTGGAAAAGCGATGAAAAAAGAGAACAGCTGCAAAGAATCTACGGCGTAGTTTTTGCTCAGAAAAAAGAACTCAAGGAATATAAACTTGGGCAGGAAGAAGCCATCAAGCGTGATCATCGCAAATTAGGTAAAGAATTGGATCTATTTTGTTTTTCCGATTTAGTCGGTCCGGGGCTACCTTTGTTTACTCCTAAGGGAACTATTATTATTGATGAATTAAAAAAAGCAGTAGAAAGTATCTGCCGAAAATACGGTTTTGAAAAGGTATCTGCCCCTTCGCTGGCAAAAATTGAGCTTTTTGAAATATCCGGACACGCGAAAAAATTTGGCGACGAATTGTTTCATGTCACTTCAGAAAAGAAACATGATTTTGTATTAAAACCCGTGCAATGTCCGCATCACACTCAAATTTATGCTTCAAAGACAAGATCTTACAGGGATTTACCCATAAGATATATGGAATCAGATAAACAATATCGGGCTGAAAAAACTGGGGAGGTTGGAGGATTATCAAGAGTTTACGCAATTACAGTTGAAGACGGACACTCCTTCTGCAGAGTTGACCAAGTAAAGGATGAAGTGGTTAATATGGTGAAAATTATAAAAGATTTCTACAGCGCTTTGGGACTTTGGGGAAACCACCGAGTATGCTTATCCGTCAGAGATTATGACCACCCGGAAAAATATATAGGTGATCAAAAAGATTGGGATACCTGTGAAAAAATGCTTCAAGAAGTTTCTGATGAAATGAATCTTTCTGCTGAAAAACAAGAGGGAGAGGCTGCCCTTTACGGACCAAAACTGGACTTTATGTTCAAAGATGCTACTGGCAGAGAAATTCAAATTCCAACTGTTCAGCTCGATTTCGCCACTGCTAAAAAATTCAAGCTGTATTATATAAATGAAAAGGGAGAAAAAATTTCTCCCGTGATGGTTCATAGAGCAATTTTGGGATCTTACGAAAGATTCATGGTTCTTCTTATTGAACATTTTGCCGGCGCTTTTCCGCTTTGGCTTTCGCCTGTACAGGTGACAATTATTCCTGTTTCGGAAAAGTTTTCGCAGTATGCCAAAGAAGTTGAAAACAAGTTATTGGAAAAAAATATTCGCGTCGAAACCAATGACAAAGGCGAATCATTGGGCAAAAGAATTTCCGAAACAGAAAAACAAAAAGTTCCCTACATTTTGGTTGTCGGTGAGCGCGAAATGAACGAAAAAAGTGTGAATGTTCGCACACGAGCAGTTAAGGAACAACAAACCCTTTCTGTTTATGAATTTATTGAAAAGGTTGAGAAAGAAATAGTGGAAAAGTCTTAGGGAACAAAAGGCATTGGCAGTAGGTCGAGTTATTATGTTTAGGTATATGGAAAATAACACAAAAATAAAAAGTTATACAGATCTAGATGTATATCAGCGATCATATAAGCTGTCTATTATTGTATGCACTAAGGTTATTGTAAAAATGCCCAAAGAAGAAAAGTTTGATTTAGTAGACCAGCTTCGTAGATCATCTAAAGCAATCCCGCGATTAATTGCTGAAGGATTTGGCAAAAGAACGCAAAAGAAAGGTTTCCAAAAATATTTATTTGATGCTATATCAGAAAATAATGAAACGATTGTTAGTTTGTGTCACGTTAGGGATATTTATCACGAATATATAAATCCAAAGTCTACACAAAAACTTATTGATGAATATGAAATTACAGGAAAACAGATGTATAAACTAAAACAAACTTGGGATAAATTTTCATGACTTATTTCTAAAGACTTTTAACCTGTCTTACCGCTAATGTCCTATGTACCCTACAGCCTTTTATTATATTAAAACCTTTGGTTGCGCTATGAATACCTCGGACAGCGAACGGATTGCTTCTTTTTTGGAGAAGCAAGGTTTTGTGTTGGCTGACAAAACAGCCGCTGCGGACTTGGTTGTTTTCAACACCTGCGGAGTCAAACAAACAGCCGAAAACCGCGCCTATAGCATGATTCATGTCCTTAAGAAAAATTATAAAGAAAAAAAAATTGTTCTCACCGGCTGTTTGGCTAACAGAAAGGATGTGCGGCAAAGATTAAAAAATAAGGTTGATTTGTTCACGGAAATCAAAGATTTCCCTCAGAATGTATCTAGTATGTTGTATATGTTATCTTGTATAAATTCGAAAATACTAAATACTAAATACCAAATACAAGATACTTGTTTAAACAAAAAATATATAAATTATTTATCAATTAAACCCAAGCATTCTAACCAATTTCAAGCTCTTGTGCCGATCATGACCGGCTGTAATAATTTTTGCTCATACTGCATTGTTCCCTATGCCCGCGGACGCGAAGTTTCCAGATCAAAAAAGGATATAGTTTCAGAAATAGAAAAATTGGCCAATAAGAAATATAAAGAAATAGTTTTGCTGGGACAAAATGTGAATTCCTACTGCGACAAGAAAAATAATTTTCCAAAATTATTAGATTTTCTGGCTAAAAAATTTCCACAGATAATTTTCAAATTTCTCACCTCGCATCCTAAGGATTTTTCCCAAGAATTGATGGAGGTTATCGCCAAAAATAAAAATATTTCCCGTGAAATTCATTTGCCTATCCAGTCCGGGAGCAACAAGATCCTAAAAGCCATGAACCGGCCGTATACTCAAAAACATTATCTGGATTTGATAAAAAAAGCCCGAAAAATAATTCTTGGCGCAAGTTTTACTACCGACGTAATAGTCGGCTTTCCAGGGGAAACAGAAAAGGATTTTCAGGAATCAGTAAAAGTTTTTCAAAAAGTAAAATATAATGAAGCTTTTGTAAACAAATATTCTCCCCGTCCCGGCACAGCTGCCTATTGCCTCGGCGATCCGATTGATCAAGAAGAAAAAAAGAGGAGAGAAAAATTTTTAAGAAAAATGATATGAATAAAATTATCGTAATCTTAGGTCCAACAGCCTCAGGGAAATCTGATGTGGCCATTAAACTAGCCCAAAAAATTTCCGCCATAGGCGGACCAGCCTCTGGCTGGAATGGAGCTGAGATTATTTCGGCTGACAGCCGGCAAGTTTATCGCGGAATGGATATCGGGACCGGCAAGGTTACATCAGCAGAACAGAAAATGGCTGTTCACCACATGCTTGATGTTGCTGATCCAAATGAAGAATTTAATATTTCGCATTTCAAAAAATTGGCTGAGAAAAAAATCAAAGACATTTTAAAACGCGGAAAAATTCCCATCATTTGCGGCGGAACCGGTTTTTGGATCCAATCCATTGTCGATAACGTACAGCTTCCAGAGGTAAAACCCGACAAGGTGTTACGTAACATGTTAAGTAACAAGTCCGCGGAAGAACTTTTCGCAATGCTGAAAAAACTTGATACGGAACGAGCTGAGAATATTGACGCAAAAAATAAAGTGCGCCTGATCCGTGCCATTGAAATCTGCAAAACATTGGGGAAAGTGCCACCTCAGTCATCAGTAATCAGTCATCAGTCATCTAAATATGAATTTTTAGAAATTGGTATAGAAATAGAAAAAGAAATTTTGGATGAAAAAATAAAAAAACGTTTAGGCCAACGTTTTAGCATCGGGATGACTTCCGAAGTGCAAAATCTCCATGAAAACGGCGTCTCTTGGGAACGCTTGGAATATTTCGGCCTGGAATACCGTTGGATCGCCAGATATCTGCAGAAAAAAATATCCCTTGATGATATGATGAATAAATTATACTTTGACATCATCCACTACGCCAAACGCCAAATGACGTGGTTCAAGAGAGACAAAAGAATTTTGTGGCTAAAAGATTATTCAGAAATTGAAAGCGCTGTGAAAAACTTTATAAAATGAAAAGGAGCAGAAATGAATCTTCTGCCCCTTAAAAATATTCTACCGCTTGGGAAAAATGCTAAAACCTCCATTAAATTCAGAAACTGAAACTGACTTCTTAAAAAATTTTTTGGCATTTGGAATAAACAATCTCCATTGAGAATCAATTTTTGTTGGAACAAAATATCCCTTTTTTGGCCTCTCTAAAGAAACATTGAGCTGTTTACCGCAAAATTGCAAGAAAATTTTTGTTTTTTTGTTTTTAATATTCAGATCTCTTCTTATTGAAGAAGGAACTACTATTCTATTTTTTTCGTCAATGCTGACATCATAACCAATAACCTTTTCTTTCATTTCGCCTTCCCTCCATATTTTTGATGATCCAAACAGCGATTGTTTAGCCTAATTTTTTCTTCAATATTTCAATCACCTTCATCGGGTGAGCCTTGCCTCCGGTTTCCTTCATGACCTGGCCCATCAAAAATTGCAGGGCATTTTGCTTGCCAGACTTATAATCCTGCACTGATTTTTCATTATTGTCAATTACTTTCTCAACAGCCGCTTCGATTTCAGAAAAATCTTCCATCTGTCCTAAATTTTTTTCTTCGATAATTTGCGACGGATCGCCGCCGGTGTGATACATTTCTTTAAGAACTGTCTGCGCAGCGCTGGAATTTATTTTGCCATCGGCTACAATCCCGATAAATTCAGCGTAATTTTCCGGCGTAATTTTCAAATCTCTGACTTCGTGATTATTTTCCATTAAGTTTTTTCTGAGCTCGGATATAATATAATTGACGGCCAGCTTGGTGACCTTGTCCTCTGGAGATTCAACTTCGTGTGAAGTTATTTTTTCTTTTATCTCACAGACAACCTGTTCAAAATATTCCGCTAAATCGCTTTGGGCTGTTAAAATTTGAACGTCTTTTTCATTTAGTCCATACTCGCTGGCAAATCTTTTTTCTTTATCATCGGGAAGTTCCGGCAAGTCCATTTTCAATTTTTCCACGTACTGTTGAGTGAATTCCATTGGCGGAATATCAGGTTCCGGAAAATAGCGGTAGTCATGTGCCGATTCTTTTTTGCGCTGGGAAACAGTCACATTTTTCACGCTGTCCCAACCGCGTGTTTCCTGAATAATTTTTTCTCCCTTTTCCAAGACCTCAGTCTGTCTTTCTATTTCATAATTGATGGCTTTCTCAACAAATTTGAATGAATTGATGTTTTTAACTTCAACTTTCGTTCCGCTTAGTTTGTCTTCGCCTTCTTTATGCAAAGATAAATTAACTTCACAGCGCATATTGCCTTTTTCCATATCAGCATCCGAAATGTTCAGATAGCGGCAAATTTGCTGGAATTTTGTGCAAAAAATGCGCGCCTGTTCGCCATTTTCAATGTCCGGTTCAGTCACCATTTCCATAAGTGGAACTCCCGCCCGATTGTAGTCAACTAGTGTATACTTTGTTTCTTTGGGGCTTGCCCCGTTATCCGACTTGTCGGATTTTACGGGGTGAATTAACTTTCCCGTGTCTTCTTCCAAATGGATGCGTGTTATGCCGATTTCTTTCCCGCCTCGCGTCGACGAGCGATCGTCTTCGCGAGTCGAGGCGGGCCCGCCAATATTCAAATGGCCTTTGCCGCAGAGAGGTTGATCGTATTGCGAAATCTGATAGCCTTTTGGCAGATCCGGATAGAAATAATTTTTGCGGTCAAATTTCGATTTAAGATTCAACTCGCAATTTAGCGCTAATCCGGCTAGTTGCACAAATCTGATTGCCTGTTCATTGGGAACCGGCAAAGTTCCCGGCTGGCTGGTGCAAACCGGACAGATGTGAATGTTTGGTTCTTTTTCGTGTCCCAAAGCGTTTTTGCAACTGCAAAACATCTTGGAGTCCGTTTTGAGCTCTACATGGATTTCCATGCCGATTGTTGGGATATACTTCATATTTTGATTTTCGATTTATGAATCACGATTTATGAATAAAATTCTTAAATCTTAAATCATAATTCTTAATTCTAATTTTACCTATTGTCTCCGTTGCCATGCAATTTCCCTCTTTCCATTCTACTGGCTAATTTTTCAATATTAAACTCAGCAACTTCATCAAAAGATAAATTAAGTTCGCTTGCGATTTGGGAAAGATACCATAGCACATCGCCTAATTCTTTTTTTATTTCCTCCCGTGTTGCATCATCAATAATTCCTTCTTTGTCGCGAATTACTTTTTTTATTTTTTCTGCAACTTCCCCCGCCTCGCCAGCAAGTCCCAATGTCGGATAAACAAAATTATTTCCAATATTTGGATAGAGCGCGGTTTTTCTTGATTTTTCCTGATATTCTTTAAAGTCCATATTTTTTATAATAATATTTCAACTTTTTCCACTATTTCCGTCTGAACTTTTTTTATTGTCTGATTTGCGTTTACTTCCGCCCAGCCATATTTTTCAGAAAGAAGTTTGTGAAAATTTTTGCAAATTGTAATTCTTTCACCTTCCATTTCATTGCGATGATCCTTTTCCACGGCCGTTAAAAATCTTTGCCCGTCCATCAGAATGGACATGTCTTCTTTGAGTAATTTTGCATTTATTTTTTCCAAATAATAAAGTTCGCCACCCCAAGTCAGTCCCCAGGCAATACCCGTCCCGATATAGTCTTCCGCCACAATCCACTCTCCTTTTTTGAGCCGGCTGATTAATGTTTTTTCATATCTTTTTCTGTTGTCCGCGTATTTTTTTTGCAGTTCATGTGTGGAAAGTTCATTCTTTTTTCTAAACTGAGGATTGCGCAGATATTTGTAAATAAAAGGGCCTTCCGGTTCCAAATCATAGACCGGATATTTTAGCCGTGACGCTTTTTTGCCTTTCTTTTTTAAATATTCAACCAGCATTTCAACTTGGGTTGTTTTGCCAATACCATTGATCCCATAAATTGCAATAAATTTTCCTTTTTTTCCGCCAAAGGCGGATCCGCCTCTGGCGGACATCTTTTTTTTATTCATATTTTTTATTTTTCTACGATATCTTGCTCTCCTCTTTTTATATCAAATCTGTTCGGTTCTTCATCTAGATGCAAAACTAATCCGTCTTTAGCAAAAAGTTCCTTGAGACTTGCAATCATTTTGAGAATCTGCTCTACCAAAGTCGGATGCACAAATCTGGTTGAACGAAGTTCGGCCAGATAAACCAAGGCTTTGAGATCGCCTGAAAAACGGCAAGGCACCAGATAGCCCATGGCGATATAATATTGTCTTTCTTCTTCGCTGATGTCAAGTTTTTTGATTTTTTCTTCCTGTGATTTAAGAAAATCCTCGGTTTTCTTTTTCAAATCTTCCGGCAATGATTTCAGATACCATTGGTTGAATCCGTGAGTCAAAGTAAGGAGCGGCATTCTCTGCACAATTGCACGATGCCGTTGCAAATCGCGAAATGACCCAAAATCCAAAAGAAATTCATAAGTCACCACTCCGCATTCAGCAATCGCCATTGGGAGTTCCGTTTTCATTGGCCGCTTTTCTAAAATCTCTTTGTATTCAGAGAGCATTTTTCTGTCGACATTATCATATAGCAGAGCAAAATCTTTGGCCGAGTCATTTTTGTAATAATATTTTCCCTGCATCCAATTTTTATTGTATTCTTCAGTATTCGGGAATCTTTCCTGGCAAAAAGAACTGGGATACGTTTCTTTGAGAGCCGCTTCGGTCTTTTCCGCGATATCGCTTATTTCCTGCAAGGGGTGATGGCGGAGCAGCATAAGTTCATCCGCAAATTGCCGAAAATTCATCCTCCAAGCCACATTGGTAGTCGCTCCGGCCGGCAAAAATGACCGAGTAATATCAAACGCTCTGGCAATTATAGCTTTGTCATATATTTTTTGATCCTCATCGTCTTTTTTAGGAAATTGTTTTTTCAGGTGTTCTCGCACTGGTTCCTGCGCATCCAGATAAAACTTCCGCCAGTTTTCCAAAATTTCTTCCCCCTCTTTAGCGCCGGAAGGATTTAGGAATTTCTGCTCAGAAAAATCCACATATCTGGTGGAGGCTTCCTGACCGGAATAGAGCCGCCAGTCTTGAATGGCTTTAGCGGCCAGCATAGAAATTCCCTCCACAAAAACCGTAGCACTGCCGCAATCCCCAATCGATTTGTGGCCATAGCCGACATAAAATTTTTCCATGAAATTTTCCGCGCCTTTTTCTGCCAAAGTTTTCAGATGACTTTTTATTCCGCCAGTTGATCTTGAATGCAAAGCTTGGAGCATGGCTTCAGCCTGCCCGTCAATTTTAGCTTCCGTATTGAGCGCAAGGATAAATCCCCCGCTGGAAAGCTGCTTGATAATATGTTTTTCGAGAATGTCCATAAATAATTGTTTAATAATTTTAAATGATAGTTTAATCAAACAGTGAAACAACCATTTCGGCTACAAGTCCAGATTCTACCCACAAATATACGAATCTTTTACAAATCTACAAATATTGGAAAATTTAAAATATCTTACATTTGTATATTCGTAGTTTATTTGTAGATTAGTGGGATTATTGCAAATTTTCTTTTAAGATATCTTCAATTTGTTTGTAGAGTTCGATGAATGTTCCGTTGTTGTCAACAATGTAGTTTGCATAATTTTTCAGTTCGCGTATCTGCGATTCTGATTCATCATGATTGGCTTGTTCAAACTCACTGAATGATTTTTTAGCGTCATCAGCGTTCTCACCTCTTTTTATAATACGTTCATAACGATTTTTAATATCCGCATCGACATATATAAGCTTGAAATGAGGCACTTCTCTAAGGTACAAGATGTCTGCCATTCTGCGCACTCCATCCACCACAACTATGTCATGTTCATCTTTTTTCGTATCATGATAGATGCTTTTAGCCAGCAGATCTTCGCCAAAATTTTTGCGAAGAATTGTAGAAAGAGTTTGCAGATTATCCCGCGATTGCTCTAAATAGGCCCTATCAAGAATGTCTCTCAAGATTGTTGAAAAACGATGCGCGCTTCCCTTGTGTTCTTCAATTATATGTTTTGCGATTGTTCCCTTGCCACTCCCCATTTCTCCGACAAGCCCTAAGATTAATTTTGCCATATTATTTATTTTTTTCAAAAATTAGTTTATTTTTCGGAACATATTGTTGATATTTTATCCCTGCTAAGTCTAGCATTTTATGCGAAGCTATTTTTACATCATCTGTGTTGCTTTTATAATCATCACTCTCATAAATTATTTCTTTTATGCCTGCTTGTATAATAACCTTCGCGCATTCATTGCAAGGAAACATCTTGCAATATAGTTTGGCACCGCTAGTCGGCGCATTAGCATTTAAAATGGCATTCATCTCTGCATGAACAACATAGGCATATTTTGTTTCACATAAGCGACCCTCCCTACTCCACGTCAAATCTTCATCTTTGCATCCTCGAGGGAAACCATTATACCCCATTCCGAGAATTATGTTTTTTTCATTTACAATGCATGCTCCCGTTTGAGTTTTTGGATCTTTTGAGCGATTTGCAATTACTCGGCACATTTGCATAAAAGTTTCATCCCAACCAAAGTATTCTTTGCGTTTATCTGTTTTCATATTTTTTGTATAAAAATAATGTTGGCTATTCAATTTTAGCCTTATTTTTAATCTACGTCAAAGCTGATTTAGAATAAAAAAAGACGCCCTTTCGAGCGCCTTTTTGTATTATATATTTGCTAAAAAGCTAACAAATCTAACGTCTATAAAGCTACCTTAACTCCCGGTCCCATGGTTGAACATACAGAAACTGAAATAACATATTTACCCTTAGTTCCAGACGGCTTGGCTTTGTTAACAGCCTCCATAAAAGCAGTATAATTTTCCTGCAATTTTTTGACATCAAAAGATTTCTTTCCGATAACCTGGTGAATAACCGCAGCTGTGTCATTTTTAAAACTAAATTTACCCTTTTTAAGCATTTCCACAGTCTCTTTGATTTTGTCGGTAACTGTTTCTGTTTTAGGACTAGGCATAAGCCCGCGGGGTCCAAGAATTTTAGCCACCTGCGCCAGTTTCGGCATCATTTCCGGACTAGCTACCAGGATATCAAAACCGTCAATTTTTCCGTTTTTTATTTTTTCAATCAAATCTTCAGCTCCAACAACATCCGCTCCGGCCTCTTTGGCTTCTTTTGCTTTTGTGGATGTGACAACAGCGATTTTTTTGGATTTTCCAATTCCATGCGGCAAAACAACCGCGGCACGAACCTGCTGATCTCCTTTTTTTGGATCTACTCCAAGCCGCACATGAATTTCGATTGACTCGTCGAATTTCGCAACTTTCCCTTCTTTAATAAGAGCAAAAGCTTCTTCAGCGCTATACAACTTATTCTTTTCGACTTTTTCGGCAATTGCCGTGTACTTTTTTCCGTGTTTCATGAATTTTGTGTGGTCAACGTCCTGTTGCTCGCGGGCGACGGGACTCCCACTTTATTATAAATTATTTTATTATTCGATTTTTATACCCATGCTTCTGGCTGTTCCGGCAATGATTTTCTTGGCACCATCAACATCATTAGCATTTAAATCAACCATCTTAGTCTTGGCAATTTCTTCGAGCTGTGCTTCGGTAATTTTTCCAGCCTTATCTTTCAGCGGATTAGCAGCACCCTTTTGAGCACCTGACGCTTTTTTCAAAAGTTCAGCGGCTGGAGCGGTCTTCATAATGAAATCAAAGGATCGGTCTTCATAAACTGTAATTTCAACCGGAACCACTTCACCCATTTTGTCTTTTGTAGCCTCATTAAAGCGCGTACAAAATTCCTGAATCGCCAAGCCATGCTGACCTAAAACTGGGCCGATTGGAGGCGCTGGATTTGCTTTGCCGCCAACGACTTGGAGTTTGATAATTGTCTTAATTTTCTTTGCCATAATTTTCTGCGAGCGGAGCGAGTAGCTAAAATTATGAGCACCCCGCACCAATTCTCTTATTAATCTTTAAATTTCAATTTGACTAAGCCGCAGGCGATTCCGTGAAGCAAATTTATCTTTTCTATTTAAAATAAATTTCGGAATTTGGTGCGGGGTAGCCACTCAATAAATCTATATTTTGTTAATTTGTAAAAAATCCAATTCAACCGGTGTTTCGCGTCCGAAAATCGTGACGAGAACCTTGACTTTGCCTTTTTCTTCATCAAAATCCTGAACCTTGCCGTCGAAATCTTTAAATGGTCCTTCGTTTATTTTGATTGCATCACCAACTTTGAGATCAATTTTGTATTTCGGTTCAGCCACGCCCATTCTTTTCTTTAGCATATCTATTTCGTGCGGGTCAACCGGTGTTGGAGTTGTCCCAAGTCCGATGAAACCAGTGACATTTGGCGTGTTTCTGACAACATACCAAGACGCATCCGTCACAACCATATTCACCAAAACATACCCTGGATATATTCTTTCTTCAAAAACGGTTCTCTTGCCGCCTTTGATTTTGATTTTATTCTCCTTAGGCACCATCACATCAAAAATGAGATCTTGCATATCCATAGATTCGATGCGCTGCTTGAGATTCCGAGCAACGTTGTCTTCATAGCCGGAATATGTGTGAATCACATACCAGGCTCGCCCGTGATGTTGTGTCTGCTTTGCCATGTTTGTCCCCGACTTGGTCGGGGCTACAAACATGAGCATCCCGCACCAATTCGTTAATTAATCTAATTTATATTTACAAGCTGAGCCGAAGGCGTTTCCGCGCACAAATTATTATCTTTCCAACAAACTAACTTTGGAATTTGGTGCGAGAGGCCATCTCCTTTATTTAATGATAAATTTCTTCAAAACATCTCCAAATATAAGATCTAGCCCGCCCAGGAATCCAGCCACTGCCAGACTGACTGCCACAACTAAAGCTGTATATTTTATTGTTTGTTTTCTTGTCGGCCAATTGACTTTGAAAAGCTCTTCCTTGGCCTCCTGAAGAAACGTAATTATTTTGTTCATGTATTCATTAAACATAGAACACATACCATGGAACAATCTTGCAATTAACAGTTGGGACGTGTTTGATTTGCTTTATGTTTTATGTTGTATGATCTATGAAAATTGGGTTTTTTAAAAAGCCTCTCGGGGGCTTTCTTTATGGTTTAAATATACATTACATTGATTATATTGTCAAATGGTAAAATTCTGGTCTAAATATAAATATAGACAAATATTTTTTTTCATGTATAATGACTTTTAGTTGCTAAATTTAATGGGCCGGTAGCTCACCTGGTAGAGCGCCTCATTTGCACTGAGGAGGTAGCGGGTTCAAGTCCTGTCCGGTCCACCAAAATTTAAAATGCGGGCTTATAGCTCAGTTGGTTAGAGCGCGTCACTGATAATGACGAGGTCTCAAGTTCGAATCTTGATAAGCCCACCAAATAAAAAACAGCCCTCAATGGGTTGTTTTTTCATTATTTTACAAAATATACAACCACAATGACCAGTGCTAAGGCTATTCTGTACCAAAAAAATGGAGCGTAACCGACTTTCTGAATAAATTTAAGCATATATTTTATCGCCAGATATCCGCTCAAAGCGGCTGCTAAAATGCCAATCAAAATCGGCATTGTAATCCCAACCGCAAAAAGTTCCGGGATTTTGAAAATAGCTGCGCCAAAAATTATCGGGGTGGAAAGCAGAAAAGAAAAGCGCGCCGCCTGTTCGCGGGAAAGTCCCAGCGCCAATCCGGTTGTCATTGTAGCTCCGCTGCGCGAAACTCCCGGAATGATGGCTACTGCCTGTGAAAGTCCGATCAAAATCGCATCTTTTATGCTAATATTTTTTATATCTTTATTGTGCTTTGCGTATTTATCGACTAAATAGAGAATCAAACCGACAAAACTTAGCGTGAATGCAATGAGCAATGGATTGCGAAAAACATGTTCGGCATAATCGTCAAACAAAAATCCGAAAATGGCTCCCGGCACGGAAGCAATCACTAAAAGCCACAATAAACTAGCTGGATAGCTTTTAGCTTCTAGCTTATAGTTTGTATGAAAAATATTATTTGAAGCTGATGAAAAAATGTCTAGCCAGTCGCGCCAAAAAAATCCTATAACTGCAATTAAAGTTCCAACATGTAGCGCCACATCAAAAGAAAGCCCCGGATCAGACCAGCCAAAAAAATACGGCGCCAAAACCAGATGCGCGGTTGAAGAAATCGGCAGAAATTCGCCCATCCCCTGCACTATTCCTAGAATTATTGATTGAAAAATGTCCATAAGCTCACGATTTAAGATTTACGATTTTTGATTTAAGAATGTTTTTGATTTTGTTATAAGCCCCTGCAATAATTTATGCGTGTCATTTGCTTGTTTCGCTATATTATTGAAATCATTCTTTGATAAATAACCGACGTCCAGCGATATAAGCAATTGATTTTTTAATTCTGTTAGTGATCCTTGAGCAAGATAGTAAAATTGAATTTTTTCCTTGTATCCATGCCTACCAAATCCTTCTGCTACATTTGAAGTTATGGAAGTGGCAGCTCTTCTCATTTGATCTATTAAAGAATAGGTTTCTTCCTTGGGAAATTTTTTGGTAATAGCATAAACCATCAAAACAAGCTTGTGTCCTTCTTTCCATGTATTTAAATCAGTAAATGATTTTATTTTATCCATGCATCTATTCTAGCATCAATTAGGAATTTCATAAATCCTGTATCGTAAATCATAAATCTCTAACTTTTTCTCCCGATAAAGACTATGTTTCTGTTATTAATAACCACGCATCGCTCCATTTCAAAACCGGCACTGGAAAAAAGTTTTTTGAGTTCCCTTTTCATGAACGCATGATGAAATCTTTGAAATTTTTTTCCCTGATTATCCGTAAAAGAAATATAGCAGTCATTCCAGTCTAAACTACTTTTTCTGAAAATTTTATTTTTCCAATTGCATAAAATATTTCTTATATACCTCTTTTGGTATAAATTCCAAACCGTTATAATAATACGCCCGTCTTTTTTGGTTACTCTGTATAATTCCTTAGCAATATCTTCACGATATTTTTTGGAAGGGAAATGGTGGAAAACCGCGATGCTATAAACAGTATTGAAAAATTCATTCGTAAATGCTAAACTTGTTTGACTGGGATTTGTTTTAGAAAAACACGCGCTCGCATACTTCTGCTGTGCCAAGTCAATCAGCTTTTCTGAAACATCGCTACCGTAATAATCAATATTTTTATCAGCAAATAATTCCAACAGTCGCCCATTTCCACAGCCAAAATCCAGCACTTTATTCCCATCTTTGGCATAATCCGCGATAAATTCCAAGCCGCGCCAAAAATATTTCCGCGTTTGGGAAAATTTGCCAGAAATCAGATCATAGCCTGCTTCCGTTTCTTTTAATATTTTTTCCGCTGTTTCTTGATCCATTTTGTGATACTAATATTTAAACATATGTTTGGAGGTGGCTAGCGAGTGCGACGGCACGAGCTTGGAGTATTTTTTCAGCAGAAAAAATACGTGCACCGACAGACATATGTTTAAATAAAATATAGGTTTATGCTTCAAGGTTACGATAATTACATAAAAAGTGCAATCAAAGACCTGTCGAAAACGCAGGCGGATTTTGGGCAACTTAAGAAAAAGCTTTCCAAACAATACGGCATTCAGATTCCAACCAATGCGGATCTCAGAGACAGATACAATGAACTTTTGCAAAAGAAAAAAATCAAGCGCTCGGAAAAATTTGAAAAAATCCTTTTAAGCCGTGCCATCCGCACCCAGTCCGGCGTGGCAGTTGTCGCCGTTCTCACCAAATCATTTCCCTGCCCCGGAAAATGCATCTACTGTCCGAGCGAAAAAGATATGCCCAAAAGTTATCTTTCCAATGAGCCGGCAGTGATGCGCGCCATCGATGCTAAATTTAATCCTTACCGGCAAGTGCAAAACCGTCTGCGTTCTTTGGAACTCAACGGCCATCAAACAGACAAGATTGAACTCATTGTTATGGGAGGAACATTCAGTTTTTTGCCGAAGAGGTATCAGAAAAAATTTATTACGGAATGTTTTAAGGCGTGCAATGACTATCCCAGAAAAGTTCATAAAGTTTCTAAAGTTCATAAAGTTATAAAGTCATTGGATGAAAAACTTTTGAATGAGCAGAAGAAAAATGAAAAGGCCAAACACAGAATTATTGGGCTGACATTGGAAACTCGGCCGGATTTTATTGATGCAAAAGAAATAGCTAATTTTCGCAATTTGGGTTGCACGCGAGTTGAACTGGGAGTGCAAAGCACCTTTGATGATGTTCTGAAGCTTAATCACCGCGGACACCCCGTCCAAAGCACCGTAGAAGCCACAAAAATGCTTAAAGATGCGGGTTTTAAGATAAATTATCACATGATGCCGGGTCTTCCCGGATCGACCCCCAAGCGCGATTTTGACATGTTCAAGGCCCTTTTTGAGGACCCCCATTTTCAGCCAGATATGCTCAAAATATACCCGACTGTTGTGCTCAAAAACAGTCCTTTATACGATCTCTGGAAAAAGAAAAAGTATAAACCGCTGACAGACAAAATTTTTGAAAAATTGGTTTTGAAAATAAAAAACGAAATCATTCCGCCTTATGTGCGCATCTCCAGACTAGTGCGTGATGTGCCGACCACTTCTATAATCGCCGGCCCCATTGTTTCTAATTTGCGACAGATCATCGCCACCAAATCAAATTGCCAATGCATCCGTTGCCGCGAAGTTAGAGGCAATTACGAAATTAAGGAATCTGTAATTTTAAATCGTATCGATTATCCTGCTTCCGATGGTCATGAAATATTTTTGCAATATGTTTCTCCCGACAAGAAAAAATTATTTGCCCTTCTGCGCCTGCGCATCACATCAGCTGGCAAAGCCATTATCCGCGAAGTTCACACCTATGGCAAAATGACAAAGATTGATAAAAAGGATTCGGCTTCGCCACAGCATATTGGCCTCGGAAAAAAACTACTGATTGAAGCGGAAAAAATCGCCAAAAAAGAATTTGGTTTGAAAAAAATCGCAGTGATTTCCGGTGTCGGGGTGCGAGATTATTACCGAAAAGCGGGATATAAATTGAAAGACACATATATGATAAAGAAGCTATAGCTGAGCAAAATATAACAAGCTTCTAAATTTTTAATTTCCAATTTTAAATTTTTAATCAAATCTTAATGTTTCAATTTTTAATTCATTTAAAATTATAATTTTATAAATTGTAATCGTATGAACAAAATAATTATTGTTTCTGGACCAGTTATTGTAAAAGACAATAAAGTTTTGTTAGACAAGGATTGTAAAGATGATTTTTGGAAATTCTGTGGTGGAAAAGTTAAAGAGGATGAAGGCCTCGTTGACACTGCCATAAGAAGATCTAGAGAAGAGTTAGGAATAGATATTGAACTGCTGGATGAAATCCCTTATATGAATTTTACAAAAAAAGAAACCGGAGATGAAAGTATAGATGTCGTATTGGCGCACTTTTTGGCCGGTGCAGTTGGTGAAATAAAACCGGGAGCGGACATTCGCGAGTGGAAATGGATTCCGCTTTCCGAACTTAAAAATGAACCGCTGGCTCCCAATATTATTCCAACACTTAAACATTTTGGATTTATTAAATAGGCACAAAAAAACGAGCGAAAAAATCCGCTCGTTTTTAATCCACCTTCGCTAAAGCTTCGGTGGACGAGATTATCGGTTAATTCCCCCCGGCTTGCCGCGGAAAAATGAGTCCAGGGATTACTCTGGGGTTCATACCATTTAATTATTTTTTTATCAGCCAACTGCCTGTTTTTTTCTGAAATTATTTTTTGGACAAAAGTAAATCTATCTTCTGCGCCAGCTCTGAAGGAGTATGCTGCGCTTTGACGAAATATTCCTCCGCGCCTAGCGCAATGGCTTGCTGTTTATCTTCTTCGTTGTCCAAGTTGGAAAAAATAAAAACCGGTATTTTTTCAAATCGCGCGTCTTTTTTGATTATTTTCAAGGCTTCAAAACCGTCCATCTCCGGCATGATAATATCCAGAAAAATAGCCTTGATTTCGGCATATTTTTTTTCCAGCCATTCCAGCGCCTCTTTGCCGTTGGCCGCTTTCAGAACTTCGCAGCCTTCATTTGACATGCCCAGTGAATACATTTCGCGAAGATCTTCTTCATCTTCGGCCAGCAGAATTACCCTTTTTTCGTCTGTCATATTTTTTATTGTGTTAAGAAATCAGATTACCTTCCAACATTTCCCGTCCAGCCGAATATTTCCGTGAAATTTTTGATAATGACCTGAATGATATTGTCCTGCATTTTTGGAGTCAGGAAGGAAAAATATTCCGAGATAGCTTCATTGCCGGCAGCATCAACTGATTTTACTTTGAAATTGTAAACAGTGCCGGATTTAAAAGCAGTGATAACCACTACATGATTAGCAGAAAGGCTGTCGCTGTTTTTGTATTCTTTTTCTTCACCGTTTTTGCCTTCGCGATAAATGAGAGTCGATGTTGACTGCTCATCGGTTTTCCAAGTAATAATACTTTGAACTTTATCATCCTGCATAAGAGCGCTTTCCGTGCGGACATTGTCAATCTGCGGCGGCTTCTCGTCTTTTATAGTTGAGAAAGTTGAAAAATTTTCTTCCGTTTCGTTGCCAATTTCATCGCGGACTTTTACTTTGATGGCAAAGGTTGCGCCGCTGGCCAAGTTCTTGAGAGTAATTTCGTGTTTAGGCGTAAGTTCCGGCAAGCCCTGAAAGCCGGAATTTTCAGGATTATCGGCATCCGTATAGGTGACAATCATATCTGTCGCAACATTCGTATTGAAAGTTATAGTAGCGCCATGTTCGTAAATTGCGTCAATTTTGAAATCGGAAATCTTAGGCGGAGATTTTGGTTGGAAAGTGACATCTGAAGAAGCAAAAACATTCTTTTCTTCATCTTCGCCTCTGACTCTAAAGTGGTAGGTTTCTCCGGGCGTCAGCTCTGTCAAAGTTATTTCGTGTTCTTTTGTTTGCGCGCTGTCCTGTTTCGTTTTTCCGTAAGCGGTAGTCAGGCCGTAATCCACGATGGAAGAAGTTTTAGAACCGGTTTTCCAGGTTATGCTGGCTTGACCCATAGCTTTAGACACGACATTGATATCAGAAATTGAAGACGCGTCTTTAGTGGTGAAGGATGATTCCGAAGATTGAGCAATGTTGCCGGAAACATCAATGGAAAAAACTGAAAAGACATATTTGATATTAGAAACCAGGTTGCTGATTGTAACAGAATGGGAAGTGGCATAATTATCCGTTGTTTTATTTACTTCAGTATCCCCTCCCATCATATAAACGGTGGCGTTTTCTTGCATATAAGACACAAGGCTATTCGCCTTTTCGTCAGTATTCCAGGTAATGGTAACACTTTCACCCGTGATACTCTTAGTTGAAACTCCACTAATGCTTGGCGCAGTGGCATCTTGCAAAGCGTTGTATTCGCCCTCACCAAGCTGTCTATCCAAAGTGGTAAAGGTGTATTCATCGGATTCTTCCGTATTTCCCAAGTCATCAATGCAGGCGATTTGGTAGAAATAAGCCGTAGAAAATATGAGTCCTGTCATATGGATGGAATGGTTAACATTGAAGTCTGATTCCACAAAAGGCACTTCGCTGTAGTTGCCAGTCTCCGTTCCATATTCAATGGAACATTGGGCAACTTGATCAGTATCAAAAGTTATGACCGCTTTAGTATCGGTAATAACCGATGGCGGACTGGCAACATCAGCTATTTCAGAAAGCGGCTCGTGCTGATCGATCTGAACTTTTTCTGTGGTAAAAGTAACATCACTGGAAGTGAAATTAATGCCGGGAGTTTCCGAATCGATAATTTTGGTCATCACGTGATAGACAGTTTCCGGCGTAAGACCGGTCACGTGATAGAAATGCGATTTAGTGGCCGTGTTGATTTCCGAGTAGTCAGCGCAATTGTCCATATCAGCGATTGCTTCAGTGTCCCAACAAATTTTGGAAGTTGAATCCGTATTCGCCGCCGACAGATAGATGACAGCTTCCGTGTCCGAATATTCGGCCACCACAGGATTGCCCGGGTTGGTCAAATCAGGATGATCAGTTTGGATTGGCAAAGTAGTGAAAGAATATTCCTGACTGACGCTGACATTTTTCGATGTGTCCTGAGAAACCATACGGTAATAGTAGGTAGTACTAGGTTCCAAGGAATTCAAACTCATTATGAAGTTGTGAGAAAGATTGGAGTTGTCGCCTGACAAATAACTGGCGTACGGATTGCGAAGAACAATAGTCGGATCAAAATCCGTGTCGGTGAAATTATCAAAAGCCGCGTGATTTGCAGTATCATACAGTAACCAAGAAGTGGCTCTTTCATTTGTTTCCCAGGAAATAGCCGCTTGCGTGTCTGTTGTAATCAAAGGATTGTCAGGATTGGCGGTGATGACTGGCGGAGTGGAATCGGACAGCGTGGTGAAACGATAGAAAGCACCATTAGCTGTGTCTCTGGCGGTAGCACTGTTAGCCGTAGATTCGACATAATAGTAATATTGGGTTCCGATTGATAAATCCGACAAAGTGCAAGTATGACTTACAACATCAGCACTATCGCAAGCCGCTTCCGTAGGAGTGACCAAGTTATCGTTGGAGTCGAGCGCCGAAGCATACCACAAGGACGAACTGGAAGCTAAGTCATCCCCATCTTTATTTTCGGTCGTCCACCGGACAGTCGCCGTAGAATTTCCGATCGGATCGGCATTGATATTCTTGATGACCGGACCATTTTTAGTCGTGAAAGTTGCCGGACCATCCAGAGTAGCCTCTTTGCCCCAAGAAGTTTCCGAGTGTACCTGATATTCATATTCCGTATCCGGCACTAAGTCGTAGATTTGATTCGTGGCTTTGGAAATAGTCACGATGTGGCTGGTTTCATATGATTCATAGCTACGGCAGTTCCATCCTGGCGGTTCCGGCAGATGCACGCGCCAACAGACTTGGCTGTCCGCCGGCAAAAGTTCACTGGGGTCATTGGCGTTGACTGTGTCCCAATGAATAGTTACCTGATTGGCGAAAATTTCCGCATCCGGCACCGGATCGGCCGGAAACTGAATAGCTACGTCTTTGGTGACTGAAGAACCGCCGGAGCTTGGCACTACGCATTTTTTATCGCTAAACTCCGAGTAATCCGTACCGTCAGCATCATGGCTGGCAAATCTGACCTGATAGCAATACTTGTTGTCATTTGATAGGCCCAGATAATTTTTGTAATTAGTCGATTCCTGATTGATAGTAAGATCCGGCGCGCCGGCTGTGTTGATTGTGCAATCCGCATTCGCTTTGGCATCCGAACATTGGAATATTTGGTATTGATAAAATCCCTTGGAGCCTTCGTGTCCGGTCGGAATTTTCCAAGACAGAAAGATGCGGAAATCGTCCGGATCAGAAACATCATAATATTGAAAAGATTGGGGCGTTTGCGGCGGAGTGGCGCTGATGATTGTTGTGTTGCCGGCAACATCTCGATATTCTACGCAGGCTTTGACAAAACCACTGCTGCTTGTGAGATCCAAGATATCAGCAAAATCTCCCCAGCTGGCAGCGGACAAATCGCAAGCGGATGTGTCATTGTCATAGATTACTGAGCGCATTTGCAGTCCCGTGATGGCGCGGCTGCCATCAGCGGCGGTCAATTGTATTTGCCCGCTATTCAAGGAACGGTTGATCAAAATAGTGCCAGTAGGATGAGTGATATCAATGTTTAGCGGATTGGCGCTGGCCGCGTAACTTTCATTGCCTGCCGTATCGACAGATTTAGTGCAGATATATTTAGTATTATTGGTTTCCGCAATAAAAGTTATCGGGGTATCGGAACCAAAACTGGTAGCGCTGGTATAATTTTTAGTGTTGCAAACATTATCCGCGCTGAAAATATATTTATGGCTGGAAGGATTGATTTCGGAAACATTGATAGTCACTTCATCGCTCTGGGTTGGACCGCTGTCGACATCATTAGTAAAAGTTATGACTGGAGCAGTGGTATCAACCAAAACTCCATCGCTAATATTCGTGCTAGGCATAATCGTATCCGTCAGCTGGTTGTTTTTGATATCGCTTACGGCTTGAGAAACAATGGAAGCGACTTTCAGATTTTGAACATTGTCGCCAGACTGCACAACATATGGGCCGGAAATGGTGGAAGTGGAAACAGTTGTCATATCAATAGTCGCTGTTCCTCCGTCAGAATTAACTTTGACATGGATATTGCTGCCAGCCTTCACTGATTTGTTATAATGAGCCGTCAGCGTGATGCTGTCTCCAGCATTATAGTTTCCGGCCGTGGCGGAAAAACTTTGCAAACTTGGCGGAACCGTATCCACAATAATATCTTTATTGTCGGATAGATTTTGTCCGGCCGGAACACTCTCGCTGCTTTTGAGATTGGTCGCTAAATCGGAAACACCCATGGAAACAACCCGGCGAACAGCCAAGTCTATCGAGTCATCGCTGATTCCATCATGCGGCCCGCTGACAGTGTAGGTTCCATACAAAGTGGAACCGGAAATTTGATTAAGCACAACCTGAGATCCAGCCGTGTTTTCCAATTCGACCGTCATTGTGGAACCGCTGGCCAGATTTTCATTAAAAACGGCTTGAATATTAATTGTGTCTCCCGTGCCATACATCGTTAGTGGATCATCAGGGTCTGAATTGGCATTGGAAGAAGTGAAAGATTGCAATACCGGCGCGGTTTTGTCCACGGTTAAGACTGAGGATGTCGCGCTGGTCGCCGTATTCCCCGCCGTATCTTCGGCAATAACTTGAAAATAGTAGGTGCCCTCCGCTAAAGCGGAGTTGTCGGCGTAACTCACGGTAGCGATATTAGTAATTGGAGTTCCAATCGTAGCGAAAGTGCCGCCGATTCCAGTTTTTCTTTGAACAAGATAATCTTGGAAACTGGCCTCAGTAACCTGCGTCCAGCTGACAGTTTGATTGCCGGTATTGTTTAGATAACTATTGAGTGTGGCAGTGCCAGGAGAAGTTGGAACAACTGTGTCCGTATAGCCGGCTTTGGTGGCTTCGTCAGTCGGATTAACATTAGTGGAAACATTGCTGAAATTATCTGTGCCGGTAACGGAAAAATTTTCAATGGTAGTTCCAACAGCGGATGCATCATTGGCAACAATTCTGGTGTATGTGTAATCATTGCCGGAAACTAAAGTGGTAGCGGCATTAGTCACATCATTAGCCGTGCCTTCAGCCGCAATGGAAATGGTTGGAGCGGAAGCTAAAGCTTCATTGGCAGATATTTTGATGTAGTAAGTTCCGGCTTTCAATTTTGGATTGGTGCCCAATGAATTAGTCAAACCCGAATCAGAATAATATTGCATGGTGAAAGTCGGAGCATTGGTATCTGTATACCCCGCTTTGGTGGCTTCATCAGTTGGATTGACATTAGTGGAGACATTGCTGAAATTGTCAGTACCGGTAATGGAAATATTTTCAATAGTGGTTCCAACTGCCGCTGCATCGCTTGCTATGGTGCGCGTGTATGTGTAGTCATTGCCGGAAACTAAAGTGGTGGCGGCATTAGTCACATCATTAGCCGTGCCTTCGGCCGCAATGGAAATAGTTGGCGCGGAAGCTAAAGCTTCACTGGCAGATATTTTGATGTAGTAAGTTCCGGCTTTCAGTTTTGGATTGGTGCCAAGAGATGAAGTCAGGCCGGCATCAGAATAATATTGCATAGTGAAAGTCGGCAGTTGCAGATCCAGAGTCTGCGCCGCTGTCACACTGCTTTGTCCGATAGTATTAAAGTTCGTCGCGTCCGCATCATTGGCGACTACTTTCAGCAGCAGTCCGGTCAGTTTATTTGTATTTAAATTACTATTCGAATCATTTCTCGGATCCCAAACAAAAGAATTGCCACTAGTGCTGGCATTATCTCCCGGAGTGCCGGTGGCTGAAAAAGTATTGATAGTTTGCACTGCGGAGGAAGAATTGAAGAAAACTGCTGCTCCCGCAGAATGTGAAGCGGCCGTGGTTGGAAAAGCAGTATCAAAAGTTGCTCCTCTCGTGAGAATGTTTCTTTGGTTCCCCGTGCAGCCTGCTGAATCAAAAGTTATGAGTTCAGTATCAATCAGCATTGATCCACTGGTTGGAATCGGCTGACTGTTGGTGTTGGTCAAGGTTATAATTCCGGTTTGCGAATCAGTAAGAACCGGCGCTGTCACTCCGCTGTCCGGCTGCCAGAAAAGCAAAGCCTTGATAGGAGCTGCTGCTGTGCCATGGGCAATATTGCCTAAGTCGTCATAAGTTTCCGTGAGTGTATACGGAACAGTTACTGTGCCGTTGGAATTCTGGGTATAGGTCACAGAACTGATCGCCGGAGCAACGTTGTAGGCATATTGCACCGAGGCATTAGTGACAGTCGGCGTGGCAAAACCGCTAGAAGCCAGAGTTATTTTGTATTGAAAATACTGATCATCTCCTCCGGTTTTGAGGGGGCTATTGGCGGGAATTGCATCACCGGTACTGGTGGTGAAATATGAAGTTCCAGCGCAAGGAGCTGAGACATCAGCCGGTCCGCACCAAGCCGCTGAGGCAATGCCTCCGGATGTAGAAGCGCTGCGGACTTGGAATCCTACTGTTTCCGTGACCGAAGTGCCTGAATCTGTCCAAGTCATGCCAGTAATGGTATTAGCAGAGTTACCTGAATTATAGATAGAAGAAGTTAGGGTTCCGCTAGTATTGTATCCGCCGTAGTTGATAGTCACGCTGCTGAGTGTTGGAGTGACTGATGTGTCAGATGTTGAAAAATTGGCCCGATATTGAATATACTGTTTGCCCGAAAGGGCTGAGATGCTGCCGCCGTTGGCGATGTTGGTGGTCCAATCCGTCCATGACCCATCGGGCGTGGCTGTGTTGCCTGACCTTGCATCTATTGTGAGAGTTTGGCCGTTGAGCGTGGCGGAATATGAAAGAGTTGTAAAAGCTGTAGCCGCACCTGTATCTATAACGCCGGAAGTGAAGGTACCGGAAGAGAAACCGGGACTTCGGCTATACATTGAAACTGTATTACTACTACCATTTGTGACATATACTGAAGCACCATTATCAGAGATATTTATACTATTTGGACTTGATCCTGCCGCAATAGTAGCCGGAGAAAGAGCAGTGAGAGCACCGGTAGATGTGTTGCGGCTGTACATTGAAACTACGCCTGAGCCCGAGTTCAAAACATATACCGAAAAATTGTCAGGAGAAACAATACTGCCAGCAAACCCCGATGAAACGATGGAACTAAGCAATGTCAAAATGCCCGTGGAAGTATTGCGAGTTAATGTGTGCAAAGCACCACTACTATTGCTTGTTCCTGTGTATACTGAAGTTCCATCTGGAGAAATGCTGATATTATTTAAGTAGGACGTGTTTGTTTCGACAGTCCCGAGAGAGGTCAGAGCCCCGGTAGAGGTGTTGCGACTGTACATTGATACTCTACCCCAATTACTGTTTGACACATAAACAAATGCATCATCAGGGGAAATAGTGACATCAGATGGATTTTCTGCCGCAATAGTCCCCGGAGAAAGAGCAGTCAAAGCGCCAGTGGAAGGATTGCGGCTATACATTGAAACAACGTTATCAGGGCTGGTGGACTGGTTAGCAACATATACCGAAGCACCATCAGCAGAAATAGCTATGCCTTGTGGACTTTTTCCTGTCGCAATAGTCGCCGGAGAAAGAGCAGTCAAAGCGCCAGTGGAAGGATTGCGACTATACATTGAAACTACGCCGGGATAACCATCGCCTATAACATACACAGAGGTGCCGTCAGGAGAAATAGCAACATCCATTGCACCTGCTGCCGCAATAGTCGCCGGAGAAAGAGCAGTCAAAACGCCAGTTGATGTGTTGCGGCTGTACATTGAAATTGTATTGCTGGATCTATTAGCTACATATACAGAAGTGCCGTCAGCAGAGATATCGATACCTCGCGGACCATTTCCTGTTGCAATAGTCGCCGGAGAAAGAGCGATGAGAGCACCCCTCTGAACAAGTCCTACTGTTGCGCTGGATCCTGATCCGGAAATCATTGTTGAAGACAAAGTTCCAGCCCCAAATCCGAGAGCAGGAGAAGTGTTTCGGCTAAACATATAAATGTAGTAAGAACCAAAAAATCCACTGCTATTAGCTATATACGCCGAAGTGCCATCAACAGAAATTGCTATGCCGGCACATCCTCCTCCAGTCCATCCAAGAGACAGTGGAGAAAGAGCGGCGAGAGCGCCAGTTGATGTGTTGCGGCTAAACAGCGATACATTAGTGCTGCCAAAATTCGTTACGTACACCGAAGTACCATCGGCAGAAATATTGATACCATTCGGATTTGTTTCTGCTACAATGGTCGCCGGAGAAAGAGCAGTCAGAGCACCGGTAGATGTGTTGCGGCTGTACATTGAAACATTGGTGCTGCCATAATTTGTCACATACACCGAGTTGCCATCAGCGGAAATCGTGATGCCCTTCGGGTTGGTTCCTGTCGCAATAGTCGCCGGAGAAAGAGCAGTCAGAGCACCGGTAGATGTGTTGCGGCTGTACATTGAAACATTGGTGCTGCCATAATTTGTCACATACACCGAGTTGCCATCAGCGGAAATCGTGATTCCACTTGGATTTGTTCCTGTCGCAATAGTCGCCGGAGAAAGAGCAGTGAGAGCGCCGGTTCCGGTGTTGCGGCTAAACATCGAAATGGTGTTGCTGCCATAATTTGTCACATACACCGA